>Ga0207866_1000243_pt1 | contig 85460 bp, 75 predicted proteins | sample HigsolmetaAR203D_FD_184835 | JGI IMG/M metagenome (GOLD analysis project Ga0207866, IMG submission 184835) | Ionic liquid and high solid enriched microbial communities from the Joint BioEnergy Institute, USA - AR20-3-D (SPAdes) (version 2) ...
TCACCCCCCGAGAACCTCCCGGTTCACGAGGCAACGAGGGACGCGGCCGGCCAGCGCGTCCAGCAGATTCTCCGCGGCGAGCTCGGCCATCCGGGTCCGGGTGCGGATCGAGGCGCTGCCGATATGGGGCAGGGCCGTCACGTTGGGCAGCGACAGCAGCGGATGGTCCGTCGGGACCGGCTCCCGCTCGAACACGTCCAGCCCGGCCGCCCATAGACGGCCGCTCTTCAGCGCGTCATACAGCGCCCGCTCGTCCACGATGCCGCCCCGCGCCGCGTTCACCAGCACCGCGGTCGGCTTCATGAGCGCCAGTTCCCGCACGCCGATCAGATTCCGGGTCTGCGGGGTGAGCGGCGTCAGGATCACCACAAAGTCCGACCGGGCGAGCAGATCGTCCAGCTCGGCATATTCCGCGCCGAGTTCCCGTTCGGCCTGTTCGTTCCGGCGGGTCGAATGGTACAGCACCCGCATGTCGAAGCCGCGCGCCCTCCGGGCCACGGCCGATCCGATCCGGCCCAGGCCGATGATCCCCATTGTCGCGCCGTACACGTCCTGCCCCGTCAGCAGCATCGGCGACCACGTGCGCCATTCGCCGGCCCGCAGGAACCGCTCCGCCTCCGTGATCCGCCGCGCCGTCGCCATCAGCAGGGCGAACGTCAGGTCGGCGGTCGTCTCGGTCAGGACGTCCGGCGTGTTCGTGACCAGGATGTTCCGGCGGGTCGCCTCCGCGACATCGATGTTGTTGTAGCCGACCGCCATAATGCTGATCACCCGCAGCCGGGGCGCGAGATCCAGCAGTTCCCGGTCGATCGCGTCCGTCAGCAGGCAATACAGCCCGTCCGCGTCCCTGATTTTCCGCTCCAGCACCTCCCGGGGAATCGGCACATCCTCCTCCCCCCACATGTCCAGCTCGCAATGCGGCGCGAGCAGCTCGATCACCCGATCCGGCACCCGCCGCGTGACCACGACTTTCGGTTTCATGGTGTTCGTCCCTCTCTTCCTGTTGCGTGCTCACCGCAGCCTTCCCGCCAAAAAAAAGCGGCGCCGGTCCAGCGCCGCTTTCGGGATGCGATTATTCCCCGCCCATGAAGATGTACCGCGCCAGAATGAGGACCGCCAGCACCCACATGAGCCAGTGGATGTTGTACTCGCTGCCGTCTTCCGCTTTCTTGCCGGCCAGTTTGGCGGTCAGGGCCAGGATGACGTACGAGACAATGCCGAAGGAAATACCATTCGCGATGTTGTACGTGAACGGCATGATGACGATCATCAGGAATGCCGGAATCGCGTACACGTAATCGGAGAAGTTGATGTTCCGGATCGACTGCATCATCAGCGCGCCGACGATGACGAGCGCCGCGCTGGTGGCCGCGCCCGGAACGAGCGCGACGATCGGCGAGATGAACAGCGACAGCAGGAAGAGCACGCCGACCGTAACGGACGTCAGGCCCGAGCGTCCGCCTTGCGCGATGCCGGCCGAGCTCTCGATGTAGGCCGTGACCGTGCTCGTGCCGAGGACGGCGCCGCCGCTGACGGAGACGGCGTCGACCAGCATCGCCTTGCCGATCTTCTTCTTGCCTTCCGCGCTGTTCGTGTCGACGCCGGCCCGGTTCGCCGTGCCGACGAGCGTGCCGAACGTGTCGAACAGCTCGACGAACGTGAACGTCAGGATGATCGTGATCAGGCCGACCTCAAACGCAGCCGCGAAGTCGAAATACCAGAAGTTGAGCTGGCTGAAGTCCGGCACCCACATCGCGTCGGAAGCGATCGATCCGATGTTGCCCGTGATCGCCGCGACGATCGTCGTCAGGATGATGCCGAGCAGGATGGCGCCCGGAACGCGCAGCACCATCAGAATCGCGATCAGGAAAATGCCGATGATCGTCAGCCAGACGTTCGGGTCGGTGATCGAGCCGATGGCGATAACCCCGCCGTCGAGAATCGTCATGATGCCGGAGTTCTTCACGCCGATGATCGTGATGAACAGGCCGATACCGGCCGTGATCGCGAACTTCAGGCTGTCCGGCACCGCCGTTACCAGCATCTGCCGGATTTGCGTCAGCGTCAGGATGATGAAGATGATCCCGGAAATGAACACCGCCGTCAGCGCGACCTGCGGCGTGATCGCCTCACCGCTTGCGACCACTGTGGCGAAGTAGGCATTGAGCCCCATGCCCGGCGCGAGCGCCACCGGGAGATTGACGTACAGCCCCATGATGATCGTGAAGATGCCCGCGGCCAGCGCCGTCGCGAGGAAGACCGCGTTGAACTCCAGGCCGGCGCCCCCCAGGATGAGCGGATTGACGACGAGGATGTACGCCATCGTCATGAACGTCGTCAGCCCGGCGATCAGTTCCGTGCGAATGTTCGTGCCAAGTTCCTTCAGCTTGAAAAACCGTTCCATTCTCCCGCAACGCCCCCAACATCAAAAATTGGTCAAACAGAAAAAACCTGTGGAGGTTGGTCTCTCCATAGGTTCTGCGAAAGCAGGAGAATTATGCCTGCCGGACCGGTATGCAGACGTTGTTCCCCCGCTTTTCGTAGCCAGATCATTTGCGGTGACCTTGTAGAGACTCCCAAGCCGTATTCCCGGGATTATACGAAAAGCGCTTTCTTGTACATAATTCTCCCTCATTCTACTGATCTTATTCGTTCGCTGTCAATGGGGATGACGAATAATTTTGTCCCGTTTTGTCGATTTTGTTCGGTTTGGAATCGCTTCCTTTGAAATGAAAGCGCTAATCGCACAACCTTTTCACAAAAACAAAAAAGCCTCCGTCCATCGGTCGAAAGCTCGCGATATGCGCATGCGGTGAGCCCCCGTCCTCCCGCATACGCTTTCCGTACGGTTGTTCAGTTTTCCTCCTGCAGCCTTTTGACGAGGAGATCGGGGTTCGGAAGAAGGATCATTTTCTGCCTGATGACAATGAGCCCGTCATCCTGCAGCTCGGCAAACACCTTCGTCACCGTCTCGCGCACCGCGCCGACCATCTCCGCCATCTGCTGGTGCGTCACCTTGATGCCGATCAGCAGGCCTTCCGATGTCTGCGTCCCGTGCTCTTGCGCCAGCCGCAACAGCCGCTTCAGGATCCGGGTCCGCACGTTGAGGAACGTCAGGTCGTAGATCTGCTGGTTCGCCTTGCGCAGCCGCTCCATCGTGTCGTCCAGCAGATAGAAAGCGAGACGCGGATGATCCAGGATGAGCCGCTCGAACGCGCTCCGCCTGAGGCTGTACACCTTCGTGAGCTGCGCCGCCTCCGCGGACGCGGAACGCCGGGCTCCCGGCTTGATCATCGCCATCTCGCCGAAATATTCGCCGTCGCGCAGGTAGGCCAGGATCACTTTCTTCGTACCATCGAAGGTATAGATCTGGACGGCTCCGGAGCGAATGAAGTAGACATCGTCCCCTTCATCCCCTTCGAAGAAGATGACCGCCCCTTTCTTGAACGTCCGCTCCGCCATCATCGGAACGATGCTCTCCATCACCACGTCATCGACTTCACGGAAAAAAGGTATTGTGGCTCTGAGACGTGCCGCTTCGATCGACACCCTGCACACTCCTCTCCGGCACCGTATCCATCAGACCCCGCTTGCTGTCACGCGCTGATCCATGATCACTTCCTCAATGAACTCCGTCGGGAAATGCATCAGGTCGATTCGCAGGTGCTGATCCTTCGTCAGGATGACCGGACGGGAAGGATGGCCCTTGTGCATTTCGACGACGGTGCCGATGAGCCCGCTCGACAGCCGGACCACGGTGCCGACGGGGTAGGGCGTGACGCTTTTGACAAATGCGCGGACCACGGATATGTCGTAATGTGTGTCTACTTTCGACATAATGTATTCAATTCCTTCATGGGGCAGACGGTTTTGACCGATTTCGTTCACGAAATGGTCAAAATCGTTCGCAACCGCCACGATCTGCGACGCCTGGCGGAATTGATCGCCCTGCACCCCGAACGGAAAACCGGTTCCGTTCACCTTCTCGTGATGCTGGAGCACCACATGAGCCGACAGCAGCGGCAATTCGGGATACCTGCGCATCAGATCGAAACCGACGCGCGGATGATCAACGGCGGGGTTGACCGCCCGTTTCGACACCCGGCCGATGTCGTGCAGGAGGGCGCCGATCGCCAGCGTCTTGAGCTGAAGCTCGCTGTATCGGAGCGCTTGCCCCGTCCGGACGGCCAGCAGGCACACATTGACGCTGTGCGCGTACAGGTATGCGGCCTCGGTGCGGTATTCCTTGAGCTGAAAGCCTTGTTCTTCCTCTTCGATCGCATGACGGACAATATCGTTCGCAAGTCGCATGACCGGCCTCGGCTCCAGCCTTTCCTCATCCGCCACGGTCGTGAAAAGCTTCTTCACGTACTCGAAAGCTTCGGCCCGCAGCGTATCCAAATGACCAGCGCTTCGGATCGACGACACTTCGTTCGGCCGCCGGTTGTCAATGAACGCTCCGTCGACATTGAGGCGGGCCAGGCCTTCGATCATTCTCCTGGTCAGCACCTGTCCGCTCGACAGGATCAGCCGTCCGTCCCTCGTGTAGAGGGAACGTCCCAGCCTGTCGCCTTCTTCTAGTTCCGAGGTCGGTACCCACCGCATGGAACCATCCACTCCATTGTATCTATTCGGCGCGAATCTTCGACGCCAATCGCCATATCGATCATACCACAAGGCACATCGGCAATTCTGTAACAGCGGCTACAAATTGAACGCGCGCCCAGAAAAAAATGTCGATTCCTCCCTGCACGCACAAAATAAGACGACAGTCCCACAGAATCGGAACTGTCGTCGCAGTGTGTTCGGATGGTTTATTCCCATTCAATGGTAGCCGGCGGCTTCGAGGTGATGTCGTACACGACCCGGTTGACATTGTCCACCTCGTTCACGATCCGGACCGAAATGCGCTCGAGCACGTCCCACGGAATGCGCGCCCAGTCGGCCGTCATGCCGTCGATCGACGTGACGGCGCGGATGCCGACCGTGTAGGAGTACGTGCGGGCGTCGCCCATGACGCCGACGCTCTTCATGTTCGGCAGCGCGGTGAAGTATTGCCAGATCTCGCGGTGCAATCCGGCGTTCGCGATCTCCTCGCGCAGGATCGCGTCGGACTCGCGCACGATGCGCAGCTTCTCCTCCGTCACTTCGCCGAGCACGCGGATCGCGAGCCCCGGGCCCGGGAACGGCTGGCGCCACACGATCGCCTCTGGCAGGCCGAGCGCTTCGCCGACCTTGCGCACTTCGTCCTTGAACAGCGTCTTGAGCGGCTCGATGAGCTTGAAGCGCATGTTCTCCGGCAGCCCGCCGACATTGTGGTGCGACTTGATCGTCTGCGCCGTGGCGGTGCCGCTTTCGATGATGTCGGTGTAGAGCGTGCCCTGGGCGAGGAAATCGAACTCGCCCAGCTTCGCCGATTCCTCCTGGAACACGTAGATGAACTCGTTGCCGATGATCTTCCGCTTCTTCTCGGGATCCTCGACGCCCTTCAGCTTGTCCAGGAACCGGCGGCTCGCGTCGATCTTCACGACGTTCATGTCGAACTTGCCGGCGAACGTCTCCATGACGCTGTCGGCTTCGCCCTTGCGCAGCAGGCCGTGGTCGATGAACATGCACGTGAGCTGGTCGCCGATTGCCTTGTGGATCAGCACGGCGACGACAGACGAATCGACGCCGCCGGAGAGGGCGCAGAGCACCTTCCGGTCCCCGACCTGCTCGCGGATCTCCCGGACCGTGTCCTCGATGAACGTCGTCATCGACCAGTTGCCTTCGCAGCCGCAGATGTCGAACAGGAAATTGCGGATCATGTCGTTGCCGTACACGGTGTGGCGTACTTCCGGATGGAACTGGACGGCGTAAAAGCCCTTCTCCGGATGGCTCATCGCGGCGACCGGCGCGCTCGGCGTGCTGGCGTCGACGCGGAAGCCCGGCGGCAGTTCGGTGACTTTGTCGCTGTGGCTCATCCATACCGTCTGCCGATTGTCGAGACCGGCGGCCAGCCGGCAGTCCGTATGGAAATCGATCTCCGCCTTGCCGTACTCGCGCTTGCCCGCCCGCTCCACGCGGCCGCCGAGCTGGTGCGACATCATCTGCATGCCGTAGCAGATGCCGAGAATCGGCACGCCGAGCCCGTACACCTCCGGATCGGCGAGCGGCGCGTTCTCTTCATAGACGCTGTTCGGGCCGCCGGAGAAGACGATCCCCTTCGGATTCAGCTCGCGCAGCTTCGCCGCCGGCGTGTTGCAGGGCAGAAGCTCGCTGTATACGCCCAAATCGCGGATGCGCCGGGCGATCAATTGGTTGTATTGGCCCCCGAAATCGAGCACCACGATGAGTTCATTCGGCTTGTCCATGGTACGCCTCCCTCAATTCATACCGCTAATTATACTGAACCGATTTTCGGGGCGTCAATGTGCCCGAAGCGCTTGCCGCGCCGCATCCGGACGGCCTCCGTCACGTGTTCGGGGCCGTCTTTTCCCCGTGCTCCCGGATCGCTTCCAGGATCGCGTCGATATGCCCCTTCAGCCGCACGTTCCGCCACTCGCGGATCAGCACGCCCTTTTCATCGATCAGGAACGTGGACCGGACGATGCCCATGTATTCGCGGCCGTACAGTTTTTTCTGCTGCCAGACGCCGTACTTCTCGCATACCTTATGGTCCGTGTCGGACAGGAGCAGGTAGGGAAGCCCGTACTTGTCCCGGAACCGGACGTGCCGTTCGACCTCGTCCGTGCTGACGCCGATCACGACCGCGCCGTGCTTCGTCAGCTCCCCGTAGGCGTCCCGGAAATCGCAGGCCTGCTGTGTGCAGGTCGGGGTCATGTCTTTCGGATAGAAATAGAGCACCACGAGCCGCCCGCGGAAATCGGAAAGCCGCACTTCGCCGTCCGCCGACGGCAGCGCGAAATCGGGCGCCTCGCTTCCAACGGCCAATGCCATGACTTGGTTTTCCTCCCTTTCCGTCCTTGCATTCCAACCATTTATTGTAGCAGAATTGGCGGAGGTTTCGGGAAGACAAATCGCACATTTTGGCAAACTCTTGATTTTTTCCAGACCGGCGGGTAGTATGATGGTGTCGGCGCGTCGGGCGCGCCGCGCGTGAGCGGAAGAGCTGATGGTCTTGACGCGTGAAGCACACCGTCCCATGGATCGCACGATGCGGTCGGGGCGGTGTTTTTATTTTGATCCGGGGGGAGCGGGATTGGATGGACGGGGCATTCGAGACGGCTTATGAGACGTGGATGCAGCAGCAGATCGCGGCAAGCGCGGGCGAAAGGCGCAGGAGGCTCCGGGAGCACGGCCGGCTGGAGCGGCTGTTCCTGCGGAACGTCTGGTGGCCCGCGGTCGGGACGTTCGAGCATCTGCATGCGGAATACGAGGTGGCGGATTTCAGGGACGGCTCGCGGTTTCTGGATTTCGCGTATGTGCGCATGCCGCACAAGATTTGCATGGAAGCCGACGGATTCGGACCCCATGCGCGGCATGCGGACCGGCACAAGTTCTCGGACGACCTGACGCGGCAGAACCATCTCGTGATCGACGACTGGCGCGTGCTCCGCTTCTCGGCGGACGACATCGAACAGCGACCGCGCAAGTGCCAGCAGATGGTGCTGCAGCTTCTGGGGCGGCTGTACGGCGGCGGCGGGCAGTTTGCGGAGTTGCCGGTGATGAAGCGGGAGATTTTGCGGTACGCGGCGTATTCGCCTGGGCCGGTGAAACCGGCTGAGATTCGGAAATTACTTGGTGTAGGGGACAAAACGGCCCGTAAACTATTGAAAGAGCTGGCTTTTGGCGGTTATATGGAACCGGTTGGAGGAACACTCAGGATCCAGAGGTACCGGCTGGTTCGCGGGAAAATCTGGCTATAGATTGCTTAAGGCACATTGTGAAAATAACGGCATTCGGTGCAACGCCCCTGGACTGCTGACCAAAACGGCATCTCGTGCCGTTATTTCCCGCCAACGCGCCGTTTCGGACGGCTCACAGCTCAAATAACGGCACCTCGTGCCGTTATTTGGTCCCGGCAGCACCCAACCCGAACCATCAACGGCATCTCGTGCCGTTATTTCACCATTTCACATCAAGGTCGCCCCTTACGACCCCGCGCCGCGATACCGCTTCACGCCGATGTTCCAGACGGCGAGCCCGATCGCGGTGAACACGAGCCCGACCACCGGCGTGAGCAGCGCCATCCGGAGATCCGCTGCGCCGCTGCGTTCGAGGAAATACGACGCCGGATAGACGCCGACGAACGCAAACGGAAGCAGCCAGGTCAACACGAACCGCATCGTCCGGTTATAGATGGTGACCGGATACCGCCCGTAGCTCTGCAGGTTGAACATGAGCGGCAGGATGCCCGTCGGCGCGTCGGTGAAGAACGCGATCGCGGTAATCGCCGTATACAGGCCAAAATACACCATCACCGCGCCCGCCGTCAGCACGATCATCATGACAACATCCGTCCAGCCGAACGTCATCTCCATCCGTCCCGCCGTGACCGCCATGATCGCGATCCCGACGAACGAGCCGATCAGCCCCGGCGGATACATGTTCTCGAGCATGATTTGGAACAGATTGTGCGCCGGCCTCGTCAGCACCCGGTCCATCTCGCCCTTCGCAATATACCGGTCGCCGAAGTTCCACAGGTCGAAGAAGCAGCTAAAGATTCCATACGGCACCATGAAGTACCCGAACACGAACACGATCTCCGCCTCCGACCACCCGCCCAGCGCCGGCGTATGCTGGAACGCGATCAGGATGACGGCCAGGTTCATCGCCTGCCAGGTCAGATCCGACACGACCTCGATCCAGAAGTCAGCCCGATAGGTAAGCCGCGTCTTCGCATAGTTTTTGAAGTATTCCCACATCAGTCCAAGGTAAAACATCCCGCCGGCTCACCTCCCTGCACAAACAGCCGCCTGCGCGCCGCCCGCCACATGAGCATGATCGGCACGAGCAGCACAGACCACTCACCCTCCCTGCACCAATAGCCGCCTGCTAACCGCACACCCCATCAGCGTGATCGAGCAAATGCAGCACAGACCACTCACCCTCCCTGCACCAACAGCCGTCTGCACGCCGCACACCCCGTCAGCGTGATCGGCACGAACAGCACAGACCACTCAACCTCCCTGCACGAACAGCCGCCTGCGCGCCGCCCGCCACATGAGCATGATCGACACGAGCAGCACGGCGGCCCACACGGCCTGCAGCGTGATCGCCGCCAGCGCCTCTTCGCCGGAAGCCCGCCCCGTGAACACCGCGCTCGGCAAATACGCGATCGCCTGGAACGGCAGCCACTCCGACAATGCGGCCAGCCATCCCGGGAACAGCGCGACCGGCACGAGCAGTCCGGAGAACAGGTCGACGGCCACGCGCTTCATGCGGATCAGCCCGTCCACGTTCTCGATGTAGAAGGCGCCCATCCCGGTGAGCAGGTTCAGCTCCGAATTGATGAGAAAACTGAACGCCAGCATCGCCGCGTACAGCAGCCAGACCGCCGGGTCCCGGGGCAATTCGATCGGAAAGATCAAACACACGAAGACGAGCCCCGGCGTCATGAACATGAGCAGCCGGAACAGCCCCTCGCCGAACCCCTGAAACATCTTCACCAACAAATAATGGTAAGGCCGCACAAACTGGATCGCGACGCTGCCGTCGCGCACCTCGTTCGCAATTTCGCGGTCCAGATTGTTGAAGTAGAACGCGCGCGCCATCCAGGTGACCGCCACGTACGTCGTCATCTGCGACAGCGTGAACCCCCGGATCGCCTCCAGATCCCCGTAAATCGCATGCCAGAAGAAATAATAGGCGCCGATGTTCACCGCGTAAATAATGATGCCGCTGTAGTAATTCACCCGGTACGCCAGCATCATGAGGAAACGGATGCGGATCAGATCCAGGTACATCCCCGTCACGTCGCGCCCACCAGCCGTTCCGCGCCGGACACCGATCCGGATTTGTAGATCTCCCGCACGATCTCGTCCGTGCTCGTCTCCGTAAACTTGATGTCGCGAATGTCGATGCCGCTGCCGACGACACGTCCCAGCGCGTCGGACAGTCCGACCTCGGACGGCACCCGCATCACGGCGGACAGTCCGTCGCCGATTTGCCACCGGACGCCCGGCAGATCCGCCGTCAGCAGCTCCAGCCGCTCCGGCGCCACCTGCTCGCCGAACTGCAGCCGGATCTCGCGTCCCCGGCTCCAGCGCGCCTTCAGCTCGTCCAATCCGCCGTCGTAGATGATCCGCCCGTCGTCGAGCATGATCACGCGCGAGCAGAGCGCTTCGATGTCCTGCAGATCGTGCGTCGTCAGCAGAATCGTCGTGCCGTGCTCGCGGTTGAGCTGCAGCAGAAACTCGCGGATCTCCGTTTTCACGACAATGTCGAGCCCGATCGTCGGCTCATCGAGAAACAGGATCGACGGTTGGTGCAGCAGCGACGCGACGAGCTCGCACCGCATCCGCTGCCCCAGGCTGAGCTTGCGCACCGGCCGGTTCAGCAGGTCGGCAAGCTGCAGCCGCTCCACCAGTTCGTCCAGCCGCCGGCGGTAATCTTCCATCGGCACGCGGTACACCTTGCGCAGGAGCTGGAACGATTCGATGACGCCGATATCCCACCAGAGCTGGCTCCGCTGGCCGAACACGACGCCGATGTTGCGGACGAACCGCTCCCGCTCCTTCCACGGCACATAGCCGGCCACCCGCACCGAGCCCGACGTCGGCACGAGAATGCCGGCGAGCATCTTGATCGTCGTCGATTTCCCGGCGCCGTTCTCGCCGATGTAGCCGCAGATTTCGCCCTGCGGAATCGTGAAGCTGATATCCTTGACCGCCGTCACCTCGACATATTCGCGACGGAAAAGATCCCGAATCGCGCCGGCCAGCCCTTCGCGGTTCTTCTGCACCCTGAACGTCTTGCGCAATTGCTCGACTTCAATCGCCGGCCGCATGCCGAATGCTCACCCTTCCTCCTCGACATTTCCCGGGAAATACCCCCCGGACTTCCGACAACCAGTATAGCACTTGTAAGACATGGCGTGACATTTTATAATCTTTAAGCGTGCAAACTTTTCACATGCGGAACCAATTGACGTGTTGTGTCGTCTATAGTTGATGTGCGGAACGTTTCAGACAGAGTGGAGAAGGAGAGACCCGTCATGGATCCGCGATCATCCCGCAAGAGAAAACGCAAATGGCTGCGATGGACGCTGTACGGCATCCTGTCGGTCGCGGCCATCGTGTTCGGATACGCCGTTTATCAAGCCTGGACGATCTACAACGCGCTGGACAACTTCAGCAAGGATGAGACGGAGTCCCGCTTCAAGGCGGTGGCCAACAAGACGACGGTTGAGGCCCCGCCGGAATGGGAAGGCAAGGAGCGCGTCAACATCCTCCTGTTGGGCGGCGACGCCCGCGGCCTCTCCGAGGGCGAGATCGCCCGTTCCGACTCGATGATCGTCGTCTCGATCGACCCGGTGACGAAGCGGGCGCACCTGCTGTCCGTCCTGCGCGACACGTACATTGACATTCCGGGCCACGGCAAGGGCCGGGCCAATACCGCGATCACGCTCGGCGGACCGAACCTGGCGATGCAGGCGATCGGCGATTTGCTCGGACTTACCATCCAATATTACGCCTACGCCGACTTCGAAGGGTTCAAGGCGCTGATCGACGCGATCGGCGGGGTTTATTTCGAAGTGGAAAAGGACATGAACTATGTCGACAACGCGGACAAGAACCGCTACGACATCCATCTGAAGAAGGGATACCAGCTTCTCGACGGCGACAAGGCGCTGCAGTACGTCCGCTTCCGCCACGACGCGATGTCCGATTTCACGCGGACCGAGCGGCAGCGGGAGTTCCTGAAGGCCGTCGCGCGGAAGCTGCAGTCGACGTGGAACGTCGTCCGGATGGGACAGATTCTGGAGAGCGTGCAGCCGTACATCGAGACGAATCTGCAGGTGCCGGACATGCTGAAGCTCGGCCAGCTCGGCCTGAAGCTCCGCGTCGCCGGCGCCGCGCAGGTGCCGCCGATGGAACTGCTGCGCGACGAGCGGGTGGGCGGCGCCGCAGTGCTCGCGGTCCGCGACCTCGACGCCCTGAAGGCCTACGTGCAGGAAGTGCTGGCGAGCGACGAGACGGCGCAGGACGCCGGCGGCGCGGACGGCACGGACAGCTCGGGCGGCAAGTCTTCCGGGCCCGTCACGAGCAAGCCTGCGGATGAGACGGAACCCGCAGCCTGATCATGAACGAACGGAAGGGCGCCCCGAGCGCCCTTTTCTTGATGCGATCACCGTGAAAAAAAACACCGCAAACGCGAAAGGAGCTTCCTCCATGCCCGCAGATACCCGCAACCGCCCGACTTCCGCCGCCCTGTACGAGGAGGCGCTGCGCCACATCGTGGGCGGCGTCAACAGCCCGTCCCGCTCGTTCAAGGCAGTCGGCGGCGGCGCCCCCGTCTTCATGAAGCGCGCGCAGGGCGCGTACTTCTGGGACGTCGACGGCAACCGCTACATCGACTACCTCGCCGCCTACGGGCCGATCATCGCCGGCCACGCCCATCCGCGCATCGTCGAGGCGATCGCCCGCGCGGCAGCGGACGGCACGCTGTACGGCACGCCGACCGAGCTCGAGATCGAGCTGGCCCGACGGTTGAAAGAAGCGATACCGTCGATGGACAAGGTGCGGTTCGTGAACAGCGGCACCGAGGCGGTCATGACGACGATTCGCGTCGCCCGGGCGTTCACGGGGCGGACGAAGATCGTCAAATTCGCGGGCTGCTACCACGGCCACTCCGACCTCGTGCTCGTCGCCGCCGGCTCCGGGCCGTCGACGCTCGGCATCCCGGACAGCGCCGGCATCCCGCTTTCGATCGCGCACGAGGCCGTCACCGTGCCGTACAACGACCTGGACGGCCTGCGCCTCGCCCTCGAGCGGTGGGGCGACGACGTCGCGGCCGTCCTCGTCGAGCCGATCGTCGGCAATTTCGGCATGGTGATGCCGAAGCCCGGCTTCCTGGAAGGGGTGTGCCGGATGGCGCGCGACGCCGGCGCGCTCGTCATCTACGACGAGGTGATCACCGCGTTCCGCTTCCACTACGGCGGGGCGCAGAACTTCCCGGCGTTCCCCGACCATGCCGCCATCGAGCCGGACCTGACCGCCCTCGGCAAAATCATCGGCGGCGGCCTGCCGATCGGCGCCTACGGCGGCCGGAAAGCGATCATGGAGCAGGTTGCGCCGCTCGGCCCGGCCTACCAGGCCGGCACGATGGCGGGCAATCCCGCCTCGATCTCGGCCGGCCTCGCCTGCCTCGACGTGCTCCGCGAGCCCGGCGTCTACGAGCGGATGGACGCGCTCGCCGCGCGGCTCACGGACGGGCTCGCCGCCTCCGCCGCGAGGCACGGCGTGCCGCTTGCGATCAACCGGATCCGGGGCGCGTTCTCGACGCATTTCTGCGATCATCCGGTCACGAACTACACCGAGGCGCAGGACACGGACGGCGAAGCGTTCGCCGCGTTCTTCCGCGCGATGCTCGACCGCGGCGTCTGCCTCGCACCGTCGAAATACGAAGCGTGGTTCCTGACCGTCGCCCATTCGGAAGAAGACATCGGGGAGACGCTCGAAGCGGCGGACGAAGCGTTCCGCGTGGTTGCGGAAGGCGCGCGCGCCTGAACGTTCCCGAACCGGCAAAGAAGCCTTCGGACACCGCCGCGCACGGCGGAACCGAAGGCTTCCGCATGAGAGATTCACATCCACTCAGGCCGCCACATCGCGGCGATGGAACACGTACCAGGACAGCGCGATGAAGATCGCGTAATACCCGCCCAGAACGGCGAGCGAGAACCCGAGCGGCCGTCCGGTGATCGGCGTTCCGCCGTCCAGATACGCGGCCAGCCCGAAATTCATGAACAGAATGTAGTCCACCCACGGCTTGTTGATGAGCGACAGGAGAGCCGACAAGATCGAACCGCCGAGCAGCATGAGGATCGACAGGCCGATCGCCAGCGACGAGGAGCGGAACACGGTCGAAATCATGAACGCCAGCGTCACCGTGACGATGATCTCGATCAGCCGGAATCCGTAATAGCTCGCCACGTAGGCGAACGCGCTGCGCCATTTCGAATCCGCCGGCAGAATGTTCGATCCGTCATCGAAGCCGAGCAGCAGACCGTTGACCAGCAGCGAGAACAGGAAGAACGCCGCCAGGAAGAGCAGCACGAACAGGAGCAGCGCGATGTACTTCGAGAGCAGAATTTTCGACCGGGTCCAGGGCCGGATCAGCAGCAGCTTGATGGTGCCGCTCGAGAATTCGCCCGCGACGATGTCCGCCGCGATCACGACGGCGAACGTCGAGATGAGCCACGACGTCGCATAGATGTCGATCTGGGCGTAAGTCCACATGCTCGGCCGGTTGTCGAGCGCAAGTGCGCCGATGGCGATGGCGAGCGGGATGAGCAGCGTGACGGCCAGCATGACCCAGGTGCGGACCCGCCGGTAGATCTTCATGTTCTCGTTTTGGATGAGCCGCAGAAAATCAGTCAATACGCCCGCCTCCCGTCACTTCGAGGAATTGGTCTTCCAGCGACTTCGTCACGGTCCGGATGCCGTACACCCGTACGCCGGCCGCGACGAGGCGGGCATTCATATCGGCCGCTTCCTCGCGTCCGGCGCTCACGACGACGCCGCCGGATTCCGTCCGCAGGACGGCGGCGCCCAACGCCGCCGATGCCGCGTCGGGACGGTCCACCTCGAACAGCACTTCAGCCCTGTGCCCGCTCTCCGCGCCGCCGCGGATCAGCCGCACGTCGATCAGCTTGCCGCTCTGGATGATCGCGACGCGGTCGCACATCAGTTCCATCTCCGACAGCAGGTGGCTCGAAACGAACACGGTGGTGCCTTCTTTTTCGGCCAGGTGGCGAAGATAGTCCCGCAGCTCGCGAATGCCGGCCGGGTCGAGCCCGTTCGTCGGTTCGTCGAGGATGAGCAGGGCCGGACGGTGCAGGATGGCCTGCGCCACCCCGAGCCGCTGCCGCATCCCGAGCGAATACGTCTTCACCTTGTCGTGAATGCGCGCGGACAACCCGACGAGCTCGATCACTTCGTCGATCCGCTCCCGCGAAATGCCGGGAATCATCCGCGCGTAATGCAGCAGGTTCTGGTAACCGGTCAGGTACCGGTACAGCTCCGGATTCTCGACGATCGCGCCGACCTGGCGGATCGCCGCTTCATATTCGGACCGGATGTTGCGGCCCTTGATCAGAATCTCGCCCGATGTCAGCCGCATCAGGCCGACCATCATACGGATCGTCGTCGTCTTGCCCGAACCGTTCGGGCCGAGGAAGCCGAACACTTCCCCCTGCGGCACGTCGAAGGTCAGATCGTCGATGATCGTGCGCCTCCCGATCCGCTTCGTCACGTTCAGCAGCCGCACGACCGGCTCCGCGCCGCCCTTCCGCAATTCCAACACCAAATCCTCCCCTGTCCGCTTGTGGTAATCATTATGTACATTATACAAACGCCGCAATCCGGCTCAAAGTTTCATCCGGCCGGAAAAACCGGCAACTTCCGGCCTTCCGCGGGCACAAAAATGCCCTCCGGCCGTTCGGCGGCCGGAGGGAATGGCAGTCTGGGCCGCTTCGGTTCAGACCGCGGCGTGCCGGACCGCCGATGGATCCGTTTCGGAAGGCACTGCGGCGGGCGGGGGTTGCAGCGCGGCGTCAAGCGGTTCGAAGATCCCGGGACTGCCGGCGGCGGAGGAGGAGAAGCGCGCCGTCTCTTCGCCGCCGCAGACCAGGCAGCATCCGAGCGGATAGACGAGGCGAAAATACCCCGTCCGGAAAACCCGGTGGCCCAATACCGCATCCTTCAGTTCCTGACATCCGACGCAGTAGAATTGTTCGGTATCCATCGACGGTCAACTCCTTTTACCGGAATTGTTCGAAAATTCTCGATTCGTTACAGTATGGAGCGTCACTTCCCGTATCCCCGATTGGCTTCGATATGTATCGCGATTGCTTCTTTAGATACATTTCGTAACCTCATGCTTATAATTTATGACATTTATCGATCCGTGTCAATCCCGAAATCCCGCTTCCGCTGTATCCTTTTGTCGGAACCGTCCGCGCCGGCCGCTTCTCCCGCCGGTCCGATCAGCCCGAATCTGTTTGATCAAGTTTCTTGTACTGCCTGTAGAAAAATGTTACGTTATGTATAGACATGGCGCCGCAACCGGCAGTGTGATTCCAGTCGTGAACGGGTCTCCTTACCATACTAATATAGGGATATGCGGATTTAGGAGGATGAGCATGAACATCGGTAGCCGAATAGCGAAGCTTCGTGAAGAGCGGGGCTGGACACAGGAACAAACGGCTGCGGCGATCGGCATTTCCCGAGCGGCATTGTCTCATTACGAAAAAAACCGGCGCGAGCCGGACACCGAGACGCTGACGAAATTTGCCGATTTGTTCAACATTTCCATCGACTATCTGGTCGGGCGGACGAATGTGCCCAATCCGCCGCTCAGTCCGGATGTCCGTGAATTCGTCGATTCTCTCGAACTGTCGGACGAGCAGATCATGGAACGGTTCTCGCTGTCGGTCGACGGACGCAAGCTGTCGCCCGACGAAACGCGGCGTTTCATCGCCTTCGTCCGCGCCGAGCGAAGCATGCGGGGCGGTTGACGGAAGTTGTCCCGTTTGCTTCCGATGAATAAACCAACTGTTATCCATTCATAATAACGTCAGAAATGTGCGGCGTGCGCGCCGCCATTTTTTTATCGTCGAAGGTTCGAAACTTTTCCATTATGTTATTTTAAGCAAATTAATATTGACACCATACTTAGATGAAATACAATGATGTTAGAGAGAATGTTAGTTTAAAATAACATTCTAAATAAAAAACGAACATTCGGATTTTGCCGCCGCCGGACGCGAAGGGGGGTCGTGAAATGAAGAAGCACGGGGTTTTGTCGGTTTTTACGGATAACGAAAAGGTCGCCCGTTTTTTCATGCTGATGCCGGCGTTTCTGGTGCTGGTCGGCATTCTCGTTCCCTTCGTGATGGGGGTATGGACGTCTTTAACCGACAAGAAACTGTACGCGACTCATTCCAATTTCGTCTTTCTGCAAAACTATATCGACAACTTTACCAACCCGGTCTTTCTGACCAGCCTGCGCAACACGCTGCTGTACGTGCTCATGGCGATTCTGCTGCAGCTTCCCCTGGGTCTTCTGGCGGCCGCGCTGCTGGACATCCCGTCGCGGACGAAAGGCTTCATGCGGACCGTCCTGGTGTTTCCGCTGCTGATCCCGCCGATCGTATCGAGTCTGATATGGAAAACGATGATGCAGCCGAACTCGGGCATGCTGAACTATCTGCTCGGGCTGTTCGGCATCGACAGCTTCCCGTGGCTGACCGGCATCCATACCGTTCTGTTCTCGCTGGTCATCGTCGATACATGGATTTATCTTCCCTTTGTCACGATCATCCTGCTTTCCGGCTTGCAGTCCCTGCCTTCGGATATTCTGGAGTCGGCGCAGGTGGACGGCGCCGGACCGATCCGGACCTTCTTCGCCATCAAATTGCGGTGGCTCAAGACCAGCATTCTGCTGATTCTGCTGTTCCGCATCTGCGATTCGCTCAAAACGTTCGAAATCATCTATTCCACCACGCGGGGCGGTCCGATGAACGCCAGCCGGACGCTGAACATCATGGCTTACGAAGAGGCGTTCCGCTGGTCGAACACGGGGCAGGCCATGAGCATCGTCTTCACGCTCTGGATCATCGCCTTTGTCGTCAGCACGTATCTGATGGGCAAGTGGAACAAATCCGGGATTGAATAAGGGGGCGGACGACGTGCGGAAAAACACCGGAAAGCTTCTCGGAACCGTTGCCCGTTATGTGTGTTACGCCGCCTTCTTGCTGGTCATCCTGTTCCCTCTCTACTGGATCGTGACCATGTCGCTGAAGGAATACAAGGACATCATCGCCTTCCCGCCCAAATTTTGGTTCACGCCGACGCTGGACCATTACCGGGAGGTGCTGTTCGGCGGCGCGTCGTTCTCCAGCGTGAGCAACATGCCGGAATTTCTGCGCTACGTGCTGAATTCGCTGTTGACCACGGGCAGCGCCGTCGCGCTCGGTCTCGTGCTCGGGCTCCCGGCCGCCTATGTGCTGGGACGCGTGCGGACCAAGCTGAACGAACAGATTGCCGGCACCTTCATGAGCTATCGCTTCGCGCCCGAGCTGGCGGTCATCCTGCCGCTCTACGCGATCTACAAGAACGCCGGCCTGTACGATACGTTCATCGGCCTGATTCTGGTGCATCAGCTCATTGTCCTGCCGCTGGTCGTGTGGATCATGCGCGGATTTTTCCGCGAAATTCCCCGGGACATCGAGGAAGCGGCGCGCATAGACGGGGCGAACGAGTGGCAGATCTTCCTGAAGGTGATGCTGCCGGTCGTGAAGGCCGGCATCGGCAGCGCCATGATCATTTCCTTCGTGTTCAGTTGGAACAACCTGCTGTTCGGCCTGGTCATGTCCGGCGGCGGCACGATGCCGGTCACCATGGGCATTCTGCAGACGATGACGTTCGACCAGATCAAATGGGGCGAGATGGCGGCGGCCGCGGTGGTGTCCTCGGTTCCCGGCATCGTCATCGCGGTGTTCGCGCAGCGCTTCCTGGTCAAAGGTCTGACGATGGGGGCGGTGAAATGAAGACGCATCAACTGCTCTCGGTGGGAAGCTGGGCGCCTTTCGACCATCTGTTCCGCATGAGCCGCTATCCGCAGGAAGGCGAGACGATCACGGTGATGACAGACAGCGGAGCGGACCGCGTCTATTACGGGGATTGCAGCATCAACCTCGCGTATGCCGCCGCCAGACTCGGGATCAGAACCGCTCTGGCGACCATTGTCGGCCACGATTTCGACCGTTCGGGCTACCGGGACCATCTGCTGCGGGCGGGGATCGATCTGGACGGGCTCACGGTCAAAACTGACAAGACGTGCGGCCACAACTACATCTATTTTGACGACGAGGGCAAAGGGTTCTGCTTCTCGCTGCTCGGCGCCGCCGAAGACCAGGAGGACGAACGCGTCCCGGACGGCGTTGTCGCCCGGGCCGAGCATGTGGCGGTGAGCGAGAAGTTTTCCGGCTATACGCTGGCGGCGCTGCGGGAAGCGAAGCAATCGGGAGCCCGCACTTACATCAACGGGATGGTCGAGACCGCCGACCGGCATCTGCACGATTTCCTGTCGCTGGCCGACGTGCTGTTCATCAACGAAAGCGAGTTTGGCCGGCTCATGGACAAAATCGGCGGACGGGAAGACCGGCTTTTCGGCGAATTCGGCTTGTCTCTGGTGTTCGTGACGCTGGGAAGCCGCGGCAGCAGGATCATCCGGGCGGACGGAACCGACACGGTGGCGCCCGTCAAGCCGGAGCGCAAAGTGGATACGACCGGAGCGGGCGACGCCTTCGCGGCGGGCGCGATCGCCGCCATGATCAAGGGATATCCGCCGCGCGTCGCCGCGCAAGTCGGCGCGACGGTGTCCAGCTTCGTGATCGAGGATTGGGGATGCCAGACCCGGACGCCGGACTGGGAGAGCGTGGCGCACCGTTATCGCATGAACTACGGCGAAACCTTGTGATCCAACCATGCCCAAGGAAAAGGAGGATGCGAGATGAAGGTGATCGACACCCATATTCATTACGGCACCGATCCGAACGTGGCCAAGGCGGTATGCACGCCCTACATGATTACGGGCCGGCCCGAAACCGTGATCCGCTATCTGGACGAGCAGGGCGCGTCCCACGGCGTGCTCTTTCCCCACGACCGGGTGATGCCCCCGCCCTGGGACGCCGATTACGACAAAGCCAACATGCTGGTGGGAGAAGCCGTCAAGCAATACCCGGACCGGCTGATCGGCGTGGCGCGGATCAACCCGACTTTCGGCCGGGAGCACACCTGCGCGCTGATCGACAAGTACGTCAAAGAGTGGAATTGCAAAGGCATCAAGCTGGTGGCCGGCTACGATTTTTACCGGCCGAACGACATGAAGATCATGGGTCCGGTCATGGAGAAAGCGGAGGAATACGGGCTCACCGTGTTGTTCCACTCCGGGGACGCGCCGCGCGATTTGCCGTCGCTGCAGGCGGTCGCCGCGAAGCATTTTCCGAACGTCAACGTCGTGCTGGCCCACATCGGCATGCACCTGTACCTGTGGGAAGCGATTATCGCCGCCCAGGAATATCCGAACGTGTATGTGGACATGTCCCAGGCCTATCCGTTCGACATCAAAATCTTCATCGAGGAAGTATCGAGCGAGAAGCTGATGTACGGCTCCGACGCCCCTTACCAATCGGCGGCGGTGGAGCAGCTCAAGCTGAGGGAGATCGGACTGACCGACCAGCAGCTCGAACAAGTGTTCCGAACCAACGCGATGCGGGTCTGGAACATCAAGGAGTAAATGCGGCAGCGCGACAGACAGCGAAATAACGGCCAGGAGATGACCTCTGATGAATGTGTTGAAAGAACTGTTTCCCGTTGAGAAGCCGATCATCGGCATGGTGCATTCGCTTCCGCTTCCGGGTTCGCCCGATTTCAAGAAGTACAAATTGCCGGATGTATACGATTATGCGGTGGAAGAAGCGTTAAAACTGGTGGAGTGCGGCGTGGACGGTCTGCTGATCGAGAACGCGGGCGACATTCCTTTCGTCAAATCCGAATACCTCGGACCGGAAACGGCCGCTTGCGTCGCCGTTATCGGGGAGCGCATCCGCAAGGAAACGAGCGTGCCGATCGGGGTGAACATCGTCGCGAACGCGGCGATCCACTCCATCGCCGCGGCGAAAGCGTTCGGCGGTCAGTTCGTCCGCGTCAACCAGTGGGCGAATGCTTACATCGCCAATGAAGGCTTCGTGGAGGGCGCGAGCGGTCTGGCCCTTCGCTATCGCGCGATGCTGGAAGCCGAGGATATCCACGTGCTCGCGGATGTCCATGTGAAGCACGGCAGCCACGCGATCGTGAGCGACAGGCCGATCGAGGAACTCGCCCGCGACACGGAATTTTTCGGAGCGGCGGCGCTCATCGCCACCGGATTCCGCACCGGCGATCCGACCCGCGTCGAAGAAGTGGAAGCCATCCGGCGGGGATCGGAGCTGCCGATCCTGGTCGGCAGCGGCATCAACGCGGACAACTGCCGGCAGTTGCTGAGCGTGGCCGACGGCGCGATTCTCGGCGTGTCGGTGAAAGTGCCGAACAAGATGAGCGGCCGCACCGATGTCGGGAAGCTCAAAGCGTTCATGGCCAATGTCCGGGAGCTGCGGGACGAACTCCGGAGCGGCCAATCCCAAGGAAACGGCAACTGACGCCCTTCCCGTTCCGGCGTTCGATCACGGACCGAAGTGCCGCGCAATCGATCTCAATTTTTATTTGAGACATGACATAAATGGAAATTCAAAGGAAGGGTGAAAGCGAAATGAGAAAGCTGGCGAGTCTGTTGTTGGTGTTCGTCCTGGTCTTTGTCCTGATCGCCTGCGGAAAAACCAATGATCCGAATTCGCAGACCGGCGGGACGTCGAACGGATCGTCCGGCGGCACGTCGGGCGGAGCGGCGGGAGGCGAAGTCAATCTGCTTCTGGTCTCCCATGCCTTCGTCGACGCGCTGACGCCGCTCATTCCCGAATTCGAGCAGGAGACCGGCATCAAGGTCCATTATGAAGTGCTCGCCGAAGGGCCGGCGTTCGAGAAATTGCTGGCCGACCTGTCGTCGGGCACCGGCAACTACGATCTGTTCATGACCTCGCCCATCAACAACTGGCAATACATCTCGGGCGGATGGATCGAACCGCTGGACGACTACATCAACGATCCGGCCAAAACGCCCGAATCCTGGGATATCGACGATTTCGTGCCGGGCATCCTGAACTCCGGACGCTGGACCGGCGAACCGCTCAAAGGCGTCGGGGAAGGGAAGCTGTGGGCGCTTCCGATCAACTATGAAAGCTACATGCTCGCCTACCGCCCGAGCCTGATGAAGAAGTACAACCTGGAAGTTCCGCAAACCTATGAGGAGCTCGCCGCCATGGTCAGCGAGCTGTCCAAGACGGAGCTGACCGACGACAACGGCCAGAAGATTTATCCCGTCGTTACTCGCTTCGACAAGTATTGGGATTTGACGTACCTGACCTTCGGCACGATGCTGCAATCCTACGGCGTGGAGCTGATCGACGAGAACGGGCAAATCGGCATCGCGTCGCCGGAGAGCATCGAAGCGACGAAACTGTTCATCAAGATGATTCAGGAGGGCTCTCCGGAAGGGGCCGGTCTGTTCACCTGGTACGAGGCGCTGCAAGGCTTCGCTTCCGGCCATTATCTGTTCTCGCTGAACGAAGCGGACGGCTTCGCCGCGACCTACGAGAACGAGAGCGAGTCGCAAATCTCCGACGATGTCGGCTACGCGCTCACGCCGCTCGGTCCGGACGGCCAGCGCAGCGCGTCGATCTGGGTATGGTCGATGTCGATGAACGCGGCTTCGAAGAACAAGGATGCCGCGTGGCAATTCCTGCAATGGGTCACGTCCCGCGACACGATGATCAAGACGCATCTGGCCGGCAACATGAACCCGGTCCGCGCGTCGGCCTGGGAAGATCCGGATGTCGCGGCGATGGTCAATAGCTGGGGCGAGACGGAAGGCCAGTATCTCTCCGTGATGAAGCAGATGTCGGAAGTGGCCGGTCTGAAACTTCCGGCCCATCCGGAAATCACGCGGGTGCTCGACATCTGGGCGGAAGCGGTGCAACGGGCTTACTACGGCTCGGATACGGTGGAAAACGCGCTGAAGAACGCCGCGAAGGAAATCGAGAAAGTGTTGCTCAACTGATCGGACAAGCAGCCGAAATTCGACCGCCGATCCCCGGCAGTTCCGGGAATCGGCGGTCTTTTTTCACCGATCGGAATTCACGCTTGTCACCGGCTTATCGTTCACCGCAAAGCGGGCGCGCCTTCCGGGGGAGACGGCGCAAGCCGTTTCGGCTTGCGTCCGCATGCGGCGTTCAGACTTCGGCGACGATGACGTTGACGTTCAAGCTTCTGCAGTAACTCACGAATTCGGCCGGAATTTTGGAATCCGTAATCAGGGTGTCGATCTGCGACAGATGCCCGACCTCCAGAAATTCCGGTTCGCCGAGCTTGCTGCTGTCGACGAGGACGACGACTTTGCGTGAGCGCTCAATCGCCGCTTTCTTGATGTTGAGCTCGCTGATGCTCGACGTGGACAGGATGCCGTTCATCGATACCCTCGGCACCCCGATGAAAGCGGTGTTGAAATTCATGCTGCGAATCAAGTCCTCCGCGAACGGCCCGGCGCAGGAGCCGGTTTCTTTCTGGACTTCGCCGCCCAGACAGATCACCTTGACGTTGGTGCGGGTGTTCAGTTCGGACGCGGTGATCAGCGTATCCGTGACGACGAGCAAATGCTGCGTATTCGCAATCATTTGCGCAAGGCAGTACACCGTCGTGCTGGAATCGAAAAAGATGCGGTCGCCGTTCTGGATCAGCTTGACGGCCTCCCGCGCGATCGCCTCTTTCTCGGCGCGGTTGATCTTGATGCGCAGCTCGTAGGGCCTTTCGGACAAGATGTTGTCAGGCGGCAGAATCGCTCCGCCATGGGACCGGATCGCCACTTTCCGCTGCACGAGGTCATCCAGGTCCCGGCGGATGGTCATTTCCGTCACATTGAACATCTTGGCAAGTTTTGACACTTCCACCATCCCCTTGTTCAAGAGGATGGATTCGATCTCTCGCAACCGTTCTTCTCTCAACATGGGAACTCACTTTCGAATTCGTAATATTTGTCTATAATGTATCATAATCAATCATAAGTGAAAAGCAAAATGAAAATTACAGAACAATTTCAAACATCAGGAGCGCAGACTCGCGTTCGCGGCGGCGCCCTCACAACAAAATGCGCATGCCGTGCTGTTTACGGCATGCGCGTGCATCATGTTGGTGTCCTGTTTCAGTTGCCCCCGATGCGGGCGAGGTCGCGCGCGTTCGCCTCGAAGGCGGCCATCAGCGCCTCTTCCCCGGTCAGGCCGCGGTTGTACATGTCCTCGATCCGCTCGAGCATCCGCTTGTAGTCCTTCGGAATGACCTTGACGAACTTCCCGCGGGCGGTCTCCCAATCCGAGAGAATGTCCCGCGCCCGCTCGCTGCCCGTCAGCTCGGCGTGGCGGCGGATCATCGCCCGCACTTCCTCGCTCTCCTTGTCTGCATCCAGCGTCTCGAGCCCGACCATCTCGAAGTTGCAGCGGCTCGGGAAATCGCCCTCCTCGTCGTACACGTACGCGATGCCGCCCGACATGCCGGCCGCGAAGTTCCGGCCCGTCCGGCCGAGGACGACGACGCGCCCGCCGGTCATGTATTCGCAGCCGTGGTCGCCCACGCCCTCGACGACGGCGTACGCGCCGCTGTTGCGCACCGCGAACCGCTCGCCGGCGATGCCGCGGATGTAGGCTTCGCCGCCGGTCGCGCCGTACAGCGCCGTGTTGCCGATGATGATGTTCTCTTCCGCCTTGAACGTCGCCTTCGGCGAAGGGGCGATGATCAGCTTGCCGCCCGACAGTCCCTTGCCGACGTAGTCGTTCGCGTCGCCCTCAAGCGACAGCGTGATGCCGCGCGGCAGGAACGCGCCGAAGCTCTGGCCCGCCGATCCGGTGAAGTGGAAGCGGATCGTGTCCTCCGGCAGCCCCTCGGCGCCGTACCGGCTCGTCACTTCGAAGCCGAGCATCGTGCCGACGACCCGGTTCGTGTTGCGGATCGGCAGCGACGCGCTGACCGGCTCGCGCCGCTCGAGCGCCGGCTGCGCCAGCGGGATGAGATGTCGCGCGTCCAGCGACTCCTCCAGGCCGTGGTTCTGCTCCTGCACCTTGCGGCGCGGCGCGTCCGACGGCAGATCCGGCTGATAGAGGAGCGGCGACAGATCGAGCCCTTTCCGTTTGCCGTAGAGGGCCGCCTCGTCCGTCTCCAGCATGTCGACCCGGCCGACCATCTCGTCGACCGTCCGGAAGCCGAGCTCGGCCATGATCTCGCGCAGCTCCTGCGCGACGAACCGCATGTAGTTGACGACGTAATCCGGGCTGCCCATGAAGTGCTTGCGCAGCTCGGGGTTCTGCGTCGCGATGCCGACCGGACACGTGTCGAGATGGCAGACGCGCATCATGACGCAGCCGAGCACGACGAGCGGAGCGGTCGAGAAACCGAACTCCTCGGCGCCGAGCAGCGCCGCGATCGCGACGTCCCGGCCGGTCATCAGCTTGCCGTCGACCTCGACGGTGACGCGGCCGCGCAGATCGTTCAGCATCAGCGTCTGATGCGTCTCCGCGAGCCCGAGCTCCCACGGCAGACCCGCGTGGCGGATCGACGTGACCGGCGACGCGCCGGTGCCGCCGTCGTAGCCGCTGATCAGGATGACGTCCGCGCGCCCCTTCGCCACGCCGGCCGCGATCGTGCCGACGCCGACTTCGGAGACGAGCTTCACGCCGATCCGGGCGCGCGGGTTCGCGTTCTTCAGATCGTGGATCAGTTCGGCCAGATCCTCGATCGAATAGATGTCATGGTGCGGCGGCGGCGAGATGAGCCCGACGCCCGGCGTCGAGCCGCGCGTCTCCGCGATCCACGGATACACTTTCCGGCCCGGCAACTGTCCGCCTTCGCCCGGCTTCGCGCCCTGCGCCATCTTGATCTGGATCTCGTCGGCATTGACCAGGTACAGGCTCGTCACGCCGAACCGGCCCGAGGCCACCTGCTTGATCGCGCTGCGGCGGGAATCGCCGTTCGGATCCGGCACGTAGCGCCGCGGATCTTCCCCGCCCTCGCCGGTGTTCGACTTGCCGCCGATCCGGTTCATCGCGATCGCGAGCGCCTCGTGCGCCTCCTTGCTGATGGAGCCGTAGGACATCGCGCCGGTCTTGAACCGCTTCACGATCGACTCGACCGGCTCGACCTCCTCGATCGGAATCGGGTTGCCCTTCTTGAACTTGAGCAGCGAGCGGAGCGTGCGGCGCGTCTCCTCCTCGCCTTCGACCAGCTTCGAATAGCGCTTGTACAGCCTGTAGTCGTTCGTCCGCGTCGCGAACTGCAGCGTATGGACCGTCTCCGGATTGAACAGATGGTCCTCGCCGTCCTTCCGCCACTGGTACTCGCCGCCGGAGTCGAGCGCCTCCTCGACATCGGCCGCGGAGCCGAACGCCTTCGCGTGCGTCTTCAGCGTCTCGTCGGCAATCACGTCAAGCCCGATGCCGCCGATGCGGGACGCCGTCCAGGTGAAGTACTTGTCGATGACGTCCTGCGCGATGCCGACGGCTTCGAAGATTTGCGCGCCGCGGTACGACTGGATCGTCGAGATGCCCATTTTGGACAAAATCTTGACGACGCCCTTCGTGGCCGCCTTGATGTAGTTCGCCACCGCCTTCTCGTACGCGATGCCGGAAAGCATGCCGCGCCGGATCATGTCGGCGAGCGTCTCGAACGCGAGATACGGGTTGACGGCGCTCACGCCGTAGCCGAGCAGCAGCGCGAAGTGGTGCACTTCCCGCGGCTCGCCCGACTCGAGCAGCAGGCTGACCTTCGTCCGCGTCCCCTTGCGGATCAGGTGGTGATGCAGCGCCGAGACGGCCAGCAGCGCCGGAATCGCCGCGTTCTCGCGGTCGATGCCGCGGTCGGACAGGATGATCAGGTTGTGCCCCTTCTCGATGACGCGGTCCGCCGCCTCGCACATGAGATCGATCGCTTCGCGCAGTCCCTTCTCGCCTTCGGCGGCCGGGAACAGGATCGGAATCGTGATCGCCTTGAAGCCCGGCCGGCGGATGTGGCGCAGCTTCGCGAACTGCTCGTTCGACAGGATCGGCGTCTCCAGCCGGATGTGGCGGCAGCTCTCGGGTTCGGGCTTCAGCAGATTGCGCTCCGAACCGATCGTCGTGACGGTCGAGGTGACGATCTCCTCGCGGATGGCGTCGATCGGCGGGTTCGTGACCTGCGCGAACAACTGCTTGAAGTAGTTGTACAGCCGCTGCGGGCGCTCCGACAGCACGGCGAGCGGCGCGTCGTAGCCCATCGAGCCGATCGGCTCGCCCCCCGTGCTCGCCATCGGCTCGAGCACCTTGCGCAGCTCCTCGTAGGTGTAGCCGAACGCCGCCTGGCGGATGCGCACCTTCTCGCTGTCCGGGCCCGGAATTTCCGGCGCGTCCGGCAGGTCGTCGAGGCCGATCAGATGCTCATCCAGCCACTCGCGGTACGGATGTTCGGTCGCGATCGCCCGCTTCACTTCCTCGTCGGAAATGATCCGGCCTTCCTGCGTGTCGACGAGCAGCACCCGCCCCGGACGGAGCCGGTCCTTGTACAGGATCTCCTCCTGCGGAATCTCGAGCGCGCCCTGCTCCGAAGCGAGGACGATGAAGCCGTCCTTCGTCACGCAATAGCGCGCGGGACGGAGCCCGTTCCGGTCGAGGATCGCGCCGATCTGCACGCCGTCCGTGAATGCCATCGCGGCGGGGCCGTCCCACGGCTCCATCAGCGTGCTGTGATATTCGTAGAATGCCCGTTTTTCGGGGTTCATGCTCTCGTGGTTCGTCCACGGCTCCGGCACCATCATCATCGCCGCGTGCGCCAACGGCCGGCCGGCGAGATACAGGAGCTCCAGCACATTGTCGAACATGGCCGTGTCGGAGCCGTCCGCGTCGATGACCGGCTTCACCTTCCCGATGTCGTCGCCGAACAGTTCGGACTCGAGCAGTGTCTGGCGCGCATGCATCCAGTTGATGTTGCCGCGCAGCGTGTTGATCTCGCCGTTGTGGATCAGATAGCGGTACGGATGCGCGCGGTCCCAGCTCGGGAACGTGTTCGTGCTGAAACGGGAGTGGATGAGCGCGATCGCCGACTCCATCGTTTCGTCATTCAGCTCGGGGTAGAACGACTTGAGCTGCTCGGTCGTCAGCATCCCCTTGTAGACGATCTTCCGGCAGGACAGGCTGGAAACGTAGAACTTGTCGCCGCCGGGGAAACCTTCGGCGTAGCGGATCGCCCGCTCCGCCCGCTTGCGGATGACGTACAGCTTCCGTTCGAAGGCGAGTCCCGCCTCCGTGCCCGCGCCCCGGCCGATGAAGAGCTGGCGGACGAACGGCTTCGCTTCCTTCGCCGAACGGCCGAGCAGCTCGTCGTTCGTCGGCACCGTACGCCAGCCGATCACGTCCTGGCCTTCCTCGCGCACGATCGCCTCGATCGTCCGCTCCTGCCGCCCGCGCTGCGCTTCGTCATGGGGCATGAACAGCATGCCGACGGCGTAATCGCCCTCCTCCGGCAGCGTAACCCCCAGAGCCGCCATCTCCTTGCGGAAAAATCGGTGCGGAATCTGGATCAGAATGCCGGCGCCGTCGCCCGTGTTCGGCTCGCTGCCCTGACCGCCGCGGTGCTCCATGTTCTCGAGAACAGTAAGCGCCCGGCGGATGACGGTATTCGATTTGATGCCTGCAATGTTCGCCACGAAGCCCATGCCGCATGCGTCCCGCTCGTACTGCGGGTCGTACATGCCCTGCTTCGGCGGCAATCCCGTGTGCCGCGTGTTCATGTCAAGCGCCACCTCACTTCTTCAATGGTGCAAACCGCGTGATGCGCTCAAGCAAAGCTTCAAATCCGGCCGAAAATGACTTACAATGTAAGGGCCGAAGATCAGCGGACCGCGTTTCGGCGGATGCCCATACGATTTGCATCATGGAACTACAGTATAGGCGTAGTCGCTCCGCCGCAAAATGGACTAATCCGCCGATCATTTGCACCAATTCACTTATCCTATGCGACACCTGCGGCCTGTGGCGCATCAACTTTTTTATGGGAGCGATAAGTTTTCATTGTCGGAGCCGAACCGGGACCGGGTTGTACTTTTTTGTCTCTATTCTGGACGGGAAGGTGTGGTATCATTGCTGGAATTGTGGCGGGAGAGGATGCGGCGGACGCTCGTCATCGCGATCGCGGCGGCCTTGGCGGCCGGCCTGCTGCAAGCGCTGCCGGATCGCGCCGGCGCGGCTGAGCCGCATGCCGGAGCGGACGGCGTGCTGCGCATCGTGGCGCTGGGCGACTCGCTGGCCGCGGGCTACGAGTACGGCATGGAGAAACAGGCGAACCCCGTGCCCTACGGATTCGTCGAGCGGGTATGGGAACAGGCGCTCATCCGCGGTTTCCGGGCGGAGTTCTCCAATTACGGCATCATCGGGCTGCGGACCGAAGGGCTGGAGAAGCTGACGGCGCGGGTGGAGCGCGGCGAAGGCTCGGACGGTCCCGATCTCCTCGCGGAAGGCCAGGAGTCCTTCGTCGATCCGCGCATCAAGAGCCTCGTCGGCGACGGCGCGGCGGTGCGGCGGAACATTGAGCGCGCCGACCTGATCCTGATCCAGATCGGCGGCAACGACTTCGCGGGCTACGTGGTGGCGCTGAACGAAGGGCGGCGTGCGGATGCGGACGCCATGCTGCCGGACATTCTGGAACGGATGCTGGCGTCGCTCGAGACGTCGATTCGGACGATCCACCGCATCAATCCGGACGCGCTGATCGTCGTCGGCGACCAGTTTTCGCCGGTGCCGCGGAAAGTGCTGAACACCGAAATCGTCTACTACGACAACATGCAGGACGCCGTCAAGCTGCTGACCGGGATGCTGGACGAACTGTCCGCCCGCTTCGCGGCGGAAGAGCGCGACGTGCGCGTGGCGCATTCGGCCGAGCGGTTCGTCGGACGCGAGCTGTCGCTCACGACGATTCTCGCGGGCGGCCTGCAGGGCGACCGGTCGGCCATCCACCCGAATCAGAACGGCTACGACGCCATGGGGCGCGCCTTCACCGAGGCGATCTGGGGCGAATATCTGGAGCCTTCGCCGCGGGAGAAGGACGTGCCGCTCTCGATCTTCGTGAACGGCAAGGAGCTGAAGCCGGGCAGCGAGAAGCCGCTCGTCCGGAACAACTTCACCTTCCTCGTCCTGCGCGACATCGCGAACGCCCTGAACGCGAATCTGGCCTGGGACGGCAAGACGAAATCGGCGACGTTCACGCTGAAAGGCCGTACCGTCGTGCTGACGCTCGGCAGCGCCGAGATCACCGTGAACGGCGAGAAGCGTACAATTCCGGCGGCGCCGTTCGCGGAGAACGGACGGACCTATGTGCCGCTCGGCGCGCTGTCCGACGCCCTGGGCTTCGACGTCGTCTACCGGAACGGCATCAAGACGGCGTTCATCAACGGCTGACCGCGTCCCGCCGGCGATCGCTCACCCTTGTCAATGTCTGGAACGCTTCGTAATATGATATGTAGAAAAAGTGGGTGAGACGATGCACAAGAGCAAGAAAAGAGTGCTTCTGCTCTCGGAAGGGTTCGGTTCCGGGCACACCCGGGCCGCCCACGCGCTTGCCGTCGGCATCCGGCATCTCAATCCCGATGTCCAGACGAAAGTGCTCGAACTGGGCAAATTTTTCAATCCGGTGCTCGGCCCGCTGATCGTCTCGGCTTACCGCAAGACGGTGACGAAGACGCCGAAATGGTGGGGCCGCATCTATCGCTCGAACTACAAACGCACGCTCAACCGTTTCGCGCAGCTCGCCCTGCACCGGCTGTTCTATACCCAGACGTCCCAGGTCATCACCCAGCTCAAGCCGGACGCGATCGTCTGCACGCATCCGGCGCCGAACGCGGTCGTCGCTCGCCTGAAGCGGCTGGGGCTGAACGTTCCGCTGTTCACGCTCATTACGGACTACGACGCGCACGGCACGTGGGCCAATCCCGAAGTGAACAAATACCTCGTCTCCACCCCGATCGTGAAAAACAAGCTGATGGAGCACGGCGTGCCCGATTCGCGCATCGAGGTGACGGGCATTCCGGTGCATCCCGATTTCTGGACCCCCTGCGACAAGGACGAGATCCGCAGGGAGTTCGGCTTGAAGGACAAGCCTACCGTGCTGATCATGGGCGGCGGCTGGGGGCTGCTGAACGACGAAAACGGATTGTTCGAATACATGGCGGAGTATCGCGAGCACGTCCAGCTCATTTTCTGCGCGGGCAACAACGACAAGGTGAAGGAGCAGCTCGAGGGCAATCCGCTCTTCCGCCATCCGAACATCAAGATCCTCGGTTTCGTCCGCGAAGTCAACAAGCTGATGGACGTGTCCGACCTGCTCATCACGAAACCGGGCGGCATGACCTGCACGGAAGGCTTGAGCAAGGGACTGCCGATGCTGTTCTACGAGCCGATCCCGGGGCAGGAAGAGGAGAACTGCGAGTACTTCGTCCGCAGCGGCTTCGGCGAGCTCCTCGCGGGCCGCGAGACGATCGACCGCTGGTTCCGGCTGATCCTCGATCCCGCGGAAGCCGCCGAATACCGCCGGTCGCTCATGGAGAAGCGCAACGCCGAATACAATCCGGAGCGATGCTCCCGCGCCGTCCTGCAGCTCATGCAGTGACGGCGCTTCGATTATTAATGAAGACAGGGATGGCGGGCCGGGCGGCCTGTCATCCCTGTTTCCGTTCCTGATACCATTTGATGAACTCGATCAGAATCTTGTAGTCCTGCACGTTGTCCTTCTCGATCCCGGCCTGCCGGAGCGCCTCGACGAACGCGTACCACTCCTCGTCGGGCGTCTCCTTCGCCTCCGGGTCCGGCAGGTTGACCTGCAGCAGCGTCTTCAGATCGACGTTGAGCACGAGCGCGATTTTCTCGATGACCTGGATCGACGGATTTTTCTTCAGATTGCGCTCGATGCTCGACAGATACGACTTCGAAATGCCGGCGCGTTCGGCAAGCTCCGACAGCGAAATGCCGCTTTGGGTGCGGAAATGGTTGATGTTCGTCCCGATCATTCCGCGCCCCCTGTCATTCCGGAGCGGCACGGCGGTCCCGCTCTTCCCTTTCGCCCTGCTGCCTCTCATGTTCCGCTCCGCCGCGCCAACCGAAAGATTCGACCCTTGAGCACACGCCATTACACTCCTCATCCTCGGAATTGCGGCCTGCCGACGGCCGCGGTCCGTCACGTTCCGGCGGCTGCCGCGCCGGACTTCATGCCCGCCATCAGCCGCCGGATGACCCGCTCCTGCTCCTCCGGCGTCATCGCCGACCCGGAGGGCAGGCAGATTCCCGTCCGGAACAGCCGGGCGGACACGTCCTCCCGGTCGCCGTGCGGGTAGTAGCGGACGCCCGCGAACAGCGGCTGAAGATGAAGCGGTTTCCAGACCGGCCGGGATTCAATGCGGTCCCCGGCGAGCCAGGCGACGAGCTGCGCGGGGGTGACGCCCGCCAGCCGCTCGTCGACGGTCAGCGCCGTCAGCCACCGGTTCGAACGGGTGCCGTCCAGCTCGGGCATGAGCCGGACGCCCGGCAGGCCTTCGAGCGCGGACCGGTACCGCTCGAATACGGCGCGGCGCGCCTCCACGCGGTCCGCGAGAACCGCAAGCTGCGCCCGGCCGATGCCGGCCAGCACGTTGCTGAGCCGGTAGTTGTACCCCGTCCGGCTGTGTTCGTAGTGGACGGCCGGATCGCGCGCCTGCGCCGCGAGCGTCCGCGCTTCGCGGATCGCGTCGCCGTCGTCCGAGACGAGCATGCCGCCTCCGGACGTCGTGATGATCTTGTTGCCGTTGAAGGAATAGATGCCGAACCGGCCCATCGTGCCGGCGTGGCGTCCCTTGTACGTCGAGCCGAGCGCCTCCGCGGCGTCCTCGACGACCGGCACGCCGTAAGCGTCGCAGAGCGCGAGAATTTCGTCCATCCGCGCGCACTGGCCGAACAGGTGGACGACGATGACCGCCTTCGGAAGCCGGCTCTCCTTCGCCGCTTCGGCCAGGGCCCGCTCCAGCGCCCGCGGGGACATGCCCCAGGTGTCCGGCTCGGCGTCGATGAACACCGGCTCCGCCCCCTGGTACAGGATCGGATTCGCGCTGGCGACGAACGTCAGGCTCGAGCAGAAGACGCGGTCGCCGGGCCCGACGCCCAGCAGGCGCAGCGCCAGATGGATCGCCGCCGTGCCGGACGAGACCGCGGCGGCGTGTCCTGCGCCGACCCATGCGGCCAGCTCGCGCTCGAAGGCGTCAACGTGCGGCCCGAGCGGCGCGATCCAGTTCGAAGCGAACGCCTCCGCGATGTATCGCTGCTCCTCCCCGCTCATATGGGGCGGCGACAGCAGGATGGCGGCTTCCTGCAATGTGGATTTCACGCGATTCCCCTTCCCCCGTGCGTTGATGGCGCGGTCAAGGCGCAGACGGCGATGCCGCCTCCGCCGCCGCGCGCCGGATGACGGCGGCCGGCACGCCTGCGGCTGTGCAGCCCGGCGGCACATCGCGCGTCACGACCGCGCCCGCGCCGGCGATTGCCCATGCGCCGACCGCCCGGCCCGGCAAGACGACGGCGCCGGCGCCGATGAACGCGCCTTCGTCCGCCCGCGCGCCGCCGGTCAGGATGGCGCCCGGCGCGACGTGCGCGCCGTCGCCGACGGCGCAGTCGTGCTCGACGATCGCGCCCGTGTTTACGATGGCGTGCGCGCCGATCGCCGCGTCCGCCTGCACGACCGCCCGCGCCATGACGACCGTGCCGGGCCCGATCCGCGCCCGCGGGCTGACAATCGCCGCCGGATGGATCAGCCGCGCGAAGCGGGCGCCGGCGGCTTCCAGTTCGCGGACGATTCGCCGCCGCGTCCGGTTGTCGCCGATCGCGGCGACGAACTCGAGCTGCGGATACCGCGCGAGCAGGTTTCGCCAGGCTGCGACCGGCCCGCGGATCTCGCCGTCCGGTCCGGCGGACGGCACGGCGTGCGGCGCGGGGGCCGGCGACGGGCCGGCTTCGGCCGGGGCGGCCGCGGACGGAAGACGCTCGCCGTACCGGTCGTCCAGCACCGCCGCAAGCCGCGCGCCCGGCGTGAGCGCGATCAGCTCGCGCACGACCTTGCCGTGGCCGCCGTCTCCGATCATGACGATCCGCCGCATGCGCCTCACCCCGCCGTGCCGGTTCCGGTGAACCGGTCCACCGTCGCCCGGCCCGGCTGGTTGATGCCGACCGGCCGGAGCAGCCGCAGGAACGTGAGCCAGAGAATCTTCAGATCCAGCCGCATGCTCCAATTGTCCACATACCAGACATCCATCGCGAATCGTTCCTCCCAGGAGACGGCGTTCCGGCCGTTCACCTGCGCCCAGCCCGTGATGCCCGGGCGCACAAGATGCCGCCGCCGCTGCTCTTCGGTGTAGAGCGGCAGGTATTCCATCAGCAGCGGCCGCGGTCCGACGAGACTGAGATCGCCCTTCAGCACGTTGATGAGCTGGGGCAGCTCGTCGAGGCTCAGCGCCCGCAGCCGGCGGCCGAACGGCGTCAGCCGCTCGGCGTCGGGCAGCGGATTGCCGGCCTCATCCCGCAGGTCGGCCATCGTGCGGAACTTGTACAGCACGAACGGCTTCTCATGCAGGCCGGGCCGCAACTGGCGGAACAGCACCGGCCGGCCGAGCCTGATCCGCACGAGCAGCGCGGTCGCGGCCATCACCGGCGACAGGACGATCAGCAGCGCGAGCGACACGGCCACATCAAACACGCGTTTGATCCTCATCGGGTCCGCCTCCCCGCGGCTTCGGCCCCGAAGACCGCCGGGTCTCCGTCCGCCGGAAGACCGCGATCCTCGAAAAAAGCGTCTTCCGTCGCATGTCCGCCGTTCGCTTTTTGCCCGCCGTCCGCCCGGTGTCCGCCGCCTGACCCGAATCTTCCGTCTGCCGCGAGCGCTCCGCCCGGCGCCGCAGATCCGTCCACCCCGGAATCGTCCGCAGTCGGACCGGCCTGCGCGTTCGCCTGCAGCTCCGCGAGCAGCCGGCGCTTGATCTCCCGCACCATGTCCGCCGCGCGAAGGTCCCGCTCCGTCCGCCCGAGCCGCCAGCTTGCCAGGACGACGTCGCGGAATTGCGCGCTCGAGATTTTGCCGGCGATGTTCATCCCGCAGCCCCTCCCGCTCCGGCCAGGATGCGCGCTCCGGACCGGAGGCCGTCCATGCGGCCTTGCAGCCATCTCCACGCGTCCGCGCAGATCCGGTCAAGGCCGAGCGTCGCCTGCCAGCCCAGCTCCCGCCGCGCCTTCTCCGCGTCGGCGCGAATGACCGGCGCGTCGCCCGGCCGCCGCTCGACGATCCGCCAGGGGATCGCGGCGCCGGACGCCTTCTCGAAGGCGGCGATCACTTCGAGCACGCTGTGCCCGATGCCCGTCCCGAGGTTGTATGCGTCGATGCCGGGGCCGGCCGTCACCTTTTCGAGCGCCTTCACATGCCCCTTCGCGAGATCCGCCACATGCACATAATCCCGGACACAGGTGCCGTCGCGGGTCGGGTAATCCCCGCCGTACACCGGCAGCTCGTCGTCCCGCCCCGCGGCAACCCGCAGCAGGCGGGGCATCAGGTGATGCGGCTCGCCGGCGTCCTCTCCGCCCAGCCGCCCGTCCGGATGCGCGCCCGCCGGATTGAAGCTGCGGAGCAGGGCGATGCTCCACCGCCGGTCCGCCTCATACAGATCGCGGAGAATCTCCTCGATCATCAGCAGCGTCCGTCCGTACCGGTTGGCCGCGCCGAGGGGAGCCGTTTCCGCGACCGGGGTCTGCCGCGGCTTGCCGTAGACGGCGGATGACGAGCCGAAGACGAGCCGCCGCACGCCGAACCGCTTCATGACATCGCACAGGATGACCGTTCCCGCAATCGGAAGATGGGAGCGCTCATGGTCCATCACCGGCCGGATGCCCGCGAAATGGATGACCGCCTCGATTCCGTTTTGCTCGAAGATCCGTTCCAGTCCGGACCGGTCCAGCGGATCGAGCGGATAGAAGGGAAAGTCCCTTCCGGCCGCGGCTCGCAACCGTTCGATCGCCGGCGCACGCTCCGGGCGGTCGGCGACGACGATCTCGCGTCCCGCCTCCAGCAGTTCCGCGCAGGTGTGGCTGCCGATGGTTCCGGCTCCGCCCGTTACCAGCACCGCCATGGTCAACCCTCCGTCAGGTGGAATCGGGCAAACCCGGGTATTCTCTATAAAGAACACCCTGCCGACAAAAAAAGAAAAATGTAATGGAGTTCACAAAAATTATAGTTCTTTATAAAGAACATGTCAAGGAATGCGGCGAGGATTGGAAAATTCTAACGAAACGGAGCGGCGTTATTTGGACGAAAACCGTCCCTGTTGCGTAATTGGCGAAACTGAGCGTTCTTATTGGGTCATTCCGGACCGTTATTGCCCCGTTCGGGCGCGAGTCGCATGTCTCTGTTTCGTTAGAATTCCAAATGGCCGCATTCGGGCCCAATAACGTGTGTCCGTTTCGTTGGTGCGCGGCGACGGGCCGGACGGGAGCCTCCCGCCTCACTGCGTCTGCTTCGCCCCGCCCGCCGCGCGGGCCGCGCCGGGCCGCAGCCGGCCCGGCAGCATCTCCGCGATGCGCCGCGCCGCGCCGGCCAGCACCGCGAACTCCTCCAGCCGCCGGAACAGCGCCCAGTACAGCAGATTCGGCACGGCCAGCGCCACGCCCAGCCGGGCGATGACCGCCAGCCAGCCGTCCGCCGGCAGCGCCCGGCACGCCAGCAGCACCAGCGCGCACGCCGCGCCGCCAACCAGCGCGTATCGCGCGTACACGGCGAAGTAGCGCCGCAGCGGCATCGCGAACACTTTCCTGTACACCCAGTACGGCGTCAGCCAGAACGGAATCGCGAGCGCGCCGATCAGCGAGCCGAGGAAGACGCCGGATAGGCCCAGCGGCTTAACGAGCGCGATGCCGCACCCGAGCGTGACGGCGGCCTGCAGCAGCGGCGCGTACCGGTCCTCGCGGAAAATCCCCGCCGTCGTCTTCACCGTCGCGACCGCGTTGCGCATCCCCCGCTCGAAGAACAGGAGCAAGAGCAGCGCCGGCACCGCCGCCTCCATCACGTAGGGCTCGCCGATCCACGCCCGGATGAACGGCCCGATCACGGCGTACAGCGCGATGCCCGCGCACGAATACAGCCAGAAGTTCATGAGCTGCATGCCGCGGAACACGGCGTGAATCCGCTCCCGGCTCTCCCGCGCGACCAGGTTGCCGACGCTGTGGTACAGGTTGTTCGACACCTGGTAGATGAAGTTGCGGCAGATGTCGATCAGCATTTTGTAGTTCGAGTACAGCCCGACCGCGACGACGCTGACGAACGACGAGATGACGAGGCTCTCCGCGCCGAAGATGAAGTACGATCCGACATTCTGGAGCAAAATCGCCTTCACGTTCGCCATAAGTTCCCGCTTCGTCCCGGGGTCGATCGGCGGCGCGTCCTTCGTCCGCAGCCACGGATACATCCGCCCCGCCGCGATCGCCACGCCGACCGTCGCCGCGAGCATGATGCCGAACTCGGTGACGAGGTACAACATGTAGTCGCCCGTCCGGAGCAGCACCAGAATCTTCAGCACGGTCGCCAGCACCGTCGCGCCGGTGAACGACAGCGTCACGATGTAGTTCCTCTGGTTGACGTTCAGGAACGAATGGCGATGGATGAACAAATAAGGCAGCGCCGTGTTGAGCACGAACAGCACATACACGACTTCGAGATGCGCCACCCCGGCGTCCCGCACCACATACGGCAAGAGCGGCAGCATGAGCAGGCCGAGCGCCAGCACGACGAGTGCGATCAGGGCGTAGGCCCGCCGGTACAGCCGCATGAGCCCGAGAATGCGCGGGCGGTCGTCCTCCGCAACCGGCTTGTAGAGCTGGTAAGTGATGCTCGCGCCGATGCCGGCCTCGGCCAGCGAGATCATCGCGAGCACGCTCGTAAACAGTGCGTTGACGCCGAGGTACTCGACGCCCAGGCTGTGGATGAAAACGGTGCGCGACAGGAAGCTGAGCGCGGTGATGACGAGCTGGTTGCCGAGCCCGGCGGCGATGTTGAGGAAAGCGTAGCGGGTTCTCATCCGCGCCGCCCCGCCGGTTGCGCGGGCATCGGGTCCGCGGGCGCGTCGGCAGGCTTCGCCGGTGCCGCAGGCTCGGCCGGCGCGGTCGCAGCCGCCGGTTCCGGCGGAACCATCGTTTGCGCCGGCGCCGCAGGTGTTGTCGGTGCCGCGCGCTCCGCCGGTTCCGCCGGCGCCGCGGCAGATGCGGCCGCCGCCGCGCGCAGGGCGAAGCCCTGCGCGAACGGCAGCACGTCGAACCGCTGCGCGTACACGCCGATGTCGCGCGTGTCGCCCTGCGCGAAGTCGACCGCGCCGCCGCGCCGCGTCACGCCGCGCAGGTACGCGAGCGCCCGCCGCGCGCGCTCGCGCGCGTCCTCCGGCGCGCCGGAGGCGGCCGCCGAGACTGCCAGGAACCACGCCAGCGCGGCGGTGGCGGAGGAATCGGCCCGCGTCTCGGGCCGGGTCACCGTCCACCGCCAGCTACCGTCGGGCTGCTGGAACCGGGCGGCCGCCCGCGCGAGCCGCGCCACGCGCGCCTCCAGCTCCGCCTTGCGCCGGTCGGATGCCGGCAGCAGCCGCCACACCTCGGCGAGGCCGATCGCGTACCAGGCGACCCCGCGGCCCCAGCCGCACAGACCGAGCGGCCGGCCGTCCCGGGCCGCGTACGCGTGGTACGGCAAATCCAGCCCGGGATGGAGACCGTGCCGGTCGTACGCCTCGATCTGCCGGACCGCGAGATCGACGCAGTCATCCCGGCCGCACGCCAGACCGTATGCGGCGAGGAACGGGCAGACGAGCCCGATCGTGTCGACGTAGCGGTAGCCGCCGACCGCGCCCTGCCGGTAGCGGATCAGTCCGTCGTCGCCGACGTGCCGCAGCACGAGCGCCGCCGTCTCGTCGTACGCCCGCCGGTACCGGTCCGGCTCCATGCCGGATCGCATCACCGCCCAGGCGAGCATCGCCGCGTCGACCTGCTCCGGCTTCTCCCGCCAGGCGCCGTCCGGGCCGAATTTGCGGTCCAGGAACCGGCCGAGCACCGCGCGCAGGCGCGAGCGGAACCGGGCGTCGGCCACGTCGCGGGCCGAAGCGGCATCCTGCCGCGAAGCCTCGCGGGACGTCAGTCCCGCCGCTCCGCCGATTTCCGCCCCCGCCAGCTCGGTCAGCCCGAGCACGAGCGCCGCCTCCTGCCAATGCTGGATCGCCGCGCGCTTGTACTCGCCGCGCAGCATGTCGAGCCACAGCAGGCGCGTCTGGTCGGTCAGCCGGACCGTCGGCGTCCGGATCAGCCATTTCATCGCGCGCTCCGCGGCGGCGTCCCGCCAGGCCGCCTCATCCGGGAAGCGGCCGATGCCGATTCGCTGCGCCCACGCCGACGCCGCCGGCGTCAGATCGACCGCCGCCGACGCCAGCGCCGCCAGCGCGACCGCCGATGTGGTTCCGAACAGAATCGCGTTCATCGTCTGCCGCTTCCCTCCGCCGTGCGAGCCGCGCTCCAGGCCGCACTCGCCAAATTCCCGCCGCCGGCTCCCGTCAGCTCGTCGAACTTGCGCACCTCGTCCTCGGTGCCGAGCGGCTCCGCCGCGAGGTTGCGCCGCAGCCGCTCCCGCAGCGCCTTGTCGTCCATCAGCCGCGCCAGCCCCTCCGCGATCGCCTCCGGCGTCATCGCGGCGACCAGCCCGTTCTCCCCGTGCGCGATCTGGCTTCCCGCCGCCCGGTAGTCGGTGACGAGGATCGGCAGGCCGAGCATTTTCGCCTCGTCCACCGCGATCGGCTTGCCCTCGAACCGCGACGGCTGCGCGTATATGTCCGCCTGCCGCATATACGGGTACGGGTTCGCCTTCACCCCGAGCAGCACGAACCGGCCTTCCAGCCCGCGCTCCCGGATCCGCTTCTCCAGCCGCGCCCGCTCGTCGCCTTCGCCGAGCACGAACCAGCGCACGTTGCGCCCCTGCTCCACCAGCCGGGCGCAGGCGTCGATCGCCAGGTCGAACCCCTTCTGCGGGTGAAGCCGCCCGACCGACACGACGATCGTCTCGCCGTCCCGCCGCCCGAACAGGTCGCCCGTCTCCGCCTCCGCCATCCGTCGCACCACCGCGGGAGAGACGATGTTGCGGATGACGCGGATCTTTTTCCGCTGACGGGGAAAACGCCGCTCGAGCACCGCCGCGCACTCCTCCGACACCGTCACGAGATGGTCCAGCCGCCCGAAATACGGCTCGTCGAACGCCGGGTCCATCCCGAGCCGGTCGTAGTCGATGTGGATCCACCCGATCTTCCGGTCCGCCCGCACCTTGTCGAGCACATAATAGATCGGCCCCCGCTCGAGGAAGCCGATCGCGCAGTCGTACCGCTTCGCCGGTGAAGGCAGGCACCAGGCCATGTACCGCCAGATCCGCTGATCGCTGCGCGCCGGAAGCGGCTCCGTGCGGATGATCGCCCCCGCGATCAGGCGCGCGAGCGCATGGTCGGGGCGGCCCGACCGCAGCGCCCGCCCGACCGCCCGCTCGATCGGCATGTCGAACAGCCGGTAGCTTGCCGGCTCCCCGAGCACGCGGACCTGCAGCGGGAGGCTGTCCAGGAACATCCCCTCCCGCTTGAACAGCAGCAGATCGACATCGTACCGCTCGTGGTCGAGGGCGCCGAGCAGGCTCACGAGCGCCCGTTCCGCGCCGCCGCAGTGCAGGTGGTTCATGACGAACAAGAGGCTTGTTTTCCGCTTCCGGCCGTCCATTCCGATTCTCCTTCCAGCAGCGCTTCGAACTTGCGCATCTCGTCTTCCGTGCCGTGCGTCTCGGCCGCCAGATTCCGGCGCAGCCGCTCCGCCAGCGCCGGATCGTCCATCAGCCGCACGAGCCCTTCCGCGATCGCCCGCGGTTCCGGATCGGCGATCACCCCGCTCGTCCCGTGCGCGATCTGGCTCTCCGCGGTCCGGTAGCGGGTGACGAGAATCGGAAGCCCGAGAATCTTCGCCTCATCGACCGCGATGGACCGGCCTTCGACACGGGACGGCTGCACATAGATGTCGGCCTGGCGCATGTACGGATATGGATTCGTCTTCACCCCGAGCAGGACAAAATGCTCCTCCATCCCCCGCTCCCGAATCCGCGTCTCCAGCCGCTCCCGCTCGTCCCCTTCGCCGATCACGAACCAGCGCACAGGGCGCCCCTGCTTCACGAGCAGCGCGCAGGCGTCGATCGCCAGGTCGAATCCTTTGACCGGATCGAGCCGTCCGACCGACACGATGATCGTCTCGCCTTTGCGCCTTCCGTACAGATCGCCCGTCTCCGCTTCGGCCATCCGCCGTATCGTACGGGGCGAGACGATGTTGCGGATGACGCGGATTTTGTCCCTGTGCCGGGGAAAACGCATCTTGAGCACCGCCGCGCACTCCTCCGACACCGCCACGACACGGTCCAGCTTTCCGAAGTACGGATCGTCGAACGCCGGATCCATGCCGAACCGGTCGTAGTCGGTATGGATCCAGCCGAACTTCCGCTCCGCCCGCGCCAGATCGACGCAGAAGTAGACGGATGTCTTCTCCAGAAAACCGATGGCCGCGTCGTACCGGTCGGTCACGGCGTCCGTTAGGGCGCGGCGCAGGTACCGCCATCCGTACTGTTCGCGGACGGCGGCCGAACGCCCGATCCGGTTGCGAACCGCGTACAGGAGGCGGCTCATCGCCAGCGCCGGATCGCCCTTGCGCAAGAGTGCCGCCACCGAGCGGAGGCACGGCTGGCGGAACCGCTCGTAGCGTTCGGTCAGCGGCAGCACCCGCACTTCGGGAGGCAGCAGTTCCATGAACGGACCTGCAGGGTCGAGCAGGAACAGATCGACGTCGAACCGGCCGTAATCGAGCGCGCCCAGCAAACTGACGAGCGCCTTCTCCCCGCCTCCCGCGGCGAGGCTCGGCATGATGAACAGCAGCTTCTTCTTCCGCACGGTCAGCCGCGCTCCTTCACGCCAGATCGGCCAGGTAGTCCGCCGACCTGCGCGACATCGCCTGGATGCGGGGGATGACGCCGGCGAGCCGTTCACGGAGTTCTTGTTCCCCGGCGATCATTTCGTCGAAGGCATCGATCAGCGCGGGACCGGGGTTCGCCGCGACGCGGGTGTCGATCACGAGCCGCTCCCGCCCGAACAGATCGCGCGCGATCCCCTTCGACTTCGCGCTGTAGCCGAGCACGATCGTCGGCACGCCGCTCGAATAGGCGGCGATCGTCGCGTGCGTCCGGGCGCCGACGAAGAAGCGCATGCGGGCGATGTAGCCCTTCACCTGCAGGGCGTTCAGGTCGCCCGGCAGGAGCAGCACCCGCCCGGTCGCCTTGAACTCCTCGTGCAGCGGACGGAGCGTGTCGAGGTCGCTGTTGCCGTGCTCGATCACGTGCGGCGTGAGCGCGACCGCCGAATCCGTCGTCTCGAGAATATGGCGGATCAGCCCGCGCACCGCCTCGAACGCCGCGGGATTGCGTCCCGCGACGAGCGGGCTCATGTTGACGCCGATCGTGTCGCCTTCCTTCCAGCCCGGCGGCAGCGGAAGCCGCTCGCCCGGCAGCGTGAACGCCGGATCGGCGACGAGCCGGACGTTGTCCAGCCCGCGGCCGCGCAGCACGTCGTGCGTCAGCGTCTCCCGCGCCAGGATGAGGTCGAACCGCCGGAGATCCTCCAGCTTGCGCTCGGACAGGTCCTCCTCGCCGATGGAGCAGCACCAGAGGACGAGCTTGCGGCCCAGTTTTTTCACCCGGCGATCGACTTCGTACCAGCCCGGCTGCTCGCCGTAGCAGTAGTTGTCGCCGCCGATCGACAGGCAGACGTCCGCTTCGCGGATGCGCCGGATGACGTTGCGGTGGATGCGCGCGAACGCGTACGATTCGTCGCCCAGCAGCTTGTACCGGACGGACGAAACGATCCATTCCGGCGAAAAACGCTTCAGCGTCCGCGCCGAGCCGTCGAACACCTGCGAGACGTTCAGCCCGCGGTCCGTCTCCGGCCGCTCGGACGCCAGCATCACCTTCGCGCCGCGGATGCGCGTCTGGATGAGGGCGGCCGACGACCGGACGATCGCCTCGCACCCCCGGTTCAGGCTTCCGCCGTGCGCGAACATGAGCACGTTCATCATCGATTCCTCCCGTCTTGCTTCGGCGCGGCCGGTCATTCGCCGTTCCGCAGCCGGCTCCAGGTGGCGGCGCAATACAGCCCGAGCGCCGAGCGCCGCTTCATCAGTTCCAGCATGACCCGCTCGTAGCGGCCCGCCGCACCGCCGAACGCGGCGCGGTACACGTCCAGCGCCCGGCGGACGTCGCGGTGGCCGATCATCCGGCGCACCGTCCGGATCCGCTCGGCGGGCGTGAGGCCCACGGACGGCCGGCTGTACACGTAGATGTAGGCCAGCACGCTGCGGATCAGCTTCGCGGAGCGCCGGATTTCGAGCTCCCGCTCGTCCAGCAGATCCGCGTAGATCGGCGGCAGCTCCGAATGGTACACTTCGAGCGCCCGGGAGAAGTAGTCCCGGTCCCGCCAGCGCCGGGTCGCGCTGCCCGCCGTCTCCCGGTAGCGGTAGCCGCAGTAGTTCAGATAGACGGCCGACTCCGCCGCCGCGAAAAACAGCATGTTGAACCAGCCGTCCTCGCCGAGCGCCACGCCGCGCGGGAACGAGGCGCCGGACCGGCGGACGGCGTCCAGCCGGTACAGCTTGTTGCAGACCGAGTTGCAGCGGTCCGACTCCACGAAATAGGGCAACAGCGTGGCCCGGATGTCGTCGCGGTCGAGCCGGATGCCGGCCGGGAACGGGTACGAGGCGGGCCGGCCCGTCTCCCCTTCCGCGAACTCCGCGATCACCGCGTCGCACCCGTGCCGCTCCGCCGCGTCCCGCAGCGTCTCGTACCATTCCGGCGCGACCTCGTCGTCCGCGTCGACGAAGCCGACGTAGCGGCCGACGGCGGCTTCGAGCCCGGCGTTGCGGGCCGCGCTGACGCCCCGGTTCGGCTGGTCGATCAGCACAATCCGGTCGTCCGATTCGGCGTGCCGCTCGATAATCCGCCGGCTGCCGTCCGTCGATCCGTCATTGACGAAAATGAACTCGCACGCCTCCAGCGTCTGCGCCCGCAGCGAAGCGATGCAGCGCTCGAGGTGCGCCTCCGCGTTGTACACCGGCACGATGACACTGACTTCCACGCTCACGGCCACCTTCACGAAATCATGTGATACAGCTTCTTCAGCTCGTCCGCGTTGCCGTAGTCGCGCCGCCGCGCGCCTTCCGCGACCCGCTCGAGCGCCTCCCTGTCGCTTGCCAGCCGCTCGATCGCGTCCGCGAGCCCCTCCGCGCCGCCCGGGCAAATGTACCCGTCGACGCCGTCCGTCACCTGGCTCGCCGCCGTCGGATAGTCCGCGACGAGCACCGGCTTGCCGAGGATCTGCGCCTCGGTGACGACGACCGCCTTGCCTTCGTACCGCGACGGCTGAACGTAGAGGTCGGCGGCGTTCATGTAGGGGTACGGGTTGGCTTTTTTGCCGAGCAGCCTGAAGCTGTCCCCGAGGTTCAGCTCCCCGATCAGCCTCCGCAGTTCCGCCTCCTGGCCGCCGAAGCCGACGATGTACCAGCGGATGTGCGTGTGGCCGCGGTCGTGCAGCAGGCGCAGCGCCCGGGCCGCGAGATCGAACCCCTTCGCGTACGACAGCCGGCCGACGGAGACGATGCGGAACGGCTTCTCTTCCGCGCCGTCCGCCATCTCGGGCGGCACGCTTCCGTCGCCGGCCATCGCGCGCACGAACGACGGCGACTGGATGTTCTCGATCTCGACGACCCGGCCGTCGAGCTCCGGATACCGGCTCAGGAAAGCCCGGGTGCACGAGGGCGAGACGGACGCGAGAAAATCGAACGACCGCCACATGTCAAGATCCATCTCCCGGTCGGTGTCGAGCACGGAGTAGTCGGTGTGGATCCAGGCGATCTTCACGTCCGCGTCGACGTTGCGCGCCGTGTAGTCGTGCGGCCACGAGAAGCTGATCGCGGCGTCGTAGCGCTCGCGGCGTCTCGGCTGGATTCTCGCCATGTACTTCGAGACGAGCTGCATCTGGATGTAGCCGGCGCCGGCGTCCTTGCGGTTGACGGGTTGCCTGAGCGCCTTGAGCCGCGCGCCGTACTTGCAGGCGAGCCGGATGAGCGCCGCGGCAAGCTGGCCGTCCTTCACGCATTCGGCGATGGACTTGCGGTACGCGGCGAGTCCCCGTTCCTCGGGGAGCAGCCGGACGCGATCGGTGAGGAGCGGCAGCAGCTCGCCGGTGTGCCGGAAGACGAGCAGGTCGACGTCGTACCGGTCGTAATCGAAATGCTCCAGCATGTTGACGAGGCTCCGCTCGATGCCGCCGATTTCCATGTCGTACAGGGTGATGAGCACCCGTTTTTTCACACCGGGTCGCCTCCCGACCGGACGGGCGTCCGCATTTTCCGCCACATCCAGGTGAACGGCCTGAGCGGGTAGTACAGGAAATGCAGCGCCTTCGGCAGCGGCAGCGTCTCGGCGTCCGCGTGATACGGGTGCAGCCAGCTCAGCCGGAACAGGAACCGTTGGCGCGGCGTCATCAGGCGCTGAAGATGGCGGCTGTGGTACCGCGCCACATCCGGCGGCAGCGGCGGGCTGTGCAGGTTGACGACGCGGCCGATGTAGAACAGCGCCTCCTCCGCGAGCCGGTAGGATTGCGGATGCTCCGCCGCCTTGCCGGCGCCGTCCGGGAGCGGCGTGCCGAGCAGGCCGGCCGCCAGTTGCAGCGCCTGCCCGCAGATGTGCATGCACTCGAACCTTTGCGATTCGGCGAGCACCTTGTCCCAGCGGAGCGGCAGCCGCGCGAGCCGGTCGATGTCGACCAGCCAGCGGAGGCGCGACCAGCCGTGGCGGGCGCCGTGCGCGACGAGGAACAGAAACGTGTCCTCGAGCCCGGGAAGATCGACGGGCTTGCCGCCGATCATCATCGTCCGCCGCCGCTCCCACAGCGCGTCGAAGGCGGGTTCCCGCGCGGGCCACGGATTCATCCGCCAGTGGAGCTCGATTTTCGATCCGGTCTCCGCGTGGACGAAGGCGTAGTGATGGTGGCGCCAGCGCCAGTCGCCCAGCACCGAGCGGATGTAGTCATCCTTCTCGTAGCCGCGGCGGACGAGCAGCCGTTCCGCCTCGCCGATGTCGGACAGCGGCACGAGCAGGTCGACATCGCCAGACGGGCGGATCGACAGATCCCCGTACAGATCGAGCGACAGCGCCGGTCCCTTGAGCATGAGCACGCGGATGTCCCGGTCGCGGAACAAGCCGGCGATGCGGCTCGTCTCGCCGGACAGTTGCAGCATCCGGAACGTGTTGCGCCGGCACTGCGCTTCCAGCCGCTCGAGGATCGGTTGCGGTATGTCCGCCCGCACATCCTGCTTGAGCCGCCGGACGATGAGCGGGTGGACCCGGTGATGGACCGCGAGTTCCGCGAACCGCTGCCAGTCGAATCCGTCCGAAGGCTGCCGCATCGGGCAGACCGCCGGGTTGCGCTTGTCGCGCAGCAGCTCGATCATCACCTTGAGCTCCTCCGGGAACATCGAGGTGTCCCAGCGCGGATACCGTTTCGAAGGCAACGCCCTCGCCTCCAGATGGGATGTTGACGATGGGATGTCGTTCGTGGTGATTAATTCTTGGTGGTTGATTTTTGATGTTTGATTCTTGGTGATTGATTCTTGGTGATTGTTTTTTAGTGGTTGATTCTTGATGGATAAAATCTCGATGGTTCATTCTTGATGGTTGATCCTTCGTGGTTGATGCTGCTCAGGACGATGGGTTGTTCACTATTTAGGTTAGTTAATGTTCTCTATATAGAACAACCAGCAATACAATAGCACTTCCGGGCGGCGCTGTCAATGCGTGGTTGAGATCGCGCATTCTGGCGGCTCGCCGCTAACGGAACCACGTTCCGTTAGAAGCGCCAGTCCGCTGGGGCAACTCCCGCTACGGAACCACGTTCCGTTGCAGGCCCCACACCGTCGTTTCGCGCCCCATCCGCGCCATCTCACCCGTTCCGCCCGAACAAGTGCCGCAGGCCGCCGATCACCGCCGGACCCGCCACGCGGCTCACGATGCGCTTCGCCGCGCCGCGCAGCCGCACGTGCGCGGGCAGCCACGACTGCGAAAAATGATGGATCGTATAGCTATCGGACGTCAGATAGCTGCGCCCGTCGATGTAATCGTACGGACTGAAACAGCTCCGCGGATATATGACGACCCCGTCCGGCAGCGTCTGGAAGCTGCCGTCCCGCTTCAGGCCGATCGCTTCGCACAACCGCGTCATCGCGGCCGTGTTCGTCGTGGTGTCATAGCCGCCGTCCGGCCGGATGAACCGCCTGCCGTCATAATCGCGCAGCAGCGCCGCGATCCACGGATGTCCCGGCTCCGCGCCGAGCGTGCCCGACTGGAGATGAACGCTGTCCTCGAACCCGGTGAACGCGCGGTGCCTGTGCAGGGACGCGAGCGGCCGGAGCACCTCGACGTCGGTGTCGAGATAGATGCCGCCGTGCTCGAGCAGTGCGTGAAGCCTGACGTAATCGCTGACGAACGCGTATTTCCCCGCCTCGTACGCTTCCCGCACATACGGATGCGCGTTGATATCGAAATTGTCCTCGTTCCATTCGATCCATTCGTAGTCCCCGAGGTGGCGCCGCCAGCTTCGCATGCATTTCCGCACCAGCCGCGGCTTGTCCCCCCGGCCGAACCAACAGTAGTGCAGCTTCTTCGGGATTCTCCATCCGTTCTCCGTATTCGCCGCCACCGGCGACACTCCCCTCCGGCTTCCATTCTCACACCAGGTGAAAATTCCCCCGCCTGACCCGCACACCCGCCTTTAGCGGTAAATTCTGCCGCTGCAGCCATACCGGCCGTGCACTTCGCCCCGCTAGCGGCAATTTTATCGCTAGCGGCCGTCGCGCAGCCGCCACCAGCCGCCGGCGGCCGGGCTTCACGCCCGCAGCTCGCCCCGGGCGACGCCGCGCCCGGCCGCGCCGTCGCGCCGCGCCTGCCAGAGCGCCTCCAGCTCGCGCACCGTCTGCCGGATGTCGTACCGGGCCGCCCGCTCCGGATCGAGCGCGAGCCCGGCGCCGCCGTCCGCAAGCCGCGCGCAAATCCGCTCCGCCCAGTGCGCCTCATCCGCCTCCAGCGGCAGCGTCACGCAGAGCCCGAGATTCGCGTTCGCCGGGATCGCGTCCGAGACGAAGCATTTCACGCCGCATGCCTGCGCCTCGATCAGCGCGAACGGCAGTCCCTCCAGCCGCGACGGGAGCAGCATCCAGTCCATCCAGGGCAGGATCGCGGGCACGTCGCGGCGGACGCCGAGCAGCGTCACCGACGACTCCAGCCCGAGCCGCGCGATCAGCGCCTCCACCTCGCCGCGCAGACTGCCGGTGCCGATCCAATACAGCCGGACGCCCGGCACGCGCTTCTTCACCTCATGGAACACCCGGACGAGAAAAAGCGGATTCTTCGACGGGTCCATTCGCCCGACCGTCACGAAACGGACGGCGTTCTCCCGCACATCGATCCCTTCCGGCGCGGCCTCTCCCCGAACCGGACGGAAAGCGCCCATGTCGATGCCGTTCGTCACGATCTTCGCGCCGAACCGCCACGGCCCGATCCGGTGCTGCCCTTCGTTCGCCGACGCGGAGCAGCCGACCCGCTCCGTCGAGCACAGCACGATGAGCAGCCGCATCAACAAGGAGTACAGGCGCCTCAGCCAGCCCACCCGCCCGGAATCGGCCGCCCGGTGGGCGTGAGAGATGCGGACCGGCACGCCCGCGAGGAGCGCGGCAAGGCAATTGATGCCGTTGAAATAGTCCATGTGGCTGTGCACGGCGTCGATGCCTCCGTGCCGCCGGATGAGGCGGATCAGCCGGACAAAATGCCTCGCCCATCCGGCCAGCCCGGCGCCGATTTCGGCCGTTCGCCAAATCTCCGCGCCCAGTTCCCGCGCCCGGCTCTCGTGAAGCTGCTCCCAGTCCGTCGTGACGGCGAGCACCATCTTCGTCCTGCCGGGATCATGATGCTCCAGCATGTTGAGAATGAAGGTGCCGATCCCTTCCGCCGATATGCCGGGAACCACATGCAACACGGTGGTCGGCGCGCCGGATGGGCCGAATGCGCCTGACGTTCCGGACGCGCCGGATGCATCGGTCATGCCGGAATCGCCTGTCGATCCGGACACGACGGCCGCATCCGCCGCGCCCGCCGCTCCGCCATATTTGCCCTTTGACACCGAGGGGTCACCTCCGCCCTGTCGCGCGGCTGTCACAGAAAGCGACTCCGATAGTCGATGTCCAGCGTCACGACATGCTCATAGTAGAAATACAGCAAATGGAACACCAGCACTCCGTAATAGGCCAGCTTCCGGTACCGTTCGGCAAACAGGGGAATGATCCATGTGAACAGCACCAGGCTGTACAAACCAAAATAGATGTTGAACCGCGCGAAGATCCAGTTGGCCGTCGAAATGACCATGAACAGGAACCCCAGCAGCGTCATGTTGACGAAAACATCGCTCTCCGGCCAGATGCTCCGCAGCTTCCGCCGGCCGAGAAACGCGACGAGCAGCGGAATGCCCGCGACGGCGACCCGGATGATGTTCGCGCCGCCCTCGTCGAACTGCCCGTAGATCGCATACCGGCTGCCTTCGAGCAGGACGAGCAGGGCGCCGAAGAACATGTCGAATCCGATCGCGACCAGCACGGCCAGGGCGATCAGCAGCAGCGACGCCCTGGTCCACGCCCGTTTGCGCACGAGGAAGTAGAGGGGCAGCATGATGAGCGCCGTCTTGTGGATCGTCGCCGCGAGCAGGACGATCAGGAAATATTTCTTCCAGTCGCCCCGGATCAGCCAGCGCGTGCCGGCGAACAGGATCGCCGCGGCGAGATACTGGCGGATGCCGTTCATCGAGACGGTGAACATGCCGGTCGTGATGTACAGGAAAAGGCTGACCTCGATCATCCGCGAATACCCGTACAGCCCCGCCACGATGAGCACGTTCGTCGCCAGCGCCGTCAGGAAAATGAGCGCCTGCGGGTCTTCCGTCACCATCTTCAGCGCGATCTGCATCGCGTTGAAGCCGAAATCCCCCTCGAAGCTGAAGCCGGCGAACGTCGGCTCGAGCAGATAGTAACTGTACGCGTAGAACGGCGTGTCGCCGATGTTGCTGCGCAGCCCGGAGACGAGCACGAAGCTCGCCGCGGCGACCGCCACGAACAGCTTGTTCGGCTTCACCGGCGGGGCAAGGCCGTCGGGTGCCAGGGGCAGCGCATCTCGCCGGATCAGCGGGATCATGCGGGCAAGCGTCGCGCAGACGAACACGACCAGCAGGTTGATCCACAGAACGGTCATCCACGTTCGCCCCCCGGGTCTAGCGTCCGGCCGCGCCCGGCGCCGACCTGCGCGTGCCCATGATGTACAGGAACAGCAGCAAGCCGAACGGGAAGGCGAGCAGCGTCAGCCCTTTGCGCGGCGAATCGCGCAGCATGCCGCGCCCGCCCGTCATCAGGCAGCTCGACACGTAATGGATCGTCTCGCGGAACCGCTGCTTCCAGGTCGGCTGCACCTCCATCGCCGTCCTCCGGAAGAAGGCGAAGCCGCGCGGATTGCTCCGGTACTGGCGGAACATGTTCAGGCTCGAGCCGTCCGGCAAATACTCGACCCGGCAGAGCACCTCGTTCATCAGCAGCAGCGGCCGGATCTTGTCGATCAGGAGGTATTTGTAGCTCAGCGGAACGTATTTTTCACCGGGAAAAAGGGGATACGGCGGAACGGCCTTCACGAGATCGGTCCGGTACACCAGCTTCTTGTCGCCCCGCACCCCGTGAATCGCGTGCAGGCCGGACAGCGTGCACGCCTTGAGCCCTTCGGGCAGCCGGTCGCCGATGATGTTCCCGTCCATGTCCGCATCGAGCCCGATGATGCCGGCATAGTCGTCGCCGCCGTGCGCGCGCCAGAACCGGACGATCTTCTCCACCGCGTCCGGCGGCATCTCGTCGTCCGAGTCGATGCAGACGTTCAGCTCCGTGTCGATCAGCTCGTAGGCCGCATTGTGCGCGCCGTGCATCCCCTGGTTCTCCTGCCGGTGGTAGCGGATCGCGATCTCGCCCTCGGCCATCCAGCCGCGCACGAGCTCGGCCGTGCCATCCGTCGAGCCGTCGTCGATCACGAGCCAGACGAAATCCTTCGACGTCTGGCGGCGCAGGCTTTCGTAGCAACGGGACAGGACGTACGCGCGGTTGTAGGCCGGCGTGAACACGGTCAGCGTCGGTCGGTCCATCGTCGCATCACCCCAAAGCGGCGCCGGACGCCGGAAGGGCGCGGCCCGCAGCCGCCATCAGGCTGCCGAGCACCAGCCGGTCGGGACGCACATGGCGCCGGTAATAGTTCCAATTGTTCCGCATGATCATCTGCCGCAGCCGGTCGTCCCGGATCAGCCGGGAGACGGCTTCCACGCATTCCTCCGGCGTTCGGAACGACAGGTAGTTGCGCCCCTCGCCGAAGGCGCCCGGCACGTCGTAGTGCAGCGTCTCCGACACGATCGCCTTGGACGCGGCGACATATTCGGCGAACTTCCAGCCGATCGACTGATGCAGCCCCATCGTCGCGATGCAGATCGTCGACCGCTTCATCCGTTTGAGGTAAGCGCGACGGCTGACCTCGCTCCGGTTGGCGATCACGAGGTCGGGATAATGCTCGACGGCGAACGGGGTCGGCGCGACGCCGCCGTGGAACTGATCGCCGAACGCCTCGCGGCACAGCCGGATCGTGCGCGCGCGCTGTTCGTTGATGAAATGCCGCTCCTCCCGCTTCGCCTCCGACAGCCGCCAGCCGGCGTCGCCGCGCACGTCCCACATCCGCGCCATGAACAGAATGCCCGGCGGCGCGTCCGGCCGCGGTTCGTCCTCGAATTTCTCGACGGTGTACCAGCCATTGTAGTGCGAGGTGACCGGCAGCATCCGGATCAGCTTCTTCAGTTTCTCCTTCGGGGGATCGAGCGGCGCCGGCCGGTGCGCGATGCTGCCCGGGATCGTCACCCAGTAGTTCAGGCCGAGCGGCCGGATCTTGGAGCCGTGCGTGAGCCGGGCGCTCATCGCTGCGTTGAAGCTGCGCTTGAAGCAAATATCGTAATGCCGGAGCAGCGGTCCGTACAGCGTGTCCGGATCCTCGACCAGGTTGTCGTAGCCGTCATTCAGGTCGTAGAGCACGCGGATCTCGCCATTCAGCACGACCTCCATCATGTTGTAGGGCAGCGGGGGAGTTCCCCGCACATGCCGGCCGTCACGCACGATCTCAAGCGTGATGACGCCCCGCCGCGCCAGCAATTCGAAACCGGCGATGACCTGATAGAGATGGAGCGGCACTTCGCCGAGCCGCATCCGGCAGTGCATCTTCGTCATACCATCCTCCTCGCCTCCGGCGGGCGGTCCCCGATGTTCCGGCCGGCTTGTCCATACCAGGCAGCCAGCTCCGCCGCCGCGTCGCCGATGTCGTAGCCCAGGGCGCGCACGTCGTCCGCCGCCTTCCGGCGCAGCAGATGCGATTCCGCCGCGGCCGCCGCCCGGACGATCTCTTGCGTCCACAGGTCCGCCGGCGCCTCAAGCGGGATGCGCGTCACGCGTCCGATCCCGAGGTCGACCTCCTCCGTCACCCGGTCCGAGACGACGCACGGCAATCCCGCGGCCTGCGCTTCGATCAGCGCCAGCGGCAGACCTTCGTGCAGCGACGGGAACACCATGACGTCCATCGCCGCGAGCAGCCGCGCGACATCGCCGCGCACGCCGAGGAAGCGGACGCAGTCGGCGATCCCGGCCGCTTCCGCCTTGCGCGCGATGAAGTCCCGGAGCGGGCCGTCTCCGATGAGCAGCAGCACGGCCTCCGGATGCTCCGGCGAGAGCTCCGCGAACAGGTCGATCAGGAAGGCATGATTCTTCTGCGGGCTGAACCGGCCGACGTGGCAGACGGCAAGCTGCCCGGGGCGCAGGCCGAGCTCGGCCCTCGCCGCCCGCCGGATTTCCGGATCGAATGCGAGCGCGCCGCAGTCGACGGCGTTGCGAATGAGCCGCGCCTCGGAGGCCCGGCCGCCGAACAGCCAGGCGGCCGCCGCCTCGGAGCAGGCGAACCGGTCGGTCGCGTTCGCCTCAATCAGCCGTCCGGACGCCCACTTGTACAGCCGAATCAGCGCGTTGCCTTCGCTCTTCGTGTTGTGGCTGTGCGCGATCCGCACCGGAATCCCGGCGCGCCGCGCGGCCCGGAGCACCCAACCGCTCATCCGGTCCATGTGCGCGTGCACGATCCGGTAATGGCCGTGTTCGGCGAAGAACCGGTCGAGCGCGCGCGCGTAGCCGAGCGGCCCGGCCTCCGTTACCCACGGAACACGGTGGACGACGCCGCCGAGCGCGCGGATTTCGTCGTCGTACACCCCTTCCCGGCAGGTGAGGAAATCAAACTGCAGCCGTTTCCGGTCGATGCGCCGGTACAGGTTCATGATCAGCGTCTCCGCGCCGCCGCGGTTCATGTTGACGACGGCGTGAAGGACTCTTGTCTCCGTTCCCATTGTCCGATCTCCATTTCGCCCAGAATCGAGGCGTAGATGGCGCGCATCTCCGCCATCACCGCGTCCAGCCCGTACGCCGAGGAGACGATCGCCCGGCCGGCCCCGCCGAACGCCGCGCGCTCGCGCGGATTCAGCAGCAGCCGCCGGATGCGGTCGGCCATCTGTGCGGCATCCCCGGGCGGGACAAGCCAGCCGTTTCGGCCGGCATGCACCAGTTCCCGGTGTCCCCGGTTCGACGTCGCGACGACCGGCAGGCCGCAGGCCATCGCCTCCAGCACGTTCACGGGCAACCCTTCCCGGAAGCTCGACGCGACGGCGATGTCGAGGGAGGGCAGCCAGTCCGCGATGTCCGGCCGGAAGCCGAGGAAGTCGATCCGGTCCCGCACGCCGAGCCGCCCGGCGAGTTCCTCGCAGGCCGGACGCAGCGGGCCCTCGCCCGCCAACAGCAGCCTCGCCCGGGGAAAATCGTCCCTGAGCAAAGCGAGCGCCTCGACGAGCATCCGCTGGTTCTTGTTCTTGTTGAATTCCGCCGCGTAGAACAGCAGTTGGTCCTCTGTGCCGTAACCGAGCTTCCTGCGCATGTTGCGCCGTGTTTCGGCATCGGCCGGCGCAAACCGCTCCAGATCGACGCCGACGCCGTGGACGCGGATGATGCGGCCGGCCGGGAAACGCCGGTCCGCCGCCAGCCGGTAGTCCTCCTCGTTGATCGTGATCAGGCAGTCGGTCAGCCGAGCCAGCAGCCGTTCCAGCGGATAGAACAGCACCCAGTTCAGCTTCGGGCCCCCGGCGTGGAAATGGAAGCCGTGCGCCGTGTAGATCACCCGGGTCCCGCCGCGCCGCGCCGCGCGCGCCGCCAGCCTCGTCAGGGCGCTGGCCGTCGGCGTGTGGCAATGGATGAGCCGGTAGCCGCCTTCGTCAATGATCTGCCGGATTTGCCGGTAGGCGGCGATATTCGACAGACGCGCCGGCGAGCGGCTGAACGGCACGTTGAACTGGCGGTCCGCCCCGGGAATCTCGAGATCCCCGGACGCGGCGGCGTGCACTTCCCATCCGCGGGATTTGAACCAGCGCATGACGGGCTGGTGGAACCGCTCGAGATGCCGCGCGACGGTCGCGCAGAACAGAATCCGGCCTGCGGGCTGCGCCATGACCGGTCACCGCGCCTGGCGATGCAGTTGCTCTTGCAGCAACTGCGTCAAATAGTCGAGCAGCCCCTCGCGCAGATCGTCGCGCAGCAGCGCGAATTCGATCGTCGTGCGGATGAAGCCCATTTTCTCGCCGACGTCGCAGCGGGTGCCCTCGAATTCGAATGCGTACACCGCCTCCGACTCGTTCAGCTTCGCGATCGCGTCGGTAAGCTGGATCTCGCCCCCGGCGCCGGGTTCCAGGCTGCCCAGGATGTCGAAGATCGTCGGGCTCAGGATGTACCGCCCCATGATCGCGAGATTCGACGGCGCGTCGCCCTTCTTCGGCTTCTCGACCAGCCCGGAGATGCTGTAGAAGCCGTGGTCGATCGGCTTGCCGTCGACGATGCCGTAGCGGTGCACCTCGTCGTCGGACACCGGCTTCACGCCGATGACCGACGACCGGTACCGGTCGTGCATGTCCATGAGCTGGCGAAGCGCCGGGCGGTCGGCGCGCACGATGTCGTCCCCGAGCAGCACCGCGAACGGTTCGTTGCCGATGAATTTGCGGGCGCACCAGACGGCGTGGCCGAGTCCGCGGGGTTCCTTTTGCCGGATGTAGTGGATGTCCGCCATCTGCGAAGGCTTCTGCACTTCGCTGAGCAGGTCGAGCTTGCCCTTCTCCAGCAGGTTGTACTCGAGTTCGAAGGAGTTGTCGAAATGGTCCTCGATCGCCCGCTTCCCCTTGCCCGTCACGATGATGATGTCCTCGATGCCCGACGCCACCGCTTCCTCGACGATGTACTGGATCGTCGGCTTGTCGACGATGGGCAGCATTTCCTTCGGCATCGCCTTCGTCGCGGGCAGAAAACGCGTGCCGAGTCCCGCGGCCGGAATGATCGCTTTCCTGACGGTCATGAATTCATCCCTCCCATGTGATGGCCGGCTCATTATCGAACGGCGGATGCCGCCGGCGTGAACGCCTCCTTGGAACGTCCGTCCCTGGACGCGGCGCCCGGTCCGGACGATGCCGCCGCGAATGCGCCCGCCGCGGCCGCTTCCGCCGCGTGCGGATCGCCCCCGGCCGACTCCGCGGCCGCCGGAACCGCCGCTTTCGTCCGCCCGTTCGCCAGCGCCAGCATCCATGCGCGCAGCGTCTCCCGGTCCGTCCGGCGGAAGTGCTCCGCCAGATCCTCGATTTCCCGGATCGGCACGCGCTGCGATTTGCCGATGTGGATTTTCGGATAGACCTGGCGTTCCTGCACCTCCTCCGGATTCATCAGCTCCTCGAACAGCTTCTCGCCCGGACGGATGCCGGTGAAGCGGATGCCGATGTCCTCGACGGCGTAGCCGGACATGCGGATCAGGTTGCGCGCGAGATCGACAATTTTGACCGGTTCGCCCATGTCGAGCACGAAGATCTCGCCGCCCTTCGCCAGCGCGCCGGCCTGGATGACAAGCCTCGACGCCTCGGGAATCGTCATGAAATAGCGGACCATGTCCGGATGGGTGACCGTTACCGGACCGCCGGCTTCAATCTGCTTGCGGAAACGCGGGATGACGCTGCCACGGCTGCCGAGCACGTTGCCGAACCGGACGGCGACGAACTTGGTCCGGCTGATGCCGTCCATGTACTGGATGTACATCTCCGCGAGGCGCTTCGAAGCGCCCATGACGCTCGTCGGATTGACCGCTTTGTCCGTCGAAATCATGACGAAAATATGTACGCCGTGCCAGCTCGCCGCCCGGGCCGTGTTCATCGTGCCGATCAGGTTGTTCTTCACCGCCTCCTCCGGGTTGCGCTCCATCAGCGGGACATGCTTGTGCGCCGCGGCGTGGTAGACGACGTCGGGCCGGTGGGTCTTCATGATTTGCATCATTTTGTCTTCGTCCTGGATGTCGGCGATCTCCGTTACCATTTCTATTCCGGCATCCCCGTACATATCCCTGAGTTCCATCTCGATGGAGTAGATGCTGTTCTCGCCGTGGCCGAGCAGGACGAGCTTCTTCGGGCCGAACTTCGCCACCTGGCGGCAAATTTCCGAGCCGATCGAGCCGCCCGCGCCCGTGACGAGGATGGTGCGCCCCGCCACATAGCCCGAGATGCTGTCGATGTCGAGTTCGACGGGCTCCCGCCCGAGCAGGTCCTCGACTTCGACATCCCGCAGCGCGCTGACCGACACGCGGCCCGACGCGAGGTCCTCCAGTCTCGGCATGATCTGCGTCTTCGCCTGCGTCTTCGCGCACTCTTCGAAGATGCGCTGCAGCGCCTTCTTGCCGAGCGAGGGGATCGCGATCACGATGTTGTCGATGCGCATCCCGCGCGAGATCTCCTCGATCCGGTTGATGCCGCCGAGCACCGGCAGCCCGAGGATGTCGAGCTTGTGCTTCGCCGGGTCGTCGTCGACGAACGCGACCGGCCTCAGTTCCGACGCGGGATGGAGCAGTTGCCGCGCCACCATCGTGCCCGCGGCGCCCGCGCCGACGATGAGCGTCCGCCTCCGCCCGTCACCACCCGGGATGCGCGCGCTCCGGTACAGCCGCCAGCAGAGGCGCGATCCGCCGATGAACAGCATGTGCAGCATCCAGGTGACGGCCAGCAGGCGAAAATAAATGTCGTGAACGAGCAGTTGCTGGATCACCGCGGCCGTGGCGATGGACAGGGAGACCGCCTTCGCGATCGCGATCAGCTCCCCGATGCTCGCGTATTCCCATGCCTTTTTGTACAGCTTGTAGAAGTGGGCGAACACGTGGTGTGCGGCGAGCAGCGCGAGGGAGCTGACGATGAGCGTGAAATTCTTCACGTCGATCGACGCCTCGAGCAGCACGCGGCCCGCGAAAATGGCGGTGATGACAATCAGGGAATCCAGCAAGAGCAGGATGATGAGCCGTCTGCGGTACGACATGTTTTTCCTCCTTATCCCGTGCGGGCTCGCCCGCTTTGACGGTCCGGTTGCTCCGGACGTGCGGACTCGTGGTCAAGCGGTCATGCTGTCACGTGTCCATGCGTCCATGCGGCCGGCAGGCGGCGGGCGCGTCGGCCTTCCGCCGGACGCCGAACCGGAACATGAAAGCAGGCAAGCGAAGAGGCCGGAAAACGCGGGAGCGGGCCGTCACCTGCCGCTTGCGCGCATCCCGCGGTCCCGGCGGCTGCGAATGAGCCGGCGATCGCCATAACGACGGTTGGATTTGCGCCGGATCCTTTCGCGAACGTGAACGGGGCCGGCTTCGGACGCGCCGCAGCGTGGATACCACGCTACAGCAGGGCCCGACGCCCGGTTCGATTCGCTGCAGCATGGATACCACGTTGCAGCAGGGCCCGACGCAAGATCCGGCACACAGAACATATTTGTTCTCTATATAGAACATCAGGGCAACAAATCGGCTCGTTCGTTATTGCGTATCCCGGTTCCTATTGTATGTTCTCTATATAGAACATGTCAAGCCATTTTTGTTCACTATACCGTTCCGACCGTTCATACGCCCGTCGCCTGCTGGCGGAGCAGCCGGTCGAACGGGCCGTTCCGGTCTGCCGCGAGCGCGGCGTACCGCCCGCATTGGACGATGCGGCCCTGCTCCATGACGACGACCTGGTCGGCGCCGCGGATCGTGGAGAGCCGGTGCGCGATCACGATGATCGTTACGCTTCCGCGCAGCCGCTCAAGCGAATCGAGAATGGCCGCTTCGCTCTCCGAATCGAGCGCGCTGGTCGCCTCGTCGAGGATGAGCAGGCGCGGCTTCCGCAGAATGGCCCGCGCGAGCACGATGCGCTGGCGTTCGCCGCCGGAAAGCCGGACGCCGCGGTCGCCGACCGGCGTGTGAATGCCCTGCGGCAAGCGGCTGACGAATCCGTCGGCGGCCGCGAAGCGCAAGGCTTCCAGCGCCTCCTCCTCCGTCGCGTCGGGCCGCGCCATCCGGAGATTGTCCAGGATGCTGCCGCCGAACAGGAACGGATCCTGCGGCACGTAGCCGATCGCTTGCCGCAGCGCGGGCAGCCATTCGCCGTTCAGCGGCCTGCCGTCCACGAGGATGACGCCTTCCTGCGGTTGGATCAGCCCCATGATCGCGTCGACGAGCGTGCTTTTGCCCGCGCCGGAGCGGCCGACGATCGCCGTCGTCGCACCCGCCGGAATGAACAGGTCGATCCCGTCCAGCGCCTTGCGGTCCCCGGCCGTCTCGTAGCGGAAGGAAACGCCGCTCAGGCGGATGCCCTGCGCGAGCCGCAGCGGCAGGTGCGCCCCGCCGGACGGCGCGGCGGCCTCGCGCTCCCGCCGGCACTCCTCCAGCAGCGCGCGGACGGAGGCAATCGCGGGCGCGAAGGAGGCGATCTGCTGCGCCTGGGTCTGCAGCATCGTGATGCGCGGCCACAACCGGGCCATGATGACGACGATCAGAAGCATCGTGTGCGGCGGCGTCTGCAGGATGCGGACGGCGGTGTACGCGAATCCCGCCACCAGCACGGCCGACGCGATCCGGTAGACGGTCTCCGTCGCGGATCTCAGGCGGGTATAGGCGAGCTGCTCCTGCAGAATCCGCTCCGTAATGGAGCGGATCCACTTGCGGCCGCCGGCCGCCATGTCGTTGCCCTTGATGTCCTTCATGCCCTGAAACTGGTCATGGATGCCGGCCAGATATTCTTCGACCAGCTCCGACGTGAGGTTGCCCAGCGACTTCGCCTTGCGCACCTGCCTGCGGGACGCCAGCAGCATGACGGCTCCGCCGGCCAGCACGAGCGCCGTGAGCGCCCATGACATCGCAAGCGCGATGCCGATCTGCAGGAAGGTGTGGATCAGGGCGGCGGCGGCCTGCAGCATCAGACCGAAACCGGCCAGCACGCGGGCGGTCTCGTTCGACATGGCGTTCATCAGATCGGTGCGCCGCTTGCGCAGGTAGAAGCTCCACCCGGCATCCTGCAGCGCTTCGAACAGTTCCAGCCGGAGCTTGCGCGCGCTCCGGTGGACGATCAGCGTATTGCGGATGGCAACGAACCGCTGCAGCATGCTCTGGCAGACGATGACCAACACGAACAGACCAAGCAGAACCGGCAGCAGACGGTCTTCGGGAAGCGGCCGGAGACGGTCCAGCAGCGGCGCGATGAGGGGCAGCGAATCGTAAGCCCCGTCCAGAAATCCGCCGGCGCCAAGCAGCGGGATGATCAACAAAATGCCGATGCTTTCGAAAACGCCCGCCAGCGCCATGCCCGCGATCGCAAGCGCCAGCGATCCGCCGGCATAGCGCCTGAGCAATTGTGCCAGTTGCCGAATCGTGTCCTTCATGTCCGTTCCAGGTCCCTTGCGCCGGCGGCGTACATGCCGACGACGGTGAACCTGCGCCTCTCTTCCGCTCCCGTAATATAGCGGCTGCCGCTCCGCAGCCAGGCATGGGCGGCCAGACGTCCGGCCTCATCCCGTCCGGTCCCGAGATACAGCGTGCTCTCGATGCCGCGCCGCTTGAGCATCCGCATGGCCGCCATCGCCCGGACCAGGCATTTGCATTCCCACCACGCGCAGCGGCTCGCGATTCGCACGGCGTCGGCGATGCGCTCCGCCTCCATCCGCGCCTCGCGCGGAAGTTCCCGCCACGCCGTCTCGCAGCCGGTCGCGCCGAGCCGCGGCGCAATCCGCCGAAACGGAAGGAACAGCAGGATCCGCGACCAGGCCAGCGAAGCCCACGCCTCGGCAAGCAGCGCCGCCGCGTCCGGCCGGCTCAGCAGCAGCCTGACGGCGCGCGCGGGCAGGGAGAAGATCCGCGCAAGCCGCCGGGCGGACGGCGTCCCGTTCACGGACCCGTCACCTCGATCATCTTCTCGCGCTGCAGCGCGGACAGAAACTTGAGCACATCCCGTTCGCATGTCTCCCGATCGATCTCGTATTCCGCCATCAAGGCGGCGACCAGATCCGGAATGGCGATCGGACTTGCGATCAGTTCCCAGATGCGGCCGCCCTGCTTGCCGAGATTGTAGTACTTGCCGTTCTCCACGCTGAGCATGACTTTCTCTCCGTTCATGTCGCTGACGATCGCGCCCGGTTTCTGGACAACGATGCAGTCGGCCGTGATCAACTCCTGCTTGATCATCGGCTCACCTCCCCTTCGGCATGCGCTTCTATGAGCCGCGCGGATTCCCGCGCCGCGAACACCTTCGCCGGCCGAAGCAGCCGATACATGCCGGTTTTCTCCGCGAGCCTCGCCGACGTCTCGAAGTGCCATGCGGCAAGACCCGACGGCACGATCAGCGACCGCCGGAACGTATGCCGGTACAGGGTAAAGCACCGCTCCAGCCGAACGATCGGCAGCAAGGCCGGCTTGAGCCCGTCGGACTGCACGAGCTCGTATATATGTACAAGCGGCACCGGTTCCGGCCAGAACGCGCCGTCCGCCGAGACCGCGAATTTCGTCTCCCGTTCGAAGAGCGGCCGCAGCCCGCTGCCCGCGATCTGCAGCCGGTTGAGGCTTTCCTGCCACAGCTTCTGCTGCGGGTAAGCCGGCATGACCAGCGGCGTGCCGCGCTCGTCGAACACGATGGCGGCGACGTCGTCCGTCACCAGCCGGAAGCCGCGCTCGATCAGCGCCGCGGACAGCGTCGACTTCCCCGCGCCCGAATCGCCGACGATGGCATATGCGCGCCCGTTCCGTGTCACGACGCTGCCGTGGAGCGGCAGAATCCGCCGCTGCAGCAGGGCGGCGCCCATGCACGTGCCGAGCACGTACAGGCGGATACGATCCTCGTCCGCGCCGGGACCGGCGTACACTTCGATGCGCCTGCCATCCGTGATGCGAAACGCGGCCGTCTGCGGAACCCGGAATTCGACGATGCCTTCCGCCGCATAAAGCCGGTTCCGGCCTTCGCTGTCCGTCCGGCCGAATTCCGCGCCGTCGTCGGGGCGGCGGATGACGGTCAGGTCCGCATCATCCGGGCCGGCGGCTTCGCCGAGCTCGGGAAACAGGATATCGCTGTCGATCCGGAGCCCGAAGGCCCGGTAGCGGTAGATCACATTCGTTCCGGTCACGGTTCACACTCCATCCGAGGCCGGGATTCGGCCTTATATGCGGCGCAGCGCATATAAGGCCGATTTCCTCCGGCTGCCGGAATTAGCTGTGGTTCAGGTGCACTTCCTCGTCTTCGTCCGACATGTACTGGTCCGGGAACCGGATCCCCGGGCCGGCAGCCGTCTGCCGAATGTCCAACACTTCCAGTTCCGGCGTCTGCCACTCTTTCTTGCGCATCCGCTTTTCACCTCCTCTCCTGGAGTCTGACGAATCTGCGGAAAATGAGTCCGCGCATGAGACAGCGGAAGTCGGAATCGAAAATGTAATCCGGCTTCGGTTCGTCCCGCACTTTGCGGAGCGATGACCGAAGCGACGCGAGATTCAGAAACTCGCCCATCTGCTTGTCTTCCACCATCTCCTGCGCCTCGCGGACGAACATGGACCATGCCGCCTTCATCCGGTGGACGCCGTCAGCTCCCTGCGCCCCGCGCACCCTGTGGTTCAGGCGAACGGAGTCCGGCAGATGGCCTGCGGTCGCGCGGCGGATGAGCGATCGGCCGACGCCGTCCCGAACGCACTGATCCTCCGGCACGGACAGGCAAAATCGGACGACACGCAGATCGTTCGTCGGATCCCGGTCCCAGACGCCGTATCGCAGCGACAGTTTGGTGCCGCACGTGCCGCTCAGGTTCGAGAAGGACACATGCCTGAACATCCGCCTGCGCACCTGATACGCGTCCCCCGCCGGACGATCGGCGGACAGCCCCGAGCGCCTCAGCCGCTCGGCGACGCCGGTTTCCTCGAGCAGCGCGGGATTGGCCAACGGCTGACTGCCTGCCGTACCGAAGCCGGCCGCTTTCCGCAGGACCGTCCGGAGCACCTGCCTGCGGCCCGTGCCGATCCGGTCCGCGTAACCGTTCAGTTCGCGGCAGAACCGGACGATCCTCAGCCGCTTGAGCAGCGCGGCCTGGTAATCCAGCGCCGGCCCCCAGGAGATGGTCCAGTTGCCGCGCTGGCCGCTCAGGATCACGGCGATGTTCCGCTCCGCGGCCTGTTCGAAAATGCCCAGAACCCAGAACGAATTCTCGAAAAACTTGTAGGGCATCTCCATGACATCCAGCCATTCGTCGATGACGGAGTACGGATTGGCTTCGGGGAAATCGCAATAATGCGGCACGATGTTGCCGACATGCCCGACGACGGCTTCGATGTAAGGCCGCTCATCCGCGATCCGGGTGCGCGGCGTCCAGTCCGTGAAATCGGGCACCGGCACGTAGCTGAACGTGTGGAGCGGTATGCCCCTGGCGCGGAGCTCGCGGGCCGCGAAGGCGGCGACGGTTCCCGAATCGAGTCCGCCGCTGAGCTGCGCGCCGACGGCGCGATGCGTCCGGAGCCGCGCCTTGACCGCCTGGCCGAGCACGTCGCGGAGCGCTTCCTCATATTCCGCGTCCGACTTCAGCCTGAGCCGCTCCCGCGGCACCTCGACCCGGCAATAGGCCCGCATCTCCAGGCGGCCCTCCGCATCCGCCTCGAGAAAATGGCCGGGAGGAATCTGCCCGATGTCTTCGTAGACCGTATGCCGGCCGTCGACGGAATCCACGTTGTACGGCAGGCCGAGGAATTCGGCGATCCATTGCCGGTTCAGCCGGCCGCCGACGTGCGGAAGGCCGAGGAGCGGCTTCATGAGCGTGCAGACCCACACCGTTCCGCTTGCCGGATTCCGGGTAAAATAGAGCGTCCGGGCGCCTGCGAAATCCCTCGCCGCATACAGCCTCCGTCTGCGCTCATCCCAGATCGCGAAGGCGAAGTCGCCCACGAGCCGCGCCGCCATCTCCGTGCCCCAGGCGTCATATGCGAGCAGGAGCAGTTCCGGGTCCGTGACGGTTTTCCTGCGGGCCGCCTCGATGCCGAGCGCGTCGCACAGTTCTTCCCGGTTGTCCAGAATGGCGTCGGCGGCGACGACGAGCCCGCGCTCCGGATCGTGAAGCGGATTGCGTTCGCCCACCGATTCGGGCGTGATCCATTGGGCGCGGCAGCCGAGACACACGCCGTTCCGTTCGTTCCACGTCTGCTCTTCGTCCGCCGGAAACCGGGAGAGCTCCCCCATCATGGCGGCCCCATGCTCCGCAACCGCCGGATTCCCTTGTCTGTCGTAAATGGCGATGATCGCGCTCATACCATCCTCCGGCCGTATCGGATGTTCCTTATAGAGAACATCAGTTGAAAAAAATAGAGGCTGAACTCACAGGATTCTGCCGTAATCATTCTGTAAAGCGAACGCAACTGCATCGTAACACCCAACCGCTCCGACTGTCAATCCGCAATTCGCGGCGGCCATTTTTCCGGCCCGCCGAGGGGGCGTACCGGAGGCGGCGCCGCGATCCGGAGCGGTCCCGCGGCCCGGGACGGGCGCCCGTATGGACCCGGTCCCGCGGCCCCAAGCCGGATTCGCGGACCGGGGACGGCTTCGCGATCCGGAAGCGGCCCTGCGACCGGGGACAGCTTCGCGATCCGGAAGCGGCCCTGCGACCGGGGACGGCTTCGCGTTTCGGGCGCTTCCCGTGCCGGCGCCGGTCCCGCGGCCCGGAGCGGCATTGGCCGCCCCGTCCGTGGCCATCGCGCCGCTCCGGACCGCACTTATGGCTTGACCTGCAGCGTCCCGATTTGCCGCTCGATCTCTCCGTCCGGTCCCGCGAGCACCTCGTACAGCCGGACAACTACGCCCCGGAACTCGTCTTCCCGTTCGCCAAGTTCGATGGTCTGCGGGCCGGACGTCAGCCGGTTCGCGCCCGCCAGCGCCCAGGATCGGGACGCCAGCAGCCGGCCGTTCGTTTCGGAGACCGTCAGCCGGAGCCGGAGGGTGCGCTCGTCGAACGTCAGGTTGGACGCCCGCGCGACACTGAATTCGAGGTTGAGTCGTCCGTCTTTGTCGAACGACGCGGAACGGACGCTCACGTCGAACGGATACAGGCGATCCATGCCCCTCGGCGGCTCCTCTTCCTCCTCCAGTTCCAATTCGATCGCCCCGACCGGCAACTGGAACGCGTCAGACTGGCCGTCGAGCAGCGTGAGCCGCGCCGTGGTGTCCTCCTCCGCCGAGAGGGGCAAGGTGAAGACGTAGGCGATCATCGTGCCGACGCCCGGCATCAGCAAGTTCTGCCGCGATTCCAGCCTTTCGCCCGTATAGCTGACGCCTCCGGACGTCGTCCATTCGACGCCGAAATCCGGAATGGGCACGGTGACGGATGCGAAATTCACGAGCCTGAACTTCGCCACCGCTGTCAGGTATCCGTCGCCCGCCTGCTCGAACCGCCGAACCTCGGCCAACGCGATCTCGACCTCTTTCGTCAGGTTCGGCCGGTAAGTCGACGAGACGAGAATCGGGTCGAGCAGCTTGTAGGACGACTGCAGGCTCGGCTGATCCCGCCGGACCGGCGGCTTGATTTGCAGACGGCCCGCTTCGTAACGGACGGTGCCCGAATCGTCGGTGAACGACTCCGGCGTGCCGATCGTGAAGCTTTTCCAGGCTTCCGGGCCGGGGAGCCGCATCACGAAATGCAGGTAGCGCGTCGCGCCCGGCTGGATCGCGATCGCACCGCTCTCCGCGCGCTCGGCCGGATAGTAACCTTTCGTGGTTTTGCCGGTGACGGTGAACTCGGGGACCCAGGTCAGGCGGCTGCCCGCGTTTCGGACCTGGAGCACGAGAACGGCCGTCGTTCCCTGCGGCGTATGCCGCTCCGCGAGCCGGACGGCGGTGTAGACCAGTGCATCGGATTCGGTCGGGATCGTAAACTGCACGCCCCAGTCCTTGAGCCGCCGCGCATCCGTGAACACGGTGGAGGGGCCGTACCATTCCAGTCCCGAGGCGGGCATGTTGAGCACGGTGGTTTCTTTTTTCGGATACACATACTCGTCGATGCTCACCCACGCCAGCCGGTCGATCGCGAAGGCGTCGGTGCGGCTTACGGTCAGCATGTAGCTCAGTTCGACCGTCTCCCGCGGCTGCACGATGCGCGGATTGTCCGCTGACGCCTTCAGCGTGTAAACGACGCCGTCCGTGGTGACCGCGCGCAGTTCGTAACCCGGCACGGCGATGGCGCGGTAAGCAATGTTTTGCAGCCGGACGACCGCGCCGATCCGGACGCCGCCCGGAACGCGCTCGTTCAGCACCGTTTTCACGCCGGCCTTGAGCGCCGTCGTCAGCGTGTATGGCGTATCGCCCGCATCGGCCGCCAGGATGGCCATGTTCGAACCCGGCGGCACAGCCGCCGCGATGATCAGCACGGCCATGAGCCATGCGAGCCTGTTCTTCCAAGTTCGGATGCTCACTCGCCGCTTCCCTCCCTGCTTCCTTCGATCAGGACGCGCTCTCCGTCCGTCAGCGCGTTGATGCCGGTGATCGCGATGGTTTCGCCCTCCCGGACGCCGGACAGCACTTCATAATAAGAAGGCGTCGATCGTCCGGTCTTCACTTCGCGCTTGCGGGCGGTTCCGTCTTCCACGACGAACACATACCGCCGGCTTCCTTCCTCGAGCACGGCATACTGCGGCACCGCCAGCGCGGACAGTTCGGCGTCCTCCGACAGCTCGACGGCCACCTTCATGCCCGGCTTGAGCCGGCCGTCCGCGTTCGGCACCATCAGTTCCAGCTTGTAGGCGTTCCTTCCGGCGTCGGGAATCGTGGACAGGAAGCTCACGGGCGCCCTGCCCCGGCCCGCGCCTCCGGGCAGCTCGTACGCGAGCTCGGTCTTGTCCCGCGCCATCTGCGCGCCTTCTTCGTTCAGCCAGGCCTCGATCCGTACCGGGTCCACCTGCTCGATCCGCCCGACGGACACGCCCGCCCGCACCATCATGCCTTCTATTAATGTAAGCTGCGTGATGATGCCGCCGACCGGCGCCCGGAGCGTGAGCTGCTCCAGCGCTTCGGCCCTCAGACCCAGCGCCCGTTCCGCGTCGGCCAGCCGGCTCTCCAGATCCTTGATCCGATCGGACTGCTGCACCGACTGCAGCCGTTTGCGCGCAAGCTCCAGATCCTGCCGGTACGTCTCGAGCTCGGACGCTGAACGATCGACGTCGGCCTTCGTCGCCAGGCCGCTGTCGTAATCGTTGCGGATCTTGTTGTGCTGCCGCTGCAGTTCGCCGAGCTGAAGCTCCATCTTGCGGATTTCTGCCGCGAGCTCCTGCCGGTTGACCGACACCTCCTGGCGGGCCGACTGGATGGCGAGCTTCGCCTGCTCGACGGCGTCGAGCGCCTGCTCATATGCGATCCGGATCTCGTCGGAAGCAAGCTGCGCGATCGGCTCGCCTTCCTCCACGATGTCGCCGAGCTTTCGGTGCAGCGCCTCGACGGTTCCGCCGAGCTGCGGTTCGATTTCGAACTGGATGGACGACACCACATCCGCCGTGATGTGAATCGGCTCCTCGATCTGCCGGACGGCCACCGTCTCGGTCCGCACGGTCCGGATCTGCGGCGCCTCGGCCGCTTCTTGCCGCGACGCGGGAATCGCGCCCAGCAGCGAGCATCCCGGTGTCATCGAGAGAATCAGCGCGATGACGACGGCATTCCGCACGATGGGCGCCCGCCGCCGCATCCTTCGCTTCTGTCGCAACGGTGGTACCTCCTCATTTGCCGTAGTACGAATAGGGATCCGCCGCTTTGCGGTTCAGCTTGTTCAAGACCGCGCCCAACAGGTTCGCGTTCGCCTGCGCGAGCTCCGCCTTCGCCTTCAGGACGGCCTTCTCCCGCGCCTTGCCGCTCTCGAGCACGAGCACCACGCCGTCGCACCGGGCCGCGAGGATCTTCGCGTCGATCGCGGCCAGAATCGGCGGTGTGTCGACAATGACCATGTCGTAAGTCTGCTTCAGCAGCCCGATCAGCTCCGCCATCCGCTCGGAGGCAAGCAGGTCGGACGGGTTCGGCACGTTTCGCCCCGCGCCGATGAACGCCGCACCGACCATCGTGTCGGTCAGCACATAGGACGGCGTCATGCCGGGATCGAGCAAATAATCCGTCAGCCCCGGACTGCGCCGCCGGTCGATCACCTGATGGAGCGTCGGCTTGCGGATGTCGCCGTCGACGAGGACGACGTTGCGGCCGGCCCGCGCATACGCGGACGCCAAATACAGCGCCGTGGTCGACTTGCCTTCGCCGGGAACGGCCGAGGCGACCGCCACCGCGCGGATCGGCCTGCGGCGCGAGGCGAACTCAATGTTCGCCTTGAGCGTCCGGTAGGCTTCCATGAACGGCGACACATCGTCGACCTGCAGCGTCTGAGCGTCTTTATTTGATCGCGGCATAGGCCTCTTCACCAATCCTTCCCTGGGTGCCTTTGCGGCTGCGCGCGCGGCCCGAGCGGAGCCGCGTCTTCGGCACCACGGCAAGCGTGGAGACGCCGAGCACCCGCACGACATCCGCCTCGTCCTTGATCCGGTCGTCGAGCACGTCGAGCAGGATCGCAATACCGACGGACACGATCAGCGAGCCCACGAAGGCGAAGATGATATAGGTGTTGTGCTGCTCGTTGACCGGTTGGGGATACGCCGACATTTTCGCCTCGGTCAGCAGAACGGCGGAGTGGCCGGGCGATATTTTCGGAAGCTCCGTCACAAAAACATCCGTAATCGCGTTGACCATCATGACCGCCCGCTCGTGCGACCAATCCACGACGGAAATGATCATCACAGACGTGTTGCCCAGCGCGTGGACCGACACGCTGCGGATGAGCTCGTCGGTCGACGCGTCGAGCTGCGGATACCGGTCGACCACCTTGTCCATGATGATGGGCGTGCGGATGATTTCCTTGTAGGTATCGATGACGCCGTTGCTTGCGGACATCTGGCCGATGGTCATGATCCCCCGGCTGAACGGATCCACCGCTTCCGCGTTGTTGACGTACAGCTTGGTCTGCGCCGAATAGAGCGGCACATAGGTGCTGTAGCTGAAATACGCCGCGCCGATGGTGCAGGCCGGCACGATCAGAAGGATGAGCCAGAGCCGCCGGCGCACGATCCGGAAATATTCCCGCAAATCGATGTCTTCGGATTTCAAACGCTGTCGCCTCCAGACGACCCGCCTTCCGGTCCGGACCCGCTGCGGGGGCCGCCGGCCGGGCGGATCGGCGGTTTGTTCGCCATCAAAGGATGTGTCGTTCTATATAGTGAACATATCGGCACGCTCCGGCCGCCCGCAGCCGCCGGCTGCGCCGCCTTGCGGAGTCCCGGCCCGGACCAGGGCCGCGCGCACGATCAGGTCGTGCGCCGCAGCCGCTCCGGATCGCGCAGGAATTCCCGGATCTCCTCGATCGTCAGACCGATTCGCCTCGCCAGTTCGATCAATGCCGCCCATTCCGGGTCGAATGTCCGCACTCCGGCGTTCATGTTTTGACCAGCCTCCCCAGACTCATGCATGACGGTTTCTCCTCCGCACGCGGCGATTTGTTCGTTTTAAGGAACCATGCTATAATTCATATGACAGTGATGTCAGGAACTTTCATGCAAAGGACGATACGGCTCATGGAAAGCATTGGAGCAAGGATCAAGGCCATCCGGACGCAGCGCCGGATGTCGCTGTCGGAATTGGCTGAAGCCGCCGGGGTGGCCAAATCCTATCTCAGCAATGTCGAACGGGGAATCCAGAACAACCCGTCCATCCAATTCATCGAGAAGATGGCCGCCACCCTCCGCGTGCCGGTCCACGTTCTGCTGTTCGGCGAGACCGATCCGGAAGGCGCGCTCGACCCCGAATGGACGGAGCTCGTTCGGGAAGCGATGGCGTCCGGCGTCGACAAGGAGCAGTTCCGCGAGTTTCTCGAGTACCAGAAGTGGCGCAAATCGCAAGGTTGACGGGGGAGCATGTTCACCGGACAGTTCACGATATCGAACAACTTGTCCCTATGATATGATACAATTCGTATCGTGTCAACCCTCTATTGATCCGGATTGTATTCTCTGGGCGTACGGAAAATGGCAGATCGAGGCGAAAGCCTCCGAAACCGCCGCAAGCCGCGGGGTTCGGAGGCTTTGCTTTTCCGCCGTTTCGCCGTTTTTTTCGGTACGTGACGCCGGAGGACCGGATCACCGTCGGGTCTTGCGGCATGCTGACGGATCAGCGCCGTCATGGGGGCGTTCTTCGTCATGCGGGCGATCCGGCCGTCCTTTGCCGGGGCGGGCGCGCGTAGCGAAAGGAGTGGCCGCTCGTAGCGCAAGGGCGGGCATCCGCATGCAACGAAAGGGGCGGATGCGTACAACGTAAGGGGCGGCCGCGCGTAACGAAACTGTCGCACGTCAGGAGCGGCAAAATCGGGGGGTGCGGAGTTGTAACGAAACGAAAACACGCTATTCGCGCCGAAAATGGGCGAAAAACCGTCCGAACACGTCCAATAACGCGTCTCCGTTTCGTTAGCCGTTCGAAAAGCCTCCATTTCGGCAACATAACGACGCTCCGTTTTGTTAGCCGGTGGCCGGTGCCGGCCGGGGACTCCCCGCCATGCGCGCCCCACGACGCCGATTAACGGCGTCCCGTGCCGCTAAAGCTCGCCCGGACCCGGCGCCAAGTCCGAATAGCGGCACCCTGTGCCGTTATTCGCCGCCGCGAGCTGCCTTGCGCGCCCCACGACGCCGATTAACGGCGTCCCGTGCCGCTAAAGCTCGCCCGGACCCGGCGCCAAGTCCGAATAGCGGCACCCTGTGCCGCTAAGGACTGCCGCAAACGCCGCCCACGCGCCCCGATCCGCGCTCACGTCCCGTTCGTCTGCGGCGAACGGGCCTCCTCGTACGGCTCGACGTGCACGTGCACGTTCGCGATGTTGTGCCGGCGCTCCATCCGGCGCTCGATCTCGTCGCTGATCCGATGGCTCTCGATCAGCGAAAGCCCGGGATCCACCTGGATGATGACATCGATCAGGACGTTGCTGCCGTGGATGCGCGCCTTGATGTCCTTGATGCGCCGGACGCCCTTCGTCCGCTCGATCGTGCCGCGCAGCGTCTCCAGTTCCTTCGCGTCGAATCCGTCGGTCAGCGTATGGGTCGAACTGTAGAAGATGCCCCAGGCCGTCTTGAGGATCAGCAGCCCGACGGCGACAGCGGCGACCGGGTCAAGCCACGGCATGCCGAACTGGGCGCCGAAGATGCCCGCCGCCGCGCCGATGCTGACGAGCGCGTCGGACAGATTGTCCTTCGCCGCGGCCATCAGCGCCTGGCTGCGGATGCGCGCCGCGAGTCGCCGGTTGAAGGCGTACACGCCGAGCATCACCAGCGCGGCGCCCAGCGCGACCCAGGCGGCCGCCAGGTCCGGCGCCGCCCGGTCGCCCGCGAAGATCGACCGGCCGGCGTCGATCAGCACCTGCAGGCCGACCATCGCCATGATGAAGGAGGCGACCAGCGCGGCGATCGTCTCGGCCCGGTAATGGCCGTACGGATGATCCTGGTCGGGCGGCTTGCGCGAAATGCGCAGGCCGACGAGCACCGCCACGGACGCGGCGATATCCGACAGATTGTTGTAGCCGTCCGCGGTCAGCGCGCTGGAGGCAAGCATGTACCCGGCGGCCAGCTTGATGCCCGAGAGCAGGAGATAGGCGGCGATGCTCATCCACGCTCCCCGCTCGCCGGCTCGGATGTTCTGATGCGGATCCAGCCCGGGCACCTCCGTTCCATCCCGTCTTGCGCAACAGCAGTATCATAACCGATCGGAATGATGTGGGTCCAGAGAAACAGTTTTGACGCGGTGTGATACTTTATGCATGCGCTCAACAGTCTGTCCGCGCGCCAATCTCCCGCATCCGGACAGACAAAAACCGCCGGGTTGCCACAACCCGGCGGCTTCGCCGCGCCTCAGGCGGAATAGGCCTGCTCCCGCAGCGCCTTGACCTCTTCGCTCTCGAGGTACTCTTCGTACGTCATGAGCCGGTCGATGACGCCGCGCGGCGTGATCTCGAGAATCCGGTTCGCGATCGTCGACACGAACTGGCGGTCGTGCGAGGTGAAGATCATCGTCCCCTCGAAATCGATCAGCGCGTTGTTGAGCGCCGTGATCGACTCGAGGTCGAGGTGGTTCGTCGGTTCGTCCATCAGCAGCACGTTCGCGCCGGACAGCATCATGCGGGCCAGCATGCAGCGTACCTTCTCGCCGCCGGACAGGACGCTCGCCTTCTTCAGCGCCTCGTCGCCCGAGAACAGCATCCGCCCGAGGAAGCCGCGGATGAACGTCTCGTCCTGCTCCTTCGAGAACTGCCGCAGCCAGTCGACGAGATTCAGGTTCACACCGTCGAAGTACTTCGAGTTGTCCTTCGGGAAATAAGCCCGCGTCGTCGTCACGCCCCATTGGTACGTGCCCGCGTCCGGTTCGAGCTCGCCCATCAGAATCTGCATGAGCACCGTCTTCCAGAGCGAATCCGGTCCGACCAGCGCGATCTTGTCGCCCTTGTTCACCGTCAGCGTCAGGTTGTCGATCACCTTCACGCCGTCGATCGACTTCGTCAGCCCTTCGATCAGCAGCAGTTGCTTGCCCGCCTCGCGCTCCGGCTTGAACTGGATGAACGGATACTTCCGGTTCGACGGCTTGATGTCGTCGAGCGTGATCTTCTCGAGCAGCTTCTTCCGCGCGGTCGCCTGTCTCGCCTTCGACTTGTTCGCGCTGAACCGCTGGATGAACGCCTGCAGCTCCTTGATCTTCTCTTCCTTCTTCTTGTTCTGCTCGCGAATGAGCTGGAGCGCGAGCTGGCTCGACTCGTACCAGAAGTCGTAGTTGCCGACGTAGAGCTGGATCTTGCCGTAGTCGATGTCCGCGATGTGCGTGCAGACCGTGTTCAGGAAATGCCGGTCGTGGGAGACGACGATGACCGTTCCCTCATAGTTCAACAGAAAATCCTCCAGCCACTCGATCGACTGCCGGTCCAGGTGGTTCGTCGGCTCGTCGAGCAGCAGAATCTGCGGATTGCCAAACAGTGCCTGCGCCAGCAGGACGCGCACCTTCTGGTTGCCGTCCAGCTCCTTCATGAGCTTGTCGTGCAGCTCGTTCGGAATGCCGAGCCCGTTCAGCAGCGTCGCCGCTTCCGATTCGGCTTCCCAGCCGTTCATCTCGGCGAACTCCGCCTCGAGCTCGCCCGCCCGCATGCCGTCCTCGTCGGTGAAGTCCGGCTTCGCGTAGATCGCCTCCCGCTCCTTCATCACGTCGTACAGCCTTTTGTACCCCATGATGACCGTGTCGAGCACCTTGAATTCGTCATACTCGAAGTGGTTCTGCTTGAGCACGGCGATCCGCTCGCCCGGCGTCACGTGCACCTCGCCGCTCGTCGGCTCGATCTCGCCGGACAGAATCTTCAGGAACGTCGACTTGCCCGCGCCGTTCGCGCCGATCAGTCCGTAGCAGTTGCCCGGCGTGAATTTGATATTGACATCCTCGAAAAGCGCGCGCTTCCCGAAACGAAGCGTCACGCCGCTGGTGCTGATCATCCGATCACTTCCCCGTCCTTGCCTCCGTATTGGATTGCATCCCTACGAATTATAGCACAGATGCGGGCGACCGGCCATTCGGCGCGGCGCGCGCCCGGGCAAGACGAAAACGCCCGCCCCGCGTTGGCCGCGGGACAGGCGTTTTCCGTCCGTCTCTCAATCCCAGCTCAGCTTCACTTCGCCGCCCGTGCGGGACGATTCATAGATCGCGCCCAGTATCCGGTTGTTCACGTAGCCGGACAGCGCGGACGTGAGCGGCTCCTTCCCGTCGCGCACGCATTCGACGAAGTGCCGGCTCAAGAGCGTCCGCTCCGGCTCGCCTTCGGCCGGCGTGATCTCCTCCTCGACGATCCGGCCGTCCCGGTGCGTCACGAACACGCCCTTTCCGGCGACGATGCCGATGCCGCCTTCCGTGCCCATCAGGTGCACGAACGGTCCGTCCGGCAGGCCGGCGGCATGGGCCGCCCAGCTCACCTCGAGCGACAGCGTCGCGCCGTTGTCCAGCTTGATGAGCGCCGTCGCGAGATCCTCGACGTCGTAATAGCCGTTCCAGTCCGGCGTGCCCCAGTCGCCGAGGCCTTCGCGGCGCGGCCCGAACTCGGCGTAGGTCGTGCCGTAGACGGAGACCGGCTTCGGATTGCCCATCAGATGCAGCGTCAGGTCGAGCATGTGGACGCCGATGTCGATGAGCGGTCCGCCCCCGGCTTCGTCCATGCGCGTGAACCAGCTTCCCCAGCCGGGAATCCCCTTCTTGCGAAGCCAGCCGGTCTTCGCGTTGTAGACGCGGCCGAGATCGCCCGCGTCGATCCGGGCCTTGACGGCGCGCGCGATGCCCGTCCAGCGCATCTGATGCGCCATCATGAGCACCCGGCTCGTGCGGCGCTGCGCTTCGAGGATGTCCCTCGCCGCCTCCTCGCTGATCGCCATCGGCTTCTCCAGCAGCACATGCTTGCCGCGCTCCATCGCCGCGATCGCCAGCGGCGCGTGATGGCGGTTCGGCACGCCGATCACGACGGCGTCGATCGACGGATCATCGATCAGCGCCTGCGGCGTCTCGTATGCCTTCACCCCGTATTCCTGCGCGCGGCGTTCGGCGGCCGGCAGGTGGGCGTCGGCCACGCCGGCGACCTCCGCCCCTTCCAGCGCGGCGAAGGCCTTCAAATGTTCGTTGCCAATCATGCCGGCGCCGATGACGCCGATGCGGACTGTGCCTGTCATCCCTTGGTGTTCCTCCCTGTGACGGTTGTCTCTCCGTACCCAGTATAGACCTGCGGACGGCGGCATCCTAGATGCGCATTTGGCTTCATTATGTGCTTTTTTTGTCATCCCGTTTGGTTCGGGAGCGAAGATCGGTTACTATAGGATCAGCAGCCATCTTCCGGAACGTCATCCGGCGGCGAAGCAAGGAGGAGATCCCGCAATGAAACTGTTGTCCGTGGAACCGACGCCGAGCCCGAATTCGATGAAGCTGAACGTCGACGAGCGGTGGCCGGCCGGGCGGCGCGCCGCGTACACGCCGGAGAAGGCGGACGAAGCGCCCGAGCCGCTCCGCAGCCTGCTCCGGATCGACGGCGTGAAGGGCGTGTTCCGCACCGCCGATTTCATCGCACTCGACCGCAAGCCGGGCGCCGACTGGACGCGCATCCTCGCCGAAGCCGCGAAGCTGTTCGAGGCGGCGGACGGCGCGGGCGCGGCCGCCCAGGCGCCGGGCGGCGGTCCGGACGCCGCGTTCGGCGAACTGCACGTGCTCGTGCAGGTGTACCGCGGCATCCCGATGCAGGTCCGCGTCCGCGCCGGCGACCGCGAGGCGGCGCGCCTCGGGCTGCCGGAGAAATTCGCGAAGGCCGTCCATGAGGCGGCCGGCTCGACGCTGATCATGGAGCGCCATCTGGAGGAATACGGCATCCGCTACGGAGAGCCGGAAGAGATTGCCAGGGAGGTCGCGGCGGAGCTCGACGCGGCCTACCCCGAAGAGCGGCTGCGCGAGCTGATCGAAGCCGCGAAGGCGATGGGGCCGGCCGCGACCGGCGAACCGCCCGCGCCGCGCGAGCGGCGGCCGCTCACCGCGGAAGAGCTTGCCGCGGCGCTCGACGCGCCGGACTGGCAGACGCGCTACGCGGCGCTGGAGCGGACGCAGCCGGAGCCCGGCATGCTGCCGCTGCTCGCGAAGGCGCTGCGCGACGACAGCGTGTCGGTCCGCCGGCTGGCGGTCGTCTACCTCGGCGACCTCCGCTCGCCGGAGGCGCTGCCGCATCTCCTGGAAGCGCTCAGGGACCGTTCGCCCGCCGTCCGCCGCACCGCGGGCGACACGCTGAACGATCTCGGCGACCCCGCCGCGATGCCCGCGATGATCGGGGCGCTCCGCGACCCGAACAAGCTCGTCCGCTGGCGGGCGGCCCGCTTCCTGTTCGAGATCGGCGACGAATCGGCGCTGGACGCGCTGCGCGAAGCGGCGAAGGACGAAGAATTCGAGGTCCGGCTGCAGGCGCAGATGGCGCTCGAGCGGATCGAGCGCGGCGAGGAGGCCGCCGGCACGGTCTGGCAGCAGATGACCGCCGCGCGGCGCGAGCGTCCGGACGGACCGTAATACCGCGTACACCTTCCCATGCACGGCGAAGACCCGGTCAGATCGCGAGCAGCCTCGCGTCCGCCGGGTCTTTTTGTTCCGTTCACTTCGTCAATTCCATGTTGCCGGATTGCACGTCGTTCGCCTTCAGGAACAGCTTCGCGTTGTACAGCGTGTTGTCGGTCACCGTGTAGGGCGGCGCGCCGACGCCCGCGTACGCCGTCGAAATGCCCCTTGCCGCGATGTTCGATTCGATCACGTTGTTCCGGATGATCACATGCTGCACATCGTACGGATCGTTCCGCTGCCAGTAGTCGTTGATCTTCACGAGCTCGAGCTCGGCCCGCTTGAGCGCGTTCGCCTTCACCGTGTTCTCCTCGAAGACGAACGATTTCGCCGAGACGACATTGACGCCGTGGCTGTCGCCGGTCAGCTCGACGGCCGACTTCCGGATCGTCACGTCCGCGTCCGCGTGGTAGATGCCGATCGGGATGATCGGCGCCTTGAACGTGCAGTTCTCGAACACGTACTCGCCGCCGGCCGTAATCGACAGCTCGCGCTTGTTGTCCGGCGCGCCCTCGAAGTAGCATCCGTTGTACGTGCCCCGCGGCAGCGTACCGCCGCTGTGGCCGATGAGCCTGAGGTTCGTGAACACGTTGCCCGTCGTATTGCCCGCGCTGATGACGCCGAGGCGCGATTCGCCGATGATCGTCATGTTCGTGACGCGGATCGGCGACACCCAGATCGCGAAGCCGCTGTCCGACTTCTTCGTGTGCGTCATCGTGACGTTCCGCACTTCGACGCCGTACGGCCGGCTGCTGTTCACGTTGAACACGGCGTCCGTGAACTTCATGCCGTCGATCAGGACGTTCGGCCCTTCGATGTACGTGTACGAGTCGTTCAGCTTGTTGCCGATGATCGTGACGTCATGGTAGACGAGCAGCCGCGTCCCGTCAAAATGGTTGTTCCGGACCACCGCGCCCGTGAACGGCTGCGACACCGCAAGCCCGATGGCGCCGCGCGATCCGAGCAGGTTCCCCTCGACGACCGCGTTGTTGCCGTCGTACAGGATGACGTCGTAGCTCGCGTTATCGTAGAACTCGTTGTTCCGGATCACGATGTTCGTATTGAGGAAACCGTTCTCGCCGTACCCGCCCTCGACGTCGATGCCGGACTGGGGCGCAATCCCGCGCATGCCGTGGATGACGTTGTTTTCGATCAGCACGTTGTCCGCGCCGCCGATCGTGATGCCCTGGCGCCGGTTGTAGTGCAGCTCCGAGTCGCGGATGATGACGTTCCGCGACGGCTCGCGCCACCAGATCTCGATGTACGCACCGGTGTTCGTCGCGCGCTCGAACACGAGATGCAGCGACGCCGCGCCGTCCGGAATGCGCACCCGCTGCCGGACCCGCGTCTCCCTCTTCGCACCGACCAGATTCCCGGCCGCGTCGTAGAAGTACAGGTCGAACTCGGCGGGCAGGTTGATGTTGTTCGACAGCTCGAAATACGGCTCTTCCCCGAACAACGGATGGTTCAGTTGCACCGGCGCGGACGTCCGGATCCGGTTCGGGTCGGCCGCCGGTTTGCCGTCCGCTCCGATCGTGCCCGAGACAAAATGCCCCGCGTACAGATCCCGCACCAGCACGCCGTAGCCGCCGATCGCGATCGCGTCGCCCGTGAAGCCGTAGGCCTCGATCCCCTCGATCGTCAGGTTGCGCGCGCCGACCGACAGGATGCCGATGCCGCCCTCGTGCGTCCCCGGCGAATACGGATTGTCCTTGCTGGTGTAATCATGCTGGTCCCGGTCGCCGACGAAAACGCCTCCGCGGATCGTCACATTGTCCGCGCCGTACCCGATGTACACCAGCTCGTAGCTCTCCGCGTCGTTCGGCTCCTTCATCACCACGGCGCCTTCCTCGAACACGAGCGTCATGTCGGGCACCAGGTTGATCCGCGCGTCCGGATTCTGCCGCCCCTTGACGCCCTTCTTGATCATGTAGGTTCCGGGCGGAACGATGAATGTGGTGTATCCCTGATCATGCGCCCACTTCAGCGCTTCGTTGAACCCCTTCGTCGTCTCCTCGGGGTGCGTGCCGTCCGTGTAAATGCCGAAATCGCCGGGCACCAGCCGATAGACGGACCGCTCCGACCGGGCGGACGTCTCGCCGTCCGCGCTGACGGCCGCGCAAGTCAGGAACAGCATGGCTGCCAGCAGCAGTCTGCCGATCTTTCGCCACATCGCGATCACTCCCTTCCTCGCCCCAATTCAGTATATGGGGTTTGAGGGGACAAGGAATGGGTACATCGCACGGTTCTGCAAAAATTAGGCTTTCGTGCCCTGATTCGCGCCGGATCGACACCGTTCGCGTTCAGGCCGGCCGCGGCCGCGCCGGATCGCAGCCCGGATCGGGCACGAGGCCATACGCGGCAAGCTTTGTCAAATAATAGCACTCCTCGCGGAACATGTGGTCCGGCATGAGCGGATGAATCCGGTCGAGCAGCCTCGGCCCGATCTGCAGCTCCTCGATCTCCCGCAGGAAGCGCATGAACAGCTTCATCTCGAGGTCGATGTCGGAATGGAATTTCCCGAAGGCGGGGAAGTCCCGGAGCGATGTCCGGAGATAGCCCGCCATTTCAACCGCTTTCAGGAAAAAGGCGCCGAACTCCTGCTGGAACGCCCGGCTTTTCTCGATCCAGCGGCGCTCCACCGGATCCATGTCATAAGAGAGCTCGGCCGCGTGGCCGATCGCATCCTGCAGCCAGACGAGATCGTAGTGCAGCGGATGCAGGCGCGGCACCGGGCGCCCGGCGAGCAGCTCCCCGAGAATCCGCTCGTATTCCTCCAGCTCGTTCACCATATGGTTCAGGAACGTCGGCGTGAACAGCAGGTCGACCTTGCCGGTCAGGAGACGCTCGAGCAGGCCCAGCTTGAACGCCTTGAGCGCCCGGGTCGCCTCCATGGCTTCCCGGTTGAGCGCCGCAAGCCGCGTCTCCGCGTCCTGCATCCGGGCGGCCGCGAGCAGCGCGTCGAACCGCGCGATGAACGACTCGGCCTGACGGACATCCTCTTGCTCCGCCGGCGACAGCGCCAACAGGATGAACCGGGCATGGTCCCCCAGAATTTGCAGCCAGAACCGATGCTCAAAAAGCGGCCCCTCTTCCGCAAGGTTCGCCATGTTCATGGACTTCTCCGCTCCTTTCCGGCTTCGTGCCAACCGTTAAGGAGTATATGCCCGCGGAAGGGGCGCCAGAACGGAGGCAAGCCGCGTCCTCAAGCGGCAACAGGCGGCAGCATGCGCTACCGCCTGATCAGCGTCACCTCGAGCAGCACGGCGCCGTCTTCCCCGAACGGCGCGACGGACGCCTCGTACGCGCGGACGCCGGCCGCCTTCGCTTCCGCCGCGGCCCGCTTGAGATCGGACCGGACGTCCCCGCCGCGCAGATAACGGACCTTGAACCCGTTCGCGCCGGACGCCGCCGCTTCCTCCAGCCTGCGCCTCAGGTCGTCCGGCGTCGCCGCCGTGTGCTCCGGGCGCAGCCATTTCCAGCCGAGCGCCGACTCCAGCGAGTCGTAGAAGCCCGAACGCTCCGGATCGGCCTTCCTCGCCGCCTCGACGGCCGCCCGATACGGGGTGTCCGCGCGGGGATAGGCGCGCGTCCAGGCATGGTCCTTCCGGATCTCGTCGTCCGTCTTCAAATAATAGCGATAGCTTACGGCGCCGCTCCGGTCCGGCACGGGATCGTCCCAGGTCACGTCCAGGTGATACCACCGGCCCCCCACCCGGACGAGGTTCCAGGCGTGGTCGCCCTCGGGCACGGTGCCCTCGACGATCCGGACGGGGATGCCGGCGGCGGAGAGCATCCGGTAGGCGAGCAGGGCGTAGCCCTGGCAGACGGCCTTGCCGGTCCTGAGCGCCTCGTACGCGGTGTAGCGGCTCAGCCCGGTGTCGTAGGCGAGCCGCAGCACGATCCAGTCGTGGATCACCTTCACGCGCTGATGATCGTTCATGCCGGGCGTGACGAGGCGGCCCAGCACATCGCGCACCTGCCGGTCCACCTCCGCCGTCTGCTCGGGCGTCTCCCGGTAGTTCAGCGTAATCCGGATATGGGAACGGCCGTCCAGCGCGCGGATCGAATAGAAATACGAGTCCACGATGTAGGACGTGTAATCGTCCCGCTTCAGCGCGCGCAGGATGACGTCCTTGATGCGCCCGGACAGCTCGCGGCCGTCGCCGGTGTAGTCGATCCGCACGATTTCGCGGCGCTCGAGCAGCGCGGCGGCGATCGCCGATTCGAGTTGGGCGGGATCGGCCACGGTCGCCTCCCGGCTCTCTGCCGATGCGTAAGCCTCGGCCCCCGGGATCGGGACGATGTTCGGGAGCAGCATCACCGTGACGATGGCGAGGATGAGGTTGCGGAACGGCGGATTTCGTTTCACGGGCGGGACCCTCCGGTTGATGGCGTCTGGACCCAAGTATAGCCAATTCCGCCGGCCGTTAGCCTTGCCCGTTCACACCCCCGGCCCGAAAAACCTCCGGATCTCCCGCTCGGCGCTCTCGTCGGAATCGGAACCGTGGATGACGTTCGCCTCGACCGACTGCGCGTAGTCGGCGCGGATCGTGCCGGGCGCGGCGTTCAGCGGGTTCGTCGCGCCGATGAGTTGCCGGGCGAGCTGCACGGCGTTCTCCGCTTCGAGCACCATCGCGAACACCGGTCCGGACGTGATGTAGTCGACCAGCTCGCCGAAGAACGGCTTGTCCTTGTGCTGGGCGTAATGCTCCTCCGCCGTCGCGCGGCTGACGCGCATCATCCGCGCCTCCGCGATCCGGAATCCGCGGCGCTCGAAGCGCGCCACGATTTCGCCCACCAGCCCGCGCTCCACGCCGTCCGGTTTGATCATCACGAATGTCCGTTTGCCGTTTGCCATGACGCATGCACTCCTTCGTTCGGTTGATTTTTCCATTATAGGCCGAATCCCCCCGTCAGGGGATGTGATCCCGCTCACGGGGAAGGGAAAGGCATTGCGCGCGGTCGAATCAAGGGGTATCCTACGGCCTTCTGTCCCACGGTTCCAGCGTGCCGACCACATGGCGCCGATGCCCGTTCCGGACGCATTCGATCACGCCGCCGCTGATCTCGTCATGCGTCAGCCACCGCGACCGGTTCCCCTCGATCACGAACCCGAGCTGCACCTGATGACAGGTACATTCGGGCGGCACCGGCGCCTTCCGCCAAATCTCGTCCAGATTGCTGCTGCTGCCCAGCACATGGTACAGATCCCACGCGAAATCCGCTCCGCCCGCATGCCGGATGACTTCGGCCGTCTGTCCGATCACGCGTTCCTCGTCGAAATGGATCCACGCGACGACAAGATCGGCGGGCCCCCGTTCCCGCATCAGGCTGTCCAACGTCGCGGCAAACTCCGCCGCGCGCGAATAGTCGGCCGAAATTCCGTACAGGCCATCATGCCGGGCGCACAACCGCTCCAGCTTGCGCGGATTCCGGCCGATCACCGACACCCGGTATCCTTCCCGGGCCAGCCACAGGCAGGCGCCGGCCAGCATGCCGGAACCCCCGATGACAAGCGCATGCTTCATGGCGACCATTCCTCCTCTTCATATCAAAATAAGCGATATTTGCGCAAATTGCAGCCATTTTATTGTCTATTGACACCCGTATAATGAAGATAGCCATACATTTGCCCGGGTGAAAGGAGGCCCGATCGTGCGCATCGACGCCCACCAGCACTACTGGAAAATCGAGCGGGGCGACTACGGCTGGATTACGCCCGGAATTCCCGTCCTGTACCGGGACTTCCTGCCGGCCGACCTGTCCCCGCATTTGAACAGGCACCGCCTGGACGGCACCATCCTCGTGCAGGCCGCCCCGACGATCGCCGAGACCGAGTTCATCCTCGCTCTGGCCGAAAGCGACGACTCGATCCTCGGCGTGGTCGGGTGGCTGGATCTGTTCGACCCCGCCCACCGCGAGCATTACGAACGCTTCCGCCGCCACCCGAAATTCGTCGGCTTCCGCCTCATGATCCAGGACATGCCGGACGCGGGCCGCATCCTGGAGCCCGCGTTCGTCGAGGCGCTGCGGGGCTACGCCGACGAAGGGACGACCGTCGATCTGCTCGTGCGCAGCGACCAGCTCGAACCGCTGGTGAGGCTGCTTGAACGGGTTCCCCATCTTCGGGGTGTTATCGATCACATCGCAAAGCCGCGCATCCGGGACGGGGAGATCGAGCCGTGGCTCACCCATATGCGCACCCTCGCCGGCTATCCGAACCTGTACTGCAAGCTGTCCGGCATGGTGACGGAGGCGGACCACCGAAGCTGGAAGCCGGAAGATTTCAAGCCCTACGTCCGCCATACGCTCGACCTGTTCGGTCCGGACCGCGTCCTGTTCGGCAGCGACTGGCCGGTCTGCCTGCTCGCGGCCGGATACGACGAAGTCGTTGACGTGCTGCTCAAGGCATTGCCGGAGGACTGGGGCGAGCGGGAACGGGCGGCGCTGTTCGGCCTGAACGCCCGGAAGGTTTACCGAATTTAAGGGAAGGTGCGACAAACCCATGCGATACCGCAAACTCGGCAACACCGGCCTCAACGTCTCGATCCTCAGCTTCGGCGCCTCCTCGCTCGGCTCCGTCTTCCGCGATACGGACGAGCGCGAGAGCATCCGTACGGTGCATGCCGCCCTCGACGCGGGCATCAACTACATCGACGTCTCTCCGTACTACGGGCTGACGAAGGCGGAGACGGTGCTCGGCAAGGCGATCCGTGAAATCCCGCGCGACCGGTTCCTGCTCTCCACCAAGGCGGGCCGCTACGGCGTGGACACATTTGATTTTACCCGCAACCGGATCATGGCCAGCATCGACGAAAGCCTGACCCGCCTCCACACCGATTATGTGGACATGTTCTTCCTCCATGACATCGAGTTCGTGCCGGCGGATATCGTGCTGGAGGAAGCCGTCCCGGCCGCGATGCGCCTGAAGGAGCAGGGCAAGATCCGGTATTGGGGCATTTCCGGCCTTCCGCTGCGGCTTTTCGAGAAAATGCTCCCGCGGATCGGCGCGGACGTCATCCTCTCCTACTGCCACTACTCGCTGAATGACACGGCGCTGCTTGATCTGCTGCCGATGCTCGAAGCGCGCGGCATCGGCCTCGTCAACGCGTCGCCCTTGTCCATGGGGCTGCTCAGCCAGCGCGGAACGCCCGACTGGCACCCGGCTTCCCCGGAGCTGAAAGCCGTCTGCCGGAAGGCCGCCGAGTTTTGCGCCGCCCGGGGAACCGATATCGCGAAGCTGGCCGTGCAGTTCTCGACGGCGAACGAGCGGATTCCGACGACGCTGGTCAGCACGGCGAACCCGGACAACATCGCGCGCAACGCCCGCTGGATCAACGAGCCGCTCGACGAAGAGCTGCTCCGGGACGTGCTCGAGCTGCTGGAGCCCGTCCATAACGTCACCTGGGTCAGCGGCCGGCCGGAATACAACGAGAACATCCGGGTGTAATTTCGCGCGCGGGGAGGTTTTGGGGGAGAATGAAAGGGATCGTATGCGAGGAAATCGGGGCATTCCGGCTGCGGGATGATCTGCCCGAGCCCTCGGCCGGTCCGGGCGAGGCCGTCGTCCGGATTCGCCGGGTCGGCATCTGCGGGACGGACATGCACGCCTTCAAGGGCAACCAGCCCTACTTCACCTATCCCCGCATCCTCGGGCATGAGCTGGCAGGAACCATTGAATGGATCGGCGCGAACGAGGCGGGCTTGCGAGCAGGCGATCAGGTCGCCGTCCTCCCGTACCTGCACTGCGGAACGTGCATCGCCTGCCGGAGGGGCCGGACGAACTGCTGCGTCAACATGCGGGTGCTTGGCGTCCATGTCGACGGCGGCATGCGCGAGCGGATCGCCGTACCGGTCACTCATCTGGTCAAGACCGAAGGGCTGACGCTCAACCAGACCGCCGTGCTGGAGCCGCTCGCCATCGGGGCCCACGCGGTGCGCCGCTCGGGCGCCGGCAGAGGCGAGACGGTGCTCGTGATCGGCGCAGGACCGATCGGGCTCGGCGTCGCCGCCTTCGCGAAGCTCGCCGGTGCGCGGGTGATCGCGATGGATCTGAGCGACGACCGGCTCGCGTTCTGCCGTTCCTGGGCAGGCGCGGATCACACCGTGAACGCGTCGGATAAACCGATGAAGCGGATCGCGGTGCTGACGGACGGCGATTTCCCGACCATCGTCATCGACGCGACCGGAAGCGCCAGGTCGATGATGGACGCCCTCGGCTATGTTGCCCACGGCGGCACGCTGGTCTATGTCGGTCTGGTCAAAAACGACATCGCGTTTCCGCACCCGGATTTCCACAAGCGCGAGACGACGCTGATGGGCAGCCGCAACGCGACACGCGAAGACTTCGCGCGGGTGCTGGAGGCCGTCCGGAGCGGCGCGGTCGACGCGGACCGGTTCATCACGCACCGCGCGCCGTTCGATGCGATGATCGGCGTCTTCGACGAGTGGCTTCGGCCGGAGAGCGGGGTCATCAAGGCGATGGTGGAGTGGTCTTGATATGGCAACAATGGAGAAACCAAAGTGTCATCAGGAAATCAAGAAAAAAGAGGGAGCCTCTTGGCTCACCTCTTTCGATTTGAATAAATGAAGTTCTTGGATGCAATTTTGAATTGTATCTTCCCTACAATCGTATCCTCGTTTTTTACCATGCCAATGGTGCAGTAGTATTGGCTCCTCGGTTCACTCGCAAGAGACAGCAAGTACGGAATGGACATCTGGGAATAGATGTACTTCCCTTCCACCTCGCGATCGATGTTCAAATTCATGATGAATACACATTCGTGATAAATAAAGAAGTACATGGAGACGGTATCTCCGAACTTGACCATTCTCTTGTCGAAATAAATCACGATGAATTCATCCGTCGAATCAAAATACAGCGTACGGTCAACGGGATTCAATGAATCGTCGACTGCTTTGCACAATCCGATGAGATCGAGAGAGGCCTCTGTAAATTGAATATCATCCATCTCAATAGATTACAGAGAACCAGGTTTTCGGGTCTTGCAGCTTGTTCAGGGTATTGGCTACGGTTTGCTTGACGGGCTGCACCACGTTTTTGTCAATCCTTCTTCCGATTTCGGAAAGATTTACTTCCACATTGACTTCTCCGCCTGCCACCAAATAGGCACCTACGCCGAATTCAATTTTGATATCGCCTTTATTGTTGGTCGATCCAACTCCGTACGTGCGGTCGCCTACGGCAACTCCCGCAAATCCTGAACTGCTCGTTTTTCCGTTCGCTTCCTTTGTTCTTTCAGCCTCAACGGCAATTTGGAGTTTGTTTGTAACGCTGACATTGGCGCCCGCATACAAATTTTGTGTAGGTTTACCGCTCGTTGAAACGGAGTTGTACGCCTTTGCAGATATCTCGGCTTTGACGCCTGCTACGGATACTTTGGCCCCTAAACCGGTTCCGGTATTGACCGTGACAGTGGCAATGCTCGTACTTTTCTGGGAGTAGGTAACGTTGCCCTTCTTGTTCTCGTTGACAGATTTGGCTTGTGTTTTTGCGGTCGTGCTGGTAGATTTGGTAGAGGATACGGACGGCACAGCAAATACCTCCATTTACTGATATTTCAATATTCTTGATTTGACACGAATATTACCTGAAACCGTGATCCATCAAATCGAAATTGTGAGATAATAGAAGGAAATGAATGATTGATGGAGAAAAAGTAGGATAATAGTGGAATTCTACTTCTCACCATCGAGGTGCATATATGAAAATCCAA
>Ga0207866_1000246_pt1 | contig 84409 bp, 78 predicted proteins | sample HigsolmetaAR203D_FD_184835 | JGI IMG/M metagenome (GOLD analysis project Ga0207866, IMG submission 184835) | Ionic liquid and high solid enriched microbial communities from the Joint BioEnergy Institute, USA - AR20-3-D (SPAdes) (version 2) ...
AAGTTTGCCGCCCGCTTCCTTCAGATTCCGCGTCACCACGGACACCCTTGCGTTAAGCTAACTGCTACTTCTGCCTTCGCAGCTCGGGACTTTCACCCTATAGATTACACCCATGCCGGGCGCACACGAAAAAGCTGCCGGGGCCAACCCCCGGCAGCTTTTCTAGTCATCACTTCGATGAAGATTAGGCCTATTTCGCCTGTACTGTTTTATCCCTTCTCTCCTCATAAGCTCGAATTTCATCTTCTAAATTAAGAGTGACGGCAATTTCATCCCATCCGTTTAACAGCATTTCCTTCCAATAAGGATCCATCATAAACGTAGCCAAAAATCCTTTTCGATCCGTCACATGCTGGTTTTTCAAATCCACAAAGAGACGGTAGCCAGGTTCTGATGCTTTTTCCAACAGCAGAGACACCTCTTCTGCCGTTAATTTTATCGGCAATAGTCCGTTCTTCAAACAATTATTATAGAAAATATCAGCAAAGCTGGGGGCAATAATGATTTTAAAGCCATAATCCATTAAAGCCCACGGAGCGTGTTCACGGGAAGAGCCGCAGCCAAAGTTTTCTCCTGCCACTAAAATACTGGCGTCTTTATATTGAGGATCGTTTAAAATAAAATCTTCCCTCACATTGCCGTCGTCGTCAAAACGCCAATGATAAAATAAAAACTGGCCAAAACCTTTGCGCTCAATTCGCTTTAAAAACTGTTTCGGTATAATTTGGTCCGTATCGACATTCGTTCTATTCAGAGGACAAACAATCCCATTATACTTATTGATTGGTTCCATATGGCTACATCTCCTATTGATAAATTCCAGTTAGTTTGCGAACATCCATAAATCTTCCCGCTATGGCTGCAGCCGCTGCCATAGGAGGGCTGACCAGATGGGTTCTAGAACCATTTCCTTGGCGCCCTTCAAAATTTCGGTTAGAAGTGGAAGCACAACGCTTTCCTGCTGGAACAATGTCCTCATTCATCGCCAAACACATGCTGCATCCGGATTCACGCCATTCAAATCCTGCTTCTGTAAAAATTCGATCTAACCCTTCTTCTTCAGCTGCTTTTTTGACAGTCTGAGAACCAGGTACAACTATCGCTTTCACGCCATTATGGACTTTCCGCCCTTTGACAACCTCTGCTGCTGCCCGCAAATCGCTCAGCCTGGAATTAGTACAGGATCCGATAAAAACATAGTCGATCGGAATGTCTTCCATTCTCGTTCCCGGCTTTAACCCCATATATTCGATCGCTCTTGCCGCCGCTTCACGGTCTTGTGCTCTTTCGAATTTTTCGGGAAAAGGAACAATTCCACTTATTCCTGTACCCATCGAAGGATTTGTTCCCCACGTCACTTGTGGTTCAATTTCTGAAGCATCAATTTCGAGCGTTTTGTCGTAAACAGCTCCTTCATCCGTCGCCAATGTCTTCCAATATTCCACTAATTTTTCAAATTCCTCGCCTTTTGGAACATACTTTCTACCTTTTAAATAATTAAATGTCACTTCATCCGGACTAACGAGACCGGCACGGGCTCCTGCTTCAATGGACATATTGCAAACAGTCATCCGTTCTTCCATGGAAAGTTTGCGAATGGCTTCACCCGTATACTCGATAATATAGCCGGTTCCGGCATCAATTCCAAATTTGGATATGATGCCCAAAATCAAATCTTTGGCCGTCACGCCAAATCCAAGTTTCCCGTTCACTTTGATTTGCAGCGTCTTTGGTTTTGCTTGCCAAAGAGTTTGAGTCGCCAATACATGTTCGACCTCGCTTGTCCCGATTCCAAATGCGAGAGCGCCAAATGCTCCATGAGTAGAAGTATGGCTGTCACCGCATACGATGGTTTTCCCCGGCTGCGTCAACCCAAGTTCAGGACCGATCACATGGACTATTCCTTGATCCGGATGGTTGATATCCGCCAATTCAATGCCAAACTCCTTACAGTTTTCATATAATTTTTCCATCTGCGTTTTTGAAATAGGATCGTTTACAATATGTCTGTTCATCGTAGGAACGTTATGATCCATCGTAGCGTATGTCAGATCGGGCCGTCTCACTTTTCGATTTTTCATGCGGAGTCCTTCAAAAGCTTGAGGAGATGTGACTTCATGTACTAAGTGCAAATCAATATATAATAAGTCCGGTTTTCCTTCCTCACGATGCACCACATGCTGTTCCCATATTTTTTCAATAATTGTCTTCGGCTGCAATGGCTGTCCCTCCTCTATGAATTGGTATGGAAACTAGGTCAAATAAACGCTTCTTTCCACAGTCTCAATGTACATGGACAATTGCTATCGATTCATAATCTGTTAAGCCATGGTAGAAGCAATCGCACGATCTTCTTGAACTCGCTTCACAACCAGATCAATCATTTTTTCCGTTCCCACTACACGACTTCCCGTATGGCGTAAATCAAACGTTCGATATCCATCCTTTAATACATCGTCCACCGCTTGTTCTATTGCTTCTGCTTCATGATTGAATCCAAAAGTATATTTCAGCATCATAGCCGCAGATAAAATCATCGCTAGCGGATTGGCTTTGTCCTGTCCTGCAATATCAGGTGCTGATCCATGAACCGGTTCATAAAGCCCGAATCCGTCTTCCCTTAGACTGGCCGACGGCAGCATGCCTAAAGAGCCGGTAATCATAGACGCTTCATCGCTTAAAATATCTCCAAACATATTTTCCGTGACCACTACATCGAAGTCTTTCGGGTTATGAATAAGCTTCATAGCGGCTGCATCAACATACATGTGTTCATATTCCACCTCCGAATAGCGGACAGCTGTTTCTTCTACTACTTCCCTCCACATTCGGCTTGATTCCAACACATTTGCTTTATCAACGGATACAACTTTTTTCCTTCTTACTTTAGCGATTTGAAACGCTTTGTCTACAATTCTTTTTATTTCGTCTTTTGTATAAAGCAAAGTATCAACAGCCACTTCTTGATTTTCTCCCCGCCGCTCGCTCGGTTTTCCGAAATACAATCCGCCTGTCAGTTCCCGGACAATCATTAAATCGACATCCTCAACAATTTCCTTTTTCAGAGGAGAAGAAGAAAGAAGGCTTTGAAAGGCTTTTACCGGGCGTAAATTAGCAAATAGACCAAGTTCTTTCCGAATCTTTAACAGTCCTTTTTCCGGTCGCAGATGGCCGGGGAGGGAGTCCCATTTAGGACCTCCCACCGCTCCCAGCAATACGGCGTCACTTTGTTTACAGAGATCAATCGTTTTTTCCGAAAGAGGTGTTTGTTCTTGATCAATTGCAGCCCCTCCGATGTTGGCAAATTCCATTTCAAATTCATGTCCAAACCGACCGCCAACCGCTTTTAACACTTCGACTGCTCCTTTTGCCACTTCTCGGCCGATTCCATCACCCGGCAGAACCGCAATTTTCTTTTTCATTTCAACCCCTCCAGTAAATTAAATCGACACATTTGCTTTTTGGATCGCTTTTAAACTTTCAAGCGAAAGAATTCTATTGACGGCATTTAAGTATGCACGGGCTGAGGCTTCCAACACATCTTGTGCTGTTCCCCTTCCGCTTGTTTCCAGTCCATCGCAAGAAATTCGGACATAGACATCGGCAAGAGCATCGCGTCCCCCTCCAACCGAGTTGATCTTATAGTCTAATAGCTTTACTGACCGGCCGAAAATCCGTTCAATCGTGTTATAGATCGCTTCCACACTTCCCGATCCTGTAGAGGCTTCGCTCACTTGTGAACCGTCCGCCAGCGTGACAGCAATCGTCGCTGTTGGAATATTGTCAGTGCCGTATTGAACTTGTACGCGGTTCAATGTATATTTCATTTCCGTTTCCGTTTGTTTATCCGTAAGAATGGCGAATAAATCAGCATCTGTAATTTCTTTCTTTTTGTCCGCCAAATCTTTAAATACTGTAAAGGCTTCATTCAATTTTTCATCGGTCAATTCAAAGCCCAATTCAATGGCTTTATTTCTGAAAGCATGGCGGCCGGAATGTTTGCCCAGAACTAATCGGTTTGAATTCACGCCAATAAGTTCAGGAGTAATGATTTCATACGTTGTTTTTTCTTTTAATACCCCGTCTTGATGAATGCCTGATTCATGAGCAAAGGCATTATCACCCACTACCGCTTTATTGGCCGGCACGATCATTCCGGTCAATTTGCTGACAAGATCGCTCGTTCGCTTTATTTCATTTAAAACAAGACCCGTTTTCGCTTGATAATAGTCGCTCCGTATATGAAGAGCCACAGCTACTTCTTCAAGTGAAGCATTACCGGCTCGTTCCCCGATGCCGTTGATCGTTCCTTCGATTTGACTAGCTCCGTTTTCAATCGCGGCAAGCGAATTAGCCGTGGCCATTCCGAGATCGTCATGGCAATGAGCAGATAAAGTAATTTTGTCAATATTCCGTAAATTATTCCTTAAAAATTGGAACAATTCTCCATACTGCTGCGGCGTAATGTAGCCAACCGTATCTGGAATGTTAATGATCTCCGCCCCGGCTTGAATAACCTCATTGAGAATACGGACTAAAAACTCGCGGTCTGAGCGACAGGCATCCTCTGCCGAAAATTGAACTTTCGGGAATTTTTTCTTCGCATAGGAAACAGCCCGAACCGCTCTTTCCACTACTTCGTCTTGAGACATTTTCAGTTTATACTTCATATGAATGGGTGAAGTGGCAATAAAAATATGGATGCGAGGTTCTTCAGAATCCTTGAGGGCTTCCCAAGCAGCATCGATATCACTTTCTGTAGATCGAGCCAATCCGGTAACGGAACTGTCGCGAATCGTATCGGCAATCAATTTTACTGCTTCCAGGTCTCCTTTAGAAGCAGCCGGGAAGCCTGCTTCAATGCAGTCGACTCCCAGCTTTTCCAATTGTTTAGCAATTTCTATTTTTTCTAATGTGTTCAAATTCACTCCAGCTGACTGCTCGCCATCTCTTAATGTCGTATCAAAGATTTCAATTTTTCGCACCGGCTCCCACTTCCTTCTTTGATGGTTTTTTGACAAATGGCATCATTTCTCGAAGTTCTCTGCCCACTACTTCAATCAGATGATTGTTTTCCCGTTCGTTAATGGCATTGAATTCAGGACGGTTCAATTGATTTTCCAAAATCCATCCTTTCGCAAACTTCCCGGTTTGAATATCGCTCAATACTTCTTTCATCCGTTTCTTCGTTTCTTCATTGATGACTCGTGGTCCGGAGACAAAATCCCCCCACTGTGCCGTATCCGAAATGGAGTACCTCATATTTTCCAATCCGCCTTCATACATTAAATCCACAATGAGCTTCAATTCATGCAAACACTCAAAATAAGCAATTTCCGGCTGATATCCAGCTTCTACAAGCGTTTCAAATCCGGCTTTCACTAATGAAGTCATCCCCCCGCATAATACTGCTTGTTCTCCAAAAAGGTCTGTTTCTGTTTCTTCTTTAAAGGAAGTTTCCAAAACCCCGGCACGAGCCGCACCAATTCCTTTTGCGTAGGCAAGCGCTAAATTTTTAGCATCCCCTGTTACGTCTTGGTGAACACCGATCAAAGCCGGAACACCAGCGCCTTCTTCATATGTCCGTCTCACTAAATGTCCGGGCCCTTTTGGCGCAACCAAAAAGACATCTACATCTTTCGGCGGTACAATTTGACGAAAGTGAATATTGAATCCATGAGCAAATACAAGCGATTTTCCAGCAGACAAAGCCGGTTCAATTTCATTTTTGTATACTTCCGGCTGGCGCTCATCAGGAAGTAAAATCATAATAAGATCGGCTTCTTCACTTGCGGCTCTCACCGTTTTTACGTCAAAACCATCTTGTTCCGCTTGTTTCCATGATTTACCTGGGCGAAGTCCGATCACCACTTGATAGCCGCTGTCTCGAAGGTTTTGAGCGTGAGCATGGCCTTGGGAACCATATCCAATGACAGCAATCTTCTTTCCATTTAATACTGATTCTTGAATGTCTCCGTTATAATATACTTTTACCATTTTTTTCATCCTCCTGTTTAATTTAAGATGGTATATTGCTTGAAATCAGTGACTGATTTTTGTGAACCTCTCGGCAATGCCGTGATCCCGGTCCTGGATATTTCTTTAATCCCATATGGGCGAAGCAAATCAATGATCGTTTCTACTTTTTCAAAATTTCCGGCAATTTGTACGGTAACACTGTCTTTTGCTACATCGACGATCGTTGCCCGGAAAGGTTCAATAATTCCTTTGATTTCTCCTCGTGTTTGAGGAGTGCTGATAACCTTGATTAATGCCAGTTCTCGAATGACGATCGCTTGATCAGTGATATCGGAAACTTTCAAAACATCAATCTGTTTATTCAGCTGTTTAGTCAATTGCTCCATTTTCCTGTCATCTTCTACATTCACGACAAAAGTCATTTTTGAAATTCCTTCCGCCTCTGTCGGTCCAACCGTAATACTCTCAATATTAAATTGTCTTCTTGTAAAAAGACCGGTGATTCGATTCAAAACTCCGCTTTGATTTAACACTGATACGGTCACAATTCGCCTCATGGTTTCACCCCAATCATTTCATGTAGTCCTTTTCCCGGTGCTATCATAGGAAATACTTTTTCCATCGGCTTGATTCGACAGTCGACTAATACCGGTTGGCGATCATTGAATGTCTCGCGAATGACTTCTTCCGCTTCTTTTTCGGTTGAAACCTTAAATCCGCGAATGCCATATGAATCAGCGAGCTTCACATAGTCAGGCTGCACAGGAGTTAAGGATTGGGAATAACGTTCTTCATAAAAGGCTTCTTGCCATTGCCGAACCATTCCTAACGCCTGATTGTTAAAAATGAAAATTTTTATAGGCAAATCGAATTCTTTTATGACCGCTAATTCTTGAAGCGTCATTTGAAATCCGGCATCTCCAACGATCGCCACCACCGTTTCTTCCTCTTCAGCAAACTGCGCTCCAATGGCTGCCGGAAGACCAAATCCCATCGTTCCCAGTCCTCCAGACGTGATCCAACGGTTCGGACGGACAAATCCATAATGCTGGGCAACCCACATTTGATGCTGGCCCACATCTGTTGAAACAATCGCTTCACCTTTCGAAAACTTATGGATCATTTTCACTAAACGCTGTGGTGAAATTCCCTCCTCAGCGTCTGAAAGCCAAAGCGGAAAATCACGTTTGTATTTTTCCAAGTGAAGAAGCCATTCATTGATTTCCGGAATTTCCTTATCCTCTTTCAACAATTGGCTCAAGGCTTCTTTTACATCGCCTACTATCGGGATATGCGTTTCGACATTTTTTCCGATTTCTGCTGGATCAATATCAATGTGCGCCACTTTCGCTTTTGGAGCAAAATGCTTTAAATTTCCCGTTAAGCGGTCATCAAATCTTGCGCCAAAATTAATGAGCAAATCACATTCATACATGGCCATATTGGCCGTATAGGTTCCGTGCATCCCCCCCATTCCAAGAAACAAAGGATGATCAGCCGGAAATGATCCTAAACCAAGCAGTGTATTGACAACCGGTATATTGGTTTCCTCAGCAAATGCCAACAGTTCATCGGAAGCTTGAGCATGAAGCACACCAGCCCCTGCCAAAATCACTGGTTTTTGCGACGTTGCAATCGCTTCCGTCAATTTTCTGATTTGCAAAATATTCGGAACGATTGTAGGCTGATATCCCGGCAACTCCACTGTGTGATCAAAAGAAGGAAATGTTTTATTGTTGGCGATATCTTTTGGAATATCGATCAATACAGGCCCCGGTCGGCCAGTGGTCGCAATATGGAAGGCTTCTTTTACGATTTTCGGCAAGTCATTCAAGTTACGAACTTGATAATTGTGCTTAGTAATTGGCATCGTGATGCCGATAATATCTGCTTCTTGAAAGGCATCTGAGCCGATTACATTTGTGGCGACTTGACCTGTAAAAATAACAAGCGGCAACGAATCCATCATGGCATCTGTAATTCCCGTTATTAAATTGGTTGCACCAGGTCCCGATGTAGCGATGACAACTCCTGGTTTACCTGATACTCTCGCGTATCCTTCAGCGGCATGAATGGCTCCCTGCTCATGTTTTGCCAGTATATGGCGAATCGGATTTTTATATAACGCATCATATATTGGCAATACAGCTCCACCAGGATATCCAAAAATGATTTCCACGTTTTCTCTTTTTAATGATTCAATCAGAATTTCTGCACCTGTCATTGTCCCCGTTACAGATTCCGTTTCCGCTTTTGCATTAGCCCTCATTGATTCTCCCTCCAACTGGTTGGTTTCATCCTTTAGACTTTTTGACTCAAAAAGAAAAGCCTTTTCACTCCTTGCGCCTACCAATCCTATAGCGCAGGGGTGAAAAGGCTGTATTCTTTCCACGGTACCACCCTGATTCATGACATTCTCACGAATGCCACCTCATGAACAATGACTGACACATTGTTCTTTTTGATAACGAGTATATAATACTCGGCCAATCCTAATAGTTTCCGTTCAGATCGGCACTCAGAGGGGATGTCGCTGCAGGTAGTATTACCGGCTCTCAGCAACAACCGGCTCTCTGTGAATACGGAATTCCTGCAACTTTTACCTCGTCATCGATTTGCATCGATTAAATTTTCATGATCCCGCCTGTGCTGGCGGAAGTGACAAGTTTGGAATATCTCGCCAAATAGCCTTTTTTAATTTTCGGTTCAGGCTGAACCCAACGTCTCTTTCGTTCTGTCATTTCTTCTTCTGTCAGCAACACATTGATCGTTCGATTTTCCAGATCGATCAAGATTTGATCTCCATTTTCAATGAAAGCAATCGGACCGCCTTCAGCAGCTTCAGGGGATATATGACCTATAGAAATGCCACGGGAAGCACCTGAAAATCTTCCATCCGTTATGAGAGCCACTTTTTTATCGAGCCCTCTTCCGGCAATCTCTGACGTAGGAGCAAGCATTTCCGGCATCCCCGGTCCGCCTTTAGGTCCTTCATATCGAATGACAACAACGTGCCCTTCTCGGACCAATCCGCTGTGAATTCCTTTCAACGCTTCATCCTGCGAATCGAACACGATCGCTTCTCCAAGGAAAGTCTTGATGGAAGGATCTACAGCCCCTACCTTAATGACGGCTCCATCCGGAGCAATATTTCCATACAAGATGGAAAGTCCGCCGACAGCACTGTATGGATTTTCCTTTCTTCTGATGACTTGATCATCCAATATTTCGGCATCTTTTACATTTTCATACAAAGTTTTTCCGGTAATCGTGATTCTATCTTTATGGATTACTCCATCCATTTCACACAATTCTTTAATGATTGCGCTAATGCCCCCTGCCCTGTGAACATCCTGCATCGAATAGTCCGAGGCAGGACTGATTTTGGCTAAATAAGGAACTTTCTTGGCAATCTCGTTGATTCGCTTTAAATCGTACTCAATTTCGGCCTCATTTGCGATGGCCAACGTATGAAGAACCGTATTAGTGGAACCGCCCATTGCCATATCAAGGGCAAACGCATCATCAATAGCTTCAGGTGTAATAATGTCTCGCGGTCGGATGTCTTTTTCGATCAACTCCATTAAATATTGGACGGCTTCCTTAATAAGCCTGCGCCGCTCCGAAGAAGTGGCGACAATCGTTGCATTGCCCGGAGGCGTCATGCCAAGCACTTCCATCAATGAATTCATTGAGTTAGCAGTAAACATCCCCGAACAAGAACCACAAGACGGACAAGCATTTCTTTCAATTTCCTCAAATTCTTCTTCCGAAATTCTTCCGGATAATCGTGCTCCGACTCCTTCAAACACCGAGGAAAGCGACAGCGGTTTTCCTGCTCTTGTTCTGCCCGCTTCCATCGGCCCTCCGGATACGAAAACGGAAGGAACATTGGTCCGAACCGCCGCCATTAGCATACCGGGCGTTATTTTATCGCAATTGGGAATAAAGAATACTCCATCAAACCAGTGGGCATTGATGACTGTCTCTGCCGAATCGGCGATCAGTTCCCTGCTGGGCAAGGAGTATCGCATTCCGATATGCCCCATGGCGATTCCATCGTCTACCCCGATCGTATTAAATTCAAACGGGACACCGCCAGCCTCTCTTATGGCATCTTTGACCACTTCCGCAAATTCTTTTAAATGGACATGTCCCGGAATAATATCGATATACGAATTGCACACACCGATAAATGGTTTGTTTAAATCTTCTGTTTTGACCCCTGCCGCGTATAAAAGGCTGCGATGAGGGGCTCGGTCAATCCCTTTTTTTATCATGTCACTGCGCATCCATATCTCCTCCGAAGCCTCAACCAGCATGAACGCTTGTTTCTGAATACACTTTTACTCCGTCCGTTGTCACATATTCACGGAATGCATCCAACAATTTCTTCGTATATTCACCAGGTTTTCCGTCCCCAATCACTCTTCCGTCCACTTTCACTACCGAAATGATTTCCGCTGCCGTACCTGTTAAAAAGACTTCATCCGCCGAATACACGTCGTGACGCGTCATCGTTTCTTCCCTGACATCAAATCCCAATTTTCTTCCAATTTCAATAATTGTATTTCTTGTAATTCCTTCCAGTGCACCGACGTAAGCAGGAGGTGTTTTTACGACTCCGTTCTTTACGATAAAAATATTATCTCCCGAACCTTCCGCCACATAACCTTGATCGTTTAACATCAACGCTTCACTGGCGTTAGCCAACTGTGCTTCAATTTTAACAAGAATATTATTTAGATAGTTTAAAGATTTCACTTGTGGTGGAAGCACATCCGAACGATTTCGTCGACTTGCTACCGTCACAATTTCAATTCCAGTTTCATATAATTCTTTAGGATAAAGAGCAAGAGGCTCAGCTATGACAATAATTTGAGGTCCTTTACAGTTGTTCGGATCCAGACCCAAGTCACCGACCCCTCTCGAAACGACCACCCGAATATACGCATCTTCCAACTCATTCTTTTTTAGCGTATCCACAATGATTTGAGTCATTTCTTCCTTTGTTTTAGGGATATTCAACATAATGGATTTGGCGGAGTCGTAAAGCCGATCAATATGTTCTTTTAATCGAAATACCACTCCCTTATACATCCGAATGCCTTCAAATACGCCATCTCCGTACAAAAAGCCGTGGTCGTACACTGAAATGACCGCATCTTCTTTTTTTACCAATTTGCCGTTTAAATAGATCCATTGCTCACTCACTTTTGTTCACTCCTTGATAGTTAAAAAATAGAAATTAAATGGCGGAAAAATTTTTGAATAATTTTATTTATCTGCCGTATCAGAATATTGTTTAATTGAGGTAAATAATACAGCTGTTTTTCGTTCTGGTCAATACCTTTATGGTTAATTTTTTGACTTTTTTGAATCATCCGTTTATTTTGTTACCGCTTACAAATGCGCTATTCTCTTGTTTTCGCTCGTTTTTAAATTTTTTCTATCATCCCTCTCTCTATCACCGTTCTTTTAAAAGAGCACTCCACCAAAACTGCCGGACAGCTGGAAAAACCATTTTAAAAAATTTCAACTTTCCATTGGGATGACAGATAAATCCGCTTTTCTCTCTCCTTTCAAAACGAACGATCCCAACCAATCACTTCCCCACATCTGAAAAAAAGTAATTTCCGTGACTGTTTCTTTTTTGCCGTCCCAAAAGTCAAAATGACCTAGGAGCATCCCTGTTTTCATGTAAAGCTTTATATCGGACAAGCTGGTGATCGTGAAATTCACTCGTTTTTCCCAGGCGATACACGACCTCGATTGCTTGAACCTCGCTGCGGTGTCTCGCTCGGCTTGCTTTTCCTGCAGAAGCCTCTCCCATTCCGCGATCATCCCAATTAGACAAAAGTAAAAAAACGTCTTTTCCATTAGCAAGCGCCAACCCTAACACTCCGCCCGCTTCAAAATAAAACTCCCGAAAACAGAAAAAACCCGACGAGAGAAAGGTTTTATCTCGTCGGATTTATTTGTTCAAAAGGGGCCTTTATGGCCTTTAAAAAAGCTTCTTCCATTCTTCGATGAGTTTTTCTTTCCAATCTTTTTTCTTCTTTTTCTCTACTTGTTTTTGAATAGGCGTTACATCAAATGATTCATTTTTTATATACGGCAGCGTTTTTTCCATGACCTCCCGAAATACTGGGACTACTCCATCAGAACTGTTGCTGGTCAAGTAATCGTTGTTGTTGTCAAAGCCAAGCCAGACAGCTCCCACCACGTTTGGCGTATACCCAATAAACCATTGGTCCTTTGTTCCATCCACGCCTTCAATCGGCACCTGAGTAGAGCCTGTCTTTCCGGCAATCTTATACCCTGGAATCGATGCTTTTCTTCCAGTTCCTTCTGCGACTACGTTCAACAGCATAGAATTCATTTCATCAACTACTTTTTTACTTGTAACGCGCTTTCCTTCGCCTTTCCACTCAGCTACCACCTTGCCGTCAGGGTCCACAATTTTTCTGATAAAATGTCCTTCTTGGCGAACCCCACCATTGGCAAACGTCGAATAGGCGGACGCCATTTGCAATGGCGAGACCCCTTTATACATTCCGCCAAGAGCGATGCTCAAGTTCCGGTCTTCTTTTTCAAGAGGGATTCCGAAACGTTTTAAAGCATCCACGCCTTTATCCAATCCAATCTCGTTCAAAAGCCAAACAGCCGGTACATTCAGCGATTTTTCAACCGCTTCGTACATTGGAACTTCTCCTTTGTACACTCCGTCATAGTTGGAAGGCTCATAATCGCCGAATTTCATTTTTTCATCTTTCAGCATGCTCGTTGGTTGATATCCTTCTTCTAAAGCCGGTGTATAAACAGCGAGAGGCTTAATCGTAGATCCAGGAGAAGTTTTCATTTGCGTAGCATAGCTGAAACCACGGAATACATGTTCTCCACGGCTTCCTACAACCCCTAAAACCCCTCCATTATGTGGATCTAACATAACGACCGCGCTTTGAACATCCCCGCCATGTACACCTTTTGGAAAAAGCCAATCCTCCTTATACACTTTTTCCAATTGAGATTGGATATTTTGATCCATCGTAGTGTAAATTTTATATCCCTTCTCCAAAAGATCTTTTTGAGAAAGGCCATAGCGATTGACAGCTTCTTCAATAACGGCATCCCCAAAATAAGGGTATTTTTCTTTTAGCGGGTCCTTGCTTCCGTCTTTCAATACGATGGTTGTACTTTTGGCTTTATTCGCTTCTTCTTGTGTGATGTACCCATATTTCACCATTTGGTCCAATACGACGTTGCGGCGTTTGATGGCCGCATCGTAATGATTGTACGGATCAAGGGCGGACGGAGCCTTAATGAGACCGGCAAGCAAAGCTGATTCACTCAAATTCAAATCTTGCACATTTTTTCCAAAATACTTTTCCGATGCATTTTGTACTCCCCATGCACCTTGCCCAAAGTAAATGGTGTTTAAGTACATTTCCAGTATTTCTTTTTTCTTGTACACTTTTTCGATTTGGATCGCAAGAAAGAGTTCTTCAATTTTTCGCTTTAACGTTTTTTCCGGTGAAAGCAGCGCGTTTTTCGTCAGCTGCTGCGTAATCGTGCTTCCGCCTTGGACCGCTCCTCCATGCAGTATATCTTGCACAAACGCTCTCAGCATTCCTTTTAAATAAAATCCGTTATGGTTGTAAAATTGATGGTCTTCAATCGCAACCACAGCGTCTTGCAAAGAATCCGGTATTTTCTTAATCGGCACACTGTCTGACCGATTAGCAGATAATTTACTGGCAACGTCTCCATCTTTGTCATAAATGATCGTTTGCTGGGATAGACCTTTTTTTAAAGACTCGACATCTGCTGATTTCATAAAATAGATCACAAATCCCAGTAATAAAAGAACGCAAATAGAAAGAAGCAAAATAAACACTTGGGTTAGATGGAATTTTCTCCAAATGTTCTTCATTGTATCTAAAGATGTTCCCATGTCTTTTTTGGTTCCCCCTGTTGTTTACACTAGTCCATAAAGGATTTTAAAATCAGCTTTGATTACTTGATTCCATTTCTTTTTAGTGACATGTTTCTGCCAAACGGATTTCATTTGCTCAAGGCTATTTTTACAGCCGTAAACAAAAGTCCATGGAGCAATGAAAGCACCTTACGCTGAGAAACATTATAACATAATGAATTTCAACAAAAGTTGTTCTTTGCGAGAGAAAAAATTCCAATAACGACATGATTTTCCTCTCCTTAACGGCCCGTTTGGAGATTAATGTCTCATTGATTTTACTCTTGTTCCTGTTTTTTTGTCTAGATGATTATTTCCCATTCCGTGTGGAAAAATCAAACTTCTGCCAGGAAACTTGTAAAAGGGAAAGGGAAAAGCCGAAAGCAAAATCTCAGGGGAACGAGGGGGGAAGCGGAAACTCAGTAAGGAACAAGAAATCATTCGACCTAGGATTCTCCGATTCTATTAAGATGATTTCTTCTTCAGCATCTGGACGACAAACAGTAATACAAATGAAATCGACATCAACACGATAACCAACGTCCACGCTGTTTTCATATCCCCGCTTTCCATCGCCATATAAATGGCGATGGCGGTGGTTTGAGTTTTTCCAGGGATATTGCCTGCGAACATAAGCGTAGCGCCAAATTCGCCCAATGCCCTTGCAAAGCTTAAAAAGATTCCCGCCATTACCGCTTTCCATATAAGCGGCAGTTCAATATAGATTAATATTTGCAGCCAAGATGCACGGTCTAATCGGGCAGCTTGAATGATTTCTTGATTAATTTCTTGAAATCCGATGCTCAGCGATTGGTACATGAGCGGAAAAGATACAACCGTAGCAGAAATTAAAGCAGCCCACTGCGTAAACATAAGCGGTTGGCCGAAAATCGACTCAACCGCCCGCCCAAGTATAGAATCCCCGCCAAGCAATACGATTAATATAAACCCTACAACGGTTGGTGGTAAAACAATCGGTAAAAGAAACAATAGCTCGACCAGCAACTTTCCTTTAAAAGAATAGGCAGTCATCCATTTTGCCGCCGCCAGCCCGAAAATAAGCACGATAATCGTTGCTCCAAAAGCGAGCTTTAGGGATAAAAAAATCGGTTCCCATAAAGAACTTGCCATTTATGAATGCTCCTTGGAAGGGATTAAATAACCGTATTTTTTAAACACGTCTTGGCAGTGCTTGTCCTGTAAGAAGCTAGCAAAATCTTTCGCCCATTGTTCATGTTTATGCTTAATAACCGCCATTTCATAATCAATAGGATCATGCAGTTTTGGATCTGCTACTATAGCCGTTTTCACTTTTTTGGAAGACAGAGCATCTGTTTTATAAACAAACGCTGCATCAACGCTGCCGGTTTCCACATAATTCAGAGCCTGTCTGACATCCTTCGTATAAACGATTTTATCGTCTAAATCATCCCATAATTTTAAAGATTTCAACGTTTGTTCGGCGTATTTGCCAGCGGGAACAGTCTCCGGAGTTCCAAGGGCGATTTTTTTCACATTTTTGCTCGTCAAGTCCTTGATATCAGAAATCGATTGCGCTCCCTCTTTTGGCACAGCTACAACAAGTTCATTTTTTAATAACAAAACGTCCTTGCTGACAAGGTTCTTTTCCTTTAATTGATCAACGTTATCTGCGGATGCCGATAAAAACAAGTCTACCGGAGCTCCTTGAGAAATCTGTTGCGCTAACGCTCCAGAACCACCGTAGTTTACAGTAACATGAAAATCCTTATGTTTTTTTTCAAACTCGGCAATGAGCTCATCAAGAACGGGTTGCAAACTGGCCGCTGCTGAGACGGTAATGTTCTTCGTTTCTGCTTTATCTTGTGTTCCCGCCGTATCCTGCGCTCCTCCTGACGACTTTCCGGAACAACCTGCTACAATCAGCAGTACAGCTACAGTTAAGAGACTAAAAATTCTTTTCATCCTCATCCTCATTCTCATCCTTTCCATCCAGAAAAAAATCCCGATTTATCGGGAATTTTCATCTTTCACGACTGCATTTTCTTTTTCTTTCCCTTCCTCCTCATCATCCAAAATACCTTTCATGCCTTTTTTAAATTCATGAAGGGTTTGTCCGGCGGCTTTTCCTAATTGAGGGAGTTTAGCAGGTCCAAAAATCAACAACGCAACAATAACAATAAGAGCAATCTCACCAAATCCCAGGTTCATGTATGACTCCCCTTTGCCTCATGATCCCCTTAAAGAGGGGACCTAATGAAGTTGTTATGTGACACAATTTTTATTAATTTTCATTTATTTTTATTATACAATACCACTTACATCTTTGCACTACTTTGACCATGATGACATGTCTTCAAATAATGTCTGAACAACGAAACAGTGAAATGGTTGCAGGTTTAAAACTGAAAAGACTACAATAAGTTCAGGGGTGATCCACATGGCAACAGCAAAACCGGGGGCTGAAAACAACAGCACTGTTGAGAAAATAAGCTGTACACTGAGACAGTTCGCCAGCCAATATCCTTTCGAAAATCTTGATGTCGTCACTCAAAATACGATGCCAATCACAGAGACTTTTCTTTTTCAAAAATTTTCCCAATATCGGGGCGGGTTGTGCTATGAGCTAAACCCATATCTTTATTTGCAACTGAAGGAAGAAGGATACAATGTAAAATTAGTTTCCGGCACCATTTCGAACGGAAACCATTGGGCCCTTGATGGCACTCATGTTTTAATTCTTCTCGATCTCGGAGATTCTTTATGGTTGGTAGATGCCGGATTTGGCAATCAACTTGCTCTATCCCCCATTCAGATTGACGGGATGGCTGTATCCTCGGCAGCAGGAAGTTTTCGAGCTCGCCGTTTACAAACTCCAAAGGGTACACATGTGCTCGAAATGAAATCGGAAGAACACTGGATCATCAAATATGCATTTTCGTTGAAGGAGCTCCCTTGGGAAAAATTGACGGATATCAAAGAACAAATTACGTTTCATGAAAAATCCCCGTTTAATAGTACTCCATTAATCGCCCAATGTTTTAGCGATCAAACTCTTTCCGTCACAGATAAACAGATGAGAGTCCGCTTTTCCAAAACAGGACAGCAAAAACTGGTTAAATTCAACGATCCAATAGAATTCATGGAAGCAGTGAAGACACTTTTTTCAAATTCCATTTTTGAAAAAACTTCAGAATACATGAAAAAAGCGGAAAAACATAGTTAGAAACTGACATTTTTCCGCTTTGTCAACTTTTTCTAGAAATCCATTCATTGTTACCTCGTCTTCTCATCGTCGTTTTCCATTATTGCTTTTTCTCAGCAAGATTCCCGATTCGGTCTTTTTATTGATTCGTATATTGGTTAAAACATGATCTTTTAATTACATGCAACCGCTTTTTAATAAATACAGGCAGCAGATGGTTATCATCATGAAATTGATATTCACTACAAATCAGCTGCTTAAGAAACTGTAAAGTCCCCTTTTAAAAAAGAAAACGATCCATTTTTATCTGAATAAGACAATAGGGTCTTTATGATATGGAACAAAAGAATACTTTCTCTTGCGGTTCTTTATTTGCTTTCCGCTTTTGTTTTGCCTGCGGTGCCCCAATGTGTGGGAGGGATCTCCGTCACAACGACACGTATACTTTCCAGGGGCGCATCTAAAGTATCAGCGACACAGTCTGTGACATTTTTAATCACGTCTTTGATTTTCTCTTCTGATCTACCTTCAAGTAAATGAATGTGAATAAATGGCATTTGAAAATCCTCCTCAAAATTAGTCGCGGACTGCGAAGGAAACGTCCCCTAATTGATCCAACTTTCCATGGACAACATCTCCGTTTGCAAGCATAATCGCCTCTGTGATGGCTCCTGCCAAAATGATATCTCCTGCTTGCAGCTTTTTGCCGGAGCGGGCCAGCATATTGGCAAGGGCAGCGATGGAATTGGCCGGATGATTTAATATCGCGGCACCCGCACCATTCGCTTTTAATTCCCCATTAATGTACAATACAGCCCCGGTCAGCTCCAAGTCCGTTTTCAAGGAAGAAACAGGCGTCAACTTATTTCCAATGACCACACGGGAAGCGGATGCATTATCGGCAATGACATCAGGAAGTGTAAATTGAAAATTTTTATATCTGCTGTCTATAATTTCAAGAGCCGGTGCGACATAAGCCGTTGCCGACATCACTTGAGCACTTGTGACGCCAGGGCCTTCTATATCCTTTCCAAGGAAAAAGGCGATTTCGATTTCCACTTTAGGATGGATGAATTCGGAAAAAGAGACGGTTTCTCCGCTTTCAATCAACATATCATCCAAAACATAGCCATAAATCGGCTCATTGACTTTCATTTGCTGCATTTTAGCAAAGCTCGTTAGCCCCATTTTGGGCCCGATTATCCGATGTCCGTTTGCTAATTTCAAATTGACCAGCTCTTCCTGAATTCGATACGCTTGCTCAGGCGTCAAATCAGGAAGTTCAGAAGTCAGCCGGACGACTTCTCTTTTTTCTTTTTCAGCATTGATTAAAAATTCCGCCAATTCCTGATATTTTTTCCTATCCAAATTCCTTTCCCCCTAGATGAATGTTTTCACTTTTGATGCTAGTTCCGAAGCCACTTGTAGAATCATATCTTCTTGTCCCCCAACCACTTTTCTTTTGCCCAGCTCCACCAAAATGTCTCTTTCGTCTACTTGAAAACGCTCTGCCGCTTCCTTAGCATGCAATAAAAAGCTGGAGTATACCCCGGCATAACCTAAAATTAAACTGGCTCCGGTAATTTCTTGAGGACGAGGCATATAGTCTGCCACGATATTTGCAGCATCCATAATCTTATACAGATCAATGCCGGTTTGATGACCCAGTCGATTTAGCACTGCGATCATTACTTCTGTTTGTGTGTTTCCGCTTCCCGCTCCCAACGCCCTCAGACTGCCGTCAATATATTTCGCTCCTTCTTCTATAGCGGCTAATGTATTCGCCATAGCCAACGACAAATTATTATGTCCGTGAAAACCAATGTCCACTCCCAGCTCGCTTCGTAATGCGGCAATTTTCTCTTTTACCTCGTGAGGCAGCAATGCCCCCGCCGAATCTGTTACATAAACGACTTCAGCTCCATAGCTTTCAAACAATTTCGCCTGTTCCACCAGTTTGGAAGTAGGCGCCGAATGAGCCATCATCAAAAAACCAACTGTTTTTAAACCAAGATTCCTCCCTAATTCAATATGTTGCTTGGCAACATCGGCTTCTGTCACATGTGTCGCCACACGAACCATATCTGCTCCTGCTTGGACCGCTTCTTTTAAATCTTCTTTAATGCCAATTCCCGGCAAAAGCAAAACAGAAATTTTCGATTGCTGACATTCTTCTTTTGCTGCTGCAATTAATTTCATTTCGTTCACTTTTGAAAATCCGTATTGCAAAGAAGATCCGCCAAGACCATCCCCATGGGATACTTCAAAATATGGGACTCCCGCTTCATCCAGTGCACGAGCTGTCGACCGCACTTGTTTTTCGGTAAAAGCATGTTTCATAGAGTGGCTTCCGTCCCTTAACGTCACATCCACAACCGTTAAATGTGCCATTTTCAATCCCCCTTCACTGTTTCTGCAACTGCGACAGTTTTTTTCTGGCAAATTCTTCCGCCACTTTCCGGGCAGATGCCGTCATTATATCCAAATTCCCTGAATACGGAGGAAAGAAGTCTCCCGCTCCTTCCACCTCAATAAATACAGATACTCGTTTGCCTTTAAATATCGGTTCGGTTCTCAGTCTATAACCCGGGACATACTCTTGAACTTTGGTTACCATTTTTTTAATCGATTCAGTGATTTCTTTTTCTTTTCCTTCTTCCTCTACCAATGCATGAATGGCATCGCGCATCATGATCGGCGGTTCTGCCGGATTTAAGATAATAATCGCCTTGCCTTTTTTCGCTCCACCAATCACTTCGATTCCTCTTGCCGTGGTTCTCGTAAACTCATCAATATTGGCTCGTGTTCCCGGACCCGCACTTTTGCTGGCGATCGTCGCGACAATTTCTGCGTATTCTACAGAAACAACGCGGCAAATGGCATGGACAATAGGAATGGTTGCCTGTCCTCCGCATGTAATCATATTGACATTCGGCTGATCTAAATGCTCGGTTAAATTCACGGCAGGAACAGCAAACGGACCTATAGCAGCAGGGGTTAGATCAATCACCTGTTTTCCAAGCTTCCCTAAAACTTGATTATGGTAATCGTGAGCTTTAGCCGTTGTAGCATCAAAAAGAATATCCGCCAATTCTGGATGCTGCAAAAACCCTTCAATTCCATTGCTAAAAACGGTGTAACCGCGTGTTTTGGCTCGTTTCAATCCCTCTGAATCCGGATCGATTCCAATCATAGTGGACATTTCGAGAACTTCGCTTTTTTCGATCTTATACATTAAGTCAGTGCCAATATTACCGGAGCCAATAATTCCAACCTTCACTTTGTTCACTTGAAAGCCCCCTTTGTTTTTAATCGCCAAATTTCATACTAACCTCGCCTATGTGGGACAGTTTGGCGTGAAAATAATCTCCAGGCTCAGCCGCTACCGCTGCGGACAAAGCTCCCGATAAAATCACTTCGCCTGCTTTTAATGAAATGCCATAATCATGCAATTTGTTGGCAAGCCAGGCAACGCATTTTGCCGGATGGCCCATGGCAGCTGCACCTGCACCTGTATTTATCAATTCGCCATTTTTATACAGAGCCATCCCAATGATTGTTAAATCAAGATCTGCTATGGAAGTCGGGCTCCCACCAAGCACAAAAAACCCGGAGGAAGCGTTGTCTGCTACTGTATCTACTAATTGAATATCCCAATCGCGAATTCGACTATCGACAATTTCTAATGCCGGCACTATATAATCAGTGGCCAGCAAAACGTCTACTTCCGTCACATTTGGTCCTGTTAAGTCTTTCTTTAGCACAAAAGCAATTTCTGCCTCGACTTTCGGCTGGCAAACTTTTTGCCATGAAAGTATCCCATGGTTTTCTAAAATCATTCCATCCAGCAAATGCCCATAATCAGGTTCGTTGACCCCCAATAACGTTTGCATAGCAAGAGACGTCAACCCAATTTTTTTCCCAACAATCTTCTCGCCGGCATTGAGCCTTTTTTGTATGTTCAGCAGCTGAATCTGATAAGCTTCTTCTTCCGTCAGTTGTGGATATGTCTTGGTGAACGGCTCGATCCCTTTCCTTGTTTTCTCTGCATCCAACAATTGCTGTGACAGCAGTTGAATCTGATTTTGTGCCATTTTATCCCCCTTATAATTTTATACAAATATTGGATAATTCAGTGTAAAACTCAAAGCTGTGCATTCCGCCTTCCCTGCCGATTCCGCTTCTTTTCATGCCTCCAAAAGGTGTGCGTAAATCGCGCAAAAACCAGGTGTTGACCCAGATGATTCCTGCTTCTATTTGCCTGGCCACCCGGTGGGCACGGCGCAGATCATTCGTCCAAATCGTTGCGCTTAATCCATAGTGGGTATCATTCGCCTGTTCAATCACTTCCTCTTCTTTGTCAAAGGGGAGAACGGTGACAACCGGACCGAAAATTTCCTCTTTGACACAGCGGGAATTCCGATCCAATCCAGCGATAATAGTTGGCTCTAAATAATAACCTTTGTCCAATCCCGCCGGACGTTTTCCGCCTATCACAATGTTTCCGCCTTCTTCTCGGGCAATTTTAAGATAGCTCGATACTCTTTCATAATGTTCTTTCGAAATCAACGCTCCCACTTTGCTGTTAGGATCTAAAGGATCACCGACCGTAAGTTCTTTTGTTTTTTGAACAAACTTCTCCATAAATGCATCCAAAACCGGACGTTCGACATAAATGCGAGAGCCAGACAAACAAACTTCACCTTGATTGATAAAACTGGATTTGATGGTAGTTTCAATGACTTCATCCAAATCCGAGTCCGCAAAAATAATATTGGGGTTTTTCCCGCCTAGTTCATAGGACAATTTTTTCAACGATTTGGCAGCTGATTGCATAATGACGGTTCCCGTTGACGTTTCACCGGTAAAACTGATGGCGTCTACATCCGGATGTTCGGAAAGAGCTGCGCCTGCTGAATCGGGACCAAAACCATGCACTATATTCACGACTCCATCCGGAACGCCTGCTTCTTTACAAATTTCCCCCAATAAAGTCGCTGTCATCGGCGTCCATTCTGCCGGTTTCATAACAGCCGTATTTCCGGCAGCCAAACAAGGAGCTAATTTCCAAGTCAACAATAACAACGGCAGATTCCAAGGATTAATCAATCCAACAACTCCTACCGGACGGCGAACGGCATAATTGATCGCTATATTGTCTTGTTCATAGGCTTCCGTACCCACTGAAATCATATAGTCGGCGAAGAAATGGAAATTATAAGCGGCTCTCGGAATATCTAGTTGTTTAGCCAACCAAAGCGGTTTTCCGGTATCCAACGTTTCCAACATGGCTAGTTCATCGATTCTTTCCAAAATAATATCGCCAATTCTGCGGATGATTTTCGATCTTTCTTGTGTGGATATTTCCTTCCAAGGTCCATTTAATGCTTTTCTTGCAGCGGCGACGGCAAGATCAATTTCTTTTTTTCCGCCTTCCGCGACCGTCCCGATCACTTCCTCTGTTGCTGGATTAATATTTTCAAACGTTTTATGATCCACAGAAGAACAATACTTTCCATTGATAAAATGCAAACAATCCATCGTTTTTGTTTCGGCTGATACGGATGCCATCATTCATACCCCCTGTTTATTTGCTGAAAATCAGTTGCTTTAACATAAGGGTAGAAAATAGCGGAAACGCTAACAACTTGGTTGTTCTTCTATGCGAAACAAAGATGAAAATTTTAAATTTATTTAATATTCAAAAATTATATGATAAAATAATATCACTCCTCTCGTTCATCTACCGAACAAGTTGCTAGCTGTTATGATAGCGCTTTCAATTATCTTAAAGCCTTGATCGTCATCGTTACCCATATTTAGAAAGGAGCTAATCGAATGGCAAAAACCAAGAACAAGTCCAATTCTTTAGATAACGCTTTAAAATTATTGGACTTATTTTCAATGGATGTATCAGAGCTTGGAGTAACCGAAATCGCCAACAAGCTGGGTATTGCCAAGAGTACTGCCCATCGACTCCTTATTACATTGGAAAGCGAAGGATTCGTTATGAAAAATAGAGAAACGAGTCGTTATCACTTGGGAGTTCCCTTATTGGCATTAGGAAATCTTGTAAGTTCCCGTTTGAAGATATTGGAAGTAGGCCGACCTATTATACGGCAATTAGTCGAAAAAACCGGAGAAAGTGCCCATATTGCCATTTTAAAAAACGGGGAAGTTTTTTATCTTTGTAAAGAAGATTGCAAACACCCCGTTGAAATGCTGACGCATATTGGCCGTAAAAACCCTCCTCATTGCACAAGCGCAGGCAAAGTCATTTTTGCTTACAAGCCTAAAGATTTCATAGAAAACTATATAAAAGAACACGGTCTTCATCCTTATACACCATATACGATCACTCATCCGGAAGAATTTTTACGCGTATTAAAACAGATCAAACAGCAAGGATATGCGATTAGTAAAGAAGAGCTTCATGAAGGAATCACTTCCATCGCTGCTCCCATAACGGTCAATCAGCAAGTGGCTGCTTCTGTCAGTATCGTCGGATCGATCAAACGAATTCATCCTACCAACTATCATTCGCTGACAAAATCAGTGATTCAAGCAGCGGACCAAATTTCTCACAAATTAAAAACGTTATAGCTCCCTTCATCCCATCTGCCTTCACAAATCTGAATATGATTCCATTTTTGAAAAAGGAGTGACCAAAGTGCAAAAGGATGGTGCCAATGAAAAATATTTTTTAGGATCGGTCAAAAATGCTATAAGAATTTTAAAATTATATTCACGTCCAAAACAAGAATATGGAATTACAGAAATCGCCCACCAGTTGGACATCCATAAAACCACCGTCCATCGGCTCGTCACCAAACTTTGCAGCAAAGGCTTTCTAGAACAAAATCCCCATACGAAAAGATATCATCTTGGTTTATCCATCCTCGGTTTAAGCGGACTGGTCACCACTCATTATGAAATATACAGAGTGTCTTTGCACGTGCTCAAACCACTCGTTGATGAGTTGGGAGAAACGGCTCACCTTGCCATATTGGAAGATCAACATATCGTCTATCTTCATAAAATCGAATGCCGCCATCCTGTTTCTCTTATGTCCAGTATCGGTCAACGAAATCCTGCTCTTAAAACCGGAGTGGGAAAAGTGATATTGGCTTATCAACCTGAAGAATATATTCAACATGTGATCGCGAAAAGCGGACCATACCATTGCGAAAAAACGGAAGCACAAATTCGGGCGGAACTGGACCAAATCAAAAAACAAGGGTATTCAATCGTCAAAGAAGAAATAAGTAAAGGAATTGTGAGTATTGGAGCACCCGTCAAAGATTATACCGGAAAAGTCATTGCGGGTATCAGCGTAGTGGGGCCATTAGATCGGATAAAGAAAATGAAAACTGGCTTTCTAGTAGATAAAATAATAAAAGCAGCTGCTGAAATTTCCGAAAATCTCGGATTTTATGAAACAAAGCAAAAAGCAGCATCATTAGAGCGGAATTGAGAGGAGAAATTTTTAAAATTCACTTCGATTTGTCCATAAAAATTACCTTAAGAGCGCAACGATTCGCTTAGATAAATTTCCCATTTATTTAGATTGAGGATGTTATGGCGGTGTTCTTTTAACTAAAGTGAATCGGTTATTTTTTGCCCTGTCAAAATCCCAATCCCGCTCAATGATTAGGCAGAGTATAAGAATACCGAATACCTCCGGTGTTGCCCTTTATGTATTTTCGATAAACTTAGTTTCATATATCTACTTTCTTTAAGCCGGATTTGCTTGGTAATTTTAATAACATAAGCCCTCCTGAAGCGATGATCATCATTAGGAAAATCCACGCTATCGTATAACTTTTTTGCCAGTCCACAATCAATCCGAATAGAACGGGAGCTGCTATAATGGCTATTTGGTTTAAAGTAAGACCTATGCTCACGGTGTAGGCGATTTGATCTTCCGGTCCGTTTTCGGAAACATAAACGATATAGAGACTGTACCAGCCCATTCCAAAGAAACCTAATACAATACTGATTCCGACAAGGAGCCAGCTAGACACTCCTTCATCCAGCCACAAAAGAGAGAAAATAGATGCCATGGCCATGACAATACAAAGAATGAGAGGACGAACTCGATTTCCTTTTAACCAATTGTCACTTACCCACGCCAATACCACTCTGCCTAACATTCCGGAAACTTGCACCACAGCTAAATACAATCCTGCTTTTGTAAGGGAAACTTTTAATTCGTTTGTTAAAAATCCCATAAAATGAGCAACCAATATAAATTGGAGAGATACAAGTGAAACTCCCACAAAGAAAACAGGGTAAAGAGTTTTATTAAAGCAAATCGATTTCCAGTTTTCTTTTTCTTCAGGATCTTTTTGATTTTCACTCTCACTTTTTGCCGGTTCCGCATCTTGATAGAGTAATAGAAATAAAAATCCACTGACGATAGCTAGACCCGCTTGGACTAAAATGGCCGTTGACACTCCAAAATGAATGGACAGCCATGGAATGCTGGCAGCCGCAATGGCTCCGCCTAATGGAATGCCTGTTTGTCTGATTCCCAGTGCCAATCCCCGTTCTTTTACCGGAAACCAATGGACGATGGCCTTGCTTCCCCCCGGTTGCGAAGCGCCATACCAAGCCCCTACGATCATTAAAATCATGATTAAGTAGATATAATGATGAGAAAGCAACGTCGCCCCCATCGTGAGTCCAAGCAACAAACTGCTAATCCCTAAAATCCACCGTTCTCCGTATAGATCAATGGCTTTTCCTAAAAACATCATCGAAAACAAAGGACCGACATTGATAGCCGACACTAAAATGGCTGTTTGCGTTGTAGTTAAAAGATCCCTTTTTCCCCAATAAGTGGATAACGGGCCCATCCCTTGAGTAATCATTGCGGCCGTCATTTGTATCCAAGTAGCCAAAATTAAAATCTGCCAACGATTCCTGAGCATATAAACATCCTTTCTAATGGGGTCAGACCCCTTTAATATTTTAATACTTTAAAGATTTTGAATATTGGAGAATGGATTTTCTTTCATATGCTCTTCCACATACTGCTGATAGGTGATTCGTGAGCGATCTTTTGTGAAATAGGACAACGTTTTTTGTTTGTCGACATTGGGATTATCTTTCCCTGTAATATATGAATGGTAACTACTCCAAATGTAATCTTCCGGCTTTTCTACTAAATTTGCTCTGACTGGATTAAGATGAATATATTGGCTTACTTTAAGGAAATAATGATCATTTTCAATGAGTTGGGCTTTATAGCGTCCTTGAAATACATGGCCAACAAGATCGTAACGACGATTAAAATACATGGCATACTCTGAATGAAAGTCTCTCATGATGAAGTGAAGGGGATCATCAATCGTTTCTAATTGGAGATGAACGTGGTTTTTCATTAAACAATAGGAATGAAGAATGAAGGGGTAACGATTGCGGACAATGCGGAGATATTTTAAGTAGGTTCGATAATCAACTATATCTCGAAAAATAGCTTCTTTCCGGTTTCCACGAGCCGTAACATGATAAATGGCTCCAGGATACCACACACGCGGCTTTCTTGCTATCATAACCACCTCTATTTCATTTGAATATTTCGTACATTTCCATTATAATGACTTTTCAAACTCGAAAGCAAGAAAAAAATGGTGCCTGACCCCTTTGTAGCTTTAAAGCGAAAAAGGGGTCAGGCCCCTTTTAATTGTTGATGTTTGTTAAATAGACCTGGATAGGTGAGGAATCCTAAAATAATAGAAGTGAGAGTGGCGGCGGACATGATCATAAATACAATTAATAGTTGAAAGCGGACCGCTTGGACAGGGTCGGCTCCAGCTACGATTTGCCCCGTCATCATGCCGGGCAGTTGAACAAGTCCAATGGTTCTTTGGCTTTCGACAGTTGGAATGAGGCTTGAACGAATAGACTGTTTTAAAATGGGATAGATGGATTGTTTTATACTGCCTCCAAGCGACAGCACAAGCAAGACTTCTTCTTTTCGCATCTCCAGCTCACCTTTTAGACGATTTAAGAAAAGATTCGCGATGACCATGGAGTTTCCGATAATCATGCCGCTGATCGAAATAATATACGGCGGAGTTGCCGGCACGATATGTAATCCAAGCAAGAACGCTTGTGTAATGATTTCAACGATAGAAATCGTTACGAAAATTTTCCAAAAAATATAAGGTAAACCTTGTCCACGTTTCGCTGCATTTTTTGCCGCTACTATAATCATGAGCAGAAGCATCACGATGATGACAAGTGGATTATGAAAACCGAACACAGCGTTTAAAATATATCCAATCAAAAACAATTGTATAGTAGCCCGGATACTGGTGATCACCAAGTCACGGCCAAGCCCTAATTTAAAAGCGGTTGATAGAAAAAGCGAGATAATCATGAAGCTAAAACTTAACAAAACGGTAAGCAAATTCATTTATTTTCCCTCTTCATGTCTAAAAATTGTTTGGTTTTGGCTTCTTTTGGTTCAGCAAAAAATTGTTTGGTCGGAGCAGCTTCAATTAGTCTTCCATCCATAATGAGCCAAGTTTGATCGCCGACACGTTCCGCTTGCGCTAAATCGTGAGTGACCCAAAGTATCGTCGTTTGCTGTTCACGATTCAGTCTTAAAATGAGTTCTTCAATCTCATGTCCAGAGATGGAATCAAGTGCGGAAGTGACTTCATCGAGCAATAAAACGGAAGGATTGTTGACCAATGTTCTAGCTAATGACAATCTTTGCCGCTGTCCGCCTGAAAGCTCTTTTGCTTCCCTTGTTAAAAGATCTTTCGATAATCCAACGTATTCCATATATTTTTCAGGATTGTTCAAAGTTCGACCTTGCAAACGAGCTGGCAGTGTAAGGTTTTCTAATGACGTCCCTGTCAGCATAGGTGCGCTTTGAAAGGCAATACCCACTCGACGCCTAAGTTCTTGGACTTCCCACTTCCGCACTTCTTTCCCCTGAATATGAACCTCCCCTTCATCAGGAGTGATAAGCAAATTGCATAATGATAAAATCGTGCTTTTTCCTGATCCTGAAGGTCCTATAATCGTTAAAATAGATCCTTTTGGAACTTTCCCGCTTATTCCCTTTAATACATGGATCGCCTCATTATGATTCATAAAAGTTTTATGGACGTTTTTCAATTCAACCTCTGTAATTATTGGATTGCCTGCGTTCTCCATCATTTCTCAATCCCACTTTAATACATTTTTAAAAAATATTGAATTCAATTCCATCTTACGATATTTTTCACCTTATCTTCAAAAATTTATTTTATCCTTTTTAGAAATTCACAGTAAAAAAGGTATAACGCCAATCAACACACGTCATACCATTTATGTTGCACAAATTCTTTATTTTGAACCTATCTTGTTAACCTCTTTTATACTTTAAAGCATCAAGGGGGTCAGGCCCCTATAAATATTTTCTTTGAATGCTTCGGCCGTTGTAGGTAAACAGCATGGCCCGTTCTTCTACGACTGTTTCCATGTGAACGGGGCGGCCCCATAATTGATAAATATAAGGAAGCACTTTTTCTAAATAATTCAAGTCAAGTTCAATCCCTTCATACCAGTGCTTTAAATACAATTCCCCATTTTTTAAATAGTCGCCATCGTTGACGGTTATATAGGGAAATCCGCCATTTACCCGCATATTCACCAGCTGATCGCGAACATTTTTCCACTCTTTATCCACAATCTTGTAATCGTGGCCTTGTTTTTGGAAAAGAAACATGTCTTCGCGCATCACCAAATCCTTTGTTAAGTAATTGCGCAAAAATGAAATATCCGATTCAATTTCTCGTACTTCAAATATCTTATCCCGGCCGGAACCAGGAACAACCCCGTGTTTTTTCATTTCATCACTAGGATGGTTCCAACGTTCTTCAATGTCTTCAAAAATCTTCAAACCGAGGTAATACGGATTAATGCTTGTTCGAGATGGCTGAACGACACTGGCATTTAATTTGGCAAATTCAATGGCTTCATCTGAAGTTAAATCTAATTCCCGCATAATTCGTTGATGCCAATACGAAGCCCAACCTTCGTTCATAATCTTCGTTTCCAGCTGCGGCCAAAAATATAGCATTTCTTCTCTGATCATCGTCATAATATCTCGCTGCCATTCTGTTAATTCCCGGCTGTACTGTTCAATAAACAACACTAAATCCTTTTCAGGTTGAGGAGGAAATTTTTTCTTCTTTTTTTCGCCATCTTTCCTTACCGGCTTTTTCTCATCCAGCGACCATAAGTCATCGTATGGAGAGGCCGGTTTTGAATCTTCTTCCTCCTCCCACTCCTCTAAATCTTCTATACTCCACGCCAGTTGAGGTCTCATGAGAGACGGATCAATATGTTCTTCTATCGCCAAAACGGCATCAATAAATCTCTCCACTTCCTTTTTTCCGTACTGAATTTCATAATGATGTATCCGCTCTGCTGTCGCCGCCATACTTTCGACCATATCTCGATTAGTGTTTTGAAAACGAACATTGTTTTTGAAAAAATCGCAGTGTGCCAATACATGGGCAACGATTAATTTATTTTGAATAAGAGAATTGGTATCAAGCAAAAACGCGTAACAAGGATTGGAATTGATGACAAGCTCATAAATTTTGCTTAAACCTAAATCATAATGAAGCTTCATTTTAAAAAATTGCTTTCCAAAACTCCAATGAGAAAATCTAGTCGGCATCCCATATGCACCAAATGTATAAATAATTTCAGCAGGGCAGATCTCGTACCTCATCGGGTAAAAGTCCAGTCCAAAACCGCTGGCGATTTCCGTAATTTCCTCGATGGCGTATTCCAACTGTTTTTGTTCATTTTCCAGCATTCGCTTTCCCCCCTTTGTTCTTATAACAATTTATGAGAACAAAGGAGGTTTGATGAAAATAGAATAAGAAAGTGGCGAAGCCAGCCATTTACGTCCATTCCAATTTCATCTTGAATCGCTGCCTTCACGCCTTTTCCAAAAAACAAAATGTGAAGGGCGCAAAAGGTGAAGCGAATCAATTTGAACAGCTCATGTAAATGAGACAGCAGCAATGTAGCTTCTTTTGATCGTCGCCATAAAAAAGCATCTAGTCAACAAAAGCCGATTGCATATCCAATTTGTTTTACAGACCGACCAACATTTGCTTTGTGGATGTTGACGAAAATCACATACACTAATAACAACTCCTATACAAGGAGGGAAAGCCGCTTGGACAAAGTCGATTACGATCGTGCTTTATTCTATATCCACCGGTCAGAATGGGATAATTTGCTAATTTTAATGGTGCGCACAAAAGACCATTTTTTAGCTAAAAAAATTGAACATTTCTTGCATGCGAATTACTTTTCCCATGATTATTTTGTGATAGAGCGTCGTTTATATGCATTGCTTCACTATATTGAGCATGCGAACAACACGTTTAGCGTCACACATCCCTTTGAAGAAGCATTTTTTTAGTCCTGAGAATTCCACCAAACCAAAGGCTTGCCTCTTAAGGTAAGCCTTTCTGTCATCCATTTTCTTAAATATATTTTTATTTTGCTCATTCGGGGCTTCTTGGATTATATTCTTGTTATTGTAAGTTATTCTATTTCCTTCACAGCTCTATCTTTTCCAAATTGGCAACAAAAATATTGCAGGTTTGGAAATTGGTCCTTGCTTTTCCTCATTATTTTTAAGAACCTATTGCTCCCGTTTTACAGTCCTTTGGTATGAACAGGAAAATCTTTTGAAAGAAAACTACAGCGCAAGCAATCCAATACTTTTCAACTATTTCCTGTTATAAAAAAGTGAACATGCGGTTACTTTTGATTATTTTATGTTTTGTACGTTTTCTTTTTCTTCAATCAATACTATAATTTTGAGAAGAGCTTATCTGAGGAGGATATTATGAAAAATTTGAAAGAAAATCTATTATTTCTCGCTTGGGGAGCTTCTGTCATCGCGATGATGGGAAGTTTATACTTTTCTGAAATCAGGGGTTATGAACCATGCGAACTTTGCTGGTATCAAAGAATTTGTATGTATCCGCTCACTGTATTTTTAGGGATGGCCGTTGTAAGAAAAGATTATCGTATGGCAATCTATTCTTCTGTCTTATCTGCCATTGGCGGGTCCATTTCTTTATACCATTATTCTTTACAAAAAATATCATTTTTCTCTGATCATGCACCTGCTTGCGGGCGAATCCCCTGCACGGCGGAATACATAAATTGGTTTGGGTTTATCACCATTCCTTTTTTGGCGCTTGTAGCCTTTATCATTATTTTTGTTTCAAGCGTCATTGTATATAAAAAATGGAAGGAGGAAGTACATTGAAAAAGGTAATCATATTTCTGGCTATTGTGATCGTGTTATTTGCGGCCATCTTTTTTATCACCAAATATCAGCAAAATGAAGAAGCCAAAAACAATCCATATGGCAAGACCGATCTCCATCCTGAAACCATTGACCAATTGCATGACCCGAATTATCAAAATTTGATTTTGCCTGATGAACTAAAAAAGAAACTGGATCAAAAAGAAAGTTTGGTCGTTTACTTTTACAGTCCAACATGCCCTCATTGCAAAAAAACGACGCCGATTTTAATGCCTTTAGCAAAAGACATGAACGTACACGTTTATCAATATAATTTGCTCGAGTTTGATCAAGGATGGGATGACTATCATATTCAATATACCCCAACCATTGTGTACTATGAAAAAGGAAAAGAAAAATTTCGTCTTGTCGGAGAACAACCAAAAGAAAAATTACGGAGCTTTTTAGAACAAACAATCAAAAAATAAAATTCACGATCCCTAGGTTTTATACCTAGGGATTATTGAATCATTAAGGGCGGTAATTCACACCAGAAAGGACGATCCCATAGAATGAAAACAATCAGAAAAGGGGAAATTGGAGAAATCACCATCCCTAAAAGCTTTTCCGGTCTTACAATTGCTGAATTTTTACAGCAAAAATGGAGAATACCCAAAAAATTGCTTCATGAATGGCGTATGAACCAATCCGTTTCTTTAAATGGAAAACCTGTATCACTGTCCGTGGTTCTACAAGAAAAAGACCGCATTCAGCTGCCTTTATTTAATCAAAGCCCCTTGCCCGTTCCCCCTTCCTTTCAGCCCATTGAAGTTCTAATGGAGGATGATCATCTCATCATTGTGAATAAACCAGCCGGGTTCACCACTCATCCCAATTCACCTGAAGATGCTGATACGTTGTTACATATGGTGGCAGGGCACTTGTGCGTGAACGGAGATATAGGGTTTGTACGACATGTGCACCGATTGGACAAAGATACAACCGGAGCTATTTTATTTGCAAAACATCCTCTCAGCTATTCGACTTTATCTTATTTGCTTGAAAAAAAAGAAATCAAGCGGACATATGTGGCCATCGTTCACGGAATTCTTTCTCAAACGAAGGGGACGATCAACAAGCCGATCGGAAAGGATCGCCATCACCCAACACGAAGAAGGATTTCCCCATCCGGCCAGTCAGCGGTTACTCATTATGAAGTTTTGGAAGTCGATCGAAAACAAAAATTAACCTTGATCCGATGCCGGCTTGAAACAGGCAGAACTCATCAAATCAGAGTTCATTTCAGTTCCATTGGACATCCGCTTGCCGGCGATATTCTCTACGGCGGTAAACCGGTCTTCCATCGGCCTGCTTTGCACTCGGAAAAAATGGAATTTATTCACCCTTTTACAGACGAGGCCATTCAATGTCATGCTTCTCCGGTGGATAACGTGTTTGACGGTTTTCCCATCATCGAATAAAGAGAGTCGATTTCCGACTCTCTTTTTCACTTTAAAAATCAAAATTGTCAGGATCAGCCCCGTAGCGATGATTTTTATTCAAGCTGTTAATCTGCGCCATTTCCTCTTTGGAAAGTTGAAAATCAAATAACTCAGCGTTTTCTTTAATTCGTTCCGGATGCACTGATTTTGGAATAATCACCACTTCGTTTTGCAGATGCCAGCGCAGAATCACTTGAGCTTCCGTTTTCCCATGATTTTTCGCTATTTCTTTAAGGATCGGTTCTTGATCAAGTATCCGTGCTCTAGCTAACGGAGACCAAGCTTCCACTGCGATTTCATGATCACGGCAGAATGTACGCAAAGGTTCCTGGCTCAAATGTGGGTGGAGCTCCACTTGGTTGACCACCGGTTTTTCTTGGCTGTTCGCCATTAAATCTTCAAGATGATGGATTTGGAAATTGCTGACACCGATTGCCTTTACAACTCCTTCATTATATAAACGTTCCATTGCTCTCCATGTTTCTAAATATTTTTCTTTTACCGGCCAATGGATTAAGTAAAGATCCAAATAATCCATATCTAATTCTTTTAAAGAACGCTCAAATGCCTTTAACGTTGAATCATATCCTTGGTCGCTGTTCCATACTTTTGAAGTAATAAATATTTCTTCCCGAGATAGACCGGATTCTTTCACCGCTTTTCCAACAGCATCCTCATTTTGATAAAAAGCTGCCGTATCGATCATTCGATATCCATAATCAAGCGCTGCTTTGACAGCGTTTATCGTTTCGTCTTTGTCAGTCATCTTATATACGCCAAGACCAACATAAGGCATTTTTACTCCATTATGTAATGTCACATGATCCTGTAAACTGCTTACCATATAGAACCCCCACTTTCATTTTTTACTTTATTTTAACACAGGTGCCTGACCCCCTTGGTACTTTAAAGTAGAAAAGGGGTCAGGCACCTTAAAAATATTTTCGAACAAGTTTCGACATTAACTTTTCTCTTTCTCCTTTTTAAGCTAAAATAATGCATGTTCAGTACTTTTTTAATCTATAGGAGGTTCCCAACAATGTTTAAAGGTAAAAAAGACAAGTTTAATGTACTTTTGGCCAATATTTCAAGCAATTTGCTGGAAAGTGCCAATTATTTTGCAGACTATAAATTGAATAATGAACAAGATTTGAAAGCTTTTTCGGAAGAGATGAAAAGATTTGAAACGAAAGGTGATACATTTGTTCATCAAGTGATTACCGAATTAAACCACGTATTCATCACTCCAATTGAGAGAGAAGATATTTTAGCTCTTGCGATGACTATGGATGACGTTCTTGACGGCTACGAAGAAACCGCCGGCCTTTTTGAAATGTATTCCATTACTCATTTTGATGAATATATGATGAAATTTATAGACGCTCTTCGCAATTGTGCAGTTGAAATCGATAAAGCGGTCGGCCTCCTTTCTACTAAAACTTTGCCGGAAATCCGCCAACACGCCATTAAAATCAAAGAATATGAAACATTTTGCGACGGTATTTGGCGAAAATCCACCAAAAACTTATTCGATGTTGAAAAAGACCCCATTAAACTGATTAAATTAAAAGATATTTACCAAGGGTTTGAAAATATTGCTGACCATTGCCAAAACGTTGCCAATACTCTTGAACAAATCATAATGAAAAATGCATAAGGAGCGTTTCAATTAAATGGACTATATATTAGTTACAACAATCTTGATTGTCATTGCTTCATTATTATTCGATTTTATCAATGGTTTTCATGATACGGCAAATGCCATTGCAACCTCAGTCTCTACAAAAGCGTTGAAGCCACGTCAAGCTATTTTTTTAGCGGCTATCATGAACTTCTTGGGAGCGATGACTTTTACCGGTGTCGCTCAAACTATCACAAAAGATATTGTTGACCCTTTTACATTGAATAACGGATCTGTTGTCATTATTTCAGCTTTATTCGCTGCTATTTTATGGAATTTGATTACTTGGTATTTTGGAATCCCTAGCAGCTCCTCCCATGCTATTATTGGTGCTGTTGCAGGTGCAGCCATTGCGGCATCGGGTTTTACAGCCATAAAATATTCGGGATTTTTAAAAATACTTCAAGCCTTAATCTTCTCGCCAATCATTGCATTTACTGTGGGTTATATCATTTACAGCATTTTCAAAGTGATTTTCAAAGAAAATAATTTAGCGAAAACGAATAAACGATTTCGTCTCATTCAAGTGGTAACTGCGGCGATTCAAGCCTATACACATGGTACCAATGATGCCCAGAAAGCGATGGGGATCATCACTATGGCTTTAATCACGAACCATTACCACACTACAACCGATATTCCCCTTTGGGTACAGATCAGCTGTGCTGCCGCAATGGGGCTTGGAACATCCATCGGCGGTTGGAAGATCATCAAAACCGTCGGCGGAAAAATAATGAAAATTAAGCCAGTCAACGGTGTATCTGCTGATCTAAGTTCTGCGCTGATTATTTTCGGGGCAACTTATATACACTTACCCGTCAGCACCACACATGTTATTTCCTCTTCTATTTTGGGAGTAGGGTCTGCTCATAGAATTCGCGGAGTAAAATGGGATACAGCCCAAAGAATGGTCATTACTTGGGTGATTACATTGCCCGTTTCAGCTGCCCTTGCCGCCATCATTTTCTTTATTTTAAATTCGTTTTTTTAACATAACCTTAAAAACCTCTCTCTTTTTTAGGCGAACGCCGAAGAAAGGGAGAGGTTTTTGCCTTTCAAAGAATCTTCCTAAAATGTATGAATTCGTTTTCAAACCTGCCTTTCTTAAGTATTCCTCCCAAACAGTTAAGAAAACACGTATCTTCGCAAAATGGTAATCAACAAAAGAAACGCTATGATCATCATGATCATGACAAGCACCTTTTCGGCTTTATCTCCCGGCATATTCAAACACCTCTTTTATTTTTTATGATATCCAATGTCCGTACACTTTTTTCAATAGGAAATCTCAATCGTTTTCCGTTTAAAAGTTTTTTCAAATAATAGAGTTTGGATCGCAACAAAAGCAAAAAACTATATCGATAAAAAATTTTTCAAGGTTTTCCTATTGCTTTACCCAATAAAAACGAATATTATAATATTTGTGTGTTTAAATTGTTCGTATTTAATCCTGATCATTGGAAGGACTACGAACAGATGGATGAAAGTATACTAATTGGAGGATTTCACAACGATGTTTCAACTAAAAGAAAACGGCACAGACGTTAAAACAGAAGTAATCTCAGGACTTACGACATTTTTAACGATGGTCTATATCGTGGTCGTGAATCCTGTCATTCTTCATAATGCCGGCGTGCCTTTTAATCAAGTTTTTATTGCTACCATTATTGCCGTCATTGTCGGTACTTTATGGATGGGGCTCATGGCCAATTATCCTATTGCAGTCGCTCCTGGAATGGGGTTAAATGCTTATTTTGCGTATTCTGTCGTTGGCTCTCATCATGATATTACTTACATGACCGCTTTTTCGGCAGTATTTGTTTCTGGAATTTTATTTGTCATTTTATCATTAACCTCATTCCGTGAAAAATTGATTGAAATGATTCCTGATAACTTGAAACATGGAATAACAGCAGGCATCGGACTATTTATCGCTTTTCTGGGTTTACGGATGACGGGAATCATTGCGGATAATAAAGAAAATTTAGTAGGCTTAGGCGATCTTCACAGCCCTTCATCGCTCTTGGCTCTTTTCGGTTTGGCCGTCACCATTATGTTAATGGTGTTGAATGTGCGTGGCGCTTTGTTTATCGGAATGATTCTCACCGGAATCGTTGCTTATTTTACCGGTCAGCTAAATTTTCATGAAGGAATCGTTTCCATGCCATCGTTTCCCGAAAAGCTTGCCATCAGTAATCCGATCGCTGCCTTTGGTGATGTGATCCATTACAGCTTGTATTCCGTTGTGTTTTCATTTCTGCTTGTGACCATTTTTGATACAACGGGAACCATTATAGGAGTCGCACATCAAGCGGGATTAATGAAGGGACATACCTTGCCGCGCGCCAGACAAGCATTATTGTCTGATTCCATCGCAACGACTGTTGGGGCCGTGTTCGGTACCAGCCCTTCAAGCGCTTATATCGAATCATCGACAGGCGTTGCAGCTGGAGGAAGAACGGGTTTAACATCAGTTGTTACCGCCGTTTTGTTTGCGATTGCAGCATTTTTTGGCCCATTAGTAAGCGCCGTTTCCGAAATTTCCGCTATTACTGCACCGGCTTTAATCATTGTAGGCAGCCTGATGATGAAAAATATATCTAAAATCAATTGGAACGAACTGGATGAAGCATTTCCGGCCTTTTTCATTATTTTAAGCATGCCCCTTACATCCAGTATTTCAACGGGAATTGCTTTCGGATTTATCTCTTATCCTTTGTTAAAAGTCATTCAAGGAAAATGGCGCGCCGTACATCCTTTGATGTACTTGTTTGCCGTATTATTTTTCTGCCAGCTGGCATTTACATCCCATTAAGTCCTTTCTTGAAAAAATCGCATGACATAGGATTTCCCACGATCCCCTCTCCATTTTCGGGAAGGGGATCTATTGCCTTCACAAACTATACCCGTTAAGAAAATATAAACAACAAACCTCTGTTTCTTTTCTATCAGAAAATAAAAAGAATAATAAAAATAGTTTTACTTTTATTTTCTTTTTCCATATCTGTCCATGTAAAATTATTGAAAACATTGATTTTACGCAATTCTTCCAATTTTTATCTTAATTTTCCTATTTTTTTATTGATTTATAAAATTATTTCTTTTTCTACATATATTGATTATTAAATATTATTAAATTAATATATTGCACATAGTTTAGACAATTTAAATATTTATAGGAGGACGTCTATGGGAACCATTGTACAACAACAAGATTATAACATTCCTGAGCCAAAGAAAAAGTCGAAACATCCCCCTGGATTGTATTTGCTATTCATGACGGAAATGTGGGAACGCTTCAGCTATTATGGAATGAGAGCCATCCTTGTTTTATATTTAACTGCATCTGTTGCAGCCGGCGGTTTAGGGATGAAAGAACAATCGGCCATGCTCATCTATGGTTTCTTTACTGGGGCCGTCTATTTTATGCCGCTGCTCGGTGGATATTTATCAGACCGTTTTCTAGGTCGAAGGCTGGCCATTACAATTGGTGGACTGACAATGGCGCTTGGGAATTTGGCCTTATTTGCCCATCAAAACCACACCTTTCTTTATACAGGTTTAGCCCTTCTAATTATAGGAAATGGATTCTTCAAACCGAATATTTCTACTATTGTCGGTGACCTCTACTCTGAAAACGATCCCCGCCGTGATGCTGCGTTTACCATTTTTTATATGGGTATTAATGTTGGGGCCTTCTTCTCTCCGCTCATTGTTGGTTATGTGTCAGAAGATTTGTTTGCTAAAACGATGAATGGTTTTATCCAATACGGTTATAAGTATGGATTCCTTGTATCGGCCATTGGGATGATCATTGGACAAATTATCTTCAATGCGCTTGGCAATCGATTTTTAGGCGATATCGGTAAAAAACCGACTGGTAAGCCGAAAAAGAGCAATAAAGGAATCAAACAATCTCAACCTCTTACGAAGAAAGAAAAAGAAAGAACAGCGGTGATCTTTATCCTTGCTGCGTTTGTCGTTTTCTTCTGGGCAGGATTTGAACAAGCCGGAAGTTCTATGACACTGTACACTCAAAAATTTATTGATCGGGAAATATTCGGATGGACGATTCCTGTATCTTGGTTTCAATCTGTAAACCCTCTGTTTATCGTCCTTTTAGCTCCAGTTGTTTCTGCCTTTTGGATGAAGTTAAACAAATCCAAACGCGGCGATTGGAAGATCCCGACGAAAATGGCGGTCGGCATGATGCTGCTTGGATTGGGATTTTTTGTGCTTGTCTTAGCCGTGATGAAAACGGGCAGCGATCCGAATAATATTCAACATAAAGCCAATTTGTTATTTATTGTGTTTACGTACTTATTCCATACGGTTGGCGAACTGTTCCTATCACCAGTTGGTCTCTCAGTCGTGAGCCGAATCGCTCCGGTCAAACTGGCTTCCTTATTGATGGGTGTTTGGCTCTCTGCCAGCGGATTTGCTAACATTTTAGCTGGAAAACTCGCCACTTATACAGACTCTCTAGGGTACTTGGAAGTATTTAGTCTTATCGGAGGAATTGCTATTCTACTAGGATTAGTCTTACTGACATTGTCTAATAAGTTGACGAAAATGATGGATTAACGAATCGAACGTTTCATCAGAAAATAAAAAACGTATGTAAACAAAACCGCCGGCTGATCGCTTGGCGGTTTTGTTTTTTAGGAAAACACATCTGAGATCGTCGACTGGACAAAAAGATGAATGTCTATTTTTTCTCTCTCTTTATAAAGTTTGCTTACACCTTTAAATATAATGAGAAAACTTCCTTAGTATTCAAATGTTAAATAAAATGATCCGTTTCAAAAAAGAAATTGTCGTGAACATAAAAAATGACAAAAACCATATCAATCATACTGACTTTCAAAAAACGAGATGACGATGATACGGAGGTCGTAGTGTTTATTGGAGATACCCGTCTTTGCCAGGCTAATGTACTTCTCTTAAATTGCAGATGTTTTGTATCCTTTTGTGAATGGAGGCTTGCTTTAAATAATACATCGTATAGAAAATCCTGTATTTCAAAAAGTTGATGGAATCATTTCTTTGTCAGAGTATTTTTGTTGTGGCAAGATGGTTTTCTTACGGATGATCCTGATCGAGATAAAAAGTCCTTCTTCGGTATTTACTGAAATTCACCATCCAGCGGTCGTTATCAGCTCTTCCAGTCAGGCTTCTTGCTGTATTCGTCGATATTTTTTTCTTTATCCATAAGGGCATCGGATTGAATCAGCCAAAATGATCATCACATTCTAATTTTTTAATAGAGGGGATACTTTATCAATCGCTTTTTGCAATTTTTCGCTATTTTTCCTGTATAGTTCCTTAGCTTCTTTATTTTCGGTTCCAAGGGCAAATGATTCTAAATCGGCCTGGCATTTTTTCATAGTGGCGAGAATCAATGGTCTTTCTTGTGGAGATGGAACTTTAAGCTTATCATCATAAAGATCGACCGTTAATTCGCCATAGGAATTGACCTGTCCAAGAAAAACATTATCGATAGTTACTCCCAGTTTTTCCAGTTCCGTGATTAGCCATCTCCTGCTTCGGCCAATCGTGGTGAGCGGCTCATCCAGTATTTTTCCGTCCATAATAACCGTCTGAGTCTCCTTCACCGTAGCAACCGACATATTCAAATCTTTTGCCGTCAAAGGTTGATTTTCTTTCTTCAATAAGACAGATAAGTCTCCCGTTGGCTCTAAAACGGCAAATTCCACATCTGACACCTGAAAAACGTTTTTCTTTCTAAGCAATTCCAACAACTCATCTGTCGAGTATCTTTCCTTTTTTAAATTGTCTTCCATGATTTTTCCATCTTTGATAAAAATCGTCCCTTTTCCTTCAATAAAGCCGCGGAAACCTTTGCTCTTTAACGATAACAGGCCCGCCAAAAAGGGGATAGCCGCACAAGTGATGATCGCTATGATCCCTAATGAGATTTTTTGCTCAAGTCCAGTCACAACCTCTGCTCCTATACTCCCGATGGTGATACCATTTACATATTCAAAAAAAGAAAGTTGAGATATTTGTTTTTTCCCCAGCCATTTTGTGATTAAAAAAAGAATAATCATAAACAATATGGACCGTATCACAACATCTAACCAATTGGGCACAACGCAACACCTCCATCAAAAGAATAGGTGATCTTAAAACCCTTTGTACTGAGTTTCTTCTCGTTCCAACTCTCCAACACGTTTTTTGATATCTTCCACCACTTCATGGACGATCATCATTGTTTCATGCAATGTACGTTTTGATTCGTCATCTTGGGTGCGCAATGCTAAACTGGACAGGCTGGCTTCTACACCTTTAAGGCTGGCCATACATTGTTTCACTTCCGATGCAATGGTCATCGTATCCTCTCCTTACACCTTTTAGTTTTAGGCATCCCCTATTTACATATAAACAGAGAAAATTTTCTAAAAACCGAAAAATGATTTCCCATACAAAAATTGAGATTTTGGTGTCGCAGCCGTTTATTGACAGCTTTTTTTCTCCAAAAAGAAGTCAATTAACAAAAAAGCTTCTTCAGATAAGAAAAATGCCATTTATGGCCCGTTTTCGTATTCAATCGACACCGCATGTGCGATACAAGGGATGGTTTCGTTTTGCTGAAAGGATAAGGGCGATAACAAAGCACCCGTTGCGACCACTAGCATTCGTTTTAACTCCCCTTTTTTCATTCGGTTTAACAAATGGCCGTAAACGACGGTCGCGGAACATCCTGCACCACTCGCTCCAGATAAGACCGGCTGATCTTCCCGGTAGATCATGAGCCCGCAATCTTGATACTGTTCTTCACGAATAGGGGTGCCGTGTTTATGAAATAGTTCAAGTGAAATATCATGTCCAATTTGACCAAGGTCTCCTGTCACTATTAAATCATAGTAAGAGGGGTCAACATTTCGTTCTTTTAAATGTGCTTCTATCGTATCCACAGCTGCCGGAGCCATTGCCCCTCCCATATTCAGCGGATCGGTCATCCCCATATCAATAACACGACCAATCGTAGCAGACGTAACCCTGGGACCGTCACCAGTACTGCTTAACAAAGCAGCTCCAGCACCGGTTACCGTCCATTGTGCAGTGGGCGGTTTTTGTCCACCGTATTCCGTTGGATAACGGAACTGCTTTTCAACCGCTGCATTATGACTTGAAGCACCTGTTAACAAATAGTCGGCTCCTTTGTTATTAACAATATAAGCACCAAGAGCCAGTCCCTCCATCGATGTTGAACAGGCTCCGAACAAACCGAGAAAAGGCACTCCTAGCGTGCGCATAGCAAAACTGGTAGGGGTAAGCTGATTAATCAAGTCTCCCCCCAAGAAAAACTGAATTTGCTCTTTTTGAAGACCGGCTTTTTCGATGGCTTTTTGACAGGCTTCTTCTAAAAGGATCTTGTGGGCTTTTTCATAAGAATCTTGACCTAGCCATAAATCGGAATGGAGGAGATCAAAATCTAACGCCAGCATTCCGTTCGCTTCAAAAGGTCCACCAACTGTACCAGTAGAAATAATGGCGGGCTTTTGATCGAAAACCCAAGTACGATGCCCCGTCAACATCAAAAACCACCTCGCTTTATTAAGAATCATGATCATAAACATTGGAATAGCCTGCCCGATAAGGCAAGCTTCATTACAGTTTTTCAGTACTGGTCTTTTTATCTGATTCAGATATTCGGTATATCCTAAACTATATCAATTGTTGTTTTGCCGTTTAGATACATGTACTCATCACGTTTCGTTTAAAGGTGTAAAAAAGGTTGGTTGATCCAACCAACCTTTTTATCTAATTTGTACATTATTGTTGTTTGTATTGAGGTTCTTCTTGTTCAATTTGTTGAACACGAGCAGAAAGGCTGTCAACTAGTTGCTGTGTTTGTTTGGCAGCATCTTGATAAAGTTGTTTAGCTTGTTGATTATCGGTTCCTAGTGCAAAGGTTTCAAAGCTCGCTTGTGCACTTTTTAATCCGGCTAGAGTTTGTTTCACTTGACTGATGATAGTCATGGGTGATTCCTCCTTCAATTTAAGTTACACTTTTAGAATGATAAAAAAGATCTTTTTTTATGTTTTCTAATTTTATCCATCTGTAAAGATCCATAGTGGGTTAAATTCCTTTCATATCCTATATAACTTAGTTCAACCCGTTTAAACTCCCTGAAAGGCAACGCAATGGATTCGAAAAAACGAAAACAGGCAAAGAATCTAATTTGAAGGCAGCATCCTGACAACGCAGATAAAATTCGCCTATCAAGACAGGAAAACGATGGATGATCATGAATAGCCAAACACAAGTTCTTCTTTTGGTACAAAAAATGAGAATGCCAAAGAAAGAAGATAAGGAATAGAGCGAAAAGCTGTGGAGATATTTAATTCCGTAAAAAACGAGAAAAGCTGTTTAGCGTTTCTAAACAGCTTTTTCACCGTTTTTCTTTTTGATTCTATACTAAATCTTGGGGGTAAGAGATTTTTCTTGAAAAATAAATGCTGTTACGAAGATTCTCCTTTAAAAGGATCGTCGACAACGACATCGAAAAGAAGATTTCGTATATGAAATCTCCTTTTATCATAAAATTGCTTGGTTGAAAAACTTTAAAATCCTTTCGCCAGCAAAAGTCCAAAATGCCCTGCTGTCAAAAGATAATTTCTTCAGTCCATGATGATGAAATGCAAAAGGATTTGGTGCCATTAAAAATCAAAACAAAATTCTTAGACCGTAGAAGGGAGTTTAAAAATACTTACTTTTTTTTAGCTTCGCGCATCTTGCTAAATAGTATTAGAATCAAAGGCACAACAATAATCCTAATAATGAACGTTCGTGTTTCTCCTTGCCTTAAATCCGAGAAATACCCCCAGACTATGGATAAAATGAGCCCGAAAATTAGTGGTGGTAGTATAGATTTCAAAAAACTCTCTCCTTTTCATTTTTCACGGTTATGTAAAAATAACACCCCATGATGAAATTTTATCTCTTTTATATAACCAATTCTTTAAATTGTATTAATCCTAAATTTTATTCAATACATGAAACCTTATATTATCCCTTGTTTCCTCCGTTCTTTCCATACCATTGATAGCAGCTAATTGCCACATCTTTCGGAATATCCGAAATTTTCGACACTTGAACGGATTTAGAACGTGTAAAAATTTCAAGAGAAGCGAGGCCAAACTTACGCTGTAGTACTGATTCTGTTACTTTTAACTCTTCAATTTTCATTCGGGTTGTGATAAATAATTTTGTGGAAAAAGATCCACTTTGAAGTTGGATAAAAAGGCCACTAAGCTTGTAGCCATTAGATAAACCACTTAATAGTTGGGAAGTATGAGTAAGAACTAGAAAAGCAAGCGGAACATACCAGAGTCTTGGCCAGAAGTAGAATATCGCTCCTGCTGCGATCCAAATATAGCTAGTCCGCACTAATTTTACAAAAATAGCTGACCGAGGAAGATTCACCATGTCCGTTTCCACTTTAAATGTAGGCAAAATCTCAGATATCAGTAGTAAAGCTTTGTTTTTATGAATAAAAGGAAAGAGTATATTGGCCGTTTTCATCTCTTCATCATCCTCTTCAGCTGTGCTTACAATTCTCACCTCCACAATTCCCAAGATTTTTTGAAGAAATTTTGTATTTAAAATGATGGCTTCAACTTTTTCCTTTGGAACGGAAAATTCAGTCTGATGAAACAAACCTTTTTTAATAAAAATTCGCTGCTGATCAGAAGTAACCTCAAAATTTCTATACCGAATGAAAGTCCTTCCCCAACCATAAGCCATTGATAACACCAACAGAGCAAGAATACCAACGGCCGTTAATAACCAAGATTTTTGAAAGAAGGAGAGAACAGAATCTATATATGGGTCTATGGACAAAAAATCATTTAAATTCGAATAACAGGTATAAAGCAGCGAAATAAAAATAAGTAAATGAAGCGACGTAACGGAAGCCACAAATATTTCTTTAGAAGTCATTTCATAATGCTTCTTCCTTGAGGAATGTTCCGGCAGGTTCGCTTTTAATGTCCCCTCGTTATGTTTACTCACGTCTCGTTCCAAATAATCGGCATGACTAAAATATTTTTGTATTCGTTCGGCTTCTTTGCAGGTGATCATTTCAAGTTTGACGGAGGATTTATTGCCGACTGCACCTGTATCCAGCAAGAGAGAGGTGAGTCCGAACAAACGATGAAACAAAGGTGTATTCCGACTGATGCCTTGAATCCGCTCCAATGGAATATAACGGCTTTCCAGGATCAATCGTCCTTCATGAATGCACAATTCCGTGTCCGTAAATAAATACTTGAAATGGAACCATTCTAACAATACAGAAACGACTTTATAAATCAAATAGAGAATTCCGGCTAAAACTCCCAATTTGAAGAAAATAGAATCTGAATCTGAACGTATATAAATCATAAGACCAATAACAAAAAAAACCAATTCCTTTACGGACTTGCCAATCGAATAGACGATCCATAGCGGATGTATTCGATGAGCTTTATTATTTGTTGTTTCCCTGTTCATGGAGGAATAGGACCCCCTATTCATTTGATTCACTAATTCCCGCTAAAACAGCAATCTTTTCCCGTAATTCCGCTGCTTTCTTTTCAGGAACAGCCGGTATTTCATGCACGGAAGCCATCGTCCCTATCTTTATCGTCGACAAATCAAATTTTCGCAAGAGCGGACCTTGATTCGTATTGACGTATAACACTTTCGTCATAGGTATGATTAAATGAGTTTTCTTTAATACTCCTCCATACTTCAATTGTATGTATTTCTCGTCGACTTCGTAGCGCCAAGTTCGCTGTCGATAAATAGGTACAATCACGATTTCAACGATGGAGGAAATAATGAGGAGTATTAAAAGAACATAGAGAATAAGACCTATCCAACTTTTCCACCCATAATATTGCTGAAGATACAGAAGGATTAATAGGATGCAAAGTGCGATGAAATACGTGATGGTGTCACTTATTCGCCACATCTTCACAGCCTTCGGCGAAATTTGTTGTGTTGGTTCCTTTATCATCCCAGTCATAATCTCCTCCTTTCTGTCGAATTCTAGAAAAATGTACAATGAAACAGTTTGCGCCAAAAAAACAATCCTCTTTATATCACCAATTTCTGTTTCTCATAAACATTATTTAAGATATTTATTAATATTCAAACAATTAACTTCAAAATAAACCGTACGATGTAAAATGGGCGTTTCCTCCAAAGTGATGCAAATATCGTGAGCTTCCCACCTAACCATTATAGTAAAGGAAAAATATTTTGTGTAGATTTTTTACAAATTTTGATAAAAATATGATATTTTTCTGTAAAAATAATGGCGGCACACATTTACTTGGACAATACTTCTTAATACCAAAAAAATAAATGAAAGCTTCAAATGGATCCTTTTTGAAAATAGTCGCAAGTGGACTCGGCTCAACAAAGGAGATGCCAGATACTTTAAATTTTTATTTAAGAAGAAACGAAATCAAAAGCTAAAAAAGAATCGGTCTGACGGGAGTGAAAAACGCTATTTTCAATAAAATTGGAATACATCTTCTTTCTGCTTTAAAATGAAATAACGGAATTTTTCGTCTTTGATGATTTTATAAGCGAACATTAAGGTGGAACGGCAGCTGTACTAATGGACTTCTCCGTAGCCGAACATATTCGACACAGCCAGATTTCTTTGACGAGTTTGATGCACCTTGCGTTATCGGAAGTCAAGTTGTCCCCATCTGAAAAATGGAGTTAGACTATTTTCTTCCGGATTCAAGAAAGCCTAATCACTAAAAAAACCCACAGAATTCATTTAAAATTTCTGTGGGTTTCCATTATTTTAACAGGTTATTAAGAAAGCTCCGATGCCATCTCTCCGATGCACCCAAAGCTTATTTTGTTTATGAGACTTAAGCCAACACTTTGGACTGATCATCGTTATGAAAAAAGCTTTTCATGGCGTGGAATACATCTTCTTTCTGTTTTAAAATGAAATAACGGAATTTTTCGTCTTTGATGTTTTTATAGGCGGACATTAAGGTGGAATGGCGACTGTACTGATTGACTTCTCCGTAACCAAACATATTCGACACAGCCATGATTTCTTTGACGAGTTTGATGCACCTTGCGTTATCGGAAGTCAAGTTGTCCCCATCAGAAAAATGGAAAGGATAAATATTATACCGAGAAGGTTGGTATTTTTCCTCAATTAGTTCCAGCGATTTTCGATAGGCAGAAGAACAAATCGTCCCCCCGCTTTCGCCCTTGGAAAAAAACTCTTCTTCCGTGACTACTCTTGCTTCCGTATGATGGGCGATAAACTCAATCTCTACCGTTTCATATTTCGTTCGTAAAAATCGGGTCATCCAAAAGAAAAAACTCCTAGCCATGAACTTTTCCCATATCCCCATAGATCCACTCGTGTCCATCATGGCCAGCACCACTGCTTTGGAATGGGGCTTTTGCACTTCGTTCCAAGTTCTAAATTTCAAGTCTTCCGGAATAATCGGATGGAATCTTGGCTCACCCTTTAATGCATTTCTTTTAAAAGCGGTGAGCATCGTTTTTTTCTTATCAATATTCCCCATCAATCCCGTTTTGCGGATATCGTTGAATTCAATTTTCTCAACAGTATGATCTTCTTGTTCCTTTTGCTTTAAATTAGGAAGTTCCAGCTGCGCAAAAAATGCCTCTTCTAAATCAGCCATAGAAACTTCCGCTTCATAATAATCTTCTCCCGGTTTATCCCCTGCACCTTGGCCTTTTCCAGGTCCTCGTTCGCTGCTGCCATCCCTTGCAATGACATCTCCGACTTTACTGTCTCCGTTTCCTTGGCCGACGTGCTTGTTCTTATCGTAATTATAACGGATTTTATACTCGTCTAATGAGCGTATCGGTATCTTCACTACATCCCTGCCATTGGATAAAATGATGCTTTCTTCCGTAATTAAATCGGGCAAGTTGTTTCGAATAGCTTCTTGCACTTTCTCTTTATGTCGCTGTTGATCTTCATACCCTTTCCGATGGAGGGACCAATCTTCTTTTGAAATCGCAAACTGATGGTTATCCATTTGATTCTTTTCCTCCCCTCCTAAAATGGTTTTCACTTTTTTGATAATTTTTCATACAATATGATGACTGTCATAATCAATACACTTTGATCCTACAGGTTGATTACTTTATCCTATGCAAGAAACACAAAGAGTTGACAAAAAGATCATCCAAAAGGAGAAAATCCAGGTTGGACAAGCAGATCGAATATGACGGAACGGGCTGCTCCTTTCATGATCAGCTCTTTTTCTGGTTTATCTGATATAGAGCAACACATTTGAATTCCATTAATCTTATGATGTTGTCAGTACAGTGGTCTTTGCCCCTCATTCTTACAAAATGACCATTAGCCAACTTGCTTGATAAAAAAGATTCTGCGAATAAACGCAGATTCAAGGAAACAAATCGTATTGGTTTTCCGTAGAAAAAGCTGACTATTGTTAATCGTTCTTATTCCTTACTTTGCATTGTTTTGTACACAGATACCTAATTCGTTCTAAATGAGAAAGGCAAACGGTGCTACCCTTTTTGAATAGCACCAATGCCTTTATTTTAAAAATCCGCCTTCCACCAACATTTGTTTGATTTCCTCTTTTGTCATCAAAAATTCTTTGGAAGAATAATTTCCTTTTACAGGTAAACAATCAGCATAAAACTGTTTTAACCCAGGGATGTTGATCGTAGGAAGAACGATTAAGAAGTCTTCATCATAGACGACTGTATTTTGGCTTTCATGTTCAGAAATCAGAACTTCATGGAATCTTTCTCCCGGTCTAGCTCCAAATTCGACAACTTTGACATCTCTCTCCCCGGACTCTTCTATCAACACTTCAGCCAAATCCAGAATTCTCCATGCGGATGATTTCATGACAAAAATCTCTCCGCCTTTTCCTATTGTTGCAGCTTTTATTAACAACTTGATTGCATTTTCCCTGGTTAAGAAGAAACGTGTCATTCTTTTATCCGTAATTTTGATCTCTTTCTTTTTGATTTGATTCATAAATAATTGAAGCACACTTCCATTACTTCCTAGAATATTTCCGCTTCTTATACAAATAAATTGGGTATCCGAACTGATCTGATTCGCATATACCACTAATTTTTCACCGATGGCTTTTGTCATCCCATAGAAGTTAATGGGGTCTGCCGCTTTATCGGTCGATACGTTGATGACCTTCTTTACTCCATTTTCTAATGCAGCTTCAATTACGTTTTGAGTACCTAGCACGTTTGTTTTCAATGCCTCGAGAGGTTGTTCTTCACAGACGGGGACGTGTTTTAAAGCAGCTAAATGAAACACATAATCGACGCCTTCAAAAGCTTTGACTAACGCTTCCCTGTCTCGAATGTCACCGATGCAAAAGCTCAATCGAGGGTCTTCAATCGCTCTGCTCATCTCTACTTGACTGGCTTCGTTTCTGGAAAGAACAATGATTTTTTTAGGGTTTAGCGATAATAACTGGTTTATGAGCTCATGCCCCCATGAGCCTGTCCCGCCGGTCACCAAAATCACTTTATTTTGAAACATCTACTTGACCTCCTGATAGATTCATTCTAGATGAAACACCTGTTGTTTCAGGCGACTGTTCCGTTTAGGAATCTTCCATTCTTGTTACGGTAGAATTGTCCCGTATTTAGTCCCTTATTTTCCGCTCAGTTGAACTCCGTCGAACATCATTTTCCAAAAATGATCATTCGCATTCCAAATGTCCCGATTCGGAAGTTCAACCACGCTGACTCTTTCAATAGGCCAATTTTTTTCGGTCAGGCCGCTGACATCGGTATGATTGACGATGAGTATTCGAAAATCATGTTTCACCATTTTGGATAAAATGGACTCAAGCTCTAAGACCTCTTCAAACGTGCCTTCTGTTCGAACAAAAAGGATCCGTTTGCTGGTCTCCATTTTCTCTAAAAAGCGCTTTATCCGTCTATCAAACTTTTCTCTAACTTCAGGGTAACCGCCCAAATGTGAAAGTGTATTTTTTCCAACTTCAAAATCATGATTAGAAACTATTTGATAGCCGTCATCCGATACACAAATTAGCTGATCAGAAGCATAACCTATTATTCTTAAATTAGGCAGGTCCATAAAACCGACAAATCGATTTTTCAAAAGACGATTGACATTTGATAACGAAGGAGATGCCATCCAATCCAACACTCCCGAAAAAGGTCTCAAATTATTTTTCTTAAGCTGAATGGATGTCAAACAAAGATCTCCTAAACTAAATACGGAATCATAAGTTCCTTTAATATCTTCTAAACTCATATTCCCATCTCCTTAAAAAAATGAAAAACGTATTTCCAATGTGAGGTCCCGTTATGCATTGCATAGCACATTTTTTATTTCCTCAATTCCCCAAAAACGAATGAAAGCTTATCCAACTTGAATCCAGAAAAGACGAATATTTTTCTAATATCCTATCCATAGTTAATTCCGCATCACGAAAAAATGAGAGGGCAGAAACTCGAACGATGGAAAAATGTGTATTTAATCCAGGTTTCAATGAGAAATAGAACAAATTTTCCATATTCGACTAATCCGCAACAGGGAGGAATACGAGATTTTATAAAAAATCATTTCTAATGGTCGTCCATCATCCTATTTTGTATGAACATTATGTGCAAACTTTTATAGCAAAACAAAAAATGTTTTATCTTTCAAAAGTGTTTGACTGACGATTTTCATGAAAAGGTATAAGTTTCTGTTAATCCGTTGAAAATATCAACCTGAGGATTCCATTGCAACAATTGACGCGCTTTTTTATTATCGAGACAGCTATGTTTAATATCGCCTGTTCTTGCATGTGTATAGATCGTCTCAATTGGGGATCCGTAAATTTGCGTCAGCATTTTCACTAAGTGATTGACGGATACGCTTCTTCCGGTGCTGACTTGAATCGTTTCCTGATCCCCTTTCTCCACAGCAGCGATATTTGCACGAACGACATCTTTTACATAAACAAAATCTCGCGTTTGTTCTCCGTCACCGTGTATCATTAAAGGCATTCCTTTTTTGATTCTGTCTAAAAAGATCGCAATGACTCCTCCTTCTCCTTTTGCCGATTGCCTAGGGCCATATACGTTGCCAAAACGGAGAATGGTGTAGGATAGTCCATAAAGCTGATGAAATAAGCGGATATATGACTCGGCTGTCAATTTCGATAAACCGTAGTAAGAAATAGGCATTGTCAAGTCCTTTTCTGAAATCAAATCTTTTTGTAAATTACCGTAAACCCCTGAGGTAGAGGCAAAGATGATTTTTTTCACAGAGGCTTCACGACAAGCTTCTAATATATTGATGGTTCCATTGATATTCATGTCAGCATCATATTTTGGTTCACGAATCGACTGTCCTACATCTGCCTGAGCTGCCAAATGGAATACGACATCCGGTTTTTCTCTCTTAATAATTTGTTTGGCCCCTTGACTGCGTATATCTTCGATATGCATGACGGCAAGCGGATGTACATTTTTCAATTGTCCAGATACTAAGTTGTCCAATACATGCACCTTCGCACCTTGAAGAAGCAGTTCTTCAACAAGATGAGAACCGATAAAACCGGCCCCACCAGTTACAACAGCCTTCATGATTTATGCTCCTTATAACTTTTTTATCATCGTATGAAGCTTTAAAGAAAGTGGTACAAGGAGTATGCCTAATGTACAGAAAAATAGTTTGGAATAAGAAAGGGATACAAAGCGTAAAACGAGTCCCATCAAACAAATTGGATGGAATCGAAAAAAAAGAAGGATAGCGATGGAGGAAAGACTTTTTAGAAAACCGTTTTGCTGCTAAAGACATTACAGAATTGTCTAAATGGAGAAATTTATAATATAGTACGATTCTTATTTCATTTCCATTATCCACCATTAATAACACACGATCTATAGGAGATGACCACAAAATGGAATGTCTTTAAGCCGTTTCTTGATTGTATTTTTCCTTAAGCTGTCGATCCTATCTCTTAAAATCAATAGATTCTCAAAGTCAAACAGTAGTAGAATTTTTCTCCATAGTATTCTCTTTTTTGTGTTAGTTAAACGGCTTGGCCTGCCATTATCTACTACCTCTATCAACTTGAATTGAAATGATCAATCCAACTATTATATCTACCCTTGCAAATCCTTGTTGTGAGAATAAGATGATGGAAAAAAGGAGGGTAATAAATTTATGGCAGGTACAAAGACATTTGTGAATGATAGCCCGGCTACTTTGCAGATTACTCTCTTTATTCGTGAAGGAGATGAACCATTAAACCAAGATGGGACCGTTTCCTTTATACTTGATCCCGGTGAAACAGAGGTCATTACCTATGGAAATGATATAAACTCTTTTCTAAACGGAATTTTATTATTTACCATTTTCAAAGGAGACCTTTATAGCAAAACTCAATTCGTCATTGAAAAAGAAAGTGAACTTGACGATCTTCTAAATACAAACAGTATGATTACGATCACGAAAAACCAAACAGACTACGAAATCTCCGGAAGCAATCCAACCCTTGCGCAATAACAGACTTATTTTTATTTTTGGCTCCAATAAAAGTTTCCTACCATTCGAGGGACTGATGATTCTTCATACAAAAAGTCCCGCTCTCACGATAAAAGTGAGGCGGGGCTTTTTTGGTGATATAAATCCGTACTTGAAAAGATCCTTTTGGAAACTCTTCTCACCTAAGTTTTTTAAGCAGCCCAATGAAGAACTAGTACGAATGGATTTAATGGACGTCCCTCATCACAGGGTTAGGGATCACATAGTCCGGGGGTAGAGAAGCTTTTATTGATTCCCAAACTTCGTGATCCACAAAGACTTCAGGAGTCGACAACGGAGTCGAAAACAATGAATTATAAAAATCCCCGCTCATCGGTTTAAACATTTCTTTTATCACTGGATTAGGCAGTACATAGTTTTCCGGCAATGAATTTTTAATGTGCTTCCAAACACGATCATCCACAAACATGTTCGGTGTGGAAAACAAAGTCGAAAACAATGAGTTATAAGAATCTGCTCTCATCGGTTCAAACATTTCTTTTGTCACCGGGTTGGGAAGCACATAGTTTTCCGGCAATGAATATTTAATGTGCTTCCAAACTCGATCGTCCACAAACACATCTGGAGTGGACAACGGAGTCGAAAACAATGAATTGTAAAAATCTCCGCTCATTGTTCCAAAAATTTCTTTTGTCACTGGGTTAGGGAGTATATAGTTTTCCGGCAATGAATGTTTAATGTGCTTCCAAATACGATCATCCACAAACACTTCCGGAGTGGACAACGAAGTCGAAAACAATGAATTGTAAAAATCTCCGCTCATCGGCTCAAAAATTTTTTTTGTCACTGGGTTAGGAAGCACATAGTTCTCCGGCAAAGAATGTTTAATGAGTTCCCAAATCCGATGATCCACAAATATTTTCGGAGTTGGAAGCGGAGTTGAAAATAAAGAGTTATAAGATTCTCCGCTCATTTTTGGGATGGCATCCTTTGCGACGGGGCTAGGCGATGCAGACTCTTGCGGCAAAGAACCTACCATTGATTTCTCTTCCGTACTGTCCTCAGTCCTTTGAAGCCATGCCTGAAATTCCTTTGGAAGAAACGACTGAAGTTCCTTAGGAAGCAAGGTGAGCAAAGAACGTTTAATGAAGTCTATTAGCCGAGACATTCTCTTCGTCCTTTCTCAATTTAGATATAGCGCTATGGTAAACATCCAGTACGTTGCTAACCCCTTTATCTAAAGCCCAATGGTTCCTTCCCCATTTGCTGGCATTATTCCCTAAAGTTTTCCTTAACTTTTCGTCGTCTAGTAATAAATTTAAATTTTGGTATAAAGCTTCACTGTCTCCCGCAGGTGATATCAATCCTGTCACTTGATGCTCCACTATTTCCGGCAATCCCCCTGCATCACTAACAATCACAGGCATTCCGGCAATTTGAGCTTCGACTACTGATAAAGGTTGGTTTTCCAAGAGGCTTGGAAGAACATAAATATCTGAATTAGCCAATAAAGCAGGAATATCATCTCGACTTCCAAAAAACAATACGTCTTCTTCTAAACCTAAGGCTTTAGTTTGGACTCGTAACTCTGCTTTCTTGTCTCCGTCTCCCACAATCCAACAAACCCAATCATTTCGACTTTCTTTCAATTGGCCAAGAGCGGATATGAGATGGTGAACCCCTTTCAGTTCCACAAGCCGCCCTGTAAAAATGATCACTTTTTTGTCATCCGGACGTTTTACAGGAGATTTCTCCTTCATTCGTTTTATAAAATTCTCTACATCGTATCCATAGTGGTATACTTTGATTTGTTCATCAGGAACAAGAAACTCATTCGTTAAAATATTCTTTAACCAATTATTGGCTACGATCGTAAATTCAGCAGATGACGCTCCAGTACGTTCGAGCTCATCAAAATATGCCCGAGCCATGTGAGAAGTCGGTGATTTATGAATGGTGGTTAATTGGTGTCTAATCTCATGAGCCACACAACCATGCAGGGTAGCGACTAATGCAGGTCCTTTAGGTCTCACCCTCTGAATACTTGCAGTGGAAATGACATCTTGTGTATGGATCACATCATATTTGTCCAAACCTAAATAGGCAGCAGCTAATTCAAAAAAGTAACGTTGAAATTCCGTATATTTTATCAATGGATTGATATGAATAGCCGGATAAACTTGTTCGTTTAGTTTTGCGTTAAGCAAAGGAAGCACCTTATCCTTTTCTAACCTTCGATCTTCATTCACAATGTAAACATACTCATTATTCTCACTGTAACCTAGCAAATCCACTTCATGTCCTAAAGACACAAGCTTTTCTTTAAGCTGCTTCATATAGCCCCATACTCCCCCTACGTGCGGAACGGCCCAGTACGTAGCAAGCAATATTTTCATAAATACATCTCCTTCTGTTTTGGTCTATACGTATCATATTGAGAAAATAAATCTATGGTATAGACAGTTATCTTTCTATTTGCACAATATTTTCTGACAACCTCTTTGGAGGGAGTAGCAGCGATTTAAAAAAGCCGGGCTTTTGTACATTTGAAAACCCTTTTTCCTAAAGAAAGACAGCTCTTTACTCCCTTCATTAAAAAAGCCGGACCTTCCAAATCTTTGAAAGGTCCGGCCAGATCTTTTATTCTTTTTCAAAAAATATTGAGGCTCATAACCAATTTAACCGCAAATGTTTAACGGTTTAGCAAGCTGCCTACATAGCGCAGAAGTTCATTGGCTGAAGTTGAATTATAACCGTAGTCGTCAATCAGCCTTGCAACCACTTCGTTAATTTTCTTGAGCTGCTGCTCATCCGGCGTCTTGGTGGAAGTTGTAATTTTCACAACATCCTTTAAATCAGAAAATAATTTCTTTTGAATGGCTTCACGCAAGCGATCATGCGAATTGTAATCAAACCGTTTACCTTTTCTTGCATAAGCCGAAATGCGGATCAGAATTTCTTCTCGAAATGCTTTTTTCGCATTTTCAGAAATGCCGATCTGTTCTTCAATAGAGCGCATTAATTTTTCATCCGGATTAATTTCTTCTCCTGTAAGCGGATCACGGAGTTTCGTTTTATTGCAATACGCTTCTACATTATCCAAATAATTATCCATCAAGGTTTTAGCGGATTCTTCATATGAGTAAACAAAAGCTTTTTGCACTTCTTTCTTGGCGATTTCATCATATTCTTTACGGGCTAAAGAGATAAAATTCAAATATTTTTCCCGTAGTTCGTTCGTGATGGAAGGATGCTGATCTAATCCTTCCTTTAAAGACCGCAGCACGTCAAGCGCATTAATAGATGGCACTTCTTTCCGAATGATGGTGGATGAAATCCGGTTAATGACATAACGCGGGTCAATTCCGCTCATTCCTTCATCTTGATATTCTTTCTTTAATTCGTCTACATCTGCCGCATTAAAGCCTTCTACATTCTCTCCATCATATAGACGCATTTTTTTGATTAAATCAATATCTCCCCTTTTCGGTTCTTTCAATCGAGTTAAAATCGTAAACATCGCTGCGACTTTTAACGTATGCGGGGCTATATGGACATCGGCGACATCGCTTTCGCGGATCATTTTTTCATAGATCTTTTCTTCTTCGGACACTTTTAGATTGTATGGAATCGGCATGACGATAATCCGTGAATGCAGCGCCTCATTTTTCTTATTGGAAATAAAAGAACGATATTCGGTTTCATTCGTATGTGCCACTATTAATTCATCTGCCGAAATCAAAGCGAAACGTCCTGCTTTAAAGTTGCCTTCTTGCGTCAAAGAAAGCAAATGCCATAAAAACTTTTCATCGCATTTCAACATTTCTTGAAATTCCATCAGACCACGGTTTGCTTTATTCAGTTCGCCGTCAAACCGATAAGCTCGGGGATCAGACTCTGAGCCATATTCGGCTATCGTCGAGAAATCAATACTTCCTGTCAAATCGGCGATATCTTGAGATTTCGGATCTGACGGGCTGAATGTGCCGATTCCGACGCGTTTGTCTTCTGAAAAAAAGATTCTTTCTACCAACACATCTTCTATTCTTCCACCGTATTCTTCTTCCAATCTCATCATATTCAGAGGAGATAGGTTCCCCTCAATCCGAATTCCGTATTCCTTATAAAAATCTTCTCTAAGATGTTGAGGAATAAGGTGTAGAGGATCTTCATGCATGGGGCATCCTTTAATCGCGTAAATCGCGCCTCTTTCAGTACGGGAATAGGCTTCCAAACCCCTTTTCAACATTGTGACAAGCGTCGATTTCCCCCCGCTGACCGGCCCCATCAACAACAATATCCGTTTCCGGACATCAAGCCTTTTCGCCGCCGGATGAAAATATTCTTCCACTAATCTTTCCAGCGCTTCCTCCAGTCCAAATAATTCATTGCTGAAAAATTTATATCTCTTTCTTCCCCCAACCTCTTCAAACCCCGCATCTTTTATCATGTTATACACTCTTGAATGGGCTGACTGAGCGACCCACGGCTTTTCCTTCACAATCTCTAAATACTCAGCAAATGTGCCTTCCCATCTTAGCTTTTCTTCTTTCTCCCGATACTGCTCAACCTTTTTTAAAATATCCAATATAAACATCCCCCTGTCCTTATTGAGAGAACGATTAATATAATCTATGCCGTCGGATATTTAAACATGCCCAAAACACAAAATCGTTGTCGTTTCAAATGATGTTTCCCGTCTCTCTGCCGAATTTCTCTCTCTTATTTTTTAAGCGCATTCACTTTTCCAATTCTTTACGATATAATATCGATAAATCGTCAGAACGTTAATAAAGGAGGAGTTATAATTTTATGAAATTTCTGCTTATTATGGTGGTTATCCTCTCGTTTCTTACCGCTATTTTTACTGCCGGCTACAATGACAAGCCAGGGGTAAACAAAAAGTAATCATGGAGTTTTGATCTCTTACATACAACTAGAAACGTGGCAGAACAAGTGGCTGGGCGGTTTGTACGCTCAGCTTTTTTCACCAATAATTATTCAGAATATTTTTTTAATAAAGGAGGGAATATGATGACTGAAGAACAAAAAAACCTTGAGCAAATCATCGATGATTTGAACCATACTGTTCAAAAGCTCTCAGAACAAGTGGAGCAACTTCAAAAAGAGGTTGCTGTATTGAGGGAAAATCAAGACAAACCCGTTCTTAATCCTGCTATCATCGGTCAAATCGGCGGTTTTGTTCTAGGGGCTATCGTATTAATCGGTATTTTTTGGTGATCATTGGAACTAAGGGTGCCGTTTCACAATCAATACGGCACCCTGATATAAGTTGCGCCGAAAGGCAAGATGATCATCCAACGGGATGGAGAACTTTCCTAGCGCAAATCCATTTTTTGTTTTTCCACAAATTCTTTCATATACATTCTGACTCTTCTGGAAAGCATATTGGACATTTGGCCCGTCCAAGTATCTTCTCGAACCCCACCCGTTCTTTCTTTATAATAGTTGGCGACTACTCTGTTATATTCTTCTAAATCTTTTTGGATCTTTTCTTTATCGCTGTTGTAAAGATTTTCTTGGTAAACGTGATGAAGCGGAAGACGCGGCTTTTTATCCGTTTCCTGATCCGGATAGCCAACGGCCAATCCAAATAACGGTATCACCCTTTCAGGAATTTGCAAAAGCGCTTTCACTTCTTCGAGACGGTTGCGGAGTCCGCCGATATAACAAATGCCTAAGCCCATTGATTCTGCGGCAATCACAGCGTTTTGCGCCGCTAATGCCGTGTCTATTAAACTGACCATAAATTTCTCAGTGCTTTCAAGCGAAGGAATGACGTCTCCTCCTTCGATTTCACCAATAACCTCATGGCGATAAAGATCGGCGCAAAATACAAAAAAATGGCCATTTTCCGCTACATAAGGCTGATTCCCAGACAGTTCCGCCAACTTTTGTTTTTTCTCCGCGTCCGTAACCCCAATAATCGTATACGCCTGAATAAAACTGGAAGTAGAAGCTGACTGAGCGCAACGGACAATCGTTTCGATCTGTTCCGTAGTGAGCGGCTGCTTCTTAAACTTTCTTACAGACCGATGAGCCAAGATCGTTTCAATAGTGGTATTCAACGCTGCTACATCCCCTCTCTAAAGATAAAATAGAAACTTTTTCCTAAATGATTCTCTCCTGCAGTCATGAAAAGCTACATCACTTTCAGAACCTCGTTTTTAAAAAAACGGCGCAATCAAGAAAATCCTTCCGATCAAAGAGGACATATTCTTTCAATCTGTTGTTGAATCTCGTGATTACCGGACGATCAAAATGTCACGAGACAAAGGGAGAATGAATGAAATCTTTGCCATTCTCATTTGGTTGTGATAACGAACCAAAAAAAGCCAAATCCCCATTCACCTCCCGAAATCAAATGGAGCATACCTTATCCAGCTTTATGTATTACTATAACCCTTATCGGAAAAATTTCAAATGATTTAAAACAGAAAAAAGAAACAGGGACATGCCCGGTTTCTTATGTTAAATGAGGAAATTGCTGTTGTCTTAACGCTTCATATACTAAAATAGCCGCCGTATTCGATAAATTAAGAGCTCTTACTTTATCGTTCATAGGAATCCTCAAGCAACGCTCTTTGTTGGCTGCCAGCAATTCTTTCGGTAAACCGGTCGTTTCTTTTCCAAAGATAAAATAATGATTTTTGCTCGTATCGCTAAAATCAAACGAATTATAATATCGCTCGCCGAATTTCGTTATATAATAATATTCTCCATCCGGATTTTTCTCAAAAAATTCATCGAGTGAATCATAATAAATGATATTGACATATTTCCAATAATCAAGTCCGGCCCTTTTTAACATTTTGTCTTCCGTTGAAAAACCAAGCGGGCGGATTAAATGGAGTGTTGTGTCCGTAGCCGCGCAAGTTCTGGAAATATTTCCTGTATTCGCAGGAATCTCTGGTTGATACAATACTACATGATTTGCCACAATGCTTTCACCTCTAAAATAAAGTCTGCCATTATTATAGCATATACGATTCCCCGTCAACTTTGATCGTTTATGGCAAAAAACTTATATTGAATGTTGGGAGTGTAAGCCGTTGAATCTTCATAGCTCCAATATCTCATGCGGCTATTGGAAGTATGAGCATTGACTAAAGGCATTCCATAGTCGTCTTTAGCGGTGACAATGGTCGTATGATCAAACCGTCCATCTCCTTGAAAATCGTAGCAAATCACGTCTCCCAGCTGCAATTCAGCGGCATTGCGGACTTCATTCGCTTTTAGCCCCGTCTTGGATCGGCCTAAATACATTCGAAACGAATGGGCGACCGACCAACTGTAACTCCACGAACCGTTTTGCATCCACCAGCCTTGGCCCCGATTCGGATATCCTCTCATCGGTGCGCCGCCGGCTTTTAAACATTGCGAAATAAAATTAGTACAATTGACATGAAACTTTTTGTAAGCGGGATTATAGCTATTCCACCATCTTTCCGCATATTGAACCGCTTTTAGCCGATTATATTCAAATCCCGCCCGCTCTGCTGTGTCTTCCCATTCTTCCATCGGCTCAATCGAATATCTTTCGGTTTCCCAGGAGGGAATGATTTCTTCGTCCTTGATCACCGTTTGTTCCCAAAAAATAGCTTTTCGATGTTCTATTTCTTCTTCCATATAAAAAAAACGATTTTGTTTAATCAAATATTGTAAATGAAGAGTATAAAACACTTCACGATCCGTTTTATGGATAATCTTTCCTTTTCCTTTCACCTTTAAGATTTTCGCCTTTCGTCGTTCCAAAAGCTTTCTCTTTCTTTCCCATTTTTCATTGGAAACATTCCTCTGCTCATTTTCAATAACTTGTTCCAATCGATTTTGCAAAAGTTTTTGAAGCTGTGATTCCATAAAAAAATCCCTCCCCGTTAAAGCCTATGTGGCAATATCAGGGAAGAATCCACTAAAATCTCTATTTAGGAAGAAAAATATTGCAGCCCCTTCTCGATTTCTTTCAAAACATCGGGATCCGTTTCCGTTTGTTTCGCTTCCAAAAGCGCTGACTTTGCTTGATCGCCGCCTATTTTTCCAATCGCCCAAGCTGCGGTCCCCCGTATCACAGGACGAACATCTTTTTGCAAAACTTCCACTAAAGAAGGAATGGCAGTTTCTTCTTTAAAATGGGCAAGGGCAATGATGGCATTCCGCTGGATTGGCTTTTTCCCTCTCCACGAGCCGGAAACCATGCCAAATGTCTCTTTAAATTCTTTATTGCTGATGTCAAGCAACGGTTCAAGCAATGGTTTTGCTGTTTCAGGATCCGGCTCCATTTCTTCGTGCAAATGAAAATCAATCCCTTTATTTTCAGGGCAGACGGTTTGACATGTATCACAGCCGTATAAGCGGTTGCCGATTTTATCTCGAAATTCATCCGGAAGGAAATCCTTTGTTTGTGTAAGAAAAGCGATGCACTTTTTAGCGTTTAACTGTCCTCCTTGAACCAACGCCCCTGTCGGACAAGCGTCCAAACATTTTGTACATGTACCGCAGCGGCTTTCCAACGGCTGATCCGGCTCAAAAGGCAAATTGGTAATCATCTCTCCCAAATAAACGTAAGAACCAAATTCCGGTGTGATAATCGAACAATTTTTCCCGCTCCAGCCGATGCCCGCTCTTTCCGCTACAGCACGATCGGATAATTCGCCCGTATCGACCATCGATTTCATCCTGGCTTCTGGAACTTTGGAACGGATAAATTCCTCCAATTGTTCGAGGCAATTTCTTAAAATCACATGATAGTCCAATCCCCAAGAGGCTTTACAAAAAGTTCCACGTCGAAGCCCCTTTTTTCCTTTTGGCGTTTCTTTCATTTTTGATGGATAAGCCAACGCAATCGCGATAATGGATCGTGGCTGGTCAAATATCAAGGCGGGATTAGTGCGTTTATCGATATCAGGCTCCTCAAATCCCGATTGGAATTGAAGCTCCTGCTGGCGGATCAGACGATTTTTCAATTCGGTAAAAGGCTCTGCAGAAGCAAAACCTATTTTATCGATGCCTATCTGTTTGCTATAGGCAATAATATCCTGTTTTAATTGATTAAAATCCATCACGGATCACCTTTCAGTCGAAAAAGAGTCGGCTATATTTTAACCATATAACAAAAAAACGCAATACTTTGTTTCTTACAAACAAAATACTGCGTTGATCACGATATGTATATGGAGCGGGTGATGGGAATCGAACCCACGACAACAGCTTGGAAGGCTGTGGTTTTACCACTAAACTACACCCGCAATTGCTGTCGAACAATGATTATTGTACATGATCCGACAAGATTTTGCAAATATTTTTTTCGTTTTTTTCTTTTTTGTTGATTTTCTTTTTCACCCCCATTACGGACAAAGTATAATGAGATGCAATAATCAATCCAAAGGAGGATAAAAATGGAAAACAAATCCGCTTTAAAAAAGCATTTATGTCAATTAGAACAAATGTTGTTAAAACCGGAAATTCGTTCAACTGACGATTTTTTTGAATCCGGAAATCCAGGGAATATTCGGCATAAAAAGGATTGTGTCGATGAGGGCGGACTTAGTATAAGGAAAATGACTCTTTATGATTTTGAGATAAATCCTTTATCAGAAGATGTAGTATTAACGACATTTCGTGTAAAAGATGATACAAGAATGCAAGATACTTTACGCAGCTCGATTTGGAAATTTCGTGATGGAAGATGGCAAATGTTTTTCCATCAAGGAACGTTAATAAAATCGTAATCATGATTGTGGAGTCGTTGCAGAAATATTAGAGTGAGTTCTTTTGAAATATCAATATGAAAGGTCCTTGTGAATAAAAATATCTGCTTTCAAACTAGAATTTTTCTGAACTCCCGGACTATGTATGAAAGAGTTTATCGTGATTTCATTTGACTCGCTCAAGTTTCATATTGATTTTCTGTGTATCATCCTCTAGCATAAAATACAAGTGACTAAGATTGTCCTAATAAATCAATTTGTCCGTAATGTGGGAGTGTTGTTCATGTTATCAGATATTACCGTGAGAGATGCCGAATTCAGCGATTTGCCTACCATTGTAGAGATATACAACTCTACCATTCCAAGCAGAATGGTAACGGCTGATTTAGAACCTGTTTCTGTTCAAAGCAAAACACAGTGGTTTAAAGAGCACTCTCCTTCTTCCAGACCTTTATGGGTAATAGACCATCAAGGAAAAATAGGCGGATGGTTGAGCTTTCAATCGTTTTATGGAAGACCGGCTTATCACTCGACAGCAGAAATCAGCATTTATCTTCACCCGGATTTCAGAGGAAAAGGACTTGGAAAATATATGCTCCAAAAAGCAATAGATGCTTGCCCAAGACTTCAAATAAAAACCTTGCTTGCGTTTATATTTGGACATAACAAGCCGAGCCTTCAACTTTTTTCACATTTTGAATTTGAAAAATGGGCCCACCTGCCAAACGTCGCAGAATTAGACGGCGTTGAAAGAGATTTAATCATTCTTGGGAAAAGAGTCACTCCATGACGCATCAAGGCTTAGCCGTTTATAGCGCAATAGATTTTCTCAAAATAACCGCTAAACTCAATATGTAAAGCAACCATTTCAGACACTGGTCAAAAGATGATACACTAATATATAAAAGGAATATTGGTCCATTTAGAGAATCATATAAATAAAACGAAACGATTGAAATCTCTGATCTTATCCACGCCACCTTGGCAGAAACACCGAATAAGCGCAAAGAATTGAAAACGGATAAGCCTTGAACTGCCGATGTATTTATTAAAACAAAGGCTATGGAATAACTCTGTTGATTTTTGATAAACCAGCTAACGTTACATGGTATAAGATAAAACATTTGTTTGGATGTTTTATAATAGCAAAATTTAAAAATTGAATTCGTCTGAACAACATCGTTAAAAAGGGTTCTTTAACCATTCTCTTATGTCATTTTCAGCAAGTGAACCTGTTTTTCAAAAACGAACTGTATGCAAAAATAAAGATGGCTATACTTGTATGCACAGTGATTCAAAACAAGTTATGCGTTTCGGTAAGTACAAGGTTAAACTTGGACTAAAAGAAATGGAAAATACAAAAGGAAATGGGTTGAATGGATAAAAAATTCGAAATATTAATGAAAGTGATGCCTTTCCTAAGTGGTCTTTTTATCTTAGTCGGCTTGATTATGGCAATATTAAGTGTATTTGACCATAATGTACAAATATTTTGTTTATCTTTATTCCTGATTTTGCAATCCGTACTTGCATTAACATATACTAAGTTATTTAAAAAAATTTGGCAGAAATAACTTTCACTTTTAAGTTATTAAGATATTCACTGTTTAACTCACAAACCATTCATCAGTGAAGCCCTTTTTTAAAGGTTCCATTCAATTTTTAGATCAAAAAACAGAGCGGACCGGCACGCGAGAAACATCGGCTCATTGCACGCCATTTTAACACAAAACCCTCGACAATTCCTACTGAAGTTATCGAGGGCTAAGAAGTTTTTTCAAAAGATATTCATTTCTTGCGTCTGTTAAATACTTAATTATTTTTAATTTTGTTTAATGATTTATTACGCATATAAATTGGAAGACCTAAAGCAGTTAAACCGAGACCACATAACGCTAGGATCGTTTGTGTGAATAAGGTGTTGATCACGATAAATAACCCGCCAATAATCGCTATGATAGGGATGACAGGATATAACGGCACCTTGTAAGGTCGCACAAGATTCGGTTCTTTTTTGCGCAAAATGATGACAGCAAGAAAAGTCATCGTATAGAATATCCAAATCACAAACACTAACATATCCGTTAACGTATTAAATCCACCTAATAGCATCATCATGACCGCAACCAACAAGATGAATATTCCAGAATTATATGGAATTCGCGTTTTATTTGATAACGTAGCAAACCATTTGCTAAAAGACAATTGATCTTCTAATGCCATTGCATAAGGGATTCTCATTCCGGTCATCGTATATCCATTAATGCTGCCAAATACCGAAATTAAGATACCGATGCTAACCAATTTTCCACCCATCGTACCAAAAAGAACGTTTGCTACATTAGACGCAGGCGTATCAGTCCCTGCTAGAGCTGTTGCCGGCATAACTAAGAGGAATGCAATATTAATTAATAAATAAACGATCGTAACGCTCGACAGCCCTACTATAATTGCTTTAGGCAAATCTTTCTTGGGATTTTTCATTTCTCCAGCGATATTCCCTACATGAATCCATCCATCATAGGCAAACATGGTTGCCAGCAAACCAGAACCAAGGGCCGATATAAAAGCTTTATCTTGTCCTGCTTCAATCGGGAAAAGTTGAAAAGATACATTCCCTTCGTGCAGCAATCCAAAAATAGAAATAAGAGCTAAAGGAAGTAATTTACATATAGTAAAAACAGTCTGAATGCCCCCAGCAGCTTTCGCACCTAAAAAGTTCATAAGGGTGATAAAGGTAGCTGTAAGAATTGCTATTCCCACAATCATCATTCTATGTTCATTCGCATGGAATCCAAACAGACTAACCGTTTGGGTCCCGAAAATAATCGCAAGTGCAGCAATGTTGGCCGGAAAGTAGATAATTGTTTGTGCCCATCCCAATAAAAATGCCGTTAAATTGCCATATGTACGCTTTAAATAGGCCATCATGCCGCCTGTTTCCGGAATGGCTGCCGATAATTCAGCTGCCGTTAATCCTGCACAAATAGTTAACACTCCTCCAATCAGCCATGCAAGCAGCCCTAAACTTGCTGTCCCGGTGGCACCATATACTGCAGTTGGCTTAAAAAAAACACCGGCTCCAATTACAGTACCGATAACTGTAGTTAAAGCAGCCAAGAAACCAATTTCTTTTTTTAGCTCTTGTTGTGACAAAGTACTCACTCCTGTTTTATTGTGTTTAAGATATATGACTTTTAAGACTCGTACAAACAACAGTCATGATACACATAAAATCTCCAAAAGAAAAGGGCATTTGGTAAATTATCGTTTCTACACAAAATGCCCCATTTTACTGAATATTATTTATGGTTTGAAACAAAAAAGATAAGTACTTTTCATAAAATTTCGTTTTTTAACCAGAAGGTTTTCTTTTTCTATCTCAACTATTGTCATCAATAAAATTCATGAAAAGTCCGATATATTGCATAACCTTATTAAAATAATATTGAAAAGAAGCTGAATAAGGGAATCAACATCATCGTTCGCACACCTTCTTTTGCATTTATTGTCATAAAGCGAACATGAAATGAAACCTTTTCTTCGTTCGGCCGTTAAAACAAGTTCTCAGGGCAACAAAGTATGTAAAACTTGTACAAACGCTCCAATTTGTTGAAAGGTATAGAATCATGATGTATTATCTTTGCAGTTTCATATTCTGCTCCATCTTTCATTAAAGTCGTGTAACACATCACATATTTTCGAACGAACAAATCCGGCACAGACCCACCAATCAGGTAAATGCAATGATTTTACTGCCCTTAATATATCCATCATCCACTCATCTTCTTTTATCAGTTGAATGATCTCTTTCTCATTTTGGATCATCATCCATTCATCCCCTCCAATCAAACGTATACTTCTATCATTATAAAACCAAAATACGTCTCCGGCAGTAACACCTTATTATGCAGTCCCATTCAATTTACCTAGCCGTTTATAAAACTTTCGGTTCTCGAGATCATAAATTTTCCTTCCAATTCCATAGACTGTTACTGTACCCATATCAAGCGCATAAAAAAAGACTTCCGCAATCGTAGAAGTCTCTTGAAAAAAGAATGGAAAAGGATTTCCAGTGTTTAGAGTCAACTTGCACACCAAAAAGGGAAGAAGACATTAAATCGTCCTCGTCTGCCATTTTCCTGTAAAAAGGAGGGCAGGCTTATGAAAATGGTTCCGGTTGTGCATTTCTTCGATTTTTTACGATTTTGAATCCTTTTATTCCCTCAATCAATTAAAAAGCGTTTAGCAAAATATCGTCAGGAACGATTAAATTTGGTTCAGTAGATTCAATGATTTCCTCCACAGTATATCCTTTTGCGACTTCCACTAGCTTTAATCCTTCTTTTGTGACATCGATTACGGCTCGGTCCGTAATAATCCGGTTGACCACGCCTTGTCCTGTTAATGGCAAGGAGCATTTTTTAAGAATTTTCGGTTCACCATATTTATTCGTATGTTCCATAATTACGACAATCCGCTTAGCACCATGGACCAAATCCATGGCTCCCCCCATCCCTTTAATCATTTTTCCGGGTATCATCCAGTTAGCCAAATCTCCTGTTTCAGAAACTTCCATGCCCCCGAGAATCGCTAAATCAAGATGCCCGCCTCGAATCATGGCAAAAGATTCTGCACTGCTAAAATAAGATGCGCCCTTTATTGCCGTCACGGTTTCTTTTCCCGCATTAATGAGATCGGGATCTACTTCCTCTTTCTTAGGATAGGGGCCTATTCCTAATAAACCGTTCTCCGACTGCAATACGATCTGTTTATGTTCGGAAACATAGTTCGCGACCAACGTCGGCATCCCTATCCCCAAATTAACGTAATACCCGTCCCGGATTTCCTTTTCCGCCCTGCGAGCAATTCTTTCACGTATTTTCGTTTTATCTTCTTTCACCACCATGTTTTGCATCCCTCCTCTTTAGGTAAATCCATCACTTCTTAACGGCTGACGGTTAATCGTTCTATTCGTTTTTCTTGTTGGCCGACTACAAGATGTTGAACATAAATTCCCGGCGTATGAATTTGATCCGGATCGAGTTCACCGATTTCGTATAATTCTTCTACTTCCGCAATCGTCACTTTTCCGGCTGCTGCCATCATAGGATTGAAGTTTCTAGCCGTCTTGTTGTAAATAAGATTTCCCATTTTGTCTCCTTTTGCTGCTCTAATCAAGCTAAAATCGGCCGTCATCCCGTATTCCAATAAATATTTCTTGTTTTGGAAGGTTCTGACTTCACGTCCTTCCGCAATGGGGGTGCCTACACCAGCAGGAGTATAGAATGCAGGAATTCCGGCTCCTCCTGCCCTAATTCTTTCCGCCAAAGTTCCCTGCGGAATCAGTTCCACTTCCACTTCTCCCGATAAAACTTGTCTTTCAAATTCTTTATTTTCCCCAACATAAGAACCGATGATTTTTTTGATCTGTTTATTTCTTAAAAGCAGCCCCAATCCCCAATCATCTACACCACAGTTATTAGAAATCACTGTTAAATCTTTTACACCCGATTCGGCGAGCGCTTTAATCAAATTTTCAGGAATCCCTACGAGACCGAAACCGCCCACCATGATAGTCATGCCGTCTTGAATATCTTGAATCGCCTCTTCAAAACTATTAAATATCGTTTTCATGTTCTTTCCGGACTCCTCCTTCTGCGATTCTTCTCTTATAGAAACGATGGCGTCATCTTGACTCCCGCCAATACGCGAATACTAAAAAATGGTCTGGCAGTTGTTTCTATCTTACGGTTCATTTAATGAAAAAATGACAACATCTCATTTGAACGACAAACCCCTCTCTTTTTAAGCACAAACTTTTTTGGTCAGCTAGCAGCAATTGGATGACGTGGACGTTGTCACTCTTCATCCGTTTATGTCTTTCATCGACTAGAACAAAGTGGACAGTGGCCTCAACCACCGTCCACTCTCTCCTTATTTCACCTGCGGAAGCGGGCGTTTTAACCATTCATTGTAAAACGCGTCAATATCAGGTTCAAAGTCTTTTAAGATGGGATACCATGGAGTCACGGCTTCTACCTCTAACTGGGTCGCGCATTGAGGGCAGTAATACTCACGAATAACCTGCCACTCCGGATCTGGCGCAAGCATTTTCGGATAAAGCTCCGTCAACTTTTCCTCTGTATCGCGGACATGGATCAGAGCATGCAGCTTCCAGTTATCGCTCGCCTCACAAAATTCATATCCGCAATCACATTTTACGATTCGATCACCGTTTTTCTTTTGCACAATATATAAATGCAGCCCGGCAGGAAGTAAAATGGGATCATCCCACGGAACACGCTCTTGCAGTATGCTTATATATTTTTCGAAACGATCCGCATCCTTAAAATTCGAAAGCATTTGCTTTAATTTGTGAAAATCAATCGTTCCGTCTATTAACTCTTCAATGGTTTTACGATCGTACGTTGTCATGTTTTCACCTCTCTCGAATCAGTTTTTTAGTGTTTAATTTTTGCACCGAAAACCGGAACCCCTAGCTCCTCTTCAGTCAGATTCCAATCTTTCGGCAAGTTCCAAAATTCTTTAAATTCCCCCCTGAACGATTGACTCAGTGCGAAGCTGCCGGCATACATATGACGAACTTGAACAGCAGCATCTTTTTTCAAGATTTTCTCTCTTTCTTTCTTCATCCACTCTTTCGTCTTTAACCCCCGTTTGAGTCGTTCTTTGCGTATTTCCTTGCGGCGTTTTTCCGTCTTTTTTTCGTCGACAATATATCGACCTTGTTTATCTTTGGTGAATACAGCACCGTACACTTTTTCCGCATAACGCGGTAAAACGTACCCGTCGTTCAAATCATCTTCAATCATTTTTGGTTTGCGTTCAAGCGGATCACCAAATCCAGGGCCTCCACGAAGGTAGTTTAAATAGAGATCATAATTGTCAAAGATCGTTTCCGTTGTAATCGATTGTTTATCTCGAATAATTTCCTTCGCTTCGATCAGCTTATCGTATTCCGGATTGTCCGGATCCGGATCTCCACCTGTCGGAATAGGAAGCTTTTTATCAATCAATTCCTTTATATTTGTACCATGAGCTTCAAAGCGATAGCCGGATGCTGCCGGATAGCCTCCCATCAATCCGCAATCGCTCGACATATAGCCGTTCCCCATGAAGAACATGGTCCAGTCTTTCGCACCGTACACCAACCTTAATGTTTCATATCCGTTCCCGCCGCGATATTTTCCGTAACCGCCCGTGTTTGGTTTAATGCTTCGTCCTAAGTAAAGAAGCGGTTCCGCCAGTTCCCAAATTTCCATGTCTCCCATATCGCCTTCTGGATTCCAGATGGCTGCTGCGTGGCTAATGCCGTCTTTTACCGCACCGGCCCCGACACCTTCGGCAGCAGATTCAAAGCTGTTGACAGCATGGTTTTCATTAAACTGGTTATATCCACCACCTTGCAGCCAGTTCGAAGTGTTGGCATTCCCGGCATTCACTTCTTCCAAATAACCGCGGGCAAAGTAGTTTCGGCTGAGTGCACGCCATAGTGGGCTCCATGCTGAAACAAGGAAGTGCCATGCATAGCTATGTGCTGTTCGGATATCGTCTGGATTCAGCCATGATCCATATGGCAAATCAAACTGACTAGCATAATAGGCACCGTCGTTAACCCTGTCTTTAGGAATCAAAGTTTGCGACATCATGACCCAGATACCGCTTGTAATCGAAACAGGTGTGGCATTATAACTGTGCCATCCCCATCGGTTTACCCCTTCAAAGTTAATCTCAAATTTGCCGTTTTTATGGACGGTCAGTTCAGTCGGTGCATGCATGATCGTATTTACTCGAGCATATGGCGGAACATCAAGATTTTCATATGGAACATCGACAAACGATACTTGACGATATTTTCCAGGTATTAACAATGTTTTGACTTGGTTCACAAATCCACGTCGTCCGTCTTCGATGACTTCACGAATAAATTGTTTATATGTTTCAACTCCTTCCTCTTTTACAATATCTAGAACAAGGTCTCGAATCATATGACAGCCAGCAATGCGCGTACGTTCGTCCAGCAGCCAGTACTTCGTCGTACGAACAGAACGCTGGCTCTCAATTAACCAGTCTTTCAACAAAGTGTCGTTTTTTCCAATTTTGCGACATGCAACCTGATAGCCATCGTCATAGCGCGTCACAGGTCCCACCGTCATACTTCCTGGTGCAGTGGCTCCAACATCAATAACATGTGTTACACCGCCAACCCAACCAATAAGCTCTCCTTCATGGAAAATCGGAACAATCGTATGGACGTCACATGGGTGAACATTTCCAATTTGACAATCGTTATTACAGAAAATATCTCCATCTTCAATGCCGGGGTTCTCCTCATAATCATTTTTGATCATATATTTGATCGCTGCCCCCATCGTCCCTACGTGAATGATAATTCCGGTGGATGTCACGACCGAATCGGCTTCCGGAGTATATAAGGTAAAGCATAATTCCCCTTCTTGCTCCACAATAGGAGAAGCGGCTACTCTTTTCGCTGTTTCCCTTGCATGTACAACGCCCCCGCGCAGTTTGGCAAAAATTTTCTCATAGCGAATGGGGTCAGATTCCTTAAGCGGCAATGTTTTCAGACCTGCATAATGACCTGTTGTCCGACTAATCTCATCTATTTCTTGCCGCATTTCTTTAAGCGTTTTACCGTCCCATCCAATGGTTTTTCGCTGTTTTTTCGCTTTTACAGAAATCGGATCCATATGACAATGCCTCCTTTTAGATTAGAGTTCTTTCAAATGAAAAATGCGGTGTGCATCCAGGTACGTCTCAAATCCAGGCGGAATGACAAATGTTGTCGCTGGAGACTCAATAATCGAAAATGATTGAATTTTGTTTCCTGGCTTAAGTTTTTCCATTTCCCAAATATCAGCGACCATCCATTCGCCCTTCCAATAAACATTGCGTGTACCGAGAAATGCATCTTTCGGCGGTGTCTCGCTGTCTAGCGGTTCTTCAGGAATTCTCGGTTTTGCCACTTCTACAATTCCACGAACGATGGCACCGGTGATGCTGTAGCCAAGTTCCGGGGAACGTGCTGCTTTTGCATATACACGCGTATAAGTATCTTCAAAGGCAGTAACTAGCGCTTCCCAATCCTCCACCTCTTTAAAGGATGCAATGGGCGCTTCAATTTCCAAATCGTTTAGCTGCCCTTGATATTGCATACGGAAATATAACCGGAAATCCACATCTTTTCTCTCAAATTTGTTTTTCTCAAATTCAGCTGCTACTTTTTCCATAAGCTCATCCCAAGCCCTTTGCAGCTCTTTGCCCGCTTTGAACTTCACTTCATCCGATGCACCATCATCCACATTAATATCAAGCGTTTTATCATAACGGTACTCAAAATCTGCCGCCCCGCAGCCAAAAGCCGAGAATCCTGCCGCCCAAGCCGGAACAAGAACATCTTCAAAACCAAGTCCTTTTGTATACCCAGCCGTATGCAACGGTCCTCCGCCTCCGTATGAGAAGCATACATATTGCGAAGGGGAATACCCTTTTCCAAGAATCATGGATTCCAGATAATTGCGCAGCTGCGATTCTAAGAGATCAATGACTCCGTATGCGGCATCTTCTACAGACAATCCAAGAGGTTCAGCAATTTGCTTTTTCACTGCTTCATAAGCGCGTTCCGGATACAATTTCACTTCTCCGCCAAGGAAATTATCCGGATTAATCAACCCTAGGACGACGTGGCAATCCGATACCGTTACCGTGTCGATGCCGCCTTCCGGATAACACACTCCCACTCTAGAACCCGCACTATCCGGTCCCAGTGTGAGGGACTTAAAGTTTGGATCAATTCTTACAAAACTTCCGGCACCCGCTCCAACCGTATCCATCGCCACAAGCGGAAGCGAAAGAACGAGACGAGCCATATCAGGGCTAGTGTTAATGCTAAGATCTCCCTGGGTAATCAGAGCCATATCAAAACTCGTTCCGCCGATATCCGAACAAGCGATATTTTTAATCCCTAGATGCTCGCCGAGGTATTTTGCTCCGATAACCCCGCCAATCGGACCAGACACTAGTGTTCTAGCCAGCTCATTTGCACGTGTGCTTATTGTGCCGCCATGGCTTGCCATCACGCGTAAATCAAAATTGGCACCGTGCTCTTTTAACCGAGTATCAATCTTTTCCAGCGTTTCACGTGAAGGATCGGCAGCATAAGCTTCAATTATAGTCGTGTTAGTGCGGTGAGACTCTTTTCTGACAGGATAATAATCAACCGAGGCGAAGACCGGGACTTCTTTTCCGAGCTTTTTCATCGTCTCTTTTGCAATGTCCCGCACTTTCCTCTCATGAGCAGGATATTTATAAGAATGCAACAAGCTGATGACAATCGCTTCCACATCTCGTTCTAACAGTTCCTCTACAGCTGGCGCCACTTCATGTTCGTACAAAGGTATGACAACATTGCCGAATAAATCAATCCGTTCCGTTACCCCCCTCGTTAATTCACGCGGAACTAAAGGCGGATCATAGCGATGCGTATTTAAATGAAGTCGATCAGAATATGAATACCCGAGATAAGCTTGAATCGCTCTTCCCATTCTATGGAAGTCTTCCATTCCTTTGTTGACGATTAAGCCGACTTTCCGTCCTTTTCTTGACACAAGTCTGTTTAACATGGCTGTTCCCGAATAGACTCCGGCAAGCAATTTTGGAAATTCCTCATCAACGGTTGTATTCCAATAAGCAAGAGCATCTTTTGCCGAGTTAAGAAGCCCGACAGACTCGTCTTCCGGAGTGGATTGCGCCTTTCCAACAACAAAATCGCCGGTATCATCAATAATGAACGTGTCTGTCATGGTTCCTCCCGCATCGATTGCGAGAATTTGCGCATTTTTAGTGATCACTGTTTTCATTCCTTCCTCCCCTTTCTTCTCCTCTTCGAAACGGTATTTTGTTGTCATCGACGTCTTCGGCAGTTGTCATGCTATTTTCTGAATCTGTTTCGATTTTCTTCCCCCTTCCGATCTTCGAAGCAATTTTGCATTCGCTTACTTATATTGCAATTGCCGTGCCAATTGACCATGACATTCAAAACATGGATTTTTTCGTTCCTTTTTCATGCTTTTCTTCATACAAATTGTAGCGATTCGCTACACCTGTCGTGCTACACTCTTAAAAGCGGGACAATTTTTTACAGAAACAACAACATAAGAACATAATGATTTCATTTTTAAAAATAAAATGTTAGAATATTATGAAAAGTGAAAATTTAAGGGGTGAGGTCATGATAGCGGTCTTCTCTATACAAAACTTGCCCGACAAAACAAAAGAATTGGAAACGTTATGGGAATGGTTTGTAACGAACTCGAAAGATGAGGTGGTCGTGAATAAAGTCCGGAAAGATGTTCTTGATTCATGGAAGCGCTGTCAAAACAAAGGGGTAAATCCAAGACAATTGCAAACAAAGCCCGCATTATCAAATTATCAACTCAACAACTTGTTAGAAGAATCCGAACTCTACCATGTCGCAAAACCCATTATTGACGATTTATTTCAAAAAATGGATGGAACCGGTTATCTCATCACATTGAACGATGAAAAAGGTCGAATGATTTATTTAAAGGGCGAATCTCATATTAAAAGGCTTGCCGAAAAAATGAATTTTTTCCCCGGAATGGATTGGAGTGAACACGCCGCCGGAACAAACGCCATTGGAACCAGTATTATAACGAAGAGTCCCATTCAAATTTTGTCAGCAGAACATTTTTGTCAAGGATGTCATCCATGGACATGCTCATCAGCGCCCATTTTTCACCCCCTTACAAAGAAAGTAATCGGTGCGATCGATATCACAGGCCCATGGTATAATGCCCAGCCGCACACACTCGGCTTTGCCGTATCGATTGCCCAAATCATCGAAAAGCAGCTTGAATATGTTTATATGCAAGTGAACAACTTGCTATCGGAGCATTTTTTTCAAACTACAAAAAAGTGGAAAGATCACCACGTTCTTGTTCTGACTCATGATTGGAAGGTCTTCAAAAGTGATGGAACATTTGCTGATTCACTTAAACTTTCACCGCTGATGAGTGTAAAAGAAGAACCTCCATTCCGCCATTTAGTTCGTGAACTTACGAAACTAGAGAATCCTTTGAACCAAACAGATCATGACCATCTAATCTTTATTCAAGATTTCGAAGCCGTTCATCTTGAACCGATTTTCTTTAAAAAAGTGATAGCTGGCTATATCATCGTTTTGAAAAAACATAAAAAGGCACTATCTACACCGTCTGCTTCGAATGAACCATCTCCTTGGAGCAACATCATCGGAAAGTCACATATGTTTATCCAGTCGCTTCGTAAATGCCGGAAAGCAGCACCAACCAATGTTCCGATCCTATTGATGGGAGAAAGCGGAACAGGCAAAGAAATTATTGCTCGTTCCATACATGAAGCAAGCCAACGAAAGGATCGGCCTTTTATCGCCATTAACTGCGGTGCCATTCAAAAGGAATTAATCGGAAGTGAGCTGTTCGGCTACGAAAAAGGAGCCTTTACAGGTGCTCGAAAAGAAGGCAAAAAAGGAAAATTCGAGGAAGCGAATGGCGGAACTTTGTTTTTAGATGAAATTGGCGAAATGCCTTTGGAATTACAAGTTCATTTATTAAGAGTGCTTCAAGAAAAAGAAGTCACTAGACTTGGATCGTCAAAGTCTATTCCGGTCGATGTTCGTATCATCGCAGCGACGAATAAAGATCTTCATGCACTCATTCAAAACGGTCAATTTCGCGACGATCTTTTCTTTCGATTAAACGTCGTAACAGTGAATTTGCCTCCGCTCCGAGAAAGAAATGAAGATATTTCACTGCTTGCCGATTATTTTTTAAAATGCTTTGCGGAAAAATACGAAAAGCCTCCGTTATCTCTTGCACAAGATACATTGGATTTTCTGCAAAACTATCAGTGGCCGGGAAATATAAGAGAACTCCAAAACGCACTAGAACATGCCGTCATTTTTAGTGATTCTTCCATCATACATCTAGAAAATTTGCCATCTTATTTATTGGAAAAGCACGTGAGGCGAGATCAAAATGAAGGACTTTCATTATTTGAACAGGAAGAGAAAAAAATGCTTCTCAAACTTCTGGACGAAACGGACTGGAATCTGTCCGCCGTTGCCAAACGACTAAACATTGCTCGATCCACCCTTTATCGCAAGCTCAAAAAATATGGATTTTCCAAAAACCGATAGAGCGTTTAAGAAAAAATTCGGAAAACTAAAGATGCGGCTCTTTAACAAAAATATTATTTCCAATGTAGAACCTTGGGAGCTCCATTCTCTGTCAAGGTTCTTTTTTATTGATGTCATTTATAAAAATAAAGCATTTCCAATCACTCTCATACTTTGTGCTGCCACATTAGCCATTTCCTATATTAGACAAATTAAAAAAACAGCAGAGTATTTCTACCCTGCTGTTCGTTAGCTAAAAAATATTGAGCTTTAACAGAACCTCAAGCCTTTAAAACAATCATGAAGGCGCCATGCCGATCCAAATGTTCGAATTTCATGCTTCTTCCCATCTTATCTCTTTCATCTGGCAAAGTAATAACGTTTAATGAGCAAGAAGAACGGGTATTCTACTAGAGTTATGCTATCTACGTATCATCCAAAATTATTCTATAAAACTTTTTTAGAGCTGTACGACAACTTTTTTCGCTTGCAAAATCCACCCGCTCTTTCTGTGATTCATATCCTTATTGCTTCATTTTTCTTTCTCTTTTTCCCCAAGGCTTAAATACTGAAAGGATAAACATCGCAATAAGCGAAACAATCTGCAGTATAATTCCGATGAAAAGAGATGTTCGATCCACCAAAAAATCCGGATTTTGCACCGACTGCATTCCTTGAGCTGTTGTAATCGTGAAAGCCTTTAACGACCATAAGTAAATTCCCACCATCCCAAGACCGATTGAAAAAATCGTTAACACTTCTTTGGCAATGATCCAATAATATCGGAAAAAACCCCAATGAGTAAGCAACGAAAGCAAAATACCGGTCACGACGGTGCCGATCGTGGAGGCTCTAACGGATGTTTTAGCTAACAGATGTATACTCGTATATGAAGCCTTCAATACACCCTCATCCGTCATGGTCGCTGCAGCAATGCTTAAAATCAAGAAGGTGATTGTAACGCCGAACATGATAGCTGAAAATAAGATATGCAAGGTTAACAGCCATTTTTTGGAGTTATTCCAATTTTCTTCATGCCCGCCTTCCTCCCATCTACAAGTTAAACCGATAACCCACCCCCCAAATAGTCTGAATGTATTGTGGATTAGTTGGATCGAGTTCAATTTTCTCGCGCAGTTTACTGACATGCACAGTAACCGTGGCCATATCACCGAGCGAATCCATCCCCCATATTCGTTCAAAAATCTGTTCCTTGCTAAAAACCTGATTCGGGTGAGTCACAAATAACAGCAGCAAGTCGTATTCTTTCGATGTCAGCAATACTTCCTTTCCATTGACGAAGACCTTGCGTGACCTTTTATCGATGACAATTCCTCGGATACGAATTTCTTCCGTTTTTCGTTCAACACTACCGACCAGTCTTTCAAAACGGGAAAGATGAGCTTTCACCCTGGCAACCAATTCACCGAGACTAAAAGGTTTAATAATGTAATCGTCAGCTCCCATCCCTAAACCACGGATTTTATCTACATCTTCTTTTTTGGCAGAAACGATTAAAATAGGGATATTCAGTACTTTACGAACCTGCCTGCATATTTCAAACCCATCGGTATGCGGAAGCATCAAATCCAAAAGAATAAGATCATACGCCCCGTTCAACGCCATCTGTAAACCTTTGTTCCCGCTTGAAGCGATATCCACCGAAAAACCGTTTGCCTCCAAATAATCCTTTTGCACTTCAGCGATCACGTGATCATCTTCTATGAATAAAATTCGTTTCATTCCTGTTCCTCACTTCATTCCGTTTGATTTTTTCAATGTGAAAAAGATTGTAGTACCTTCTCCTAACTGGCTTTCTGCCCAAACCTTTCTACCATGTTCTTCGATGATTTGCTTCACAATGGCCAGTCCAAGACCGCTTCCTCCAGTCTCTGCATTCCTTGATTTTTCTGCCCGATAAAATCGCTCGAAAATATGTTGAAGCGCTTCTTTTTCCATTCCAGACCCGTTGTCCCGAATAGCAATGGTGACATCCTTTTCTCCAACGATTAGTTCAAATTCGATTTCCAATGTTTTGCCTTGTTTATATTTGAGGCTGTTATCCACGATATTCATTATCACTCGACGCAATTGTTCACGATCTGCTACGACAGTTAATGGTTTCGTCACGTCATTTGCCTCATATAAAAAGTTTACTTTTACACCATTCAGATTCGGATCAAACCGCAGCTCATCCACGCAATCCGTTAAATAATCCACAATGTCGATATTCTCAAAGTGGAAAGGCACCCTTTTTAGATCCAGTTTTGAGAACAAAAATAAATCATCAATTAAATGGTCCATGTCATCAGCTTTTTTGTAAATCATGTTCATATACTTGTCCAGCTTTTCTTTTGTATCCGCAATTCCGTCCATAACTGCTTCCACGCAACCTTTTATCCCTGTAATCGGCGTTTTCAAATCATGATAAATGTTAGCCAACAGCTCTTTTCGGTTCTCTTCATATTGTAGTTGAAGCTGAATCGATTCTTTTAACCTACATCTCATTTCTTCAAACGCTTCACTCAATTCACCAATTTCGTCTTTACGCTTTACGTCCACTTTTTCATTCAGATTCCCTTCCTTGATCTGTTCTGCGGCGTTTTTGAGTGCATATATCGGTTTAATGATGCTTCGGGAAACAAAATATGTGAGGAATCCATTGGTTAAACTGATCACTAACACCAAAGATAGTAGGACTAAAGGAAAAAACTTTGGCATAAAGTGGGCAAGCGGACTGGTATCAGTAAACAAATATACAGTTCCGACAGTCCCATCCGGAAAATGATAATCTTGTGTTTGAATGGCATAAAAACGATCTTTTACTCTTATCCATGTCTCCCATCTGTTTCTATCCTTGTCCATTCTTAATCGTTCTTTTGACAAATGTGCGTCTTTCAAGAATGCAGATGTAAAAATCGTTTGATTCTGTTTAGTGACAAGAAGACCAGAATGATTTGAACGCAGTTCTTTGTCTACATTTTGCAAAAAAGTTTTATCCGTCAGACGTTCAGGGTCATACTTGGACACCATTTTGATCCCCGAAAAAAGCTCATCTCGTTTTTTAAACGTTTCTGCGAAAGAAAACACTCACTTATTCTGTTCATCGTGCTGATAATAATGATTGATTCCTTTAATGTCGTCCAAAAAAATTCCTATCAACATCATTACCGACAAAACAAATAAAAACATTGGAATCAGCACCATGCCAATGTACGATAACAGTAGTTTTTTGCGAATAGACATCATCAACTCTCCCATATGAATCATGTTCTAGTTTTTATATTAGTGCCTAGCCTTAAAAAAACTCTAAACCATTTCTAAAAAAAGTATAAAATCATAAAGTCCATACACTTCTTCAATCGATCCGATTGCCCTCTTTATAATGCTGGCTCTTTCAACCGAATGGTCCCGTTTCCTATCTTTGCCTAACCGATCAACTATTATTGGAATAAAAATGTATCAATATGGAGAACTACTTTTTGGAAGGGATAAAAAACAAGCCAACGCCATAAGAATTCTTTTGTGTGGAGAAATCAATGGATCATGTAAGTAAAAACTTCAACAAACCTTTCAATTGGGAAAAGGCCATTGAACTAGACAACCAGTCTTTATGCTCATCTGAATATATGAACATAAATAATTGTACATTTAGGTCATGGTCTATATGTACAATCTGTAATCCAATTTGCATTTTTAACCAAAAGAAAAAGACCACTTTATTCTGGTCTTTAATTATTTTCAATTCATTATAACTGCCCCTTTAGTTAACAATTATAAACTGTTTAGTAAGACTATTAATAAAAGAGATATTATTTTGAATTCAAATTATCACGGTCAGCAGCTTCTGGCGGTTGTTCCATCCAACCACGGTCAATCATTATATTGGCTCCATCCTCCACAAATAAACCCACATCCATCAATAATCGCATATACATGGTACCAATATCACGTCTACCGTTCAAAGATATTCCATTTGCATAGGTTCTTATTTTCATGGAAAACATATCAATTTTATGGGCTACCATTAACTTATCAGAAAATGGAGAAGTAGTCGAAGTGGTGACTAAGTGGTCTATTAAGGAAGGTGAAGGTAAATTTTCCTTATCCAGTTTTTGTGTACATAAATCAATATGTTTTTGGTTGATTAATTTCCCTCGTGTAAAATAATTCCTAATTTTTTCTTCTTTAGCTACTTGAGTACAAAAGGATATGTATTAATTTTTTCAAAAAGTATAAACTAAAAAAAATGTTAATGAGGTGTTTTAGGTGTCAAATACATTAAATTTATCATCGGCTGAACAAGGAAAATTCTGATTTCCAACTGAAAGTCTTCTGCTCCTTTAGCTCAATCGAGTAGGAGGCCTTTTTTGTTTGTCCTTCTACTTATGAGGTACATCACACTAACAACAATTCATACTTACTTCATACCTAAAGCACTAAACGAAAAAAGCCCCAACGTGTTAGACACGTTAGAGCTTTGATAAAAGGGAAATGAATGGAAAAAACTCTAACAAACCCAATACTGCTTTTAGGTTTGTTGTCATTTGTAGCAGCAGTAAGAATCAAAACGAGGAGAGGGAAAAATCTGCAAAACCCTTTCCAAAATATACCTATTTTATGCGATCTTTTAAACCTACGCACCCGTTCATTCAATAAAAAAAGCGATTCTTTATGAAAGAATCGCGCTCGTTACGTAAAGAAGAAAAAACTCCAAGCACATTAGAAACATTGGTAAGATTGGATTCTTCTTAAATCAATTACATCAAATATCCAACCTAATCGTCGTCTCCAACGGAATCCTACAACAGCATTTCTTCCAACAAATTTTGGAAAGAACCAAAATTTATCTCCATTTGTCAACCATATATAAGTGTTACGATTTATACAACGTCTTATCCCACTAGAACCTGTTTGCCAGGAAGGAAACGGTGGTGTAAAAGCAGGTGGCGCTATCATCGGCTGTGCTAAATCCATTTCTGGTGAGGTTGGAACAGGATAATCTGGTTGATGTTGCTGCCTTGGTAAATAACCGAATTGGTCATAGCTTTCCTCATATGGATACATATAACTGTAATACAAGAGGATACCTCCTAATAGTTCATTTCATAATAAATTATGCACAATAACCTAAAAGGTGAAATGCTGCTCTAACCCTTGCAGACTCACTTTTATTCCATTTAAGGTGGACCGTCAAAAAATTGCAGAATTATAACGTTAAGAAAATCCAAATATAAAAAACCTAATTCTCGCTTACAACACCAAGAAATTAGGAATTGGGTGCTTCATAAAAGCCTAAAAATAAAGACATGTTAATCAGATCGACGTATTTACCTTTACTAAATTTGATTTGTTTCTTTAACCCTTCTCTTGAAATCCCATCTTTTGATATAAAGCAATAGCTGAATCATTTCCTGAAATAGCTTGTAAACAGATCTTCTTTCCAATCCTCTGGAATATAGGAAGTATCATGTCATCGACTTAACCATGATAAAGTGAGTATAACCCAGTATCCATAGGCGACATTCGTAAGAGACGAAAGCAGATGAATGAATTAATTGAGATTGACCCGAATGTCCTTTCTCTCTTTGCTCGAGGATATGTGGATTCTAAAAAAATTCGATCCATTTTTGTTGGAAAGGGATTCGATTTATTGCCGATGAAAAAAAAATATGGAAATTGAAGTTCTATTTCAAAAATTTCGTAAGGAAATTAACAGTATAAAAAAACACAAAATAAATCTAAAAGAAAAAAACTGTGTGATTTTCAAATTATAAATTTCATTAATTAAATGGTTTGTTTATCCGCAGATACTGTCTTTTTTAATGCACTCATTTTTTTTAATTTATTTCTTGAAAACATTAATGCAGGGATTCCGGAAATGGTCGTGATAAAAATAATCAAGAACATATAAAAAGAATGATGAACACCAAAAGATTCAAGAAGTAAACCACCTAACCAAGGACCAATTACATTTCCCAAACGATTAAACCCAATGGCTCCAAAGTAAGTACCTTTTAAACCGGGTTTTGCAATATGATCGACTAACAAGTCCGTCATTGTAAACATCATCACTTCTCCAATAGTGAAAAAAATGACGATTATAGACAAAATAAGTGGATTGGACGTAAAAGAAAAAGAAAGCAAGCTTAAACTAATAAAAATATTGCCTAATATTATGGAATTTAAGGGATGAAATTTGTTCATCACTTTGACAATAGGATATTGGACAATGATCACTACAATCGCGTTTAAGGACAAAAACAAAGAAAAAAGTTTTACGCCATTTTTCATTTGTTCAGCAAAATACTGCGGCAACGTTGATGAAAATTGCGAATAGCCTGAAATGGATAATATAATCCCCAATAATACAGCAAGGAAAACAGTGTCTTTTCTTGTCACATGAAAAGCTGTACTCAACTTGATTTTCTCTTCTTTTTCATCCTTCGTGTCGATCGTATAATGGCTAAATGAATAAATTAAAGACATTCCATAAATAAAGTAAATGAATCCGGCTATTAAAAATGGAAAAGTGCTTTCAGCCGAACCCAACTTTAATCCCAAAATGGGGCCAAATACAACACCCATATTAATGGCTGTATATCGTAAGTTGAATATCTGTAGACGATTTTCTTCTTTACTTATATCAGATAACAACGCTTTTGATGATGGTTCAAATATGGACTGACAAAGACCATTTAATGCATTTAAAACAAAAAAAGCGATGACTTTATCCGCAAAGAAAAAACCCACAAAAACTAAAGACCAACTAAATATGGATATTAATAATACTGTTTTCCTCCCTAAAAAATCAGATAAAAACCCTCCGTAAAAACTGGATACAATGCCCACTAATGAACTTGCAGCTATAATCATACCTGTTACGGCAGGAGATAAGTGTTTTACTTGCGTAAGATAAATAGCCAGAAAGGGTATACTCATGGAAGTAGACATTCTGCCGAATAGAGTACCCAATATGATATTCCATCCGAGTGGATGGATCTGTAATCGTTTTTCTTTCAAAAACAGACACTCCTCATTTTATTTTTATAATATTTTAACATTGTAAATAATTCCGTTTCTATTGAATTTGCTAAATGGTCTTTTTACTCCTTTTCATTTCTTCGTTTGAACGAAAGTTCTTCTCATTATTTTTATGCTTCAAATCATCTTCAAAAACACAAATCCTCATACAAGGCATATGATTCCTGGTTATTTTCGTTGTATTAAAACCAAAAAAAAGACTTCAGCATTTCTGTTGAAGCCTTGATTTTACTACCTTTTTCGATGCCGGCGCGGGAGTCACCCTTCACTAGTGAAAAAGCTTTTGAGTCATGCGCCAATTCCGCCATATCCTGAATTCGTCTTATAGTATTTGCCAATATCTTTGAATCATGTAAATAAAGGGTCAAATAACCAATCATCCTCTTTTCACTCAATAAAGTATTGGATTAAAGGTGAAAATCCCTGTACTATTGCCTATTTTCAGCTCTAAAAATAAATTTATAGCATAAAAAAATCACCAGAATCAGTCCTATACTTATGAACAAACCTATTCTTTCTTTGGCTAGAAGCAAAGCCCCGGACATCCCCAACAAAATAAAAGCAATTCCTATGTAGGCAGTAAAAGGATATCCAAAAACTTTGAACGATCCTTTGTTATTCGCATATGTCGGATGTAGTTTTATATGTGATGCAAGAATCAAGACCCAGTTTAATATCATAATAACTCCTGCAGAAGTAGTCACATATTCATACATTGTATTTGGCAGCAAATAGGAAAAAAGAATCGAGATGCTTAAACCTACGGCTGTTATTAATAGGGCTTTCTGTGCTACGCCACGGCTGTTTTTTTCTTTCAGAATTTTCGGTGCGTCGCCATCCTCTGCTAAAGAAACCATTACACGACTTATGGAAAAAAGGGCACCAACCATGGTAGAAAATGCAGCGCTTATAATGATCAGATTAAACAGAGAATCTAAATAAGGAATTTGAAAAGCTGAAAGAGCTGTAACAAAAGGACTCTCCGACTCATCAATTTTTGTCCAATTCACCATATTTAATACAAAAAATAAAGACAATATATAGATGGATACAAGTGTAATGATTAATCCAGTGCCGGCTTTAGTAATATCTTTTTTATTGTCAAGCTCCGATGATGCGACTCCAACCACTTCAATACCGCCAAACGAAAAAAAGATAAAAATCATCGCTGACCATAAACCTTTTACACCGTTCGGAAAGAAACTGCCCATTCCTGACTGATGAATAGAAAATTCTTTGGGATGAACGACTCCCAGTATAAACAAAGCCCCAAAACCAACGAAACAAACGAGAATGGATATCTTAACTACTGCAAACAGTGACTCTATTTGGCCAAAATTCTTTACTCCTAAGAAATTAATCGCAAATCCCAATGCCGCATATATAATAGAAAAAATCCACAATGGAGTATGCGGAAACCAAAATTGAGTAAAAGTCGATAACGCCACAATTTCGCTAGACATGATTAAAATGCCTGACAGCCAATACATCCATCCTGAAACAAAACCGGCTGAACGGCCATATGCTTTTCTTGCATACGTTCGGAAAGATCCTGGCTCTGGATCATTGACGGTCATTTCCGCCAAAGCACTAAAAACAAAAAAGATGGTAATGCCCGCAATTAAATATCCAAATAAAATAGACGGCCCCGCAATTTTTATAGAAAGCCCAGTTCCCAAGAAAAAACCGGCACCTATAATGGAACCAATCCCTATTAAGGAAAGCTGCCACCAATGAAGATGAGGTCCTTCCCCTTTTTTCATTTGCTTTTCTTTTTGGCGATCTACAGCTTGTAATAAGTGATGGTGATTTTTCATAAAATCCCCCTATAATTCGTTAAATACAGACGTGCATTAGTCTCTATTTAGTATCTCCACGCTTTTGTATATTAAACACCTGTTAAAGCAATGAACGTATCGGCTGTCTAGTTATCCACACAGTTTGCCTTTTGCTTTACCTTCTAAAAAACAAAAAAGTCAATGCTCTGAACGACTCAAAGCATTGACTTTACAGGCTTTTCGTTATGTATGATGCCGATGGTGGGAGTCGAACCCACACTCCTACAAGGGAACACGATTTTGAGTCGTGCGCGTCTGCCAATTCCGCCACATCGGCCTAATGTTTTTATCGTTGTTTTTCAGGATGATGTAAATTATTTTGTGTAAGCAAATTTTTCTACTAGAAAAAAAGAAAAAGGCAGGGTATTCTCAGATTTGCGACCAAACAAAACTGAAAGGAGATACCCTACCTTATGAGTAATAGTATAC
>Ga0207866_1000249_pt1 | contig 83978 bp, 79 predicted proteins | sample HigsolmetaAR203D_FD_184835 | JGI IMG/M metagenome (GOLD analysis project Ga0207866, IMG submission 184835) | Ionic liquid and high solid enriched microbial communities from the Joint BioEnergy Institute, USA - AR20-3-D (SPAdes) (version 2) ...
GACGCGGAGGTTCCGCGCCGGATATCGAATCTAAATCTTACGGTTTCTCTAAATCTTACGGTTTCCGGCGCCCTCCTCCGCAGTCGGATGCAAATACCACCCTCACCATCAACACCTAACGCCTTCGATATGCTTGATTGCCTTCCCCACAGTCTCGTTCGATCCGCCACGCTCACCGTGTTGGCCGGACGCATTGACCTGCCGCGCTTGCCATCCCGGATGGGCGCTGCCCGCTTGCCTCGCTTATCTGCCGCGAAAACGCTGCGCGTACGCCTTGGCCTGTTCTACGGTGCGGATGCTGTTGCGCTGCCATTCGAGCAAAATGCGGTCAATGTATCGAAAATTCACTTTGCCGGCGAAAACGGCTTCCTTCAGCGCCAATACGATGAGCGGTTCCGGATATTGATCCCGTTCGATCCATCCGGTGATCGTCTCGTATTCCATCGGGGACAACGGGCGGGCAAACTCCTGTTCGAAAATCGAATACAAATTCGGCGTTTCCTGCTCCGGCGGCGCAGGAGAGCCGGCCGTCGACACAGGCGGACGAAGAGGTCCCGCAGCCGTCGACCTTTCCGCAGCAGACGAACCCGCCGCCGATGTCCGTTTCGGCGTCCCGGTTGAGCCTGCGGAAGCTGTCGAGGCTCCCGCTGCGGGTTGTGAAGCCGCGGCGGAAGGTCCTGCGGCGTACAGTTGAGCCGCGGCTGCGAGCCGGTTCATGAGCGGCGTCCAATTGTACGCTTCGTAACGGATGCCGCTCTTTTCGTCAACGCGCTCGTCAATGCTCAAATATCCCCGTTTGATCAACCGGTGCAGCGACGTGATGATCTGCTGCTGCGGAATCGACATGCGCGAGCGCAATTCTTCCCAGGAAGGAAATTCCTTGTGCTCGTGCTGGCGCATATACATCAAATGCAGCAAAATCATGACGTCCTCTTCGGTAAGGCCGAGACTTTTGTAGTACAGCATCAGAGCGCCGGGCACGGCAACAAATCCCGTCTGCCAGGCGTGCATCCAACCCGACTCAAATGACGTGCGATCCGTCTCTCCCATACGCATCCCCTTCCTTCCGCCCACCGTGGACGGTTGGCGGAAATCCGAAAATTCCTTCTCCCATCGACAAACAGCGTGCGTTCTGGCGGTAGACAGCGCGTGGTTGGCGGATGTGAATGAGCCTTCTGCCGCTCAATCGGCTTGCCGCGATTTCAAAGAACGGGCAAGCCGGTAAGTATCGCGGGCAATGACCAGTTCTTCGTTGGTCGGAACGACCAGCACGGCCACTTTCGAATCCGGAGTCGAAATCACCCTCGCTTCTCCCGAAGGCCGGGCGTTGACGTCCGGGTCCAGGCGCACTCCGAGATAGGAAAGCTTGCCGCAAATGCGTTCCCGCATCAACGCGGAATTTTCCCCGATGCCGGCGGTAAACACGAGCACATCCAGCCCGTCCATCGCCGCCGCATACGAACCGATATATTTGCGCAGACGGTATTCGTACATGTCGAACGCCAAAGCCGCGTTTTGATCGCCGTTTTCCATCGCCTTGATGATTTCCCGCATGTCGCTGCTGAAGCCGGAAATCGCCAGAAGGCCGCTGTGCTTGTTGAGCATCGAATTGACCTCGTTCGGCGTCAGCTGCTCCTTGGCCATGGCGAACGGCACGATCGCCGGATCGATATCGCCGCTGCGCGTGCCCATCATGAGGCCTTCCAGCGGGGTCAGCCCCATGCTGGTGTCCACCGACTTCCCTTCCATGATCGCCGCCACGCTCGCGCCGTTGCCGATGTGGCACGTCACCATTTTCAATTCCTTCAGCGGCCGGCCGAGCAGCTCCGCCGCCTTTCCGGCCACATAGGCGTGCGAGATGCCGTGAAAACCGTAACGGCGAATTTGATGCCGTTTGTACAGCACGATCGGAATCGGATACAAATACGCGACCGGAGGCATCGTCTGATGGAAAGCGGTGTCGAACACCGCCGCCTGCGGAACGCCGGGCAAATGCTGCTCGGCGGCCAGAATGCCCGTCAGGTGGGCGGGGTTGTGCAGCGGCGCCAAATCGAACAGCCTGCGAATCTCCTGTTTGACTTCCGGCGTAATGAGCACCGACTCGGAAAAACTTTCCCCGCCGTGCACGACGCGATGGCCGACAGCCTCGATTTCTTCAATGCCGCGCAGCACGCCGTGCTCCGGATGCGTCAAGAGCCGCAGCATTTCTCCGATCGCGGTGCCGTGGTCCAAAATTTCCTTGACTTGCGTCCAGTCCGGTTTTCCGGCGGGTTCATGGGTAATCATCGCCGTCTCGAACCCGATGCGCTCCACGCTTCCTTTGGCGAGCACCGTCTCCCTTTCCATTTCAAACAATTGGTATTTGATGGAGGAACTGCCCGCATTGATCACCAAGATGTTCACAGTCGGTCACCGTCCTTGTCGTAACGGAAAAACCCTTGTCCGGTTTTCACGCCAAGCTGGCCGGCGCGCACCATTTTTTTCAGCAAATACGAAGGCCGGTATTTCAATTCGCCGAATTCGCGAAACATGCGCTCAAGCGCGGCGAGCACGGCGTCCAGACCGAACCGGTCGGCCATCTCCAGCGGCCCGTATTTGAAATCATAGCCGATCCTCATCGCCGCGTCGATGTCTTCCGCCGTCGCCACCCCTTCCTCCAACGTATGCAGCGCCTCATTGATCAGCGTGCAGATCAGGCGGGTCGACACGAATCCCGGGGACTCGTACACCAGCACCGCTTTTTTGGCGATCGTCTCCTGCACGAACGTTTTGGTTCGCTCATACGTTTCGTCCGACGTTTGCAGTCCGCGCACGATTTCCACGAGATCGATATCCGCCACCGGATGCAAAAAGTGCATGCCGATCACGCGGTCCGGCGTTTTCGTTTCATTCGCCAGTTCGGTCAAACTGAGAGTTGACGTGTTGCTGGCCAGAATGACGTTCGGAGGACAAATCCGGTCCAGTTCCCGGAACAATTCCTTTTTCATCTCGAGATCTTCCGTGATCGATTCGATGACCATATCGCAACCCTCGAGATCTTGCAATTGCTCCGCTCTGCGGATGCGGGACATGATCATTTTTTTCTCCGCCGCGGTGATCGCCCATTTTTCCATCTGTTTGTCCAGCATCAATTCGATCATTTGCAGCGCATGATCCAGGCGTTCTTCCGTGCGTTCGACCAGCAGCACGTCAAGTCCCGACTTGGAGAGCATTTCCGCGATGCCCTGGCCCATCGTTCCCACACCGACCACGCCGATTTTTCTCATCAAATCGTCACCTCTCCACCCATCATGCCTGTCTATGCAAATCATACCACGAAATGCGCCGGCGAAAGTCCTGTTCACAAAGGATTCACACGCGAAAAATGGAGCATGGACGCGCGAGTCGATGCGAGGCGCGATGATCCGTGCGCTGCCTGCGCCGTGGCGGAACAAATCGTGAAAATCGAGCATGAATGCCAAAGCCGTACGGTTCGACTACCATGTCGGCGAGCGGCCGGATACACCCGGATACATGAAGATGAGTTCGGAACCACTGTGGATGCCGGTACGGTTGGACAAGCCGTTGGAAACGATGGAATGGAGCGAAAAATGATGGTTGACGCACGATTTGGGTTCAAGCGGTTGGGTACGGAAAGAAACCGTTTGTTGGGCGCAGCCGTGTACGAACAGTCGGGGGTCGGACAAGATCGTGGGTTGAAGCGCGAATGGTGCGAGCAAGCGGTTCGTCGGCCGGTACGGGATCCGGATTTGCGGTTTGGCCCCGTTCGGCGCGAATGAATCGGAACGCGATCCATGCGTATGTATCGGCTCCGTCAGGCGTAACGCCTGCGGAACCGTCATCCTGTCGCGGCCGCATCCGGCTGCGGCCCGCTTTCGCCGGAACGCATCAATTCACGAAACTGGTCGCCGGACAGCGTCTCCTCCCGGATCAGCACGTCCAGCGCGGCCGTGAACACGTCGCGGCGCCGTTCCAGCATATCCCTTGTCTTTTCAATCAGTTCTTCCAGGATGCGGTTGTTTTCACGCATCAGCGTTTCTTTGGTCAGCATTTGCTCGTTCACGATTCCGAGATCGCTCAACCCGCAGTCGATCATCGTCCGCACGAGATTCATCGCCTGTTCAAAATCGTTGCGCGATCCGGTGCTGCGGCCGCCGTAAAACATTTCCTCGGCGACCGAACCGGCCAGCGCCACCATGATCTGCTGCTCAAGATACGATTTCGTATACAGGTAATGCTCCTGCTGCGGATGGTGACGGACGTAACCGAGCGCCTGTCCGCGCGGCGAGAGCGCCACCTGCGATACGGAACCCGGCCGCACGAGTTCGGCGGCGATGGCGTGGCCGAGTTCGTGCAGCGCGACCCGCTGCCGTTCTTCCTGCGTCGATTCGCGGTCCGTCTTTTCGCCGAGCATGACTTTGTCGATCGCCAGCGACAAATGTTCCTGGGTAATCTTCGCCGAACCGGCGCGCAGCGCGTAAATCGCCGCCTCGTTCATGACGCTTTCCAGCTGCGCTCCGGAGAAACCGAACGTTTCCTCGGCCGCCTTTTCCAGCGATACGCTTTCGTCCAGCGGTTTGTTTGCGGCATGGATGCGCAGGATGTGCAGTCTGCCCTTCTTGTCGGGAAGATCGACCTGGATGTGGCGGTCGAACCGTCCCGGACGCAAGAGAGCGCCGTCCAACACCTCCTTGCGGTTGGTGGCGGCGATGACGAGCACGCGCGGCAGATCGGCGGAATGAATGCCGTCCATTTCCGTCAACAGCTGATTCAGCGTCTGATCGTACTCGCGGTGCTGCCCCCCGTCGCGCCGTCCGCCGATGACGTCGATTTCATCGATGAAGACGATCGCGCGGTTTTTGCCTTCTTTTTGCGCCTGCTGGCGCGCCTCCCGGAACAAGTCGCGGATGCGGCTCGCGCCGACGCCGACATACATTTCGACAAACTCGCTGCCCGAAGCGGACACGAACACGGAATCCGTATAATGCGCGGCCGCCTTCGCCAGCAGCGTCTTGCCGGTGCCGGGCGGACCGGTGAGCAAAATGCCCTTGAGCGGACGGATGCCCATCTTTCGGATTTCCTCGGCGCGAATGAGAAAATCGAGCGCCTCGATCAGCTCCGTTTTGGCCCGTTCCTGGCCGCCGATCTGATCGAAGGTCAGCCGCTCGGACGGACGCCGCCTGGACTTTCCGCTTCCGGACGGTTTTGCGCCGTCCCGCATGCGAATCAGGAAAAACGCCGCCGCGAGCAGCGCTCCCATCAAGAGGAGCGGCAGCACGTTCACGCCGACATAAGCCAAAAAGACGATCAGCACCGGAATCGCGCCGGCGAGCATCTCTTTGCCGAGCTTACTCATACGGCCACACCCCGATTCGCTCGGGCACGCGCGGCAGCATGACGAATTTGCTGTCGTCACCGCGGACGAGCCGGATATATACGTATTCTTCATCCATCGAAGTGCCGATCTGCAGGCCGGGCAGTTCCGCCGCCCGCTTGTTCAGCAATTCGGGAATTTGTCCGTATTTGTGATGATCCATCGCTTCGGCCACGTCAAACAGCGACTCCGACCACCATCGTTCGATTTCGTCCGAAGTCCGGTTCGTGATGGTGACATCGACGTCCCGTTTGCCGATCGCCTTTTTGCCGGACTCGCGAATCACCCGCATGATTTCGTGCAAGTTCGCGTCGGGGGCGAGTTCCATCTTCACGCCGACCGTATCCGCCTGAATATTCACGGACACGGCGAGCACGCCGTCCGTTCCCCTGAGCGTGTCCGCGAGCGGCGATTCCAGCGCAACGCCGCGATAGACAAACCATCCGCCGAACATGAGCGCGGAAGTGACCACAATGCTGACCAACACAGGTACAAGACGCAATTTCACATTACGCCCCCCTTTCTGAATGCGGTCTGCATAGAAGTGATATACTTGAGTATATCATACTTGATAGACCGGCTGGGGATGCAATGTGTGGAAGCGCCGCATTGCGGTCATTTTTTCGCCAGCGTATACGTTTCCAGCCATTCTCCGTCGCGGAAACGGTAGTAATCGTAATACAAACGTGCGCCGCCTTCTTTATCCCGCTGCCGATAGTAGACTTCCCAAACCGTTTCGCCGTCTTTGAACCCCGGCACGGCCCGGAGCACGTCGGCTTCGGGGTGCCGCTCGCGCAGCAGGTTGCGCACCTCTTGTTCGGAAATCCCCTCGTCCATCGCGGCGGAGAGCACGCCGCCTTCATCGTCGACCCACACGATCCATTCGCGGCCGTCGCGATCTTTTCCGATCATGACCTGGTAGGAAGCTTCGCCGTTGAACACGTACGTCCTGTCGATCGATTCCAACGGCGTTTCCGAGATCGCCAGCCGCGCGGCGCGCTCACGTTCGTTCCACAGCGGTCGCTGCACCGCCATATAATAGAGGGCTGTGACCAAAACGACCGCGACGACGACCGCGGCGCACAGCCAGGCGATTTTCGCGGCGTTCTTCGCCATGCCTCATCCTTACCTTTCCCTGAGCGTCGTATCGGGATACATGAAAAGCCAAAAAACCGCGCCGTCTCCAAGCGGTGAAGACGCCGCGCCGCAAAAGACGGATCGCGGTGCCGAAACCGGGTTGGTCTCACCCCATGAGACGCTGATAGCAAAGCGCAAATTCGCGTTTGATTTTTTCCTCGTCCAGCGTCGTCGGTTCGCCCTTTTTCAAAAGCCGCCGCCCGTCGACCCACACATCGGTCACATCTTTGGAGGACGCGCTGTACACGACGTGGGAAACGAAATCGGTATGCGGATAATAATGCGGCTGGTCGATATCGAGCGCGATGAAGTCGGCTTTCCAGCCCGGTTTGAGGGCGCCGACCCGTTCCAGCCACAGCGATTCCGCGCCGCCGAGCGTGCCCATGTGGAGCGCCATGGACGCGGGCACCGCCGTCGGATCGCCGGAAACTCCCTTGTGCAGCAGCGCGGCGAGGCGAATCTCCTCAAACATGTCGAGGTTGTTGTTGCTCGCCGAGCTGTCCGTGCCGAGGGACACTTTGACCCCGGCGCGGATCAGCTCCGGCACGCGCGCGATGCCGCTGGCCAGCTTCAGATTGCTGCCCGGATTGTGGGACACCCGGACGTCGTGACGGACCAATATCGCGATTTCATCGTCGTTCAGATGCACCGCATGCGCGACGAGGCACGGCCGCGAAAACACGCCGAGCCGCTCCAGATGCGCGACCGGGCGCGCTCCGTATTCGCGCACGTTGTCTTCCACCTCGCGCAGCGTTTCCGACATGTGCGTATGTATGGGGAGATCGAGTTCCTCCGCAAGGGCCACCGACTGTTCGATAAAATCCGGAGGGCACGTGTACGCCGCATGGGGCGATATCATGGCGCGGATGCGTCCTTCGGCGCGGTTGTGCCACGCTTTTGCGAAATCGCGCGCCTCCGCCAGTTTGGCTCGTTGCTGTTCCGGCGGCACGAGACCGATCATGCCGCGCGTCAACACCGCCCGCATGCCCGCCGTTTCCGCATTGCGCGCCACCACATGCATAAAATCGTACATGTCCACGAAACAGGTCGTGCCGCTTTTCAGCATTTCCAGCATCGACAATTGCGAAGCCCAGTTGACGTCGTTCTCCGTAAATTTGGCTTCGTTGGGCCACATTTTCTCTTCCAGCCACACCTGCAGCGCCAAATCGTCGGCATAGCCGCGCAGCAGCGACATGGCCAGGTGGCTGTGCGTATTGACCAATCCCGGCATATACAACCGGTGCGTCCCGTCGATGATTTCACAGCCCTCCAGCGCGCCGGCGTCCGCTTCGCCGATCGACTCGATGACGCCGTCCCGAACCACCATCGTGCCGCGCAGGACGGGCTGACGTTCGTCCATGGTAAGGAAAATTCCGTTTTTGATCGCAAATTTGCTCAAGCGTTCCCATTCCTTTCTGACGGTTAAGCTCTAAGCTTCACATTACCGTGAACGCACCGGAAAATCAAGCGAGGAACGGTCCGCCGGACACCGCGCGTCCGCTCATCGGGCGCACACGGGCGTTCCTCCAAACGAACGGGCAGCACGCCGGAACGGAAAAAAACGTCTCTCGTCCAAAGAACCCGCGAACACGATGCATTTCGGTTGCCTTCTCCGGTTTTCCCGCGTTCGATTTCATGAATGACGACGACACCTTTTCCCCAAACTGATGACAAAAACTTGTCCGAGAAGCAACGCAATCGATTTTGCAACGTATGAGTAAGAAAGACGCGTGCCGACGCAAGCTTCCGAAACTTCCTGCGCGTCAATTCGGGGCAGCACCGTCGCGCCGCAAGGAGGGTATCGATGGCCATACTGGCGAGAATCGAAACCAAATCGCTGCTGACGAAAACCGGTGGTTATCTTCATGGGTACACACATAGTCTGAACCCGTATGCGGGCTGCTCGTTTGCCTGCTCCTATTGCTATGTCCGCCGGATGCCCGTCGCGCTGTTCCGTGAAGAGCCGTGGGGAACGTGGGTCGACGCCAAAATCAACGCGGCGGACCGGCTGCGAAAAGAACTCGGCAAGGCGAGGCGGGAAGGTCCCGTCCTCTTGTTCATGTCTTCCGCCACCGATCCTTATCAGCCGGCGGAATATCGGGAAATGATCACTCGCGGCGTGCTCGAAGTGCTGGCGGAAGATCCGCCCGACTTTGTGTTCGTGCAGACGCGAAGTCCGCTGATTGTGCGCGACATCGATTTGCTGCGCCGGTTGGACGGCCGGCTGCTGATCAGCATCACCGTGGAGACCGATCTGGAACCGATTCGGCGGGCGTTCGCTCCCTCCGCCCCGCCGCTGTCGTCGCGCTGGAAGGCGATGGAACGGCTGCGGGATGCCGGCCTGCCGGTGCAGGCCGCGGTCGCTCCGGTGCTGCCGCACACGGAACGTTTTGCGAAGAGCTTGGCCGCACATGCGGATGCCGTGTGCATCGACGATTTTTCCGGCGACGGATCCGGCGGACGAAGAACACGCGAGCTGAACGTGCGATCCATATTGGAACGCGTCGGCATGCCGGACTGGAACGAGAAGGACGCGGCTGAACGGCTTGCGGAACAGCTTCGGCGCCATTTTCCCTTGGAAAAAATACGCACCGGGCGCAGCGGATTTATGCCGATCCGCAGCTGAACGAACAAACCGCGCCCTGTATCGCCCGTGATCGCTCGCACAGTTTGCCCTGATACAGTAAAATAAGGACAGTTGCGCGTACTGAACAGGAGGTTGCCCATGAAGATCATTCGATCTGCCGCCGTCTTTCTGACCGTCATGCTGATTGCGCTGGGCGCGGCGTCGACCGCGTCGGCCGATATCCCGTCCAAACAAGGCCCTGTAGTGGATGAGGCGGACATCTTTACCGACGAGGAAACAACCCGTCTGGAACAGGCCATCGGGCAGGCTCCTTTTCAGCTGTATGTGCTCACGGTTCCTTCCCTGGAAGGCACACCGATTGAAGATTACGGAATCGACGTCTTTCATTCATGGAACCTGCGCGGAGACGATGTGCTGCTCATCATCGCCGTGGAAGAACGCGAAGTCCAGATTTATTTCGACGCCAACAGTCCGGTCGAAACCGCCCTGCTGCAGCATTTCAGCGGAAACGATCCGTACGCCGCTTTTCTCAATGTTCATTTCATTCCATTCGCCGCTGAAGGCCGTTTTGCGGACGGGGTCGAGAGCGTCATCCGCGAGCTGTCCGAACTGAAAAACCGGCTCACATCGCCGGCGCCGCGGCCGCAAGCCCCCGCTTCTCCGGGGACGAACGGGAAAACTTCCGACACGGGGGCGAATGAGGATGATTCCGCCGCGGGGAAGGAAGAACACTCCCCCAAGGGGACGAATAACGTGGAAGTTCCCGCATTCGTTAAGGTTCTGTTTCGAATCGTATTATTGGGGTTGATTCTGTGCGCGATCCTGATATGGCCGCTGAAAATGCTGAACCGCCATCGAAAATGGCGCAAAGAACTGGCCGCCGCGCGCGACAGGCATCAGTCGATTCTCGTCCGCCTGCATTCGTTGGAACAGGAATTGAATCCTCTGTTGAGTTTGTCCAAGGGACAATCCAGACAATATTTGGAAAAATGGAAAGAGCCTTTTTACCAGCTGCTGCAAGACGCCGCATCGGCATCGGAGCCGCTTCGCAACATCAAGGTTCCTTTTTTTGTCCGCTCCGAGACGCAAGATACGATCATGAAGTGGAGCCGGCAAATCGCGGATTTCGCGGAACAGGCGGACAACATCGAAGCCGCCGTCAAGGAATACCGCGAAACGGAGACGAAAACGAGAACCAAAGCCGAGCAAATCCAAACGATGCTGCGGGAAACCCGGAAGACGATCGAGCAAGTTCAGGGCGATTACCGTTTTTCGCTCACTGCGCTGCTGTCGTCTTGCACGAGTCTGGAGCAGCGCCTTCAGGAGGCCATCGAACCGCTGGACTGGGACCCGATGACCGCGCGCGACCGGATGGGCGGTTTATCCCAATTGGCGGAACAGTTGGTCCGGGATGCCGCTACCGCCCGATCGGACGCGCAAGTCTTGACGGGCATGCCGGAACAGCTCGCTTCCGCGCGGCAGCGCATCGACCGCGTCGTGCAGGAAGAGCAGCTGCTCCTTGTGGAAATTCAACCGTATGCCGTGTTTGATCGCGCGCCGTCGATCATGAACCAGTGGGCGCACGCGCTGGACGACGGGCGGGTGGCTGATGCCTCCGCCTGCCGGGAACAGTTGACCGGAGAACTGGAGAATGCCCTAAACATGGTGCAAAGCACCGTGGAGGCGAAGCGGTCCAACGGCCCGCTTGCGGACGAAGTGGAAAAACGCGTCAGCGCTTTTGATGATCGCACGCTGTCGCTCCTCCAGGATCGGTTGACTCTTCTACAACAGCAGTATGTGGAAGATGAATGGTTCGGACTTCCCGAACAGTTGTCGCGCATCCGCCGAATGCGTACCGAAATTCGGGAACGCATGCCGGAAATCCGCGAATGGAGCGATCCCGGGGTGCAAAAATACCTGGAGGCAAACCGGATTTTGCTTGACTGGCGGGAACGTTTGGATCAACTGGAAACGGACGCCGAACGTTTAAGAACCTTGCCTGAAACGTTGGATGCCGACTTTCGGCAAGCGCTCCGATCGTTGGAGGAAACCCGCCGGCTGTATCGGAAATGTGAAAAACGCCTGGGCGAATTGCCGCCGCTCGGCTGGTTGCTCGAACTTTCCGCCGAAGCGGAAACGGCGCTTCAAGCGGCGGAGCGTGTGGCGTCCTTGTCCAAGCGGGCGGTGCGCGTACTCGTCGGCGCCGTGAAAAGGGCCACAGAACGAATCCATGAACTGGATCGGGAATCCAACGCGATCTTGCAAGCCAAACGGCAGGCGGAGAACACGATCGCCAAAGCGGAGCGATCGTTCGCTTCCGCGCTGCGCAGCTACGGCGCCTATATTTCGCGTCGGTATTATGATGCGGAGTACGCCGCCGTCATGGCAAGGGCCCGCGAGGCAATGGCGATGGCCCAATACGACGAGGTGGGCGGTGTGCTTGCGTCCGTCCAGCAGCTGGTCGACCAAATGCGCAGAGAATATAATCGCAACCGCCGCGACGAGATGGAACGCCGCAACAACAGCGGATCCGGCGGATGGTTTGGCGGAGGAGGCTCGGGCGGGGGCCGTCCAAGCGGAGGAGGTTCTGCTTGGGGAGGCGGTCCAAGAGGCGGCGGATCCTCTTGGGGCGGTGGCGCACGCGGCGGCGGTTCTTCTTGGGGCGGAGGCCCGCGCGGCGGCGGTTCCTCCTGGGGCGGCGGAAGTCCGCGCGGAGGCAAGTCCAAATGGTAGATGATGGCTGACGGCTCGATCCTTCTAAATGTAATGACATCGAAAAAACTGCCGCGGGCACGAATCCCGCGGCAGTTATTCTCTCCGTCCGTTTTCGGCCAAGCCGGAACGCTTCCGGGTTGCCGGCCTGTTTTCGATTCAGTTCGACTTCAGTTCCGCTTTCAGCGCTTCCAGCTCGGCGTCGATTTCCAGGTCCTTCTCGTTTTTGAACAGCTCGTTGAATTTTTCGTCCAGCGACTGGCCTTCGTTGGCCAAAATTTGCGCCGCCTCGGCTTCGTCGTGCATTTGCTGCACCTTTTCTTCCATGCGTTTGAAGCTGTCGACCAGACTGGTGGAACCGATGCCGGACATCGTTTCGTTGATCTTCTTGGTCGCCTTCGCGGCCTGCGCCTGCGCGATCAATGTGCTGCGCTGCGTCTTCATTTCCTCCACTTTGGCTTTCATCGCGTTCAGCTGGCTGCGCAGTTTATCCGACGTCGCCTTCGCTTTTTCGTAACTTTGCCTCAGCGCTTCCGCTTTCTCCGCATGCCGCTTCTTGTCGACGAGCGCCTCGCGGGCGAGCGCCTCGTCTCCGGCCGCCAGCGCCTTGCGCGCCTGCTCGTCCCGCTTCGCCACAATCTGCTCCGCTTCGCGCAGTTCCCTTTCAAACCGCTTTTCCACGGCCATCTGCGATGTGACGGCGGCGGTCACCTTGGCGACGTCCTGTTCCAATTCGCGCAAAATTTGATCGATCATCTTCACCGGATCTTCCAAATGATCCAGCGCCGCATTCAAGTTCGCCTTGCCGATTCGAAACAAACGTTGGAAAAATCCCATACCGCCCAGCCTCCCGTAATTTGGATTCTGACATACAGTACGCTGCGTCCGCAAAAAGGTTTCACCCGCGGTCAATCCAAGTAATAAGCAAGGCTGTGCAGTTCCGCGGTGAAATCCGCATGGTGGACACGAATCGTGTCCGGCACGCGGATGACGGTCGGCGCGAAATTCAGAATCGCTTCGACACCGGAGCGGACAAATTCGTCCGCGACCGACTGCGCCTCCGCGGCGGGAACGGTGATGATGCCGATCCGAATGTTCAATGCCCGCACCGTATCGACCAGCTCGTCAATCGGCTGCACGCGCAAATTGTTGATGGCGGTGCCGATTTTTCGCGGCGAGTTGTCAAACACCGCGGCAATTTTCACGTTGTCCCGCAAATACATGTTGTAGTTGCACAACGCCTGTCCAAGATTGCCTGCTCCGACGAGGCCGACGAGAATCGTCTGGTCGAGTTTCAAGATGTGCCGAATGTTGTCGATCAGGTAATTGACATCGTATCCGATGCCTTTCTTGCCGAACCCGCCGAAATAAGCCAAGTCCTTGCGGATTTGCGCCGGGTTCAGGTCGAGCTTGACTCCGAGTTCCTGCGACGATACCGTCTGCACTCCGGACATGCTGAGTTCCTTCAAAAACCGCAAATACACCGGCAGCCTGCGCACGACCGCATCAGAAATCTTCGGCGCTTTCACGCGGCGATCCCCCCCTCTCTTCCAACCATTCCCGGATCCTTTCCACCAAACGGTCATCGGGCATATGTTCGATTTTCGGCCCCGGCAGCGAGTAAAGGAAATGCTTGCCGTAACGCGTCTCGATGACCCGCGTGTCGTACACGATGACGACACCGTAATCAAGCGACGAACGCACGAGGCGTCCGAACCCTTGCTTGAAGCGAATGACCGCTTGAGGCACGGAGTATTCCATAAAAGCGTTTTTGTTTTGGCGCTTCAAGTACTCCGTCCTGGCCTCCACCAGCGGATGATTGGGCGGCTGGAACGGCAATCGGACGATGGCCAGGCAGCTCAGCGACTCGCCGGGAATGTCCACGCCCTCCCAAAAACTGCTCGTCCCGAGCAGCACCGATGCCGGCATTTCGCGAAACCAGCGCGTCAATTTGCTGCGGTTGCCGCTGTCCAGCCCTTGGCCGAGCACGCGAATGCCCTCGGGAGCCAACCGGTCCCGCAGCGGATAGTACACTTCGCGGAGCATCCGGTACGAGGTGAACAGGACCAGCATGCGCCCTTTGGTGGCGGCGGCGACTCTGGCCAGCGAGTCCACGAGGCGGCTGTTGTAATGCGGATCGGAGTCGCCGCCCGCTAGTCTCGGAAAATCGCGGGGTATGCACATCAGCACGTTGTCGCGGTAATTGAACGGGCTGGGCAGCTGTTCCGTTATCAGCCTGCCGGATTCGAGATGGTCCGTCAGTCCGAGCTGCGCCGTCGCATAGTCAAACGTCCGGTTGACGGACAGCGTCGCCGACGTCAGCACCACGCTGTCTTTTTTTCCGAACAGTTCCTCCTTCAGCACGCCGCTGACGTCCACCGGTACGCGGCACAGATGCAGCGACTTGCCTTTGTACTGCGGATGGGCCTCCAGCCAGTACACCTGTTCCTCTCCGCCGGGCATGCGGAGGATGGCGCGAATGTCTTCCTTCAACTGGCCGAGCGATTTGACCAAGCCGCCGAAATCGGTCCACACGTCCTGCAGTTCCTGCCTTTCGTCCGCTTCCCGTGCGGCGGAAATCCATTTCTCCATCTTGCGGACGAGGTTGGAAAGCTGCACATACAAGTTGTCCTCCATCACGAGAACGCTTTCCCATTGTTTCGGCACGCTATCCGGAGTGATGCGCACCGTCGCCGCCCCGCCTTCCGGCTCTCCTTTTCCCTTGCGGCCGAACATCAGCTGCCATACCGCGTCCGTGAGCTCGTCCCACTGCGCCTTGATGTCCGTAACGGGAGCCTGCCATTCGACGGGCGCGGACGCCATGTCCTTCAACTTCTCGTTGTCCGCCTGCTCGCAGCGCATCGACACGTACGCAAGCAGGCCGTTTCCGGCATCGCGGTACAGCCGCTGCAGCGGCTGGGCGAGCGAAAAATACGATACCGTGCTGCCCAGATGGCGGCTTGCCGCTTCCTCGAACTGATGCGCCTCGTCGACGACCAGATGGCGGTAAGCCGGAAGCAGCCGGTGCTCCGCCTTGATATCGGTAAACAACAGCGAATGGTTGGTAATGATGACGTTCGCTTCCCCCGCGCGATGTCGCGCGCGGTGGTAAAAACATTTGCGGAACCACGGGCAGGCCCGGTTCAGGCACGAGTCCGCGTCGCTCGCCACCGTGTGCCAGAAGTCCGCCGATTTGCCGGACATGCTCAATTCCTCGTCCTCGCCGGTAACGGTTTCCGACAACCAAACGACCATCTGCGCGGCGAAAACGCTCTCTTCCCGCGACGGTTCCCAATCTTTCATGTTGATTTTTTGTTCGAATTTGCGCAGGCACAAGTAATGTCCGCGGCCTTTCAGCACCGAAGCGCGGAACGGAAACGGAAAAATCCTTTCCAGCAGCGGCAAATCGCGCGTGCGCAGCTGCTCCTGCAAATTGATCGTATGGGTGCTGACGACGACCGGTTCCCCGTGCAGCACCGAGTAGTAAATCGCGGGGATGAGATAACCGAGCGATTTGCCCGTTCCCGTTCCCGCTTCGACCATCAGGTGCTTGCCTTCTTCCAGCGCCTCCGCGATCCGGTAAGCCATGCGTTCCTGCGCTTCCCGTGTTTCGTACGCGTCGTAGCCGGCTTTCAGGCGGTTGACGATGTCGCTGTAAAAGGAGGCAAACACCGGATCGACGTCCTGCGCGGCGTCTTCTCCGGATTCTTCTTCCCGGCCCCAATCGCCGACCCGAAGCGCAAACTGGCGATAATATCGCGCCTGGTCGGGATCTTCCGCGACCTTTCGCTCCCGTTCGAACCGATACTCCCGAAAAAACCACGAAAGGTCTTCCAAATAGGCGGGCGGCTGGTCGAACAGATGGGCGAGCCGCTGTACGGTGATCAGCGGCAGGCGATCCAGCTTTTCCAGGCACATCAGCCACAAGTGGGCGGTCGCCAGCGCGTCGCTGTCGGCCCGGTGCGCGCGTTCGTGCGCCACGCCGAGCGTCGCCGCCGCCGTCGACAGCTCCAGGGAAGGCAATCCGGGGAATAAAATGCGCAAAAAATCCATCGTGTCCAGCACGCGGCCGGAAAACGGCGAATACCCGCAGCGGTCGAGCGCGCGCTGCAAAAAACCGAGATCGAACGCCGCATTGTGCGCCACCAGCGCCGCATCATGCAAAAAAGGCAGCACCTGCGGAATCACTTCCTCCAGTTCAGGCGCGCCTTCCAGCATGCTCTCGTCAATTCCTGTCAACCGCTTGATCGCTTCCGGCAGCTCTACGCGCGAAGGTTTGACCAGCGAGGTGAAACGGGAGCGGATGACACCGGCCTCGATCAGCACGAGCCCGATCTGAATGATTTCATCGGACGGCTGAAAACCGGTCGTCTCCACGTCAAGCACCGCATATTTCATCCTTTTCGTCCTTTCCCCTGACGAACCCATTCGCCGTGCGAATATGTCCGCGCGCATTCCACGCATCATAAGAAAAGCGGGGATGCGCGACCGCGGTTTTGCGAAGTTTTGGATGGAATGTTGAACACGATCAATTTGAGAAAAGTCCGGTGATTCCCGGTCCGAGCTGCAGGGAACCTTTGTTGTTGAGGCAGACGGCCATGTTGACGAGCGGCTCCTGCAGCGTCGGGTCCGACTCGTAGGCAAGCCGGAACAATTCGCACGCCTTTTCCATATTGGACTGCACCGCCTGAATGCAGCCCATCGCATTGTAGGTGACTGCTTTTATTTTACCGTCTTCGGTCAACGGAAGCAAAAATTGAAAATGGCGGTATGCCTCGGCGTGATTCCGGTTTTCCAGATGGCAGAGCGCCAGCAAAAGCCGCGCCTGCAAGGCGTCCGGATTTTTGGCGACGGCGAGCTCGAATTCGCGGATCGCTTCGTTGTACATCATCAGCTGAAAGTATCCGTGGCCTTTGGCCATGTGTTCGTCGTCCGGCGGCAGCATCAGCGGCAAACCGCCGTTCGCCTCGGATGTCTGCTGTTTGGCGCGCGACCATTTTTCTTCAAAGACAAGCCATTCCTCCATCACCATGTCGCCGAGACCTTTCAGCATTTCCAGCTGTTCATCCAGGTGGCGCCGGCGCGCCGGGGACGCGGCGGGGTATTCGCGAATGATGTCGTCCAACACTTCGTTCATGACGGCGAACATGTGCCTGAACAAGGCGGAACCACCTCCTCGGGCGGGATCGTAAGCTGCCGGTGTACCCTCATTGTGTGTTCGGGAGGCGTTTTTCATGCACCGTGCCAGGCATTCACTGTCCGGCGGCTTCACGCGCCAAAAGCGCCCGATGCCGTTCAAGCGCCGGACGGTTTCGGACGGATGGAGCCAAGCCCAACCCTTACTTGACCGTCGCGTGCACTTCCTCGCCGAGCACTTCGATCGGTTTGTTGTCGGGCCCCAGGATCGCCACTTTGGGGCGGTGTTTGCGCGCCTCCTCGTCCGACATCATCGCGTAGGAAATGATGATCACGATGTCCCCGGGTTGGACGAGCCGGGCGGCGGCGCCGTTCAGGCAGATGACGCCGGATGCGCGCGGTCCGGGAATGACGTACGTTTCCAGGCGCGCCCCGTTGTTGTTGTTGACGATCTGCACTTTCTCGTTGGGCAGCAAATCGACCAAATCCATCAAATCTTCGTCGATCGTGACGCTGCCGACATAGTGCAAATTCGCTTCGGTCACCGTCGCCTTGTGCAGCTTGGATTTCATCATCGTGCGAAACATGCGCTTCACGCCCTTTCTCCCAGCAGGATGTTGTCGATCAACCGCGTTTGTCCGAATTTTACCGCCAGCGCCGCCAACAGCGGACCATCGGCCAATTCTTCACTGAGCGGCACGCCGTCCTCCGGCGTTTCCAAGGAAGGAAACCGCGCCACTTCCACGTAATCGATGACGGCAAGCGGCGCCGTTCCGATATGTTCCGTGATGAGCGATTTCAGCTGTCCGACCGTCATTCCGGGCTCAGCCGCCCGCCGTTCGGCCAATCGAAGCGATTCGTACAGCACCGGAGCCTGTTTGCGCTCTTCCGGCGACAGCCGGACATTGCGCGAACTGAGCGCAAGCCCGTCGCTTTCCCTCACGGTCGGACACGGCACGATGGTGACGGGGATGTTGAGATCGTCGACCATTTGCCGGATAACGGCGACTTGCTGGGCGTCCTTCAGGCCGAAATAGGCCCGGTCCGGCCGAATCAGGTTGAACAGCTTCGTCACGACCGTGGCGACGCCGTCGAAATGCCCCGGACGCGATGCGCCGCACAGCCGCTCCGTCACCTTGGATACGGACACTTTGGTCAGCGGCTTTCGCGGGTACATCGTTTGGACGTCCGGCATAAACACGTAATCGACGCCCGCTTTTTCCGCCATTTCCAAATCGCGCTTTTCGTCGCGAGGATAGGTGTCGTAATCTTCCCCGGGGCCAAACTGCAAAGGATTCACGAAAATGCTCATCACCGTTACGTCGCATTCGCTTCTGCACCGGCGGATCAGGCTCAGATGTCCTTCATGCAAATATCCCATCGTCGGAACGAAGCCGATCGTTCCGCGATCTCTGGGCAGGGAAACGGGCAGCGTGCGGATCACCTGCATGATGTTTTCCTCCTGTCATGAATACGTGCGCGCGTCCGCCGGCACCGCCTCGTCGGCATGAAACACGTTGTCTTCCCCGGGAAACGTGCCGCTTTTTACTTCCCGCACATAGTCCGCGATGCCGCGCGCAATATGTTGATGCAAATTCGCGTAAGCTTTCACCATTTTTTTCGTGTTGGGGCCCGCGTACTGCAGCATGTCGTGAAAGACGAGCACTTGCCCGTCGCAGTACCGGCCGGCGCCGATGCCGATCGTCGGGACCGAAACGGCTTCGGTGATTTGTTCGGCCGCCTCCTCCGGAACGAGCTCCAGCACGATGGAGAACACGCCGGCCTGTTCGAGGCGTTTCGCGTCGTCCAGCAGTTTTTTCGCCTGTTCCGGCCGTTTGCCCTGCACCTTGTAGCCGCCCAGCTGATGCACGGACTGCGGGGTCAGGCCGATATGGCCCATGACCGGTATGCCGGCCCTGACACACGCTTCCACGGCGTCGGCGATTTCCGCGCCGCCTTCCATCTTGACCGCTTTGGCGAAGCCTTCCTGCATCAGTCTGCCCGCGTTCTGCAATGCATGTTCCACTTGACCGTGATACGTCAAAAACGGCATGTCGACGACGACAAAACTGTGCTTGACGGCGCGCGTCACCGCCTTCGTGTGGTGCAGCATGTCGGACAAGGTGACCGGGATCGTCGAATCGTACCCGAGCACCACCATGCCGAGCGAGTCGCCGACGAGAATCACGTCGGCGCCGGCCTGTTCGGCCAGCATGGCGGAAGGGTAGTCGTAGGCGGTGATCATCGCGATCTTCCGGCCTTCTTTTTTCATTTTGCGCAGTTCCGCCGTCGTGACGGGTTTCTTCCGGTCAAACATTAGGCATCGCCTCTTTCCGAAATGATGTTGTCTTCATCATGCCCCGACGCGGACCGGAGTTTGCCCCGGCGACGGCGAAACGTCCAGCCAGTCCCTCCTGCAAATGGCAGGAGATCCTACGGCTTTCGCCTGCGATCGCGCGTGTCTCCCCTATAATGAAAAACTTCGCTCGATCGTGTCCGTTCCAGGATGCGCGATCGCGGTTTCGCGGAAGTTTTTCTATCAGAAAGCCCCTTGGTTCTGATGAACGCAAGGGGCCAAAACAAGCGCAGGAATCCGTTAAGGTCCCTTCTGTCTCGGTCCGGTCAGGCTCAGAGCAGAATCCGACTTTATTCCTTGAAAACCATATCCGATTGTCGAATGCAAAGCGGCCGAACTCGGCGCTTCGTATGCGGCAAGTGCGGTTCCCGCGGGATACCGCCTTGATGTGTGATTTCATTATATCAAAACCATGGTGCGTTTTCTATCGTTTTTTCACGCGCGGTGTCGCACGTTATGATCCGCGTTGGGCTCCGGTCGCCTTTGCCTCTCGTAAGGAAAACTATCGGAACGCGCATCCCATCGAATGCTCGATGTCTCCGGAAACGACCCGATCGATGGTTCCGTCGTCCCTCCGCACGAGCAGCGCGCCTTCGTCGTCCATGCCGACGGCGACGCCCGCTATGGATGCGGTGCCGGTTCCGAGCCGCACCGTGCGGCCGATCGTCTCGCAAAGGCTTTCCCAGACCGTGCGCACGCCGGGAAACCCTTCCTTCAAAAAGTGGTGGTACCAAAATTCCAGCTCCAACAAGCAGTCGGCGAGCAGCCGCTCGCGTTCGAACGGACGCCCGGCCGCCGCGCGCAGGGAGGTGGCGCGGTCGGCGATCTCCGCTGGCCATTCAGAACGATCCACGTTCACATCGATGCCGATGCCGGCCGCCACATACTTCAGCCGGTCGTCCTCCGCCGCCGATTCCAGCAAAATGCCGCACACCTTTTTCCCGTCGATCCAAATGTCGTTCGGCCATTTGATGGCGGCGGCCAGTCCGGTCGCGCGCCGGATCGCGCGGCACACCGCGACGGACAGCACGTAGGTCAGCTGCGGCGCGGCACGAACGGAAATGCGCGGTTCCAAAAGCAAGGTAAACCAGAGCCCTTTGCCGCGCGGCGAGTGCCACGAACGGCCCATTCTGCCTTTTCCGGCCGTCTGTTCCTCCGCCAGCACGACGGTGCCTTCCCCGTCGCCGGCGGCGTAGCGTTCATGCGCGACCGTTTGCGTCGATCCGGTGCGCTCGAGATAAATCAAGCGGCGTCCGAACGCCCTCGTCGCAAGCGCGGCGTGAAACCGTTCCGGCTGGAAAAGTTCCGGCCCGGACTTCAGCCGGTATCCGCGGCTCGGTACCGCTTCGAACTCGTAGCCGCGCTTTTTGAGGGCGCGGATATGCTTCCAGACGGCGGTCCGGCTGACGCCAAGCTGACGGCTGATCTGTTCGCCGGACAAATACCCGTCGCGGTGTTCCTCCAGCATCGCGAGCAGCCTGTCAATCATCGGCCTTTCTCTCCTTCAGCCATCTTTCCGCTTCCTCCAGCAACAGACGGCGGTCGTTCGGAAGTTTGCCGAGCCCGACGAGAAAAAGCAAATGTTCGAGCGCCGCGCCGATTTCGGCGCCGGCGGCGCCGAGTTCGGCGATATCCTGGCCGCGCACCGGCAATTCGCCGAGCGATGCGGCCGGCATGCCGCGCAGCCAGCCGCGCGCCCGCTCCGCCATCGCGCGCACACGTTGCGCCCCGGCCGCCGCTTCCTCGGCCTCGTCCGGCCAAACATCCGCCATTGCGAGCCACTTTTCCGCCGCCGCCCGTCCGTGCCGAAGCACGGCGATTTTCCACGCGTCGGCGCTGTCCGCGCGCAGCGCATCAAGGTGAAAGCGCAGCACGCCGACGACCTCGCGGATCAGCTTGCCGGAACAGGTCAGCCTTCTCAACAGGCCGGACGCTTCCCCGGCGTCGGCGTCCAGCGCGACCATCAACAGCGCCCACCGCACGTCGCAGTCGCCCAGGCGGCCGATGCCGGCCAGCTCTTGCCGCCGGACGGCGCGATCCCATCTGGCGTTCCCGCCGATGTCCGCTTTCAGATGGTCCGCGAGCCCGGATTCGGCAAACAGCGACAAACCGCGGTATGGGTCGCTGCCGCAGATGATGCGCTCCAGTTCGGCGCGCACCCGCTCCATGGCGATATGGCGCATGAGCGGGCGGCACGCGATCAGCGCCTGCCACGTGCTCTCCTCAATGCGCAAACCGTATTCCGCCGCAAATCGGATGCACCGCAGCATGCGCAGCGCGTCTTCGCCGAACCGTTCCGCCGCCGGCCCGACCGCTCTCAGCAAGCCGGCTTCCAAATCATCCCTTCCGCCGAACGGATCGATGACGCCGCCCTCGTCATCCATGGCCATGGCGTTGATCGTAAAGTCGCGGCGGCGCAAATCTTCCTCCAGATCGTCGATAAATTCCACGCGCTCCGGACGCCGGTACGATTCGTATCCGGATTCTTTGCGGAACGTCGTCACTTCGAACGCGTGTCCGTTCCTCACCACGGTCACCGTGCCGTGCTGCAGCCCGGTCGGGATCGCGCGGGGGAACAGCGCCAGCACTTCCTGCGGCGTCGCCGCCGTGGCGATGTCGATGTCCTTCACCGGGCGGGACAACAGCACATCGCGCACGTATCCGCCCACAAAATAGGCGGCGTGGCCCGCCCGCCGCAGTTCGCGGAGAACGGCCAGCGCCTCCGTTTCCTTTACGGTTCGCATGCGTACTCCATCTCCGGCACTTTTCTTCCGAGCACCCGGTAATAAATCGACTCGTACTGCGCCGCGATTTTGTCACCGCAAAACTCGCGGCGCGCGCGCTCGATGCACGCCCGGGAAAACCGTTCGTATTTCGCCGCGTCCCTCAGCAGCTCGAGCGCGTATGCCGTCATCCGTTCGGTGTCCCCGACCGGCGCCACATACCCCGTCTGCCCGTGCGCGATCAGTTCAGGCAACCCGCCCGCGTCGGAGGCGACCGTCGGCACTCCGCACGCCATCGCCTCCAGGGCGACGAGACCGAAGCTTTCCTTCTCCGACGGCAGAAGCAGCAAATCGGCGAGCGAGAGAACCTGCGCCACTTCCTCCTGTTTTCCGAGGAACACGACGCGGTCCCCGAGGCCGAGTTCCATTACCTTCGCGCGGATGATGGGCAAATCCGGCCCTTCGCCGACGAGCAGCAGACGGGCGGGCAGCGCCTCATTCACCTTGCGGAACACCTCGACGACGTCGCCGACCCGTTTGACCGGCCGGAAGTTCGAAATGTGCATCAAAATTTTCTCGTCCGGCGCGGCGTATTCGGCACGCAGCACGGAACAGTCGCGCGGGTAGTATTCCCGCTGATCCACAAAATTGTAGGTCAGGTCGATCGGCCGCTCGATCTGCAGGAGCGTGCGGGTTTCCCGAATCAGATCGCGGGACACCGCGGTCACCGCGTCGCTTTTGTTGATCGCGAGACGGATCAGGTCGGAGAGCGACGCTTCCTGCGCCAAAATCGTGATGTCCGTGCCGTGCAGCGTCGTCACGACCTTGAGATGATCCCCGACCATCTGGCGGGCGAGAAACGCGCACACCGCGTGCGGCAGCGCGTAGTGGACATGCAGCACATCCAGCTGCTGCATGCGGGCGACCGTCGCCATCTTGCTGGCCAGCGCGAGATCGTACGGCGGATGCCGGAACACGTAATAATCGGTCACTTCCACTTCGTGAAAAAAAATGTTTCGGTGAAACCGGCCGAGGCGAAACGGAATGCTGTGGGCGATAAAATGCACCTGGTGGCCGCGTTCGGCCAGCAGTTTGCCGAGTTCGGTCGCGACGACGCCGGAACCGCCGAGCGACGGGTAGCAGGTGATGCCGATTTTGAGCTTCTGATTCACGCCTTATTCCTCCATCCCGAACCGGTCGATCAAGAGCGGCACGCGGCTGGCGAATCCTTCCGCATATGCGACGGAGCGAAGCTGCCCGAACAGCCGGTCGCGGGCGGCGACGCGCTCCAAATACCCTTGGTTCAGCGGAGTCGGCACCCGGTTCGCCTCCGATGACGGTTCCTCGAACTGGCTGCGGTAACACGCCAGCGCCTCCATCTTGACCGGCTGCACCGCGCTGATATCGACCAGCACATCCGGCGCATCCACGCCGTTAATATAATAAAAGTACGTTTCCCGCACGGTCCAGGCGGGCAGCTCCGGCAAATAGCGGCGCAGTTTGGCGCTGAACACCGCCTCCTGCACGATGCGGCTGCACATGACGTGATCCGGATGCCGGTCCTCCCAATGGGGAGCGAACACGACGCGCGGTCGCAGGCGCCGGATTTCCCGGACGACGGCGTCAATGTGTTCCTTCGCCAGGCTCAGCCCGCGGTCGGGCAGCCCGAGATTGGAGCGGTACGCCAATCCTAGAAGCCGGGAAGCGTCGGCCGCCTCCCGGCTTCTCGTCTCCACGTCGCCGTTGGACGACATTTCCGCCTTCGTCAGATCGCACACGCCGACGCGCAGGCCCGCGCGGGCGTGTTTGACGATCGTGCCGCCCATGCCGATTTCCGCATCGTCCGGATGGGCGCCGATCACGAGCAAATCCAGCCGACTCGTCATGCTTCGTCCCCCGGTTCCCCCGGTTTGTATTTGTGCACGAGTTCCCTCCACGCGAATTCACCGCGTTCGACAGCCCGGATCAACAGTTCTCCGGTCGCGATGTTGGTCGCCACCGGGATGCCGTTGACGTCGCATAGCCTCAGCAGCGCGATGATGTCCGGTTCGTGCGGCTGCGCCATAAGCGGATCGCGCAGGAAAATGACGAGGTCCATCCGGTCCTCCGCCACCATCGCGCCGATCTGCTGATCGCCGCCGAGCGGTCCGGACATGAACCGATGCACGTGAAGCCGCGTGTTTTCCATAATCCTCGTGCCGGTCGTCCCGGTCGCGAACAACCGGTGCCGGGCAAACACATGTTCATAGGCAATCACGAAATTGACCATTTCTTCCTTTTTGCGGTCGTGCGCAATCAGCGCGATATTCAGCATGCTCACCCGCTCCTCTCCCGTCCGGACATGCGATCAATCGAGAAAATGTTCGAAACCGTACACGATGCCGGATACGCCCGACACTTTTTTTACCGCGAGATTGACCCCCGGCATATAACCGGCGCGGTCGTAAGAATCGTGACGAATTTTCAGCGTTTGTCCGTAACCGCCGAAAATGACTTCCTGCTGCGCGAACACGCCGGGCAGCCGGACGCTATGTATGCGGAATCCCTGATAGTATCCCCCGCGGGCTCCCTCGATCGTCTCCTGCTCGTTCGGATTGCCCTGCCTAAGTTCCTGCCGGTTCGCCGCGATCAGTTCGGCGGTCTTGACGGCGGTGCCGGAAGGCGCGTCCAGTTTCTGATCGCCGTGATATTCGATGATTTCCACGTGCGGCAAATATTTCGCCGCCTCGGCCGCGAACTTCATCATCAAAATCGCGCCGATGGAAAAGTTCGGAGCGATGATGCCGCCGATGCCCTTGTCCCGGCAAAGCTTGTCCAGCATGTCAATGTCTTCCGGTTTGAATCCGGTCGTGCCGATAACCGGCCGGACTCCCCGCTCAATGGCGGTCACGGCGTTGGAGACGGCGGAATGCGGCGTGGTGAAGTCGACCAGCACTTCCGCGCCGGACTGCGCGAGCGCTTCGTCCAAATTGGAGGTAATGGTCACTCCGCAAGGCGCCACGCCGGCCGTGCTGCCCGCGTCGCCCCCGTCACGGCTGTCGATTGCGGCGACGAGCTCGAGCTCCGGGTCCGAAAGCACCATTTTCACCACTTCTTTGCCCATGCGTCCCGCCGCTCCGGATACGGCCACTTTTATGATCCGATTCATGGTATCACCTTTCCTGATGTCGATGTTGTTGCTGATGCGTCCATTGCCGCATGACATCTTCTTTCATTCTGCGCGCGGTTTCATGATGCGGCTCCAGGGCCAGCGCTTCGTCCAATTCGGCGGCCGCCCGCGGATAATCCCCTTCCCGCAGCCGGATGACGGCAAGCAGAAGATGCGCCTCCACCGACAGCGGATCGAGCGCCTTTGCTTGCTCAAGATACCAAGCCGCCCGCTTCGGAGCCTGCTCCCGCTCCATCAGCTTCTCCGCCTTGCGGATGAGGTCCAGCGCCTGCAGGTGCCCGTAATGGTACCGGTATTCCTGCGCATTCGCATTCAGTTCGCAGGCGCGGGCGGCATGTTTCAGCGCTTTCGCCAGTTTGCCGCTGCGGGCGTAGCTGATCGACAGTTTGTGATGGTAGTCGGCGTTGTCCGGTTGTTCCTGCACCGCCCGCTCAAACCACCGGATCGCCTGCTCGAAATCGTGGTGCAGCAATGAAGCGTACGCTTCCCTGATGTTTTTCTCCCCCTCCATCCTGCAACCACCCCATGGAAATTCGGATGGTACAGCATATGAGGGCCTGATGTGTCAGGTGTCGATTTTGGTCCATCTGTCCGCATCGCGCGTGCGGAATTTGTGCATGACTTTGTCGTGCGCTTCGGTCAAATCGATGCCGAGGGAGTTGGCGAAACAAATCGTGATGAACAAAATGTCGCCGAGTTCCAGCTCGATGGAGCTGTCCTTCTCATCGGGCTTCTTCGGCTTCTCCCCGAAACGGTGGTTCACTTCCCGCGCCAGTTCGCCGACTTCCTCGGCCATGCGCGCAAGCATCGTCATCGGCTGAAAATAGCCTTCCTTGAATTGGGAAATGTATTGATCCACTTCCCGCTGCATGTCCTTCAGCGTTTTTTCCGGCATTCCAGCTCCCCTTTCCCAAACGTCCGTTTGCCGCAAGCCGCGATGCATCCATTCATGGATTCGCCGCTGTCGGCGGAAACTACAACTGATCCCGCCTTTTTCGGGACTCTAAGTCCATGTTATATGAAAGAACGGATGAAAACAAATGCTTTTTCGTCCGCCGAACCGTACGAAAGGAGCCCGATTCATGCCGATATCGATCCCGTTCTCCGCCAATTTCCGCCTGTTCGCGCAAGTGGTGTTCGGAACCGCCGTGTACGCGTTCGCACTGCATTTTTTCGTCATCCCCAACGAACTGATGGAAGGCGGCGTGACGGGCATCGCCATTTTGCTGAACTACGCGTTCGGCGCCAAGCCGTCGTTGACGACGCTGCTTTTGAACATTCCGCTGTTTGTTTTGGGATGGAAAATTCTCGGCAAATCGTTTATGGCCTACACCGTGCTGGGCACCTTGTCGCTCTCCTTTTGTTTGTGGGTCATGGAAGGGTTGATTCGCGCAGGTTGGGTCGTGCCGTTTGTGTCCGACGACCATTTGCTGGTCGTCTTGTATGCGGGCGTCACCATGGGGGGAGGGCTCGGCATCGTGTTTCGCAGCGGGGCGACGACCGGCGGCACGGACATCATCGCCCGGCTGGGCAGCAAGCTGTGGGGACTCACGATGGGGAAAATGTTTTTGGTCATCGAAACGCTGGTCATCGGCTCTTCCATTTTTTATATTCCCAAGGAAAAAGTGATGTATACGCTCGTGATGCTGTTCATCGTAACCCGAGTGATCGATTTCGTGCAGGAAGGCGCGTTTGCCGCTCGCGCATATATGATCGTCACCGAAATGCCGGAGCGGATTACCCGCGCCATCGATGAAGAGCTGGCGCGCGGCGCGACCTGGTTCAAGGCGAGGGGAAGTTTTACGAAACGCGACCGGGAAGTCGTTTATTGTGTCGTATACAAAAACGAAACGCAGCGGATGCAGGCGATCATTCGCCGGACCGATCCGGATGCGTTTGTCGTCGTATCCGACGTGAGAGACGTGTTCGGCGAAGGATTCCGGCTTCCGTACGAAGCGAAAGAATAAACGCGGTTATCGCGGAGGATGGCGCCGGCGGAAACTGATCGATACGTATCCCCGGTCATATCGAAACTTTTGCCATCCGACCAACGCCAGCACGAGCAGCACGAACGCGCCGATCATGCCGGTCCAATAGGCGCCGGCTCGCGGGTCGGTCAACGGCAAATAAGCGGTTTCCTCGCCGCTGCCGAATACGGTGTCCAGCAGCGGGCGCAATTGTTCCATGTACGACCGCAATTTGACCGGATCGGGAGAGCCAAGCGCCATTTCCCGGTCGATGGCGGCCATAAGGCTGTACAGCTGCGTCGGAATCGACGGATCCAGGCTGACGAATACCGCGGGCCGAACCGTTTCCGCGCGTTCCTTCAAAGTGGCCCAGGCCACTTTCCAGCTTTTTCGCGAAGGATCGCTCCCAGAGGCCAGCTCCCGTTCCAGCACCGCCGCGTCTTCCTTCAACAGCCGGCCGTATTGCTTCCACAGCGGTTCCCGGTCTTTGATCAGCGCGTCCGCGGCCATGCGCAGCTTCGCCGCGCCGATCTGCAGCGCGTGCGGGTCCAAAGCCACCGCGGCGAGTTCCCGCTTCAGTTCGGAAAGCGCGGCGACAAACGCCTCCACGCCCTGAATGGACGTCCGCTCCGTCCAGCGCACGTCGGAAAACTGCCGCACGATCGCGTCCGCCAGCCGCGCGGCGCGCTCCCATTCGCCGCCGACGATCGCCTCGTACAGTTCCTGCGCCGTCTTGTTCAGCGCCTGCACCCCGGCGTCGTCCGGCGCGGCAGCCGCCGGCGCGTCCGCTTTGGCGGCGGCGACGGAGCCAAACACGATCCACAGCAGGAAAAAGCAGGCCACCACTTTCAGGCTTGTCCTTTCCGAACGCGGCATCGACATCGTTCATCTCCCCCCGATATCCGACCGTTCTACCTTCATCATATGGGGGGATGTCCGATTTTAGACCGCCTGTCTGCGGATGTGCGGCAAAAACAGCGCGGCGCAGACGATGCCTAACAAGCTCATGCATACGGTAAACGCACGAATCCAGAACAAATCGTCCAGCAGCACGTCGGGAAGGGCGGGAAACACGCCGAAACCGTAATCGATCGCGTCGTTCGCCAGCGTCCAAACCGCGACCGCCGCCACATGCGCCGCACGATACGTAAAAAACCGCGCGTACAGCAGCGCTTCCACCGCCATGCCGATATGGCCGACCACGAGGCCCCACTCGATCCATACGATTTCGTCGCCCTGCAGCCCGCCGGCGGCAATCATGACGACCGCCCAAATGCCGTATTTGATCGAGGTAATGACGCCGAACGCCTCGATGAATCCCCGCACGTGTCCGGCCGCGCCGGCGGACGCCAAACGTTCGCCCTTATACCGCTCCGCCGTCAGATAAACGAGCGCCAGCGTAAAAAACAAGATCGCGGTCGGGCTGTCCGGCACGACGAGCACCAGCCACTTCCCGATCTCGTTCCATGTGAAGATCAGCTGGTCCTTGTACCAATAGTACGCGTAAATGTCCCCCAGCCCGTTCACAACGAGCAATAGCCACAATAGCGCCCGATCCAGCAAAAATTCGCGGCTCCAAATCCACCGTATCCACCGCATCCGAAACACCTCCATGCAAAAAACCGGAAGAGACGTATCCCTTCCGGTCTTCCGGACTCGTTCGTCCGCTTATTCCGCGGGCGCTTTTTGCAGTGCCAGCCATTCCGCCAGCTTATCCAGTTCCTCTTCGGTCAAACCGAGGTCGAGGTTTTGCTGCCACTGCGGCTGCATGCCGCCTTTGCCGTTGTGCATGATGTCCAGCAGCTCTTCCTTGGTATACACATCGCCGATACCGCGCAGCGCGGGAGGTCCGTTGCCCGTCAAATCCTTCGCATGGCAAGATGCGCAGGTCGCCTTATTGTAGATCGCGTACCCTTCGCTGTCCTCGTCGATGATCGGCAGCGAAGCGCGATCGACCGGCTTTTCCGGCGGTTTTCCGGACTTGCGCGCCTCTTCCAGCTTCTGCGCGCGTTCGATATGTTCCGGAATGATGTTGCGGGCTTCCAGTTCATGCTGATAGTGATCCCAGGACACCTTGGTCAGGTAAATCATCGCGATCAGCGTCAGCAGCATGAGCGAAGAAGCGACCGGGCGTTTGTACCATCTGCGTTCCGGCCCGCGATCCAGAAACGGCGCCAGCGCCAGCGCCGCCATCGCGATGCCCGGGATGCCGACGGTGCCGAGCACGACAAATTGATTGGAAGTGTACGGATATTTCAGCAACTGGTACAAAAACAGGAAGTACCAGTCCGGCATCGGAATAAATTCCGCGTTGTTCGGATTGGCGGGATACCCGAGCGGCGACGGATGCGCAATGACGAGCGCCATGAATCCGACGAGCACGACCGCGCCGACCATCCATTCCTTCAGGAGAAAGTTGGGCACGAACGCCTCGGTTTTTCCCGGAAAGGCCGAATAGTCCTGCGGCACGTACACTTTCGTGCGCTTGCGAATGCGGGAGTCTCCCACGTAGACGACTTTTTCGTTCGAATCGTGTCCTTGTGCCACAAGTGTTCCTCCTTTCGTCGATTATAGCGGACCGGAAATGCCCTGTTTCCGGATCAGGAAAAAGTGCGCTCCCAAAAGGGCGAGCAGCGCCGCCGGCAGGAAGAACACATGAAGCGCAAAGAAACGGGTGATCGTCTGCGCGCCGACCGGTTCTCCACCTTGCAGGAACGTCTGGATGTATTCCCCGATGAACGGCACGGACGCGGCGATCTGGATGCCGACCTTCGTGGCGAAGTACGCCTTGTTATCCCAGGGCAACAGATACCCGGTGAAACCAAGCCCGAGCATGATCGCGAAAATGCCGATCCCCACCAGCCAGTTCATCTCGCGCGGAGACTTGTAGGAACCGGTGAAAAACACGCGCAGGGTATGCAGGAACATCATGACGATGACGAGGCTGGCGCCCCAATGGTGCATCCCTCTGACGATCGAGCCGAACGCCACCTTGTGCTGCAAATAGTCGACGCTCGCATAGGCGTTGTTGATGTCGGGCACATAGTACATCGTCAGAAACATGCCCGACAAAATTTGAATGACGGTAATAAAAAAGGTCAATCCGCCGAAACAATAAACGAAGGCGGAAAAGTGGTGCGCAGGGTTGACGTGTTCCGGCACCTCGTGATCGGCCACATCTCTCCATATGGGCGTGATGTCGATCCGCTCATCGATCCAATTGTATATCGCTTTTAACATCCGATGTCACGCCTCCTCTATTTCACCAGTCTATTCGGGTGCACTCCGCCCAAATAAACCCAACCGTTATCCACTTTGACCTCGTACTGGTCGAGAGGTTCGGGCGCAACGGCCAAATTTTTGCCTTTTTTGGTGTAGCGCGCCTCGTGGCACGGACAGAAAAAAAGCTCCGGAAAACGATTCGGATCGCCGTTCCATTCGACGCGGCATCCCAGGTGTTTGCAGGTCGGAGACAGCGCGTACACTTTGCCGTCCTCATCCTTTGCGATCCAGGCCTCCAATTCCGGATCGTGCTCGTACCATCCGTCGACAACGTGAACTTTGAATTTGACGGAAACCGGAGTTTCCGAGACGTCCTTTTCCTCGATCACCTTGACCCAATCCGCCGATTGCTTGGGTTGCAGAAGGGGGTCGACCGCAAATCGGATGCTCCACAACAGCGGCATGGAGACCATAAAAGCTCCCGTTCCTCCCAGCGTATAGGAGAGGAACTGCCGTCTGGACATTTCCCGTCGTCCGCTGCCCTCACCGGAAGGTTGTTGATGCTCCAAATGATTTTCACTCACACGCTAACCCCCCTTACGATCAGCTTGCATCGGAATTTCCTGCGAATCCCTCTAAAGGACATAAATATAATAGCTTACCGCATTGGGACCGTCAAGAATCGCGCCGGCCGCGGAAGCGGCATCCGGCCTCGGTTTTTGACAAATGTTATGAATTTGTCACAGTTGGAATGGGGGGGCTTTTCAGCGTCGTCCCCTCCCCGGATCGCATCCGTTCGAATTCGCGTTCCTTTCCGCCCGGAGCTTTCAGAGCTCGGTTTTTGGCGGATCGCGTCCGTTGCAAACCGGCCCCTCCGCGGATCGTTCCCGCCTTTGTCTGTCATAGGATTTACCGTTGGCAAGCAATCCATTCCTGATGCAGTCGGCTTTTCTTATTTTCTCCAGAGCTTCTGCAGCGTCGACGTGATTTCCGATTTCAGCGCGTCCGGATCCGCTCCGGCCCGAAATATCGCATCCGCTTCCGCGCATTCCGGCGCGTCCGCGGTCGGACCGAGCACGACCAGCACGTGTCGGAAGCCGGCTTTTTGCTTCAGCATCGCACAGGTGTGATGTAATGTGGCGGCCAGCCGCTCCGTGTCCCCTCCCGTATAATGCAGTGCCGGATACGTCACCACCCGGCCGCGGTACGGCCTTTCGATCAGGTCGAGCGCATCCTGCAGCTGTCCCAACTTGTCCGTCGCTTCCCAAGGCGCTTCTTCTCCGGTCAATCCGGTGACCGGCAGCAGACAGGTGTCCATGTACGGCGCCAGCTGCATCCAGTCGTCGCGTTTCAACTCGCTGAATTTCATGCGATTACAGCCTCCTTGTGTTTCGCCGCCGACAAGCGCGCGCAAAGCTGTCCAAGCTTGTCCGACACGAACATTATGCGCCACTCCGCGGCCGAAGGCAAGGCTCGCAAGGATGCAAAAAAACCGTCCCGGCTTTTCTCAACCGTGACGGTTCGGAGGGGACAGCGTCCGCATTTTGTCCTCTTTCGTCTGCTCCTGTGCGCGCAATTCGTCTTTGAGTTGGGCGGTGAGCTTCAGGAACGTTTCCTGGTCTTTGGACATGAGAGCGCGGTCGATTTGCTCGTACAAGCGCCGGATCCGAAACGACCGCAGCGCATCATCGAGCACCATTTCCGCGTGCAGGCTGAGCAGCGCTTCGTAGATCATGCTCATTTTTTCCACCGCCTTCATCCCTCCACCTCGCATATAAGCTCATCATCCGACGTTCCAGACTTACTAAAGCATATTCACCGGTTTCGGCTCCGTACAATACAATGGCCCTCATGCCGATCAATGTGCCGCTGCCCATGCGCTGCCCATGCGGACGACCGCAGGCGGCGCGGACGGCGATCCCCTCCGCTTTTCGTTCAGCGGCGATCCGGCACCGGACGGCGCGATTTTTCCTGGTCGTCGGGCAATTCTATGCGATCCGCCTCTTCCACGTACGTCCCCTGCACGATGCGGACGCCGACCGGCTTCATCTGCACGACCGCCGTGCCGTCTTCGTGTTCGCCGATTTGCAGCAGTCCGAGATGCATCATCATTTTCAGCACCCGCTGTTCGAGAATGTCGTCCGGCTGGTCGAAATAGTAGGCGTCCACCAGCGGAATCAGCGTCTTTTTCAACGAAGCGACCGTCGTCCACTGCGGACAGAGCCGGCAAATCCAATGGACGACCGCCTGAATGTTGCGCACCGGCCCTTTGTACAACCGGATCCAGAACCGGTACAGGTCTGCAGGGCTCGGGGCGAGGCCTTCCGCTACCGCCTGTTCCCCGCGCTCGGTCAGCGCAAGCCGGTCCTTCCCTTCCTCGATCAGCTGCTGGAAATAACAGTAGTCGTAAATCAGCGAAAACCGGTTCGGATATTCCTTGAATCTCCTGCCGTATCCGAACCGCCATCCGCCTTTGGCCAACGGGGCTTCTTCCACCTGCAAGGACGACAACAGCTGATGCAGGTGGCGCTTGTACATGTATCCGTCCGCGGTCAGCTGCGGTTCATGAAACCGCACAAACTCCAAAAACCGCAAACAATCGCCGGGAAGAAAATCGTGCTCGTCCCTGTACACCGGGGGATCGCCGGTGACGTCCATGTTGCTGCGCCATTGGCGGGCGAGCATGTCGCCGATTCTCTGTTTCACGTCGCGCGGAATGGCGAACAGCGTTTTCGTCTGCAGGGAATGTCCGTTGAACAGCCACCCGATCTGCGTAAACTTGACAATCGTGTCCCGCGGGCTGCCGTCCGACCGGTTGCCCTGCTTGGCCCATGCGAGCAGTTCCTCCAAACTGAAGGCGTCGCGGCGGTCGAACAAGATCGCGTTCAGAAACCGGACGTCGTCCCAGGAAAGCGACCGAACGGTTTGCTCGAACACCTCCCTGCGGTTGACCGCGGCGAGAATCGACTGAATCAAGGAATTTTTCGAATGAACGCTGCATTCGCATTCATAGTGCATCGCAATCCGGCTCAACTGCCGGATGTCGGCATAGGACAGCATTTCCGCAAGATTCATAACGGCACCTCCGCGCAAGCGTCATCCGATCCGCGTTCTGGTACCATTATGGGAAAATTTTGCCGGGTTTATTCCGTTTCGCCTTCCAGGTGATCCATCCGGTTGATGTCCACCGGCTTCCAACCGTCGGCCGTCCTGCGAATGACCGACACCGAAGTGTTGCCGATCCACCCGAATTCCAGATCGGGGAACAGCGCCGTCAAGACGTGCACAATCCATCCGCCGTGCGTGACGGCCAAAATGCGCCGGCCGGCATACGCTTCGGCGAGATCGTCCAGACACGGCAGCGCCCGGGCGAGCAGCGCATCAACCGATTCGATGCCGATGTCCGGGTTTTCCCGCCATTTCTCTCCCCAACGCGCCAACCGCTCTTCCTCGGTCGTTCCTTCCGCGGCGCCGAAACTCCGCTCCCGCAGGCGGGCATCCTCCGACGCGACCGGGATACCCAACGCTTGGGCGACAATTTCGGCCGTTTCTTTCGCCCGCACCAGATCGCTGGTGACGACGGCATCCCACTGTTCGCGGCGAAGCCGCTCCGCCAGCTGTTTCGCCTGCCTTCTTCCTTCCCCGTTCAAGGGAATGTCGGACTTGCCCTGGATTTTTTTCAGCACATTCCAATCCGTAACGCCATGTCTGATGAGACCGATCTCCGTCATGATTTCCCCCTTGTTGGACGAATGAATTTGCCATCATTGCGCGCGCCGGCTTGCGCAGGCAGTCCGGCGGTCAATAAGTTGGCGCCTGCCGCTATGAATCCTTTCCGATTTCTCTGTGCCGGATACAAATGAAGATGCGCCCGCCCCACGGGCGTGTGCGCAAAAAAAGCTTCCCGCAAGGGAAGCGCAAAAGCGCGGTTGACGCGTGTCAGGAACGCACACGGGATAACCAGTTCATGATCAAGAGCATCGACACGATGCCGAGCAGCGAAAAGACGAGCCAGTAATTGGGATCCGTCTGCAGCGTATCCATTCTGACGAGAATCGGGTCGCTGATGCTGGCGACCGGAATGCCTTCCAGCCACATGTCGCCCCAACTGTCGGCGGACGCGAGCTGGGAATCGGCGCTTGCTGCCGGAAGACGGCTGTACCAGGCATCGACCGGTTCCTCGGACTTCGTCACCAGCGAATGGAACAGACTGATGGAAAACATCGCCAAAAAGAAGGACATGAGTCCGGCCGCCCACTTGCGGGTGCGGTCGGAAATCCCCGGCGCCCTTTGGACGACCGGAACCCGCCACGATTCCTGCTCATAAATGCGCCGCATCACCGTATCGCTGATTCGCTTGGCGGGAACCGGTCCGTCCGCGGCGGATTCGCGGATCCAGTCCACGCTTTCCTGCCAAAGGCGAAACTCTTCGCGACAGGCCGGACAAATTTTCACGTGCTCGCGCACCTGCAGCCGGCGTATGTCGTGTTCCGGCAAATCCTCGTACTCCCAGAGCCATTTCTGGATTTCCGTGCATTTCATCGCTGGTTCATCCCCTCGTATTCCTGAAAAATCGGCTCTGTAAAATAAGGTTCAAGCTGCGCCTTCACGCTGGATCTCGCGCGAAACAGCAACGATTTGACGGCGCTGACCGTCTGGCCGAGAATGTTGGCGATCTCCTGGTAGTCCAGTTGGTCGTATTCTCTCAGAATGAGAGCCGATCTTTGCTTTTCCGGCAAATTGTTGATGGCATCGCGGACGAGCATGACCTTTTCGTTGCGCAGCGCCGACATTTCCGGCAGCGATTCGGACGGCGCGTGGGGAACGATGCCGCTCTCTTCCAGCGAAACGCTGCCGGCGCGCTGTTTGCGCAGTTCGCTCAGCACCGTATTGCGCGCAATCGTGTACAGCCACGTGGAGAACGAAGCCTCCACCTCGCGAAACGTTTGCAGGCTGCGAAACGCCTTGTAAAATGTCTCTTGGCACAAATCTTCCGCCATGCTCTCCAGCTTGGCGCCTTTCAGCATGTGGTAAATAAACGCCAATATTTTACGCTCGTAACGATCCATCAATTCGGCGTACAATTCCACATTGCCGTCTTTGATTTCGCGTATCAACTGGGAATCGGTCATTACGAGCTGCCCTCCCTGCATGCGAAAAACCGGTCCCCGATCCCGACCGGCCGCGCGTCTATTGTTCGACGCCAATTAGACGATCCGGACCGCGGTTCGGTTGCCGAACGAAAATTCGTTTCGGGTCGCATGACAGTGCGCCGCTATGACTCCCCGGTTATATGTATGTACCATCGTCGGAGGAAAAAGTTGCGGTCGCGGCGAACATGCGCCCAATAAACAATTTCGGTTCCGTAAGCAAAAATCCTGCCGCCTCAACAAATTTCGTCACCCTTCGCAACGGACGCAAGCGGCGCGACAAAAAAAAAAAAAGTCCGCCCGGATTCCGGGCGGCTGCACACAGGTGCGAGAACATTCGGATAGGAGTGGAGAGAAACCATACTGTAGTTATAGTATAATGAATCCGTTTTCATTTTGTCAACCTTTTTTTTGAAAGCGTTTTTTGACGGTGCGCCGCCGGCGGCGACGTTCAATAATACACCTGGTACCGGTGTTTCTCCAGCAGCGCGGCCGCTTTATCCTGCTCGTCGCGGTTTCGGAACGACAATCTCAGCACGCCGGGAACGTCCAGGCGGCTTTCCATGATATGAATGTTGCTGAGATTGATCTGATGTTCGCCGAGCAGCGTGGCGATTTGCCCGATCGCGCCGGGATGGTCGGGAATGTCGACATACAGGTCGTGCATCGGCATGATGACGCCTTTGCGCCGTTCGGGCAGCCTGCTGCGAAACTCGCCCGCAAGGGCGAATTCGCGGGCGATGCTTTCCCCGTCCCCCGCCTCCAGCATGCGGACGAACCGGTCGATACGCTCGTTCCAGTCGCGGAGCAGACGAAGCAGCACCGGCCGGTTGTGGAGCAGGATGTCGCGCCAGATGACCGGATCGCTGGAAGCGATGCGCGTGATGTCGCGAAAACCCCCGGCCGCGAGCCGGCTGTACAGGTCGCTCTCGTCATTGTAACCGCTGATCTGGTTCACCAGCTCCACCGCGATGATGTGCGGCAGATGGCTGATCGCCCCGACGACGTCGTCGTGCTCGCGCGCGTCCATGCGAATCAGCTGGGCCTTCGTATGCGCAAGCAGTTCGGCCAGCCGCCCGTACGCTTCTTCCGGCGTATTCTTGGCGGGCGTCAGCACGTAGATCGCGTTTTCGAACAGCAGCGAAGAGGCCGCCTCGACGCCGGAACGTTCCGAACCCGCCATCGGATGTCCGCCGATAAAATACGCGCCGCCCCATGCGAGCGATTCGGCGCATTCCATGATGGACGCTTTGGTGCTGCCGACATCGGTGACGATGCAGCCCGGCTTCAGGGGCAGCGCGCTCAACTGCCGCAGATAGGCTTCCAATTCCCCCACAGGCACGCACAGAAAGATGAAATCCGCGTCCAGCGCCGCCTCCTCCATGGACGTGGTCGCCTCGTCCACCACTTGGCGCTGCACGTATTTGGCCGCCGATTCGGGCCGCCGGGAATGGCCGACCACCTTCAAACCGGGTTTGTTTTTGAAGCTGAGCGCCAGCGAACCGCCGATCAATCCGACTCCGAAAATCGCGATTTTAACCATGCCGGACACTCACTTCTTGGAGCACCTGTTCCAGCGCGGCGATGAACGTGCGGTTTTGCTCCGGCGTGCCGACCGTCACCCGAATGGAAGTGGGAAAATTCAAGGTATGCCCGCCGCGGACAATGACGCCGCGCCGCAGCAGCGCCTCAAACACCGCTTGCGCGGGACGCTGCGTGTCGACCATGATGAAATTTCCATACGCGGGCAACGAGCTCAGCCCGAGCCGGGAAAACTGCTGCGTCAAATAAGCGATCTGCTCTTTGTTTTTGCGCCGGCATTCGGCGATGAACGCCTGGTCGGACAGCGCCGCCCTGGCGGCCGCCTGCGCCTGGCGCGACGTGTTGAACGGTCCGCGAACCTGATTGATGGTGCGCATGACGTCGGCATGGCCGACCGCGTATCCGATGCGCAGGGAGGCGAGGCCGTATATTTTCGAAAACGTGCGCAGCACGACAAGATTCGGATATCGGTCAATCAGATCCAGCCCGTTCGGGTAGTCGGGATCGTCGATATATTCGCAGTACGCTTCATCGAGCACGACCATGACGCCGCGCGGCACGTTTTCCAGAAACGATTCCGTTTCGCGTCTCGTCACGATCGTGCCGGTCGGGTTGTTCGGGTTGCAAATCCAGACGATTTTGGTCCGGTCCGTCACCGCGGCCAGCATCGCCTCAAGATCGTGCGTGCCGTTCTTCATCGGCACTTCGACACAGACCGCGCCTTCGATTTGCGCATTGTGCTTGTATTGCGGAAACGTGTGCGTCGCCATGACCGTTTCGTCGCCCGGCGTCAAATACGCGCGCGCGATCATGGTGATAATTTCGTCCGAGCCGGCGCCAAATAAAATCCGGTCACGGGAAACGCCCAGGTGTTCGGCGACGGCGTCCGCCAGCTCCGTGCTCCCACCGTCCGGATACAGGTGCACGTTGTCCATTTCCGCCAAGATCGCCTCTCTGACGCGAGGCGAACATCCATACGGGTTTTCGTTGGAGGCGAGTTTGATGACTTCGGTCAGCCCGAATTCCCGCTGCACTTCCTCGATCGGTTTTCCAGGCTGGTATACGGGCAGTTGAACGACCTGGGGTTTCGGTCTCAACACCAACATCTCCTTCTGGTACGGAATCTGTAAGCTGTCTCAGAGCGGTCTCAGAGCCGTCCAAGCGCGAACTTCGACGAATCTTTGGTCTATCGCTGAGATCTCTCGAATCGCAAATCTATCTCTTTAATTCTGCCACAAATTCGCGAATTTTCAATAGCCCATCCCCGCGGCGGGCAGGATCTTTCAACAGCGGCAGCGCTTCCTCGATCTGTTTCACGATGGCGCTGCCGACGACGACCCCGTCCACGCTGCCGGAAAACTGGCGCACTTGATCGCGGTTGGAAATGCCGAAGCCGACCGCCATGGGCAAATCCGTCGCGCTGCGCACCGACGCGAGAAAATCGCCGATTCCCTCGTAAAATTGCGTGCGCATGCCGGTGACGCCGAGCGACGAAACGCAATATACGAAGCCCGACGCCCGCGACACGATGCGGCGCACGCGTTCGCGGGACGTCGGCGCGACCAGCGGGATCACATGGATGCCCGATCGTTCCGCGATCGCCCTGACTTCACCGTCTTCCTCCATCGGCAGATCGGGAATGATCACGCCGCTGATGTCATGAGCGGTCAGCGTATCAAAGAAACGGTCCAGGCCGAATTGCAGCACGGGGTTGAAGTAGGTGAACAGGATGAACGGAAGCCGGCTGCCGCGTTCCCGCGCCCGTTTCGCCACGCGGATGCAGTCCATGATCGTGAGGCCGTTTTGCAGGGCGCGCTCGGAAGCGCGTTGAATGACCGGCCCGTCCGCCAGCGGATCGGAATAAGGCACGCCCAACTCGATCAAGTCCGCCCCGGCGCGCTCGAGTTCCAGCACGATTTCCAGCGACGTGTCCAGGTCGGGATCGCCGATGGTCAAGAAGGGGATGAGCGCCATTTCCCCGCGCGACCGAAGCGCGGAAAACGTTTCATCAATGCGGTTCATGCGCGTTCCCCTCCTTTGTAACGCATGATCGACTCCACATCTTTGTCGCCGCGCCCCGACAAGCTGACGACGACGATTTGGTCCTTCGCCATCGACGGGGCGACCTTGATCGTCTGGGCGATGGCATGCGCGCTTTCCAGCGCGGGAATAATGCCCTCCGTGCGGCTGAGCAGTTCCAGCGCCTCCAGCGCTTCCTCATCGGTCACCGGTACATATTCCGCGCGGCCCGATTGTTTCAAATGCGCGTGTTCCGGTCCGATGCCGGGGTAATCCAGACCGGCGGAAATGGAGTGTACGGGCTGCACCTGGCCGTGTTCGTCCTGCAGCACATAGCTGTACGAACCCTGGAACACGCCGGGACGGCCTTTGGTCATCGTCGCCGCGTGTTCGGCGGTGTCCACGCCCTTGCCTCCCGCTTCCACGCCCATCAGCCGCACCTCGCGGTCTTCCAGGAACGGATAAAACATGCCGATGGCGTTGCTGCCGCCGCCGACGCAGGCGATCACGAGATCCGGCAGCCGTCCTTCGCGCGCAAGCACCTGCTCTCGCGTCTCGTCGCCGATCACCCGCTGAAAATCGCGCACGATCATCGGATAAGGATGCGGGCCGGTCGCGGAGCCGAGAATGTAATACGTATCTTCGACATGGCTGACCCAATAGCGCAGCGTTTCATTGCAGGCGTCCTTGAGCGTGCGCGTGCCCGACGTGACCGGCACGACTTCCGCGCCGAGCAAATTCATCCGGAACACATTGAGCTGCTGCCGCTTCGTATCCTCTTCGCCCATGAACACTTTGCATTCCAGGCCGAGCAGCGCAGCCACCGTCGCCGTCGCCACGCCGTGCTGTCCGGCGCCCGTCTCGGCGATCACTTTGCGTTTGCCCATGCGTTTGGCGAGCACGGCCTGACCGATCGCGTTGTTGATTTTGTGCGCGCCGGTGTGATTCAGGTCTTCGCGCTTGAGATAAATTTTTGCGCCGCCGAGTTTTTCCGTCAGTCTGGCGGCGTAGTACAGCGGGGTGGGACGCCCGGAATATTCGCGCAGCAGGTCGCGAATTTCCCGCTGAAACTCTTGGTCGCCGCGAAACTTCTTGTATGCTTCTTCCAGTTCAATCAACGCGTTCATCAACGTTTCCGGCACGTAGCGGCCGCCAAACCGACCGAAACGGCCGAACTCATCAGGATACATGCCCAACGCTTTTCACCTTCCCGACAAATGCCCGTATTTTGTCCTTGTCTTTGATTCCGTCCGTTTCCACTCCGCTGGATACGTCGACGACGTCGGGACGGTGCGCGTCCAGCAGGATGCCGACGTTGCCCGCATCCAGTCCGCCCGCGACGATGAGCGGCAGCCCGTGCGACGAGGCAAATTCCCGATAGGGCGGCAAAAGGTCCCAGGAAAAGGTCGTGCCGGTTCCCCCTTTGCCGTGGTCGAGCATAATGCCGTCAATCGCCCCGCAATAAGGCAGCAGTCTGTCATTCACGGTCTTTTCATGCGACAGTCGTTTTGCCGACGTGTCCGCGGGCAACGGCGCGCCGGCCGCGTCCGCATGCGATGTCTCGGAATCTCGGTCCGCATCCGCGTTGGAGTCGGATACCGCATTCGTCACCGAGAACACCTTCCACACCTTCACGCCGAAACGTTCCCGCACTTCGCGGCAAAACTCCGGCGTCTCCTCGCCGTGCAGCTGGACGACGTCGAGCGGCGCCCGCCGCAGGATTTGTTCCAGTTCGTCCATGGCCGGATTGACGAATACGCCGACGAAAGACGGCCGGCGCCCGTCTTCTTTCGCCAGCCACGGCTCCATCATCGCGGCGGCTTCGTCCGCGTTCACCTTACGCCGGCTTTGGGCAAAAACAAAGCCGGCGTACTCCACCGGCAGTTCCGCCACCGCGGCCAGCGTGCCGGCATCGCGGATGCCGCAAATCTTGACGGCCGCGCTCACGTCGGACGCCCCGCTTTGTCTTCGTGCCGCGCGGCGACCGGTCCCATGAGCCGATGCACCGCCGCTTCCACATCGGGCTGGCGCATGAAATGTTCGCCCACCAGCACCGCCTGCACGCCCATCGATCGCAAAAGCGAAATATCTTCGGGCTTGGAGATGCCGCTTTCGCTGACGACCGCCGCCTCTTTCGGCATCCTCCCGATCAGCCGCTCGGTGACGGCCAAGTCGGTGACGAACGTTTTCAGATTGCGGTTGTTGATGCCGATCAAAGTCGGCTGCAGCGCGAGGGCGCGTTCCAGTTCCTCCTCGTCGTGAACCTCGATCAGCACATCCATGCCGAGGTCCTTGGCCAACCGGTACAGTTCCCGCATCCGCCGATCGTCAAGGATCGCGGCGATCAGCAAAATCGCGTCCGCGCCGATCGCTCTCGCTTCATAGACCTGGATCGGATCCAGGGTAAAATCTTTGCGCAAAATCGGCAGGTCTACCGCGCTTCGCACATCTTGCAAGTAGGCGTTGGCCCCTTGAAAAAAGGGCTCGTCCGTCAGCACGGACAGGCAGTCCGCGCCGGCCGCGGCGTACGCTTGGGCCAGTTCGACCGGGTGGAAATCCGCCCGGATCAGCCCTTTGGACGGGGACGCTTTCTTGATCTCGGCGATCAGCCCCATGCTGCGCCTCTTATGCGCGGTCAAAGCCCGTTCAAACCCTTTGCAGGGGCCGAGCGCCGCAATGATTTTTTCAAAATCCGCCGCGCCGGCCCGCTGCTTCAGCGCCTCGACTTCCTGCCGTTTGGACGCGACGATGCGATCAAGAAACATGCTTCAACTCTCCTGTCTTGCGGACGAGTTCTTCCAGCTTTTCCTTCGCTTTTCCGCTGTCGATAACCTGCGCCGCATATTTTACCCCTTCCGCGAGGGAATCGCAACATTCCGCCAAATAAAAGCAGGCGCCCGCATTGGCCAGCACAATGTCGCGCCGCGGCCCCGGTTCCCCGTTCAGTACGGCACGGATGATGCGCGCGCTGTCGGTGGCGTCGCCGCCCGCGATGTCCTCAATCCGGGCCGTGCGGAGTCCGAGCTGCTCCGGCGTCACTTCATAGGTGACGATTTCGCCGTCTTTCAGCTCGGTGATTTGCGTCGGCGCGCATACGCTGATTTCGTCCAGTCCGTCGTGGCTCGCCACCACCATCGCGCGTTCGACATTCAGTTCCCGCATGGCGCGGGCGAGAAATTCCGTCCGGCCGCGATCATACACGCCCATCAGCTGGCGGTCGGCGCCGGCCGGGTTCGTCAGCGGTCCGAGCACATTGAAAAAGGTGCGGAATCCGAGCTCGCGGCGCGGGCCGGCCGCATGCTTCATCGACGGATGGAACACCTGCGCGAACATGAAGCAAATGCCGACCTCCGCCAGGCACTTGGACGCCTCCTCCGCGTCGAGCGCGATCTGGACGCCGAGCGCTTCCAGCACGTCCGCGCTGCCGCTTTTACCCGACATCGCGCGGTTGCCGTGTTTGGCGACGCGCGCGCCGCCGGCGGAAGCGACGATGGCCGCCGCCGTCGAAACGTTGAACGTTTTGCCGCCGTCGCCTCCGGTACCGCACGTGTCGAGCAGCCCTTTGCGGTCGGCCGTCACTTTTTGCGCGCTGCTGCGCATCGCATCGGCGAATCCGGCGATTTCCTCGACCGTTTCACCTTTCATGGACATGGCGGTCATCAGGCTGCCGATTTGCGCGGGCGTCGCTTCCCCTTTCATGATCAGCAGCATAATCTCCCGCGACTCCTCGCGCGTCAGCGACTGACCGCGAATCAATTTGCCGAGCGCTTCCTGCATCGTCATTTCCCCACACGTCTCCTTTCCTTGCAATGGACCGGTTATTGAATTTTGACCATCCGGTTTCGGGACCCGCCGTTCCGCCGCATACGACGGCTCAACGCCCTCCCGTTTTTCGTCCCGTTTCATTCGTCTCTCAGAAATAATCCTGATTGACCGCCGCGACACGTACCGTCGCGGACGAATTTTCACGCCGTTCGGCCTCGTTCTCGCGATCCCCGTTTCGACCGTCCGCCTCCGTCACCCGCAAAGGCGCGCGTCCCGGAGCGTCTTTCCCGAACATCGCTTCCGCCATGCGGATCGCTTTCAGCAGCGCCTTGGCCTTGTTGATCGTTTCCTCATATTCGCGTTCCGGCACGGAGTCGTACACGATGCCCGCTCCCGCCTGGATGTACGCCTTTCCGTTTTTGAAAATCATCGTGCGAATCGTAATGCAGCTGTCCAAATTGCCGGAAAACGCAAGGTAACCGATGGCTCCCGCATAGGCGCCGCGCGCTTCGTTTTCCAGTTCGGCGATGATTTCCATCGCCCGCAGTTTGGGCGCGCCGGAAACCGTTCCGGCCGGCAGGCAGGACAAGAGCGCGTCGAAAATGTCCTTGTCTTTGCGCAGCTTCCCCGACACATTGGACACGATGTGCATGACGTGGGAATACCGTTCGATCTCCATGTAGGAATCGCAGCGCACCGTGCCGTATTCGGACACCCTTCCGAGATCGTTCCGCCCGAGGTCGACGAGCATCAGGTGCTCGGCGAGTTCCTTGTGGTCGGCGAGCAGTTCTTTTTCCAGCGCGGCATCCTCTTCCGGCGTCCGGCCGCGCGGGCGCGTGCCGGCGATCGGGCGCGTCTGCACGCGGTCGCCTTCCACCCGGACGAGCAGTTCCGGGGACGCGCCGACGATGATGTCCTCGTCCATTTTCAAATAATACATGTACGGCGAAGGGTTGATCGTCCGCAGCACGCGGTACACTTCCAGCGGCGACACGTCGGTGTCCGTTTCAAACCGCTGGGAAAGCACGACCTGAAAAATATCCCCCGCCCGAATATATTCTTTCGCCGCTTCCACATTCGCCATAAACCGCTCTTTCGTCACATTGGAGCGGAACGGTCCGATCTCCACATCGTCCCGCAGCCGGTACGGCGACGTGGCGGGAATTTGCGGCGACGGATCCAGTTCCTCGATGATGCGGTCGATTTTACGGCAAGTGGCGGCATAGGCATTTGCGATGTCGTCCGCCGTCGCGTCCGGCGGAATGTGCACGTTCGCAATGACCTTGATTTGCTGCTTCGTATGGTCAAACGCGATGACCTGATCGCAAAACATGAACCGGATGTCGTCCATCTGCAAATCGTCGACGCGGTGCTTCGGAAGCCGCTCGTAATATTGCAGCAAATCGTATCCGAAAAATCCGACCGCGCCGCCGGTAAACCGCGGCAGATCTTCCATCGCCGGGCTGGAATAGCGCGCCAGCGTCCGTTTGAGCGTTTCGATCGGGCCTTCGCCGCACGCGACGACTTCAGGCGGACCGCCCGCGGTCTCGATGGTGACGACGCCGTTTTTGCCGCGAATGATCAGAAACGGATCGGTGCCGATAAACGAATAGCGCGCCCATTTCACGCCTCCCTCCACGCTTTCCAGCAAAAAGGCGTACTTCCGATTGTGAAACTGGTGAAACAGGCGAATCGGCGTTTCGGTGTCCGCCAGCACGGTTCTGGCAACCGGTATGAGATTGTGCGACTTCGCCAGCCGCATCACCTCGTGCAGCCCGGGACTGTGCATCGCGTACCCTCCTTCATGGTTTTGTCAAAGCAGGACCGTGATCTCTCGCGGTCAAGGACGCGGCGAACTTGTGGCGTCACGGCGATCGCACATCCGTCAAAACAAGCTCATTCAAGGATGAGCGACCGCGTTGAGCGGACGTTTGGTCCAATCAAAAAAGCCTCCGCAAGCCGCGGAGGCATCATGGTTGAATGATGGAGAATGTTCGATTCCGACAGGCAAAAACACGAATGCCGACCATCCAAACGCATGGCGCCCGTCCGTCTCCGGAACCGCCCCGTTTGCTCGGCTCGCTGCGGCCGCTCCCGGTGCAAACTCCTGTACCGGTGCAATCGTGCGCCGCATTTCCCTTGTCTCGACTCTTCTCCGCTCAGCTCAACTCTGACTCCGCTCAGGCAGCGCCCTGCTGTATGTCACTACTATAGCGAAAACGATACGGATCGTCAAGGCGGCTGTTCAGCCCGTGCGCTGGATTTCTTCTTCGCCTTCATGGATCGTTGGACATCGAGACGGTTCATGCCGAAAGCTCCTTGGACGCATGGTGCATGCTCGTGCGGACAAGATGGTATTGGTCTCAACGATTCACCTTGGACATGGAAATATCCGCGATCCGCATCGCATATTCCAGGTCGTGCTTCATCCGTTGTTTCACTTCCACGTGCAATTCCGAATCCGCCATCACGTTTTCCAGCAGTCGCTGTAGTCGGTGGCGAAAATCACTCAGATTGCCCGGATCGACCGTGCCCGGCCGCAAAACGTCGAGCGCGGCGTCGATTTTGTCCGCGTACCGGCTGTCCGCCGGCATTCCTTGGAAAGGAACATAGATGTCGTTGATCTTCCGCTTCATCTCCGTCAGCACCAGCGAAAGCGATTTAACGGGATCCCGGTCCGGAATGACGGCCGCTTCGCGGAACAGCCCAAGTTTCAACAACCGGTCATAATGATTGTTGAAAAACCCGAGATACTCGAACATCGCGCTGCCCGCCGCGCCGAGGCGTCTGGCCCCGTCCACCTGGAGAGCGAGCGTTCTTTTGTCGATGCGCATGTACGGACCGAGTCCGATGGCCGCATATGCGTTGTTCTTGGCGATTGCCAGCGCTTCCCGGGTATCGGCCAGTACAGGATCGACGCCGAACGTATAAGACATCGGGAGCACGTGATCGATGAGGTTGCGGTCGATCCAGTCGCTCGCTTTCTGGTTTTTGTACTCGGGCGCCATCGGAAAGTCCGCCCACACCGCGGCGGAGATTTTCGCATCCGGACGCAATGCCTTCAGCTCATCCACGATCCGGTAAACAAACGTGTTGATGATGTTCACCTTGAAATCGACCCATGCCGGCCACAGATCGTCGCCCGGATACAGCCGGATGGGGTCCGCCCCGTACTGCTCCTGAAACCGTTCCCTGGTATAATCGTCGTAGCCGAAATCGTTCGTATAATCGCCCGCTTCGGGATATCGGGTATAGTCGAGATGCAGTCCGTCGATGTCGTATTTTTGCGCCATCTCCCGGTAAATGTCGGCCACGAAATCGCGCGCCTCCGGCAGCGCCGGGTTCAGCCAATAAAACTTGTTGCCCTCGACCGATTCGAAGTTGTCGCCTTTCCGGCTGCGTATCGACCATTCCGGATGCTTTTCCACCAATTCCTTTCCGACAAAGAAGTGCTCCACCCACGCGTGCACTTCGATACCGTACCGATGCGCTTCATCCAGGTAGGCCCGAAGCACGTCGAACCCTCGGTAAATCGGATTTTGCCGGGTCTCGGGGGTATCCGTCGGAAAGATCGTATAGCCGTCCCACCACGTTTCCAGGTAAATCACGTTCAGATTCGCTGCATGAATATTGGCGACGCGTTCTTTCACCTGTTCGACATTCACCTCGAGCGGACGGACCCAAATTCCCCGAAGTTCCGTTTTGACGCTCTCAAAATTCATGAAGAACACTTGATCGCCAAGCTCCGCGATTTCGTCGGCGTACCGCTGGACGGCGGAAAAATCGCCGTTTTCGGCTTCCCGCTTCAAGACCTCGTATTTCTCTTTTAAGGCGGCAATCGCCGAATCGATGTCCGTATACGGCACATCCATGAACTTGCTGCGCGATTCCTGCAGTCCGCGCTCGGCGGCTTCGACAGTCTTTCGGGCCAGCACCAAATACGACTTCGGAGTGAACTTCAGGATGAGTTCCTTCTTGTCCCGGTTCCATTGCACCGAGGCGCCGATCCTGGCGTGTTTTTGCAGCCATTCGGCCTTTAGGCCGTGCCCCGACAACACGTATCCGCCTAAGGGAATGGCGGAATTGTTTCCGCCAAGCGCAGTGACCGTCCCGTCGGCGTCGACCGTCACTTCGAACCCCCAGGCATTGGTCCCGGTCGTTGCTCCGTAATTGCTGTCATAGATGATCAGTTGATCGGGTCCGCGATAACTTTCATACGGTCTGTTGTAAACTTCGTTCCACCCGCCTGGATTGTCTTCCCGGCTGCGTGGATTCCAGGCATCATAATGGGTCGAAACCGTCTCGTTCAACGGACTGTCCATGGACGGCTCCACAGGCATATGGACGTCAGCCTCCTTAATTTCTCCTTTCAGATCCGTCATATGCTCCCGAGCATGGTCGGATTCCCCGCCGCCGATTTTACAAGCGCTTGTTAATACGAGTACCGACATCAAAAGCACCGACAATCCGACTTTTGCCTTATGCATGATCCACCTCCTCATAAAAGCGCAGATCAAGCAGAACGCCTTCTTTGGGCAACGGCAACCCTTTCAAAAAAGACCCGGCCGACCCGGCCGCGGGAACGACAAATCCCCGCGGCCCCTGCGATGTTGCGATCCCTCAATGATTTTCTTTCCGTCACACCTCCTCCCCGCTCGGCATGGGCAAGGCGACCCCAAGAGACCAAAAGACAGGCGCCCGCATAAGAACGGTATTTCCTTTATCGAAATGATTTTTGGAGAATCATACCGCCTTTTTTCTTTGCCGATCATATCGTACGCCTCCACCGCCGTCAAGCGATTTTTTTGTCTTCTGGCTAATTTCCATATAGCGTTGCGTTTCGTTTCCCGTGCGATAAAACTTGGATAATCGTATTATTTTCAAGTTTTTTCTGCCTATTTGCGCCTGCTACCTTTATCCTTGATGACAAAAATGGATACAAACTGGTCGAAAGCCGTCATTTACTTGCCATTCGAATCCATGTACGTTCAATTTAAATTCAGCCAGGACGAAGGAAAACGGACGACGGTTTTGAAAAGGCTTCCCGGTGCATCGCGGTTTTTCTGTACGTCCGGCAGACCGTCACCATTTTATAAACACATATGGGAGGGGTATTATGAGCAAGGCGAAAGTCGCAATGTTGGTGATGCTTTTGATGGTGCTCGCCATTACAGGCGCTTGCAGCGGCGGAGGCAACAGCGGATCCAACCATCATGCCGGAGACGACGGCGTGACGAACGGCAACAACCCGAACGGCGGCGGAAACGCCGACGGTACGCAAGATTCGGCCCATCCGCCGGAGCAGCAGGAGCCGACGATCGATCTGAAAGGCGAACCGGTGAAAATTTTGATTTGGTACGGCGAACCGGAACCCGGCACCCAGGAAGGCGATCTGAGGATCGCCAGACAAAAAGAGGTGGAAGAAAAATACAATACGAAAATCGAGTGGGTTAAAGTGCCTTGGGGTGAAAGCATCAACATGCTGACCAACGCGGCGCTGTCCGGCGAGCCCGTGGCGGACATTGTTGCTCTCAACATTTACCATGCCATTCCCGCCATCAACCAGGGACTGCTGATGCCCGTCGACGATTTCTTCGATTTCGACGATCCGAAATGGCCGAAAAGAATCAAAGAATTCGGTTCCTGGAGCGGCAAAATGTACGGATTTACCGAAGCGGTGAAGGACAGCTCCGGGCTGTATTACAACAAAACGCTGTTCAAGCGGGAAGGCCTGCCGGACCCGCACGATCTCGTCGCGCAAGACAAATGGAATTGGGACACGTTTCTGGAAATCGCCCGGAGAGCGACCAAAGACACGGACGGCGACGGCGTGCCCGACCAGTGGGGACTGACGAACTCCTCGTCCATTTTGATGCGGATCATGATCTACTCCAACAACGGAAAATTAATGGATCAGAAAGACGGCAAGTGGATGTTTACGCCGGAAGATCCCAACATGCTGGAAGCGCTGCATTTCTTTAGCGATCTGTTCCACAAATACAAAGTGATCTTTCCGAACGACGGACAGGACGACTACGGGAAATCGCAGCAGTTGTTCATCGACGGAAAGGCGGCGATGGTCACCGGCGAATTGTGGGAAGGCGCCGAGCGAAAAACGATGACGGACGAACAAGGTTTTGTCTACTTCCCCAAAGGACCCGGAGCGGACCAATATTCGAACACGATCTCCAATTTCGTGATGTGGTATATGCCGGCGAACGCGAAGCGCCCGAAAGAAGTGGCGAAAATCTGGGAAGATCTCATCCTGTGGGACCGTATTGAACTTCAAAAGCGCGAAGCCGCGGAAGCGCAAAATGTGGCGGACGAAAAAGATATCGAAGTCATGATGAACATTACCGACATCGTGCAGCCGCTGTATCTGCCGCTCGGCGGGGCGCTGGAATTCGTCGCCCACGGCATTGCCGTCAACGGGGAAGTTCCGGAAACGCTGCTCGAAACCCACAAGCAGCTTGCGCAGGATACGATCGACTCGATGCTGAACACCCCGATCCAGACCGCTCAGTAAACGCACCTGCCATGAAAAAGGGCTTGTCCTGCGTTTGGGGACAGCCCTTTTTTCATCGCGGATGCAGCCGTGTTACGTATAACTGCGCAATTTCAACACATACTCTTTCGGCGTACAGCCATTGTATCTTCGAAACAATTCGTAAAAATGCGCCATATTTTCAATGCCGACTTCAGCGGCCACTTCGGTGATTTTCATGTCCCGGGTAATGAGCAGCCTTTCGGCCTTCTGAATGCGTTTTCGGTTCACATATTCCGTGAACGAAACCCCCATCACTTTTTTGAAATATTTGGAGAAATACGAATAGCTCATGTTGGCCAACCGGCTAACCTGTTCGAGTTCGATTTTGCGGCTCAGATGTTCCTCCACGTACCCGAGAACCGGTCGCAACAACTGAGGATTCGTGCCGTTCCGGGTCCGTAGCACGCCAAGTGTGTCATGCCGCACCAGTACAAGCATCAGATGTTTGATGTGCATGCTGACGGCCAGTTCGTAACCTTCCGGCTTTTCCTCGATTTCCCTGTGGATGGACGTGATGGCGCGGGCCAGTTCGCGGCGGGCGATTTCGTCGTCTCGCAACAAATAGTTCAAATTGTCGAGCGGTTGGTCGATTTCCATAAATTTGCGAAAATACGTTTGCGTGGCAAAATCGAAATACGCTTGCAGATCCACGTGAAGCACGAAGTACACGAGACGTTCGTTGCCGATTTTCCGTCCGAAATGGAGCTGGGACGAGCCGATGACACAACTGTCGCCCGGTTTCAGATGGTACACTTTGTTCGGCGTATGAATGTCGAGCCAGCCTTCCTGCACGAGGATAAACTCGACTTCCTTGTGATAATGCCACACCCATTCGATCGGATATTCGATGCCGTTGTTCACCAGCTTCCAGATTTTGAGGCACAGAAGCGGGTTTTGATATTCGATATTTTCCTTGAATACTTCCATGGGAATCCCCCCGCATCGCCGTTCCGAACGGATAGCGCTTCATTTTCAACTAACTGGCTTTTTCACGCTCCCATTTACGGAGCGTCCTAATCTCTCCATACGCTTCTCCATGCCGCCATTCATGTGATAGTTATAATATACCATCCATTCCGCGCAAAGTTCATTATATGACGCGTGGTGCATGTTTCGTAATTTTTACGTTTTCCTACGGAAATCCCGGAACCCATCAATCGTTGTGAATGCACGAATTGTCAAGACACGGGAGTGCAGTCAACGAAACGAACAAAAGCGGCGAAGATCGGGCGCTTCCCGACCTCGGCCGCATGAAATCCATCACAATTGGTGCAAATCCGGCTGATCGTCCAGCCATTCAATGGCAATCGACATTTTGTGGGCGCCGAATTCGCTTTTGGATTTGATTTTGTATTCCATGTCCTGATCCGGCAGATCGATTTTCGTACCGCGTATATACAGTTCTCCGGAATCGATCGCGTCGGCCACCTGACGCAAATATTCGGCAAATTGCCGTTTGCCGCCGACGAATTCTTCTTCCAGTTTCACTTCGATCACCTCCCTTCCCATCCATCGGCAGATGATCGCGAAAGACCGCGGACGAGTTCCGTCTGGAGTGCGGGAGAATTCCCCCTTGGGGCGAGCGAGTTCGGCCCGGAGCACGAGCGAGTTCCGCCGGTGAACGGACGAGTTCCGCCCGGAGCACGAGCGAGTTCCGCTGGTGAACAGACGAGCTCCGCATGGAACGAGTGCGAATTCCGCTAGAGCGCGAGCAAGTTCCCCCTGATGCGGACGAGTTCCGCCTGGAACGCGGGCGAATTCCTCCAAGAGCGTGAGCAAGTTCCGCCTGGTGAGCGGACGAATTTCCCTTGGTGTGAATTCCGCCTCAAGCGCGGACGTTGACCATGGGCAATGGCGCAGCGCAATATGAAGATTAAGATATAGCGTTCTTATTCGCCCAAATCCAGTCCGAGCCGATCCGCAAGAAGCGGAAGCTTGCCCCGTTCAAAAGCCGCGCTTTCCAGCAGTTTGTCCACTTCGCCGCGTTTGCCTTTTTTGAACGGATTTTTCGCCGTGCCGTAAAAATAGTGCGGGAACAACATATCGATATACAAGATCGCGATTTGCGATTCCGTCAACGGATACTCGGACGCGTACCACCCGATGATGCGGTCCAACTCCGGTTCGTCCCAGCGTTCGAGATAATCCATCCGCTTGACGATCAGTTTGCGCAAATCGCGCAGCGGCACGTCATAAGCGAGATTATCGAGGTCGAGCACATAGACGCCGCGATCGGTTTCGAGCGCGTTGCCTTTTCCATAGTCCTGGTGGGCCATGCAGCCGTACGGTCCGAGCTCGCGCACCCACTCCGCGTAACAGGATTGAGCGAGCAGATCGATCGCCAGGTCCGCCAAGCGGATCATGCGCTCCGCCTCGCGCGCGTAAGTTTGGTGAAACACGCTTTCCCGCTGTTCGGATTCGGATTTCCAGCGCGCGAGTTCTTCGCGCATTTCACGGTAATGGCGCGGCCATTCTCCCATCCGGTCATACGCTTCCCCGTCCGCCGGCGGTACGAACCCCGCCGTGTCCCGATGGAAACGCGCCAGTCCCCGGACGCCCGCGCACAAATGTTCCGCCACTTCCTCCATATACAGATCGCGGCCGTCGATCCACTCATACAAGGCCAGCGGATGGCCCTCATGGACAAAAAACAGCTCGCCCTTTCCGGTCGGAACAATTCGCGGCACCAGCGCTCCTTTGGCGGCCAAATAACTTTGCGCCGCCGTCGTAAACCGGACCGTCGGCACCGACTTGCGGATGCGCTTGAGGGCGACCGGCCCCGCGTCCGTCTCGATTTTCCAAATCGTCTTGATGCCGCCGCTCTGGATAATCGCCGCCTGTTTTACGGTCATACCGGGATAATGTTCGGCCATCAGCCGGACGCCAAGTTCAAGCAGCGATGCACGGTCATTTTCCACTGCCTTTCACCTCTCCGATACGCAAAATCATTCCGGACATTTCCGTCAGGATGCCGCCCGATGCCGGTCGCCGGGCATCTCGCCGGCCATCCCGCCGGGTATTCCCCCGGGCATCCCGTCGGACATTTCCGCACGGCCTAACTGCCACCGCCGATGACCTCGCCAATCCGCGACATCACTTCACGCATCGCCGCCACTTTGCTCCGTTCCGTGGCGATCATTTCCTTCAGCCGCGAAACATGTTTGTGCAGCGTCCACTTTGCCTCGCGCCGCTCATAATATTTGGATGCTTGTCCGTAAAACAGGTGCGGATATTGCACGTCGGCCAACAGTACTTCATACTGCGCTTCGGTCAGCGGATTCACTTCCTGATAGGCTTTCAGCATGAACAGCGCCAGTTCCGCGTCCCACGCCGTGCGGCTTTTCATGACTTTGTTCAAAATTTTGCGAATATCGCGCACCGGCAAATCCACCGTCAGCGAGTCCATGTCGTAAACATACAGCTGGCCGTCGGCGCCGATGACGAGGTTGCCCGCCGCGTAGTCCTGATGGCAAAGCGTCTTGACGCGATGCGTCTCCGCGGCCCATTCGTCGAAACAGGATCGGTTCAACGTTTCCATTGCCGCGCGGCATTGTTCCAGAAATTCATCGGCGTGCGCGAGAAACACGTCGTCGAACACGTTGCGGTTGTTCGCGGCGGACCGTTCGCGCGCCCATGCCTCCAGCCGTTCCGTTCGCTGCCGGAAAGCGGACTCCCACTCGGACAGCAGATACGACGGAAACCATCCTTCCGGCGGTTCGATGCCGCGCGAAGCCGCGTGGAACGTCGCCATTCCTCTCATCATCATCGCGAGCTGCTGCCGGTTTTCGTACTCCGGCGAATCGCCGCGCACCGATTCGAAGGCGACGAAGTTCGCGCCGTCTTCCAGCACGAACGGTTCCCCCGCGGAAGTCCGGATCACCGCCGGCGTCCGCACGCCGTTCGCCCGCAGGTGATCGATCGCGTGCGCCATGAAACGGATATGTTTTTCGTCAAACGGGACTTTTTTCAAAATGATTTCTTCCCCGGCATCGGTCCTGACGGACCAAACCGCCTTTTTTCCTTTATAGCTCAACAGGTGTATCTGTTTCGTGCGAAAAGGATAATGCGCGGTAACTTTGCTCACCGTATCCGAAAACACGCTGTCCATTCGCCGACCCTCCTTGAAAAATCATGTTTTGGCCCCGAGCGCCGCGATCCCCGCTTCCGTCACCCCCTTTCCCGGGATGATCCCGCCGCTTTCGCGCGAAGCGGTTGTTGTGCAGGCGTAGTACGACGGAGCGTGCCGTTATGGCCTGGCAATGTCCGGCGCGACTATTTTCGCCGCCGCATCGCCGCGCGGTACAAATGTTCCATCCGGAGTGCGACGTGTTCAAATCCGAACCGGCTCTCCGCCATTTCGCGGCCGGTCCGCGCCATTCGGCGCGCTTCCGCAGGATGCGACAGCAGACGGTCGATCGCAGCCGCGAACGCCAATGGATTCGCGTAATCGTCGATGACCAATCCGTTGATCTCGTGCCGGATCACTTCCGCGTTGCCGCCGCTGCGGGTCGTGATGATCGGCAGACCGGCGGCCATCGCCTCATAGTGAACCCTCGCCAACGGCTCGTTCCACTGCGACGCACAGACGAATACATCTCCCATCGCATAATGGTCCGGAAGCTGCTTGGGCGGAACAAAACCGGTGAACCTCACCCTGTCTTCTCCCAGACGTTCCGCCAGCGCCCGCAAATGCCGCGTGTAATCGTTCATCCCTTCGTCGCTGAACCATTTGCTGCCGACGATGACGAGCACGGCGTCGCGGTGCTTCACGGCTACGTGTTCCATCGCTTGCAACAGGACGTGCGGCCCCTTCACCTCGCTGAGCCGTCCGACGAACAAAACGACCTTTTCCTCGCCCAGCCCGTATCGTTCGCGCATGCGCCGGCGCACGGCTTGGGCCGCCTCGGTCCATACCGGCCGGTAATCCTCCAGGCGGACGCCGGAATATACCGTCTGCACTTTGGACTTGGCCATCGGAAATCGGGAGACAATCGTGCCGCCGATGTAATCGCTGACCGTCATGATGCGGTCCACCGCCCGAACCGCCAGCTTTCCCATCTCCGTCGAAATTTTTTGTTCGTGAAACATTTCATTGTGCAGGCTGACCACCATCCGGCTGTCCGGCATGGCGGATTTGTAGATTAACGTATTGGCGGGGCGGTTGAACACATGGATCAGATCGAACCGCTGTTCTTTGGCCGAACGGCGCGCGAGTTCCCTGGCGACCTCGAACACGTAGTTGCCGCGCGGAAAACGGACGTATTCGATACCGTCGCGCGTTTCGGCGTCCGCGAGCTCGGGATCGGAAATGGAAAAAATCGTCAGCCGATGCCTCTTTTTCAAGTGTTCGGACACGCCGTCGATCAAAATTTGGATCGCTCCTCCCCGAATGGGCGGAACCGTCAGCTTTTCCGTACAGATCAATGCCAGTTTCAACGATGTCCCTCCCGCGATTCTGTCGAAATGCTTATCCGTATTCTATGAAACTGTAACGGCAAAGAAACGGCGTTTCGACCTGAAGCTTTGTCCATTCCTTCATGCAGCGCGATTCATATGATACTATCAGCATTCCTTGTCCTAAAAAAATGATAGGGCAATGCGGAAGACAAGCGGGGGGGATCTCATGAACGTGGTCGTGATGGGTACGGGCTATGTCGGCACCACCATGGCGCTCCTGCTCGCCGAACGCGGGCATCGGGTCACGGGGCTGGACAAGGATCTGGACAAAATCGGGCGGCTGCAGAGCGGGTCACTCTATTTTCATGAACCCGGCATGGAACGGATTTTGCGACAATATCTGCACCGGGGCTCACTCACGTTCACGGGGAACGCGGAAGAGGCGATCGCGCACGCGGAGGCGATTTTTATCTGCGTGGGGACGCCCGCCCTTCCCGACGGAACGCCGGATCTGTCGTATGTGCGGGAGGCGTCCGCCATGATCGGACGGCACATGAAAAGCCACCTGCTGGTGGTGGTCAAAAGCACGGTGCCCGTCGGCACTTCGGAGAACATCGCCCGCTGGATCCGTTCCGCGCAGCCCGAGCCGCTTGAAGTCGACGTCGTCTCCAATCCGGAATTTTTGCGCGAGGGCAGCGCGTGGCAGGATGCGACGCAGCCGGACCGCATCATCATCGGCGCGCGAAATCCGCAGGCCGCCTGGCGCCTCCGGAATCTGTACGAACCGATCTATTGTCCGGTCCTCGTCACCGACCCGAGTACGGCGGAAATGGTCAAATACGCCGCCAACGGTTTTCTCGCGGCAAAAATTTCGTTTATCAACGAACTTTCCAGGTTGTGCGACAAATTGAACATCAATGTGGACGAAGTCTCCGCGGGCATCTGCTACGATTCGCGCATCGGCCCGTCGCTCATGAAAGCGGGGATCGGGTACGGAGGATCCTGTTTTCCCAAAGACGTCAGCGCCCTGCTCGCCACCGCCAAGCAGCACAACTGCCGGCTGTCCATACTGGAACGCGTCGTCCGCGTGAACGAAACGCAGCCGGGATATGTGCTGGACAAGTTGATCCGAGGCCTGGGCGGATTGGACGGCAAAACCGTGGCCGTTCTGGGCTTGGCGTTTAAACCGAATACCGACGACACCCGGGAATCTCCCTCCCTGCGCATCGTGCGGGGGCTGCTCAATCGGAGGGCGAAGGTAAGGGTGCATGATCCGGTCGCGAAATGGCCGCAGGCCCGCTCGAAACGGCAGCCGGAAGTATGCGCCGCGGCCGAACAGGCGCTGGCCGGCGCCGACGCGGCGATTCTTTGCACGGACTGGCCGGAATACGGCCGGCTGGATTGGGGGAGTATCCGGAAAACGATGCGGACGCCGCTCTTCATCGACGGACGGAACATGCTGGATGCGGAAAAGATGAAGTCGCTCGGATTCCGTTATGAGGGCGTGGGGATCCAATAAAAAAGCTAGGAAAAAGAGGGAGCGGGCATCCTCGGCGGTCGAAGCCGGAATGCCCGCTCCCATTGGTGTTGGCGTCCGAATATCCGGACCGCCGAATGAGCGCGAACAAGGTCGCGCCGGTTCAGGATTGGCGTTCAAATTCCGAAGGCACTGTCGAATGTCCGGTACCGAACACTATGTACGAAGACGACAGCAACGGTTCAGATCGGCGTTCAAATATCCGTGGCCGCGGTCGCTTGTCCGAAGCCAAGCGGATGAGATCGGTTCGGACAGCCGATAATATACCCGGAAGCGGCCGATGGCACGCCAAAAAAACGCCGCATTACCGGCCGTTGAGGTCCGGGCGCAGCCGGACGGCATCGTTCAGGTACACATGGACGATTTCCCGCTGCGACTTTTCGGTGTTGACGGTCACCATCATCCGGATGCATTTGGGCAGCCCGCCCTTGACCGGGATTTCCACCGCGCACATGAGCGGCACGAGTTCCCATCCGGGCAAATCGCGCACCGCCTTGGCGGGAAACGTCGCGTCCAGATCTTGCGTGACTGTGATCAAAACGCTGCAAATGTCTTCCGGGCGAACGTCGTTTTCCTCGACGATCTTGGCGAGCAGCCGCCCGGTCGCCTCCAGAATGTCCGCTTCCTCGTTGCGCTCCACCGTGATCGCACCGCGGATTCCTCTCGCAACCATTGCCGTCACCCCTCCGATTTCAGTTCCTCCACAATCTCTCTGACCCATTCCGCCGGCACATCCTTGCGGATTTCCACCTTTCCGATCTCCTCGGGAACGACGAACACCATTTTGCCTTCGCGGAATTTTTTGTCGTGCATCATCGCCGACATCACCGCATCGGTGGAAATATGCCCGGGCAGGCGAACGGGAAGGCCGAATTTTTGCAGCACACGCTTGGTCACATGGTAAATTTCCGGGGAGCGACCGAAACGAACGGCCAATTTGGCCGCGCCGACCATGCCGATCGAAATCGCTTCGCCATGCACGAATTCGTCGTATTGCGCGACGGCTTCAAACGCGTGGCCGAACGTGTGGCCGAGGTTCAAAATCGCGCGCAGCCCCCCTTCCCGCTCGTCCTGGGACACGACTTTCGCCTTGACGCCGCAGCCGTGATACAGCGCATACGTCAGCGCCTCCCCATCGAGCGCCAGCAGCCGCTCCGCGTTCGTTTCGCACCATTCCACAAATTCGCGGTCCCAGATCAGCCCGTGTTTGACGACTTCGGACAGTCCGGCGCGCACTTCCCGCTCCGGCAGCGTTTTCAGCAGCGAGGTGTCGAACAGCACCAACTCCGGCTGGTGAAACGCGCCGATAATGTTTTTGGCCAGCGGATGGTTGACGGCCACTTTGCCGCCGACCGCGCTGTCGTGCGCGAGAATCGTCGTCGGCAGCTGAACGAACTTGATGCCGCGCATGTAGGAAGCCGCCACGAACCCGGCGAGATCGCCGACGACGCCGCCGCCGAGCGCCACGATCGCGGAATTGCGGTCCAATCCGTTCCGGAGGGCGATGCCGGTCAGCCGCTCCAGCTCCGCCAGCGACTTCGATTTTTCCCCCGCCGGCACGATCGCTTCCGCCACCGTGTAGCCCGCTGCCTCCAGCGCATCCGACACCGCCGACAAATGCAGGCTCGCCACGTGTTCATCGCTGACCACCATCAGCGGGGAACGGCGGCTGATGCCGCGCCTGTCAAAAAAACCGGCGACGTCCGCGAGCAGACGGTCGCCGATATAGATCGGATACGAGCGTTCCCCCAAATCGACCCAAAGTTCTTTCATATCAATAACGCTCCACCTGTCGCAAATAGTTGTCCAGGTTCGCCCGGATTTCTTCCATCGAATCGCCGCCGAACTTTTCCAGAAACGCCCTGGCGACTTCCCACGCGACCACATGTTCCATGACGACGCTCGCGGCGGGTACCGCGCAGGCGTCCGATCGCTCGACCTGGGCCGCAAACGGCTCTTTCGTATCGATGTCGACGCTGCGCAGCGGTTTGTACAGCGTCGGAATCGGCTTCATCACGCCTCGCACGATGATCGGTTCGCCGGTCGTCATGCCGCCTTCGAAGCCGCCCGCCCGGTTGGTCGCCCGGTAAAAACCGCGCCCCGGTTCGTACATAATCTCGTCATGCACCTGCGATCCGCGCAGCCGCGCCGCTTCAAATCCGATGCCGATCTCGCATCCCTTGAACGCGTTGATCGAGACGACCGCCTGCGCAATGCGGCCGTCGAGCTTGCGGTCCCACTGCACGTGGCTGCCGAGCCCGACGGGAACGCCTTCGACGATGCACTCGACGATGCCGCCGATCGAGTCTCCTTCTTTTTTGACCTCATCGATGTGCGCGATCATCTTCGCTTCGGCTTCCTTGTCGATGACGCGAACCGGCGACTCCTCCGTCAGCCGGATGATGTCGTCGATCGGCAGATCGTAACGTTTCGCCTCCACTTCGCCGATGCGCAGCACCTGCCCGGCCACCTTGATGCCGAAGGCGGCCAACAGCTGACGGGCGATGGCGCCGCAGGCGACGCGGGCCGCCGTTTCGCGCGCGCTGGAGCGCTCCAGCACATTGCGCAAATCCCGCAAATTGTATTTCAGTCCGCCGTTCAGGTCGGCATGTCCCGGCCGCGGACGATGCACCCTGCGCTTTTCCTCTTCCGGTCCTTCGACCGGCTCGACGCCCATCACTTTGGTCCAGTGGGTCCAATCCTTGTTCTCGATCACCAGCGCAACGGGAGCGCCGGTCGTCCGGCCGTGCCGGACACCGCCGACGATCTTCGCGGCGTCCTGTTCAATCTGCATTCTGCGGCCGCGCCCGTATCCGAGCTGGCGGCGACGCAGCTGGAAATTCAATTCGTCAAAATCAATCGTCAAATTGCTCGGCAATCCTTCGATAATCGCCGTCAGCTGCGGTCCGTGCGTCTCGCCCGCTGTCAAATATCGTAACAACCCGTTTCCTCCCCGTTCGTTCGCCCGCGCGGCGGCCGTCTTCGCGAACGCCGCATCGGTGCGCTTCTTCAATGTGCCTATTATAGTACAGCGTGAAATCTTTGACAAGAAACGTGCGGCCGAAAAATGCTTGCGGTTCCTTCCTTCCCGTGTTCTTCGGATCGAAAAACGAGCCAGTCACGTCAAGGTGACTGGCTCGCAGCCTCAAATGAGTCCCGACCGCTGCAGCAAACGGTGCACGAGCACGGCCGTCTCCGCGCGGGTCAACCATTCTTTCGGCGCCAACCGCTGTCCGTTGCGGCCGGTGATCAGTCCGGCATCCACGCCGTCCGCCATCGCCGGGATCGCCCACGCGGACACTTGGTCCGCGTCCGCAAACGGACGCAGAGCTTCCGCCGGTGAATCCGTTCGTCGGGATGTGATTCCCGCAAGCGCCGTCGCCCTCGACAGCATGGCGACCGCCTGCTCGCGCGTAATCCGTTCCATCGGACGGAACGTACCGTCGGTGTATCCCTGAACGATTCCGTATTGATACGCGGTCTGCACTTCCCTGTAGTACCAATCGGCGGCGCTCACGTCCGTAAACGTCACGGGCCGATCGTCCGGTTTAAGCCCCAATCCGCGGACCAGGACGGCCGCAAATTCCGCCCGCGTAATCGGCCGATCCGGTTCGTAATGGCCGTTGCTTCTCCCGTTCACCACCAGCCGCGACGCCATGTCGTTCACCACGTCTTTGGACCAGTGGTTCTCCACGTCCGCAAAGGCCGCCGTCTTGCCGACCAGCGCATACAAACTGTTGGTCATGCTGCGGATCACCGCATAATATTTCCCGTCCACAAACTCGATCCTGGTCGGAACGGGCCGGAGCGTTCCGTCCGGCTCCACTACCGCGGCCGTGGTGATCCGGCCGGGATCCGTGCCGTCGGGAATCGCAATTCTCCGTTCCACGTAGGCGCTGAATCGGTTCAACTCCACCGTCCGCCCCGCATATTCGATTTCGACGGAGAAATGCACCGGCGGAACGACCACGGTGATGCCGGCCCCAGCCGCGACGTCCTCCACAAAGACCGCTTCCTCCTCCGACGACTGGGCGATCCCGATCCGCACGGTCATCTCTTCAAAATCCGCCTCTTCGCCGAACCATGTCAACATTTCCTCCAGTTGTAGCAGCTCCGCGGGGATCAGGTAAGACGCGTATCCGACGTTCATTTCGATCGACGCCTGCAGAAGCTGCATCTCCCTGACGATCTCGCCGTTCAATTCCACCGCGGCGGCATCGGTTTCCTCCGCGACGGTGATCGTCACCACCGCGCCTTCTCCCGCATCCTCCAACTGCCGCCGCACTTCCTCCGGATCCACGGGCACCGTGTAAACCGTGCGCCCGTCCGCTTCCTCCAACGTGCCGTCTGCCGGATCTTCCTCATCCGGCACTTCGATGGGTTCCACCGGCAGAGGAGGAATGATCGGCCCGGGAGGCGGCGCCGGACGGTTGCTTTCGATCACCACCGTAACGGAAACGTCGCCGCCGACATTTCCGGCTTTATCCACCGTTCGGGCGTACACCTTCGTCTCATAGCCGTCACTGATTTCAAACGCGCCGGCATACCGATTCCACGGTCCGTCGTTGATTTTGTACTCCGAATAATCCGTACCGCTCTGCAGATCCGCAGATTCGACGAGCTCCACCCGAACCGGTCCGTTCGACCACCGGTTTGGACCGATCGGATTGCCGGGACCCGTCAAGACCAGGGCAGGCGCATCCGGCGGCGTCCGATCCACTTTGATGACCGCGGATGACTCCGCGCCGGTATTGCCCTCTTTGTCCACGGTACGCGCGTACAGGGGATAAGTCCCTTCTTCATCGAATTCCAGCGCTCCGTTATAGGTCATCCAATCGCCCGTATCGCCGAGGCGATATTGGGTATAGTCCGGACCGCTTCCATGATCCGCACCGTGCGAGATGACCGCGGTAACGGTATCTCGGGCCCAGCCGTCCTTGCCGAACGGTCCGGTCAGCTCGATGACCGGCAAATCCGGCTTCGACAAGTCGATTTTGACTTCCTTGACCGACGTCACCCCCGTATGCCCGGCCAGGTCTATCGTTCGGGCGTATACTTGATGAATGCCCTCCTCTTCGATTTCAAACGGCGCAACATATTTCGTCCACGTGCCGTCTTCTCCGATCTTGTACTCGTTATAGGCCACCCCGCCGACCGTATACGTCGCCTCCGTGACCGTAACGGTCACTTTTCCGCTCGCCCAGCCGTATATGTTGATCGGTCCCGACAACCGAATGTCCGGCGCATTCGGCGGCGTCATATCCACCTTGACCATCTGCGTTGTTTCAAGGCTCATATTTCCCGCCTTGTCAATCGCACGGGCTTTGATGAAATGCTCACCCTCCACCCCGATCTCAAACGGGGCGGTGTACGTCTTCCACCGGTCATCGGCGAAATATTCGATAAAGTCGATTTCTCCCCACGGATCATAGACATCAATGGTGACCGTCACCTCGCCGATGAACCAACCGTCGTCCCCGCGCGTTCCGCTCAGCCCAATTTGCGGCAGGCTAGGCTTGATCGTGTCCACCTTCACCACGGCTTGCGCCACCGGGCTCTCGTTGCCCGCCTTGTCTTTCACATAAGCGGAAACGGTGTACACGCCATCCTCCTCGATGTCCACGGTCCCGGTGTACGCTCCGCTTTTCACCTGCCACGCGGCCGTCTCCCCGGCCTTTTCCACCTTGTACCACGTCTCGTCGACGCCGCTCAGTCCGTCCGCCTCCGCATCGACGCGGATCGTCACCGTCACCGTGCCGTTCGCCCAGCCATCTTTGCCGTTCACCCCGCTCAGCGTCAGCTCCGGCGCCTCCGGCGCGGTCAAGTCCACCTTCACTTCCCGCGAGGTTTCGCTAAAGTTCCCCGCTTTATCGTACACGCGGGCCCACAACGTCCATGTGCCGTCGGTGTCAAAGACCGGCGGATCGGCGTCGTCATACGCCAGCCAGGACACGCCGTCGATGCTGTATTCGATCCGGTCCACGCCGCTATGCTCATCGTCCCCGGTGATCGTCGCTTCCACCTCGCTGCGGTGCCAGCCGTCCTTGCCCGCCGCTCCCGACAGCGCAATGACCGGCTCCTCCGGCGGCAAAGAATCGATCAGAACCGGGAAATGCCGATAAAACGTTTCCGAAGATGCTTGCCCTTTGAAATAAACATGGGTTTCGCCCGAGGCGGAAATGTTCACGGGCCCGGAATAGGCCAGCCAGCCGTCCAGTTAGCTCGGATCGTCAACGGCACTGCTTCTCGTCACATATTCCAACGTGCCGCCATCCGCGAATAAAGCGGTGAGCGTGACCGGCTGCGACGACCATTCCCCCTGCCGATAGTCGGTTTGGTCCGCTTTTTTGGCGGCGACGAAAATTCCCTTGACGTCAAAGCTGCCGCTGACGACATTCGTGCCCCCCCTTGCGGTCACCGCCCAAAGCTCGTAACGATAAGCGCCGTTTCCGGGGAAACGATCGTCGATGTCGACCGAAATTTGGAAATGATCCGGATCCGCCGCATTCTCCAGAAGGGGCTGTACAAACAGTTCATCGCCGCTGTCATCGGTGATTTTGACGGAGACGTACAGCGGTTTCAACCTGCCTGCGGCATCGGGCTCCGTCAGCGCCGAAGACAAGCTGATCTCGACGTCAAATTCCAGCGAATCCCCGTAATTGTACTCGCCCAGGATCGGTTGATTCAGATCAACGGTCGTCACTATGCCCGGGTTGATGATCAACGGATGGGCCCCGCCCGGCGGCATGACCCAGGTTTTGGCCAAATCGTCGTGACTGGCGAATGAAAAGCCGACCAACTTGTCGGGCTGCGCCATTTCCTCCGCGGTGAGTTTGGTGCCGGAAGTGTTCATGAAGTCGCTGGAAGTCACGTTGCCGGAATAATAGGCGTTTGTAACGTTTGCACTGGAATGCTTGTCGCCGCATATTCCTCCGCCAAAGTTGCGTGCGTTCACATCCCCCATGGCAAACGCCCGCGTTACATGGGTGTAGCAGCTCCCGACCAAGCCGCCGACCGTTTGATCCCCGTTGACATGCCCCAGCGCGAAACTGTCGCTGAGCGAAGCGATATTTCCGCTGGTTCCGGCGGATCCGACCAGTCCGCCGACCAAACCCGTGCCGGTCACATTTCCAACCGCATAGGAGAGAGTGATGGTGCCGTTGTTAAATTTTCCGACAAGACCGCCCAGATAGGTTCCGGTACCGCTGATGTCTCCAAACGAAGCGCTCGCGGTAACACTAAGCTGAAGCGTATTCGCATATCCGATCAAGCCGCCGACATAATCATTTCCGCTGACGCCGCCCCTCGCATAAGTGTTCTCGAGGGTGACCGCCGAAGAGCCGTAGCCAAGCAAACCGCCGACTTGGTTCACGCCGGTGACTTGTCCTAGTGAAAAACTGTTTATAATCTTGACATTCGAAGCGTGTCCGACCAAGCCGCCCGTATAATTGGCTCCCGTCACGTCACCCTCGGCGTAGCTGTTCCGAATCTCCACGCCCGACTCGAGAAAGCCGACGAGTCCGCCGACTCTGTTTGCGGTGGAACGGACGTAGCCGGTGGCATAACTGTTGGATATGCTTTTCGAGCTGCTGCCGATCAAACCGCCTGCATATTCTTCGGTCGCCGTAACGTCACCCGAAGCGTAGCTTCCGTCCACAACGCCGTCGTTTTTTCCGATCAGCCCGCCCACGTAACCGGTTCCTTCCACGTTGCCGGATGCCGATGAGTTGGTTACGCTGCCGCCGGAATAGCCGTATCCCACCAATCCGCCCGAGTTCTGTCCGCCGTTAACGTGCGCGGCAGAGGAAGAATTTCGGATCTCGCCGTAACTCCGTCCGACAAGACCCCCGGCGTCGGTGCCGCCGGCCGTGACGGTGCCCGAAAGCACCTTTACATTTTCAACGGTCCCCGCAAACAAATAGCCTGCCAGAGTTCCGACCGCGTTTTTTCCGCTGACATCGACGTTTTCGAAAGTGAGATTACGAATGACGGCGGGATTGCCGGGGGTTCCCAACTCTTTAAACAACCCCACACTGTCTGTTCCGCTTCTGTTGATCTTCAAGCCGCGGATCACATGATGATTTCCTTCCAATGTGCCCAAAAATTCCACCGGATTCCATCCCAAACCGTCTCCGCTGTCGTAGTTTGTCAAATCAATATCGTCCTTTAGCTCATAAGTGCCATTTGAAGGCCATTCCCGTCCGATTTTGGCCAAGTCTGCGGCATTCCGTATTTCCATCGTCTCCGCATCCGCTCGGCCGGGAAAAATGCAGATGGCGAGAAGCGCGATTCCCGCAATCACCGCCGCTCGGTACCATCCCGTATGACCGCGAACCTTCCGCCTCATCCGTTTCTCCTCCCAAAACCGTTTCTCCTCCCAATTTTTCCACGAACATTATATCAACCGTTATCTTCCATCCAGATCTTCCCTTCATGCAGTTCCACGATTTCCTTTGAAATGGCCAATCCCAGGCCGCTGCCGGTCGCTTCCCGGTCCAGGTCGGCCGGATAACGTTTGAAATGCCGCTCAAAAATGCGTTCCAAATCGCCTTGCGGAATGCCGATGCCCGTATCGGACAGGCAGATCAAGGCATGGATTCCGCCCATGTCGCCAAGCGCCAGCGACAGGCGGACGGAACCTCCCGGAGCGGTAAATTTGATGGCGTTGGACATCAAATTCGCCAGCACCTGCTCGATGCGCATGGGGTCCACATCAACGAGCGGAGGGTCCCCCGAATGAAGGGCCGGATCCACGCGAATTTCTCCATGCAGGCCGGCCTCTTCCAGCACCAGCTCGTATTTCTCCCAAAACCGGCGAATCAACGGTTCGATCGGCACCGTCCGTTTGTTCATGGAAATGCGTCCCGTTTCCAATGACGAAAGCAGCGACAAATCTTCCATCATGCGGTTGAGCCAGATCGCCCGGTCGTATACATATTTCAAGTACGTGGCATGTTTCTCCGGATTGATGTTATCCTGCAGCGCTTCCACATATCCGATGATCGAGGAAAGCGGCGCCTTCAGATCGTGCAGCTTCTTGCGCTCTTCTTCCGACCGGAGCAGCCGATCATAGGCAACTCGCAGATCGTCGTGGGCGGCGGACAATTCCCGCGTTCTTTCCGCCACCTTCTGCTCCAGATTTCGGTTTGCTTCCTGCAGCCGTTCATTGGCGACGGCCAGCTCGCGAACCGCTTTCTCCTCATTGGACACCGCCTTGGCAAAGCGCGAGGACAACAACACCATTTGCGCAACGGTGAAAATCAACAATCCCAAATTGGAAGTGTTGGCATACGGAGAAAGCTCGTTGTAGTACAGAAAGTCATTGAGCACGGAGGCGAAGGTGACGACGGAGACGGCGATGAAAAGGCCCGCGCCTTCTTTTTTGCGTCGAAAAGCTTTTGAGAGAATATACAGAAAAAAGATCATATGAAGAACGATAATGATTTCGTAGGTGAGCAGCGTCCGGGTATAAAGCCGCGCCGGGGCCGCCAGCACGATGAAGCTGAACGACAAGGCCAAATACCGCGACGAAAGCCGAAACCATCGTGGGGTCTCCTCCGGAAACAGACGGGAGAAATAGATGGTAAAAATGTGGGTTCCGAGATACAAAATCAGATATTCCGCTTTGATTTGAATTCCCCACGGAAAAGACGGAAACAGGCGGGTCATCAGCACCTCGCCCACCAATAAGGAGCGGATGCTCCACATGATCGAAAACAGACCGAAATAAAGCGGCGCGGAGTCCTTTCGTCGATGAACATACAGCAGGAGATGGTACGTTCCGATGATAAACAGACTGGCGGTGACAAAAATTTCATAGGCGGTTTTCAAAATCGTTTTGTTGGAAGCGGCTTGGGCCGTTCCCAGTTCCATCGGCTTGGTAACGCCGCCGCGCATATGATGGAAGTTGGCCACCTCAAGCACCAGTTCCACCTGGTTGTCGCGCGGTTGAAAATAGACCAACCGGGTGGCAAGGCTCGGCTGCGTGCTGTCCCGGTCGGAGCCCACCCGCCCGACCTGGGCATGCAAAACGCCGTCGATCCACAACCGATAGGCGTGGAAAATGGTCGGCAAACGCAGCGCCAACGTTTGTCCCGCATCGCTGTCGTTCAGGAGGAGAAGAAGGCGAAACGTGGCGTATCCTTCTCCCGGCAGCTGTTCCCCTTCCCAAACGTATCCGTTCCACGACTGCGGCAAACGCAAATAATGTTTTGGGCCCGGCGAATCCCAGGCCTGCCGGTCTGACGGCTCAAACCGCCGTCCCCAATAAAATTCCCACTCTCCGTTCAATTTGACCAAAGATGCCGACATATCGGCCTTTCGCAAATCCATCAAGCCGCGCTGGGCGGTATCGCCGGAATGAACGGCGCGTTCTCCGCACCCCGTGAGCAGTGACAATAAAAAGAATACCAATATCGCCTGCTTCACGCGCCTAACGCACAATCCGATCTCCCCCGTTTTCCGCATCGCGATCCTGTTCGTGCAAATCATTACCTCATGTATTCGCGCCTGTCCCCTTCCATTCCTGTTTATGGAATCCATGAAATATATTACAAAAAATGCCGGCGAAATCCCGGCCTGTTTCATTTCAACGCAGCGAGGACGCCCGGCAGAGCGAATAAAAAATTCACGCCGCAGGACAACCTGCGGCGTGTCGAAAGTGTATCGCAGCGTTATTGGTTTACCGGGCGCTTCCGTAAAATCCGCGCCGGTTCCATGCGCTTTGTCTCGTTGACGATCCCGAGCACCTGCGGCGACTGCACGCCGAGAATTTGCGCGCATTCCTGCAAGGTGATCAGTCCTCTTTGATAGGCGGCGATGACGTGCCGCTTGTCCATGCGATTCCCTCCATCTGCCTGACGGGTTTGGAAGCTGACAGCCCTAGTATAGGAATTTCTGGCAGCGTTTATTCACCAGGCGGACGGAGCGACCGTTTTTTGGTAAAAAAACGTCTCCACCGGCTGCAATCCGTACTGCTGCGGGTGGAAAATTTGTTCCGTGCTGCCGACAAACAGCAGGCCGCCGGGACGCAGCGCGTCGGCAAACCGCTGATACAGCCCGTGCTTCGCTTCCTCCGTAAAATAGATGACCACGTTGCGGCAGATGATCAAATCGAAATCGGATTCAAACGGATCCAGCAGCAAATTCTTTTTTTCCCAGCGCACCGCCTGTTTCAGTTCGGGAACGACGCGGTACTGCTGCGCGGAATCCTGGACAAAATACGTTTTCAAATACCGCGGGGGCACATCTTTCACCGAGCGGTCGGGATATACGCCTTCTTTCGCCTTGGCGAGCGCTCCTTCGTCGATATCCGAAGCGATGATGCGCGCGTGCGCCAGCAATTTGTGCTCCGCCAATATCATGGCCAGCGTATACGGCTCCTCCCCGGTGGAGCACGCGGCGCTCCAGCATTTCAGCCGGAAGCCGCGTTCCCTGGCGAGTTCCGGAATGAACCGCTGTTCCAGCATTTCCCACCGGTTCGGGTTTCGCCAAAACTCCGACACGTTGATCGTCATCCGGTCGAGAAACTCGCGCATCAGCTCCCGGTCCTGCACGAGCGCCTGAAAGTAGGAAACAAACGTCGAATAGCCGCGCTTCAATCTCAGCGTCGTCAGCCGGCGCTTCATCTGGGCTTCCTTGTACTGCGCGAGATCGATCCCTGTATGCGCCTTCACTTTCCGCACGAACAGCTCATAATCCTGATCCGGCATTGCGTCCGACAATACGGCTCACTCTCCCGGTTGTAGATGCTCATATCCAGCGCTCTATCGTCTTTTCATACGTCTGGATGTCGCCTTCTCCGCCGAACCAGACGGCAATTTCCCGCGCCGCGCTTTCCGGCGAATCGGAGCCGTGAATCAAATTCATGCCCGTATGTACGGCAAAATCTCCGCGAATCGTGCCCGGCGCCGCTTCCGCCGGATTCGTCTTGCCGATCATGCTGCGGGACACGGAGATGATGTTGTCTCCTTCCCACACCATGGCGAACACGGGGCCGGACGTAATAAACGAAACGAGTTCCCCGAAAAACGGTTTCTCGCGATGTTCCGCGTAATGGGTTTCCGCAATTTCTTTCGTCGCGGTCATCAGCTTCGCCGCCACCAGTTTGAAACCTTTTTGCTCAAACCGTTTGACCACCTCGCCGATCAGCCCTCTTTGCACGCCGTCGGGTTTGATCATCACAAATGTGCGTTCCATGTTGTGTACCTCCCTCAATGCTCGGATGATAGGGTTAGTAGTTTCTCCGGCCGACAAAACGCGCGATGTCGGCCAGATTCCGCCTGGATGCCGAATCGGGCAGCGCATCCAGCGCGCGGATCGCTTTGGTTATGTACCGGTCGGACAACTGTTCTGCCAAGCGAATCCCGCCCCCTTCCCGGACAAGCCGGAGAAATTCGCCGATTTCCCGGTCCCCGTCGGCCTTGCGGATCGCTTCGATTTCCGCAAGCAGACGTTCCCGCACGAGCGGATTCCGCAAACTGTACAATACCGGCAGCGTGATATTGCCTTGGCGAATGTCGCTGCCGGGAGGTTTGCCCAATTCCTCCTCCGTGCCGCACAGGTCGAGGATATCGTCGCGGATTTGAAACGCCATACCCGTATTATAACCATACGCGTACAGGCTTCTGCAAACGGCGTCGTCCGCCTGCGCCGCCATCGCCCCGAGCTGGCAGCTCACCGCGATCAAGAGCGCCGTCTTTCTGCGCGTGCGCAGCAAATAATCGCGAATCGTCTGTCCGGTATGGAAAAACAGGCGGATTTGCTCCATCTCCCCGAGCGACATTTGCACCATCGCCTTGGACAAAATCTGGTGCAGCCGGGGGTCGTTCAGCTCCGCGATAACAGTCAAGGCCTTGGCGAAAATATAATCGCCCGTATACATGGCGATGCGGTTGTCCCATTTGGATTTGACCGTCGACTGACCGCGTCTCGTGTCGGTGTCGTCGATGACGTCGTCGTGGACGAGCGACGCCATGTGGATGAGCTCCAGCGACACCGCCACGCGCGTCAGCGCGTTCAGATCGTTGTTGCCGAACTCGCCGGCGAGCAGCACGAAAACCGGACGCAACCGTTTCCCGCCGGCTTTCAGCAAATGCAGCGACGTTTCGTTCAGCATGAGGTGATCCGAACGAATGGCCCGTTCCAGTTCGCGTTCCACCATCTGCATATCCTTTTTTTTTCGCGCGTACAATTCGAAGAGCTTCATTCGTTCACCTATGCCACAGTATGATTGGTCCACAGCTGGATGGGCACGCTGCGCGGCAGCAGTCCGAGTTCATGCGCGTACTGGTAGTACAGGGACAGCCCGGCCTGCTGCGGTTCGCCGAAATCGTGGTTCAAGTTCGTAAAGTAATGCAGCCAATAGGTCAGCGAACCGCCGATTTCCGCCACCGCTTTTTCGGCGATCGGGCGCGGATTTTTCAGGCCGATGCGCTTGCTGCGCTGAAACGCCTGATACACCGACTGGATGACGCCGGGCCACCGTTCGATGGCGTCCTTGCGCACCGCCCAGACGGCGAAAGTCATCCACCGGCCGGTGAGTTCCGCCCATTTCTGGCCGAGGTCGGTCACCAGCACATCCCGGCGCGTCCACGAGGCTTTGATGGCGTCGTCTCCGATAAGCAGCGCCGCGTCGGCCTGCCGCAGCATGTCGTCCACGTTCGGCGCGCAGTAAAAGTACTCCGGACGGCCTTCCAGAAATTTTTCCATGATAATTTTCAGCAAATTGACGGACGTCGCCGACGTCGTCGGCAGCGCAAATGTTCCGCGGCGAAGGTCCTCCAGCGGTTTTTTGTGAAACAGCAAAATCGAGTGGACGGCGCCGTAACAACTGACGGACAAATCCGGCAAAATTTCGTACTGCTCGTAGTGTTCGGCGTAACCGAACGATGAGATCGGTCCGAGATGGATCGTGCCTTCGGCCATGCCCCGGTTCAGCGTCGTCGGCACGGCCTGGACGATTTCCACTTCTTCCAGGAGGCGTTCCGGAAAATGATGGAACACCGGCCAGACATTCGTATAATCGATGCGTCCGATGCGCACTCCGGGGCTTCCTGCTGCCGCTCTGTTCAAGATTCTCCCCACCTTCGGAACAATTGATGATCCACATCCATGAGATCAAGAATTTTGCCGACGAGAAAGCGGACGAGATCGTCGATCGATTCCGGTTTATGATAAAAGGCCGGCATCGCGGGCAGGATGACGGCTCCCGCGCGCGACAGGGCGAGCATGTTTTCCAAATGAATCGTGTTCAGCGGCGTTTCCCGCGGCACGACGATCAGTTTCCGCCGCTCCTTCAGCATGACGTCCGCCGCCCGTTCCAGCAAATTGTCCGACGCCCCCCGCGCGATGCCGGACAGCGTCCCCATTGAACAAGGCACGATCGCCATGCCCGCCGTTCGAAAAGAGCCGCTCGCGATCGAGGCGCCCACATCCCGCAGCGGATGGTAATGCAGCGTGCCGACGCCTTCTCCGCCGGAAGGAAAATGCTCGGCGAGCATTTGTTCCCGCCGGGAGGCCGACCACCCCAACTCATCGCCCAACACCCGCCACCCCGCCTCGGAAACGACCAGGTGCACGTCTCTCCCCGCGCGCAGCAGTTCCTTGACCAGCGTTGTGCCGTATATGGCGCCGCTTGCTCCGGTGATGCCCACCACCCAGGGCAGCGGATGCTTGACGGACGCGCTCATAAGTATCGAACCGCCACGTCGATGAAAGTAAAAACAAACACCACCGTGCTGAGGATGCCGTTCATCGTGAAGAACGCCGTATTCAGACGGGACAAGTCGTCGGGCTTGACCAACTGATGCTCATAATACAGGATAAAACCGGCAATGACAATGCCGACCAGATACCACCAGCTCAGTTCGGTCATCCCCAGCAGGGTGGTAAAGCCGGCGGCCGTCACCAGATGGAATCCCCTGGCGATCCACAGCCCTTTCTTGATGCCGAACCGGCTCGGCACGGAGTGAAGTCCTTCCCGGCGGTCGAATTCGACGTCCTGACAGGCGTAAATGATGTCGAACCCCGCCGTCCAGCAGGCGACGGTCATGTAAAACAGCAGCGCCACAAGGTTGACGCTTCCGGTGACCGCCACCCATCCGCCGAGCGGCGCCAGGGCGATCGTCATTCCGAGAAACACGTGGCACAGCCACGTAAACCGCTTCGTATACGAATAAAACACCAGAAAAAAGACCGCCACCGGCAAAAGCTGCATCGCCAACGCGTTCAGGCGGTACGCCGCATAGAACAGCAAGAGAAACGAGATGATGACGAACAGGATGACTTCTTTGGCGGACAATAGCCCCGCCGGAATCGCCCGGTTGCTCGTACGCGGATTCTTGGCGTCGATCGCGGCGTCGATCAGGCGGTTCAATCCCATCGCCGCGCTGCGGGCGCCGACCATCGCCAAGGTGATCCATCCGATTTCCGCCCAGGACGGCAGATGACCGCGCATGACGACGGAACCGAGTATCGCGCCCATGTAGGCGAAGGGAAGGGCAAACACCGTATGCTCGAATTTGATCATTTCCAGAAACGTCCGCGCCTTCCTGATCAACTTTGCCCCTCTCCTTTTTGTCCGATGTGAAGCGCCGCAACGCCTCCGGTCAACGGCCACGCCCGCACGTTTTCGAGCCCCGCTTCTTCGAACATGCGCACGAGCCCGAGGCGGTCGGGAAACGAAGCGAGCGATTCCGGCAGCCACTTGTACTGCTCGTACCGTTTGGCCACCAGTTTGCCGAGCCAAGGCAAAATATGTTCGAAATACACATAATACACCGACCTGAACGGTTCCCAGGTCGGCTTGGAGAGTTCGAGACAGACGACTTTTCCGCCCGGTTTGACCACGCGCCGCATTTCCGAGAGCACCCGGTGGATGTCCGGCACATTGCGCAGCCCGAATCCGATCGTGGCAAAATCAAACGTATTGTCGGGAAACGGCAAATCCATCGCGTTTCCCCACACGAGCTCAATTTGCTTGTCCAGGCCGCTTTGCCGCACTTTCTTCCGTCCGTGTTCGAGCATGTTGCGGCTGAAATCGAGGCCGACGATTCGCCCGGATCCGCTGGCGCGCGCCATGGCGATCGCCCAGTCGCAGGTGCCGCAGCAAATGTCGACGGCGGTCTGGCCCGGCCGCATGTCCATCTTGGCCATCGTAAACTTGCGCCACGCCTTGTGCCTGCGAAAACTGAGCAGATCGTTCATCATGTCGTACTTCGGCGCAATGCTTTCAAACACGGCATGGACAAACTGTTCCTTCGTACTTGAATCCACCGGCGACACCTCTCAAATCTCTTCCAGCACTTCGGCTCCCGACACCTTCCGTACAAACGGCTCGGCGATCCGGCTCAATTCCCCCGCCAGCTTGTCCGAACGGATCGACGACAGCAGCGCGGACAAATGCCGGCACCGCGCTTCCAGAAGCCGACGCAGTTCGGAACGGGCGCCGGACAGCTCGGCCCCATTGGCGCCGGCGCTTGCCCATCCGTTGAACGGCAGCCAATCGCCGCGCTGCAGCAAATACCAATGCGTCCAACTGTGCTCGATGCCGTCCGGCGATTCCGACCGTTCGAGTTCGTCGGCGATCACTTCGCAGAACGTAAACGCCTCCAGCACTTCCGGCCACCACTTGCGGTAAGCCCCTTCAAACGCGTGCGTGAACGCCATGAACAGCGAGGATTTGATCTGCACGGACGATTTCAAATACTCCTCCGCCGTCAGCTTCAGCTGTTTCATCTTCATGTACAGGCTGACTTTCAGGCGGTTGATTTCGCAAATGGCATCGGAAAGACGGGCGACCCAATCGATTTGTCCCGCCTGCGCCAGCAGCTGGTAAAACCGGCTGCTGAAATAGTCGCCGGCCAATACGCGCAGCTGTGTCTTGCGGTCCCCTCTGCCGCGCACGCCGGCTTCAGGATTGCTTACCATATCGTGGGTGTCCAACGCCACCTGCATCAACGTGGTGGCCAGCGGCAGCAGTTCGCAATCGTTCCGCCGATCCGCTTCGGACGCCCTTTGCAAAAACGTATACAACAGCTCCGCCCGGCAGTGGGGAAAACGGGGCAGTTCGGTGTATCGGGTAATGATGCCGTGCTCCAAATATTTTTTTGCCATTGAAGGTACCAGATAGCCGTTCATTCCACGCCTCCGGACTGATTCAAGCTGCTTCGAGTCGACAACGGGCCGCTTGCGGGCTCCTAATTTTTCAATTATACCATATCATGCTGGAGGGCGCACTGTCACTTGTCGGAAAATCGAATTTCGTGCCAGGCGTCGGTATACCGGAACCGGCCGATATCGTTCAGCAGCACGCGGGAAGCGAGCGGCGAATCGGTGTCCGCGACGCCGGCGGCGGCGTCCCAGGACGTCCGGTCCGCCTCCAGCGACACCAGCAGCGTTTCTTTGCGGGAACCGGAGGCAGCGGCCGCTTTCACCCGGATCATGACTTCCCCGATGTTGGACGTGCTGTCGAAGGCAAATCGGCAAATCGTATACAAATCCGCGTACAAATCGGTTTCCGTCACGCCGCCCGGGAGTTTCAGGTCCACCATCAGAATCGGGCTGCGCCAATCGACGCGTCTTATATTGGTTTTGAGAGGCAGGTCGGCGATGGCGTCGACCAGATTCGCGTCGCTGAACACGATCGTGCCGTCGGACGAAAGAAGCGCGTGTTCCGCCTGCCGGTCCCACTCGGACAGCGACGACAGCGCGATCGCGAGTCCTGCGGAAACCGCCGCCGTCGCGGCGATTCTCACTACCCATTTCATCGCCATCCCCTCCCTGTTCCTATTGTACAAACAAAAAACGCAGGCTATGCCTGCGGAACCGGGCGGGACGGCAGCCGGGCTATTCGTCCGTGTCCACAATCCCGTGTCTCGTGTAAATTTTCGCCTTGCCCCGAACTTTGATGGCGGAAGTATGGTCGGTAAACTGCGCGATCATGACTTCCCCTTTGTCGAGCTTCTCCGTATGGTGGAAACGGGTGTCCTGGCCGCGCGTCAGTCCGATCACGTGCACTCCGTTGTCTTTGGCCTTGATCACGACGTAGTCGTTGGCGCTGGCGTCCATCGCGATCTTCCTCCTTCTTCCCCCGGCATTTGCGCCGCGCGGGAGGATTTTCAACAGGCATGATGTATGGGGATGTTCGATCTATGTATGTCGGACATATTGATGAGCAGTAGGTATACCGTTAGGAAAGGAAGAAGGCACCGTCCTGACGATGCCTTCTTCATGGTCGGAGTAACAGGATTTGAACCTGCGACCTCACCCACCCCAAGGGTGCGCGCTACCAGGCTGCGCTATACCCCGACAGACAATGAAGAGTTTATAACAAATACAGCGAAATGTCAACTGGAAGTGTGAAAGTTGTTATTGTGCTGTGATAATGTCATGGTGCAACTGTTCCGAGATAATGTCCCTATGGGTTCGTGATATCGGAACTTGGCTCTGCTGCATACCTATGAGGGGGAAACCGAAAAGAAAACACATGATCCGGCGCTTCCGGTTCATGTGTTTTCTTGACCAACCTTGTGTTGCCGATTTATTCAGAGCATACCTCGCGCAGCATTTTTCCAGGTTTGAATGCGGGCACCTTGCTGGCGGGGATGTCGATCTCTTCCCCGGTTTGCGGGTTTCGCCCCTTGCGGGCGGAACGTTCGCGCACTTCAAAGTTGCCGAAACCGACCAGCTGCACTTTGTCCCCTTGCTGCAGCGCTTCGGTGATGGAGTCGAACACCGCGTCCACCGCTTTGGAAGCGTCTTTTTTGGAGATTTCCGCTTTTTCCGCCACTTTGTTAATCAATTCCGACTTGTTCATTCGCTCACCTCCCCACGCGCAACCCATTCCCATGGTGTGAATGGCCGGTTACCATTCTGTCTTTACACAATTGGCCCAAAATATACATCGACGCGGAAAAATCATGTCCCTCTACGCCAAAAAAAGCACTCTCCCGAGCGCTGTTTTTGGGGTTGGTTCCTACAAAATGATCGCGATCAGCCCGCCGGAACCTTCGTTGATGATGCGGCCGAGCGTTTCCTGCAGCTTGTATCGGGCGTTGTCCGGCATCATCGCCAATTTGCCCTGGATGCCGTCGCGCACGATGGAATGCAGCGATCGGCCGAAGATGTCCGACTCCCAGATTTTGAGCGGATTTTCTTCGAAATCCTGCATTAAGTATCTCACGAGTTCTTCGCTTTGCTTTTCGGTGCCGATGATCGGCGCGAATTCCGATTCCACGTCGACGCGGATCATGTGAATCGACGGCGCCGTCGCCTTCAGACGCACGCCGAACCGAGACCCCTGACGGATCAGTTCCGGTTCGTCCAGCATCATTTCTTCCAAAGGCGGCGCGGCAATGCCGTAACCGGTCGTCTTGACCATTTCCAGCGCTTCCGCGAACCGGTCGTATTCCTTCTTGGCGATGCTGAACTCCTGCATCAGCTGCAGCAGATGATCTTTGCCGCGAATTTCCACGCCGACGATTTCCATCAAAATTTTGTCGTACAGTTCATCGGGCGCGTACAGATCGATTTCCGCAACGCCCTGCCCCATGTTCATGTCCGCCAAGGCGGCGCGTTCAATAAAATCGTAGTTCGTAAACTGGCTGACGACCCGATCCACGTCGCGCAGACGGCGGATGTCCCGGACGGTTTCACGGACGGAATTTTCAAAGCTCGAGCGCAGCCAATGTTTTTCGTCGAGCACCATGACCCAGCTCGGCAGGTTGACGTTCACTTCGTGCACCGGGAACTCGTAGAGCACTTCGCGCATGACGGCGAGCATGTCGTTTTCGTCCATCGTCGCCGCGCTGGCGGTCAGCACGGGAATGTCGTACTTTTCCGCCAATTCCGCGCGCAGCTGCTGCGCTTCGGGACCGTTAGGATTCGTTGAGTTGATCAGAAGGATAAACGGTTTGCCGACTTCCTTCAGTTCGTTGACCACCCGCTCCTCCGCTTCGACATAGGCCGATCTCGGCAGTTCGGCCACAGTGCCGTCCGTCGTCACGACGACGCCGAGCGTCGAATGTTCCTGGATCACTTTGCGCGTGCCGATTTCCGCCGCTTCCTGGAACGGGATCGGCTCTTCGAACCAGGGGGTGTTGATCATGCGAGGTCCGTTTTCGTCCTCGTACCCTTTGGCGCCTTCCACCGCATAGCCGACGCAGTCCACGAGCCGCACATTGACGTTCAGCCCTTCCGCGACCCGGATTTGCACCGCGTTGTTCGGCACGAATTTCGGTTCGGTGGTCATGATCGTGCGTCCTGCGGCGCTTTGCGGAAGCTCATCCTTGGCGCGAACCCGGTCCGCCTCGTTCACGATGTTCGGAAGAACAACCGTTTCCATGAAACGTTTGATAAACGTGGATTTCCCAGTACGAACGGCGCCGACTACGCCAAGATAGATGTCGCCGCCCGTTCGTTCCGCGATGTCTTTGAAAATATCCACTCTTTCCAACTCAAACCCTCCTAACTCGTACATTCAAATGGACTAGTAAAAATATATTGTAGGGCCCAATCTATTATGACTTCTTTCTTGCGCGGAGTACGGATTTCCGCGCTCCGTTCGCAGACGGCCCCGCATCGACGGATGACGGCGTCCGCTCTTTCATGATTTTATGGCGCGCCGTCCCGTCTTCATGACGGAAAATCCAGCTGCGCCGCGCAGCAGGGATGTCCACCGTTCGGGCTTACGTGAGGGAGGGGGAAACATGCAGGAAGAAAAAGCGTACAGAACAACTTTTGAACGATGAAATGATAGAAACAGGGCGGCGATTTCCGCATATTCCCGATCGAGACACCGGCTAGCCGGCCAACGATAAAACGGACTCGTCCGGATCACGATGAGCGGAAACGGGAAAATTCGGCGACGGCAAGAGTCGGGAACGGTCAGGGGCGGGTTGGCGATAGAAGAGGTTGGGGAGGACGGAGTTGTTGCAGGTTGAAGATGTTGCAAGGTGAAGATGCAGCTTGGTTGAAGTTATTGCAGTTGAAGATGGTGCAGGATAAGAATTGTGTGGGACGGAGATGGTGGAATGAAGTCGGCGAAGGAAGAACATGATGAAATTCAAATTCAAATGGGGGCTATTGCTATTGGTTAAATAGGAACACGATGAAGAAAATGAAAGACGAAGACGCTGAAAAACGATAACGGTCATGAGCATTTGGATGAAGGAGGTCTATCTCCGGATCCCGCTCCATTCGCCGACGTTGCATTGGCCGTACGCATTGTCGCCCACGGCGACCACCGTGCCGTCGGCTTTCACGCCGAGCGTATGGGCGCATCCTGCCGCAACGGCCACGATATCGCGCCAACCGCCGACATCGCATTGACCGTGCGTATTGCCGCCCACCGCCAACACCGTACCGTCGGATTTTAGACCCACGGTATGATAACTGCCCGCCGCGACCGCCACAATGTCGCGCCAGCGTCCGACGTCGCATTGGCCGTGGCGATTCCAGCCGACCGCAGCCACCGTGCCGTCCGATTTCAGTCCGACCGTATGAAGATACCCCGCCGAAATCGCCGTCACGTCGCGCCAACCGCCTACGTCGCATTGGCGATACCGGTTGTTGCCTACTGCCGTGACCGTTCCGTTTTTCTTCAGCCCGACGGTATGCCAGTCGCCCGCCGCGACCGCCACAATGTCGCGCCAGCCGCCGACGTCGCATTCCCCTTCGCGATTTCGCCCGACAGCCACCACCGTGCCGTCGGATTTCACCCCGACGGTACGGCACCAGCCTGCCGCGACGGCGACAATATCGCGCCAGTCACCGACGTCGCACTGGTGATGTTGGTTCCAACCGACAGCGACGACGGTACCGTCCGATTTCAATCCGATCGTATGCGCATTCCCCGTGTTGGCCGCCATATGAACATTCCCGGCGTCCACCGCGACGATACGGCGCCAATCGCCGACATGGCATTGGCCGCATCGGTTATCCCCCACTGCCAATACCGTTCCGTCCGTTTTCAAACCTACGGTATGACGGAGGCCCGCCGCTATGGTAAGGTTGCGCAAGCGATTCGTCCCCAACACCGCTTCCTCCCGCCAAACTCAATCGAGCGACACTTCGCCGTTCCGCAGCACGTAAGGGAACGACTTGACCGGAACAAAAGGCGTCCTCTCCACGAGATACTCCCGCAAATCGTGCCCGGGTTCCGGTTCAATGCCGTGATTCGCCAAAAATTGAACGATATCCGGACCGTAGTTGACGCCGACTTTTCCTTCTTCGTTCATAATCAGCCCCAAATACCCGCCGCTGTACACGCTGCGAACCTGGACGCGCGCCATTCGCAGCCGTTTGTAATCGATGAGCGAATAACCGGGCGCAAACGGCTCTCCGGCCGGAAGCCGGCCGTACAGCGCCGCATAGCGGTCCACCTCCCGCTGCACGTCGTTGACCTGCTGCGCCGTCGCCAGATCGAACCAGCGCACGGTCGCATCCGTTTCCGGATCGACGATCACATAAATGTGCGGCCCGCCTTCTTCATAGGCGTTCGCCGGAATGCGGTCCAAATACGGCGTGTTCAACAGACGCTGAAAATCGATGACATATTTTTCGTAGATGGGCGTGTCCTTGTCCGTCGTTTTGATCGGCAGCACGCCGTAAGCCTCGCGATATTGACGGACGGCGGACTGCACCGCGGCCAATTCGTCCATACCGGCGCCGCGCTTTCCTTCGCGCAGGTCGTCCGGATACATGCAGCCGGACAGCGCGACCGCAGCCAGCATCAGGCAAAGCAGCGCCATGCGGCGCAGGCTGCGCTCCATCATTCGCCACTCTCCTCTTCCATCGCCAACCGTTTGCGCACCGCGGCTTTCAGCGGATCTTCCGGAATCGTGACGGTCACCTCCGCCCAGCACCGCGTCTGGCAGGAGAGCCGAATATTGCGTTCATGCAGGTCTCCCATTTTCATCCGTTCCTTGGACGTCACCGGAGACAGCGATTCCGCGGGTTCGGCCTGCACCTTGCACATCAAACAGGAAGCGTTGCCCCCGCAGCGGGAGCGAATGATGACACCCGCCTGCCGGGCGGCCTGCATGATCGTCGTTCCAGGCCTTACCCGAACCGCTTTTTGCAGCGGTAAAAAACGCACGGTCACCCAACGCATCCGGTCACCTTCAGAACATCGAAATGACGCCGTACAGCAAACCAAGCAGCAGCAGCACAAAGGCCACCAGGGACAGCACAACGCGTATGACGCCTTTGGTTTTCAGGCGGGCGAACGTAATCAAGAGCGATGCGACGGCCATCAGGCCGATCCCGATAAATGACACCCACATTTTGTCCAGCGATGACATAATCTCCTGCTCCCGTAAATAAGATGCCGAGACGGCCGGCCATGCCTTGATCGGCCGGCAATCGAACACGTTTCATTATATCAATTCCCGTGTAAAAAAGAAAACCGCCCCAATGGGCGGTCGGGAAAAAGGCGATGGACGCATTGCGCTGCGATGTGACGCGGCATAGATGCCTGAACGGTTGACGCTTGCGCGCCTCGCGCCGGCCCGCAAGGGTTTGCCGAAGTCAAAGCCTCGCCTCGATTCCCTGCTGGGCGTCAAACGCCGACCCGTTCGCCGGCGGTCGCGTCACTTTTTCAGCATTGCGCCGATCATTTTCTCCAGGTTTTGCGGGTTCAAGCCGCTTTGCCGGACAGCCCTGACGATGTCCTGCACCGTGGACTCCGACACGGGCACGTTGGCCATTTTCGCCACATTTTTGATCAGCTGCCGCAGCTGCGCCTCACTCTGGACGGTGGACGGCTTCACGGTGCTGGCCAGCTTTTGGATATCCGACGGGGCAATCGATTTGCCCGTTTTCCGATTGACCGCATTCAACACATCGCGTGGCAGGTTTCGGCTTGGCATGCTACTCCTCCTTGCACGGGATGACTTCAATCCAGTGTATGAAGAAGCGCGAATGCCCGTGTGGGCTATTCCATGCCGCCGCCGCGGATTTCCCGCACGATATCCTCCATTTCGTGGGTGCGGTCGCGTCCCATCAACATTTCCACCGCCAGCTTCGGCGGTTTGGCGTCGAACAGCACTTCGTACAGCTGCACGGTGATCGGCATTTCCACGCCGTAGCGTGAAGCGAGGGCGTATGCGGCCTTCGTCGTCCGCACGCCTTCCACCACCATCCCCGTCTCCCGCAGCACTTCTTCCAGCGTGCGCCCCTGCCCGAGCAGGTAACCGGCCCGCCAATTGCGGCTATGTTTGCTCGTGCAGGTCACGACGAGGTCGCCGACGCCCGACAGTCCGGCGAACGTCAGCGGATGGCCGCCCATCGCCGTTCCGAGCCTGGCGATTTCCACGAGACCCCTGGTCAAGAGCGCCGCTTTGGCGTTGTCGCCGAAACCGAGACCGTCGGACAGCCCGGCGCCGAGCGCGATGATGTTTTTCAGCGCGCCGCCGAGTTCGACGCCGACGACGTCGGGATTGGTATAGACGCGAAAATAGGAGTTGATCAGCAAGTCCTGCGCCGCTTCCGCCGCGTCGGCGCTTTCGCTGGCGACCACCACCGTCGTCGGACACCGGCGGATGACTTCCTCGGCGTGGCTCGGCCCCGACAACACGACGATGCGGCTGCGAAAACCGGGCATTTCCTCCCCGATCACCTCGGTCATCCGTTTCAGGCTGTCCGCCTCAAATCCCTTGGTCGCATGCAGAAGCAGCGCGTCGTTGCGAATATGCTTGGCCGCCATGGCGGCGATTTCCCGCATGGCGGAAGACGGAGCGGCGAGGATGACCGCTTCCGCTTCGGATAGCGCTTCCGCCATCGACGTCGTCGCGCGAATTCGCTCCGGCAGGCGGATTCCCGGCAAGTAGCGCGTATTGTTTCCGGACCGGTTGATTTCCTCCGCCTGCTCGGCATTGCGGGTCCACAACAGGACGCGATGCCCGTTGTCGGCCAGCACGCCGGCCAGCGCGCTTCCCCAGCTTCCGGCGACGAGCACGGCGGTTTGTTTCCCCGCCATGGGTTACCCCTCCCTCGTTTTCCCCCTGAAAGTCAATTTGTGCTCCTCTCCCCGCAGCAGTTTGGCAATATTGGTGCGGTGCCGGACAACGGCGAACACCAGGATGACCAAGCTGGTGATCACGTATTCCACGGGAGAATCCGTCAACAGAAGCGACACCGGCGTCAGCGAGGTGAAAATGAGCGAACCGAGCGATACGTAGCGCAGCGCGGCCACGGCGGCGATCGCGATCAATCCCGCATACAGCGCCGGAAAAAAGCTCAGCGTCGCCAGCACGCCGATGGTCGCGGCAATGCCTTTGCCCCCGCGAAAACGCAGGAACACCGGCCAATTGTGGCCAGCGATGCAGCTGAGTCCCGCGGCGGCCGGAATCCACAAGTCGCCGTCCGACAGCGCCTTTCCGATCCAGACCGCGGCGATCCCCTTGCCGATGTCCAACGCCAGCACGGCCAAAGCGGGACCGAGGCCGAGCACGCGCAGTGTGTTGGTCGCTCCCGCGTTTCCGCTGCCGTGTTTGCGGATGTCGATTTTTTTGCGGCCCAACTTGCCGATCAAGTAGCTGAAAGAGATCGATCCGAGCAAGTAGCCGATTAAGACCGAAAAAAACAGTTGCAAATGCCTCTCCCCTATTCTTCGGCTTTACGCCGCGTCATCAGCCGGATCGGAGTGCCTTCGAAACCGAACGCGGCGCGGATGCGGTTGTCCAGATACCGTTCGTACGAAAAGTGCATCAGTTCCGGATCGTTGACAAACAACACGAAGGTCGGCGGCTTGACGGACACCTGCGTGGCGTAATTGATTTTCAGGCGCCGCCCTTTGTCCGTCGGCGGAGGCGTGGCGGCGACGGCGTCAATGATCACATCGTTCAGGACGTGCGTCTGCACGCGCATCGCATGCTGTTCCGCCACTTGATCGACGAGCGGCAGCAGCCGGTTGAGGCGCTGCCCGGTTTTCGCGGACACGAACAAGATCGGCGCGTAGTTCATGAACGCCATCTGTTCGCGCACTTTCCGCGTAAACCGGTTCATGGTTTTGTCGTCCTTTTCCACCGCATCCCACTTGTTGACGACGATCACCGCCGCCTTGCCCGCTTCGTGCGCGTAACCCGCAATGTGCTTGTCCTGCTCGATGAGCCCTTCTTCCGCATTCAGCACGATCAGCGCCACATCGCACCGTTCAATCGCCCGCATCGCGCGCATGACACTGTATTTTTCCGTCGACTCGTACACTTTGCCCCGCTTGCGCATGCCGGCGGTATCGATCAGCACGTATTTCTGGCCGTCCTTTTCAAAGGGCGTGTCCACGGCGTCGCGCGTCGTCCCCGCGATGTCGCTGACGATGACCCGCTCCTCGCCGAGAATCGCGTTGACCAGCGACGATTTTCCCACGTTCGGCCGGCCGATCAGCGCCACCTTGATCGTATCTTCATCATATTCTTCCTCTTCGCCCTCCGGCAGCCGCTTCACCAGTTCATCGAGCAAATCGCCGATACCGAGCCCGTGCGCGCTGGAAATCGGTATCGGATCGCCGAACCCGAGCGCGTAAAATTCGTACGCCGCGTCCATCCGCTGCGGGTTGTCCGATTTGTTCACGGCGAGGACGACCGGTTTGCCGGATCGGTAAAGCAGTTCCGCCACTTCCGTATCCGACGGAGTCAGCCCGTCTTTGGCATCGGCCAGAAACAGGATCACGTCGGCTTCTTCCATCGCCAGTTCCGCCTGGGCGCGAATCGACTGGAGCAGTTCGTCCTGGCTGATTTCGATACCGCCGGTATCGATCAGGCTGAAGGAACGGCCCGCCCATTCGGTGGTGCCGTAAATGCGGTCTCTCGTGATCCCGGGCTTGTCTTCGACGATGGCGACCCGATCGCCCACCAAGCGGTTGAACAGCGTCGACTTGCCTACGTTGGGCCTCCCGACGATCGCCACAATCGGCTTGGCCATCCGCGTTCACTCCTTATGTATTCCGCGGCACGAATCCCGTTCCGGGCCATGTGCCGCACGCTAATCATCATAACAAAAAACGCCGCCAAAAACTACGGTCCCGCCGCGCGGCCGCTGCGTCCCAGCATGCCGGAAACCAACGTCATCAACCGTGCGGCCGCCACGGCGAGCCACCATTGATCAAAAAAGTCGAGACTACCGGCCACATACGTTCCGGCGCTGTCCGACATCGCGAAAAACAGCCCGTCTCCGCACAAAAGCCCGAGGGACACCGCCGCCATCCGGGACAACCAGGACGGGACGAGCAGAACCGCGATCAGGGCGGCCGCGCTCGACGCATACCAGATCCGGTCGTAAGCCAGCGACGCGGACTGCAGCGGGATCCACTGCCGCAGCAACACGTACGCGGCGGCGATCAGCATCGCCGTCGAGCAAAGCTGCACGACGGCAAAGGCCGATCCGGATTTCCGGATAGCGGCCGCGCAGACGAACAGCACCGGCACGATCGACCCGCTGATCGACAAATGGGAACCGACTTCGACGGTCACCAGTTGGCCGATCGGCCAGCCGGCAAAAAAAGCGGCGGCGGTTAGGGCGCCGCACCGGCCGCACACGGCGGACTTCCACCCGGTGCACATGAGCGCCAGCACCATGAAGTAGACGACATACGAGAAATGTCCGGGAACCATGAGATCACCGCTCGCTTGCGTAATGGA
>Ga0207866_1000250_pt1 | contig 83793 bp, 62 predicted proteins | sample HigsolmetaAR203D_FD_184835 | JGI IMG/M metagenome (GOLD analysis project Ga0207866, IMG submission 184835) | Ionic liquid and high solid enriched microbial communities from the Joint BioEnergy Institute, USA - AR20-3-D (SPAdes) (version 2) ...
CCTGGTGGTTAGATGATTGACTGGCACTGGGAGGTCTTTTTTTATTATAAACTGAAAAGATGGGGTTGTGAACTAACTGTTTCACAAACCCCAACATTTATTATAGAGCCAAAAGAAAAAGGGGTTGTCGCAAAATAAGTGACAGCCCCTTATTTCGGTTATATGAAATTTTCACAGAAAGAATGTAAAATTGTACATCGGATGATAAATAAAATTACACAGAAGAAATTATTTATATAGGTTGCTTGGTAATATTATCCCTGATAATCAATAACATCAAGCCACTTAAACAGGAACTTTTTCTCTTCTTCGGTTGTGGCTCTAAGTAACTGCTGGGCAGCTACGATAGGAAGCCATTTTTGAACATATTGCAAAGCTGTGTCGCTCTTTTTACAGAAGAGTTTGATATATTTTTCTGCCAGGTCGGGATAATATAATGTCATCTTCAGGTATGTGGTTGCGGTATCGCCGCTGGCATTTCCCTGGGTGGCGTGTGACCAGTCTATTATATATGCGCCAGAGTCGTTAATTATTATATTGGACGGAAGAAAGTCTCCGTGGCAAAGTTTGGTGTGTTTGGGCATACTATCAAGACGCATCAGCAATTCGTATCTTGTAGTGGCATCTATTTCTTTTATGCTTTGAATCTGGCGGACCAGTTTATCCTTTAATTTATTTAATGCCGGTGCTGTTTTTGAATGCATTTCAAGCTGCAGGTCAACGAACAGCTCCAGCAATTCGTCGGTTTTTTCGGGATTTTCCTTAAAAAGCTGATCCAGAGTCTTCCCCGGAATATAATCCATGGTTATGCTCCAGCATTCATCAATCATTCCGACGGCACGGATTTTAGGAATCTTAAGGCCGGTTTCTTCTACCCTGGACTGGTTTAAGGCTTCGTTTAAAATCAGCGATTTCGGATAGCCTTTTTCAAAAACTTTTACTACCGTATCTTCATACCGGTATATGATTTTATTGGCACGGGTTGCCAGTACTTGTTCCAGCTTCATAGCAATATCCCCTTTCGATTAAACCAAAGTTTGATACGGAATACAGAATACACTTTGGTCGGGTATCCCATATTCATAAATTTTCAAGATACATGTATGGACTGATAATATTTGAAAATTTTATTAACCGTCATCAATCAGCCCATACATTGCTTTTAATTACATAATAACAAATTTTTCAAATTTCGAATAGTGTCACTTACTCACCGTAATATGCTTTTAAGTACATTTCCTTTATTTCCGACATCAAAGGATACCTCGGATTGGCACCGGTGCATTGATCGTCGAAAGCCTGTTCAACCATCTCATCCAGTGTTTCCAGGAATGCTTTCTCGTCAATACCGTAATCCCTGATGGTTTTCCTGATTCCTACACTTTCTTTCAGTTTGTCGATGGCATCAAGAAGTTTGTTGAATGTATCCATATCATCTTTTCCGTTAATACCGATAAAGTTAGCCACTTCAACATAACGCTCAAGTACATTCGGATACTCATATTGAGGGAAAGTACCCATTTTTACAGGACGTTCGGATATGTTGAATTTCATAACTTCCTTGATCAGCAATGCATTGGCAACGCCGTGAGGCAGATGGTGGTAGGCACCCAATTTGTGAGCCATTGAATGGCAGATACCAAGGAATGCATTGGCAAAGGCCATACCGGCGATAGTGGAAGCGTGAGCCATCTTTTCTCTTGCCTCAACATTGGTACCGTCCTTGTATGCTACGGGCAGGTATTTAAAGATAAGTTTCAAAGCCTTCAAAGCCAGGCCGTCGGTAAAGTCCGTAGCCATCATGGAAGCATAAGCTTCAAGAGCATGTGTCATGGCATCGATACCCGAAGCGGCTGTTAATGAAGGAGGCTGTGACATCATGTTATCGGTATCTATGATAGCCATATCGGGCAGTAGTTCGTAATCGGCAAGCGGGTATTTAACTCCGGTCTTTTCGTCGGTTATAACTGCGAAAGGAGTGACTTCCGAACCAGTACCTGAAGATGTGGGAATGGCAACAAAGTAAGCTTTTTCACCCATCTTGGGGAAGGTGTATATTCTCTTACGGATATCCATAAAGCGCATAGCCATGTCGTGGAAATCAACACCGGGATGTTCGTACATAAGCCACATAATCTTTGCAGCATCCATAGGTGAACCGCCGCCAAAAGCTATGATTACATCCGGCTCAAATAAAGTCATGGCTGTTGCACCTTCTATGGCGCATGCTAATGTAGGGTCAGGAGATACGTCATAGAAACATGTATAGGTAATTCCAAGTTCATTAAGTTTATCTGTAAGAGGCTTTACATAACCGTTTTTATACAGGAATTTGTCGGTTACGATAAAGGCCCTTTTCTTTCCAAGGACATTTTTAAGCTCATCCAAAGCTACAGGCATGCAACCCTTCTTGAAGTAAATTTTTTCGGGGGTTCTAAACCAAAGCATATTTTCTCTCCTTTCGGCAACGGTTTTGATATTAAGTAAATGCATTACGCCTACGTTGTCGGAAACGGAGTTGCCGCCCCATGAACCGCAGCCTAAAGTAAGAGACGGTGCCAACTTGAAGTTATAAAGGTCACCGATTCCGCCCTGGGATGCCGGAGTATTAATTAAAATACGGCAGGTCTTCATGGCTTCCTGGTATTTGCTTATCTTTTCAGTTTCCTTAGGATCTATAAATAATGAAGCGGTATGTCCGAAACCTCCGTCGGCTATAAGGCGTTCGGCTTTTTTAATAGCTTCGTCAAAGGTTTTTGCCCTGTACATGGCAAGAACAGGAGAAAGTTTCTCATGGGCAAATTCTTCCGTGATATCTACACTTTCAACTTCACCGATTAAGATTTTGGTATCCTTAGGAACTTCAAATCCTGCAAGATTTGCTATTGTGTAAGCGGACTGGCCTACTATCTTTGCGTTAAGCGAACCGTTGATAATAATGGTCTTTCTTACTTTTTCCGTTTCTTCGGGGCTTAAGATGTAGCAACCGCGGTAAACGAATTCTTCTTTAACTTTATCATAAATACTGTCTAAAACAGTTACGGACTGTTCGGAAGCGCAAATCATGCCGTTATCAAAGGTTTTCGATAATATGATAGAACTTACCGCCTGCTTAATGTCCGCAGTTTCATCAATAATAACAGGAGTATTTCCTGCACCGACACCGATGGCAGGTTTTCCGGAAGAATATGCGGATTTTACCATACCTGGGCCGCCTGTAGCCAAAATTAAATCGCAATTTTTCATAACTTCATTGGTTAACTCAAGGGAAGGAACGTCTATCCACCCTATTATGCCTTCAGGTGCACCGGCGGCTACTGCAGCTTCCAAAACGATTTTTGCGGCAGCTATGGTGCAATTTTTTGCTCTGGGATGGGGCGAAAGAATTATTGCATTCCTGGTCTTAATGGCAAGCAAGGTTTTAAATATGGCTGTGGATGTAGGATTGGTAGTAGGAATAACTGCCGCAATCAAACCAACAGGATTAGCAATTTTCTTTATTCCGAATACGGGATCTTCTTCTATAACACCACAGGTTTTGGTATCTTTATATGCATTATATATATATTCAGAAGCATAATGATTCTTAATTACTTTGTCTTCTACAACTCCCATTCCGGTTTCTTCTACAGCCATCTTTGCGAGAGGGATTCTGTTTTTACTGGCTGCTGCAGCAGCGGCGTAGAAGATTTTATCAACCTGATCCTGGGAATACGTGGCAAAAATTTTCTGTGCTTCTTTCATTTCGTCTATTTTTCTAAGAAGCGCATCTACAGAATCAATAATATAATTCTTGCTATCAGTCTTATTGTTAACAGTGACATCTTTTTTTGCCATAGGACATCCTCCTTTAGATGATCAAAGCAAGATTGTTAATTATTTAACAATTAGAATTATAAAATACACATGAAATTCTGTCAATCAATAAAAATAAACAATAATTTTATGTCAATACAGGTTTTAAAGTAAAATTATACACAATATAAGGCAAAAAAGTTGTATTTGAGACCGTATAATTGTTAAAATAATAGCAAATTTGGAATATTGGCTTGAAATTATAACAGCTTAAAGCAAAAATTTGTATAAAATAACATGACAACTCATTAATAATAAAATTAAAAAAGTTACAGTATATATGATTAATACGTGTTTTGGTATCTTTTATCCTGAAAGATATGTTATAATAGTGTCGGTTGCTTTGCTGTTAAAGTGTTATTAAATCATATATAGAGAACAGGATGGATAAGAATGAAATTACTGGTTACACGTCACGGAGAGACTGAATGGAACAAAAAGAATTTGATATTGGGCAGAACGGATATTCCCCTTAATGATACAGGCATTATGCAGGCTAAGAGATTAAGGGACAATATACCCTTCGAATTTAAATATGTATTTGCATCCCCGCTAAAGAGAACAGCCATGACTGCGCAAATAATATGTGAAAATAAGGATATTGAAATAAAATACGATGACAGGCTTATAGAAATGGATTTTGGTATTTTTGAGGGTAAGGACAGGGGAGATGAATTATATCAGAAGGAAAAAAGAAAATTCTTTGCCAGGTTTAAGCACGGAGAGTCTTATTTTATGGTGGCCCAGCGGGTATATAATTTCCTGGATGAAGTAATTAAGGAGTATGTCGGGGAAAATGTTCTGATTGTGACTCATAACGGTATAAGCAGGGTTATCCATACATATTTTTGTGATTTGGAAAATGAAGAATTTGCAGCTTATAGCCTGGGTAATTGTGAAATAAAGGTATATAATATAGATTAAAGTTACAGAAGCTTATAGTATATAATGTTACATATACCTGCAATGTGAAAGTTGTATAGTTTAACCGGAAAGACTATTTAAAACAAATTCAGTATACAAATTATGGGGATATTTAATACCTCCAAAGTAGATAAGTTAAATAACTTAAAATCTACTTTGGAGGTATTTTTATGTCCCATCATCAAAACATAACAGTAAGTCCGAACATTCGTTATAGGTTTCAGCTTACATGCCTCTTCCCGATAATATTTTTTTAATTCCGGTTGCTTCTACCGCTTTGACAGCAGAATAGAAAAGAAGCGTTTCTATCGGCAGCATAATTAAGGCTTTCAGTGCCCTTGGAGGGAACAGAGCAAAAAAGCTTAAGCCTGTTAAACCGGTGAGCCAGTAAGTTTGCAAAAGCAGGTTTACAATGATCATCTGAATTATATCGGCTATGAAGATTCTTTTGATAGTGGCCGGTTTTTTATATAATACCAATCCGTAAATAACCCCTGTTATAAAGGCGTTAAAGGTGATTCCGGGATGAAAGGCACCGGAAGGTTTTATTATAAAGGTCAGTATATCCATAGCGGCACCGTATATTCCGCCTACAGCCGGTCCGAAAAGATAAAAGACAAACCGATTAGGAAGAAAAGAAAAGCTTATTCTTAAAAAAGGTGTCACATCAATCCTTAAACTTCCCAATACAACTGAAATCGCACCCAGCATGGCTGTAAATGTAATGCATCTTACACTTTTAAATTCTTTAATTGATTCTTTAAACAAAACCGAAATTTTACGCAAAAAAATTACCTCCTTTGTATTCCACTACTACAAAAAGAGATAATATCAAATAGCAAATATTTGATTATCCGAATGTAGCAGCGGGATGCGGATTATGTATCGCAAGATTCCTTTTCGTCCGGCTGACAACTCCCCGTTCAACCGGCACTTAACGCACATAATCCTACTCTGCTTTATATTTTTTTTAGTATATCAAGAATATCACATATGTGCAAAAAAGCAATAGAAAAATGCACTAAAAAGCAGGAGAAAAATCCTATTTAAAATATATGACTTGCACCAATAAAACAGCTAGCCCCAAATATTTAGGCTTTGGGGCTATTTGTAAGCTATTTGTACTTATAGAATAAAGGAAGCTAAAATAAATCTAAATATATATCAAAGAAACTTAGATCAAACAAAATTATCTTCTTATAATTTCAAATACGGTTCCCAGATGTTGTGCGGTTACATTTGCGGACCCATAAGCACCCAAATATAATTTTGTCTGATTTAAATCTGTACCTAGCGCCGTAAAAAATACAGAATCTGTCATAAAGTCAAAATCAAAATCTATAACATTATAATCGTTCATTCTGCATTCGGGTGTTGCAAATGTATATGCCATAACACCGCTAAAATCTGTAAATACACAGCTTCCGGTTAATTCCGGTATTTCGGTTCCCTGATAGGGTTGCACTCCCGTGATAGCCATGCCTTCAATCTTATTTGGTCTGAGGTCATCATGATAATAGCAGGTTAGGGGATAAATTCGCAAAGGTGCTGTTATTATAGCATCATTATAATATGCCATAATCTTTTGATCCTGATTTCTGCCGTCTTGACAAGGCCTTATAATTGAGGTAGGAAGAATACCTTCCCATCCCCTCCATCCGAGATTTATAAAACCATCCTGTCTGGGGACGGTTTGTAAAGCATATGATCTGATAATATCGGTTACGGGCAGGGGGGTATATGACACAAAAGAAAAAACAGCCTCAACCATATCCTGACCTACAAATCCCACATACTTTATATAATAATTGTTAAATCTCTGATAGGCTATGCCTGTTGTATTGCGTATACCCTTGGCTATAACCGTAAGAGAAGCCTGAACCGATTGGGGCAGTTCGTCAAATCTGGTTACTGCCGGCATATTGTCTATGAATACATCCATATCTACGTCAATTTCAATGATTTTTCCCGCTATTTCCATATCGTTTTGTGCCAAATTAAACGGGTCAAAGCCTGATCCGCCGTCTCCTGTGGCAAGAACGAGTCTTCCGGTTTCGGGAGAAAAGTTAAGGGTGTTTACGCCGTTATGGTTCATAAAAGGCCTTCTAAGGTTAAGAAGAGTTCTTCTTTTTACCGGGCTGCCGTTTTCCTGCACCATCCATTCTTCAACTGTGTCGATATGGTCATACCTGTTTTCCCTGTTGCTCCATACAAGATTTAACGTATCTCTATAACAGGGGTCGGGAACAAAACGGCCCGATAAGGCTCCGGGGCCTTGTGTTCCTGCCAGAGTGTAGTGGATATAAAATAAACCGTTGTAATAAAAATCCGGATGAAAAGCAAGGCCCAGAAGACCACGCTCATCATATCCTCCGGCTGCGCCAAGATCAATAATATTGCGTCTTATATCTAGAAGCAGTGATACAGTATCATTTCTTACATAAAATATCTCGCCTACCTGGGTGGCAATAACCAGGCTTTCTTCTTCCTCTCCAGGGAATATAACTGTCTTTATAACAGTGGGAAGATTTAGATTGTTAACTATAGGCCTTAAGCCTACCCTTAATCTTTGCATGAAATGACTCCTTATCCGGTATCAATACAAGTTATGATATAACTTGTGACGATATTACCTTATTCTTATATATGCCATGTTTATTTATAGTTGTAAAAATTATATATCATATCAAAAATAATATACAGTTCAGGTTTAATATGGTATATTATAATTGTTATTTTATATATAAGGAGATGTTCAGATGAAGGATTTCACATTTTCACAACTTGAGTATGTAAGACCGGATTATGATAAGCTTGAAGCAGAATGCAAGAAGATGGTTGAAGATATAAAAAACGCCAGAACCTATGGTGATATAAAAGAAGTTCTTGAAAAAAGGGAGAAGTTATACAGTTCGGTTTCCACCATGACAACCATTGCCTACATACGCAATACCCTTGATACTACCGATGAGTTTTATGAAAAAGAAGTAGAGTATATAAATAACCGTGAGGCGGAAGCGGCCGTTGCAATGACCGAAGTAAGCAAAGCATTGATTGAATGTAAGTTTACCGATGAAATTAACGCAGAATACGGGCCGGAGTTTCTGGTAAAAGAAAAAAGGGAAGTAGATAAATTCAAAGAAGAGCTTGTTCCTTACATGCAGCAGGAAGCAAAACTTACTTTGCGTTATCAGAAGATTATGGCTACCGCCCAGATTGAATTTGATGGAAAGACCCTGAATTTGTATGGTATTCAGAAATATTTTGAGCATCCCGACAGAAATGTACGAAAAGCGGCATTTAAAGCTTATTCGGATTTTTATCATTCTCATGAAGAAGAGTTGGAGCAAATCTTTGATGAGCTTGTAAAAATACGTAATGAAATGGGCCGGGCTTTAGGCTACGAGAATTATATCCCTCTTGCTTATATGCAGCAGCAAAGAAGCGATTATGGTCAAAAAGAAGTAGCTGCATTTCGCGAGCAGGTTTTAAAAGAAATAGTACCTCTGTGCGAGGAACTTTACCGGGCACAGGCAAAAAGAATTGGGGTAGATAAGCTTAGGGTATATGATGAAAAGTTCATTTTCCCGGATGGCAATGCTATTCCGGCAGGTGATGACGAATATCTGGTAAATGAAGCCCGCAAGATGTATCATGAAATGAGCTTAGAGACCGGAGAGTTTATTGACTTTATGATTAAGCATGAGCTAATGGATCTTAAAAACAAGCCCAATAAAGCCTCAACCGGGTATATGACATTCCTTTCTGATTATAAGGCTCCATATGTGTTCTCCTGTTTTAATCAAACGATATTTGATATACAAGTGCTGACCCATGAGCTTGGGCATGCTTTTGCAGGATATATGGCTATGAGAGAGCAAAATACTTTAAACTATTATTCGGTCAGTACGGATATTGCAGAAATTCATTCAATGGCTATGGAGCAGTTTTCTTATCCTTATGCAGAGTGGTTCTTTGGCAAGGATGCAGATAAATTCAGACACGCTCATTTGCAGGAAGCTATAACATTTGTACCTTTCGGGGTTGCTGTTGACGAGTTTCAGCATATTATGTACGCCAATCCTGACCTTACACCGAAGGAACGGACCCTGGAGTGGCATAAACTTGAGAAAAAGTATATGCCCTGGAGGGATTACGACGGTGATGAATTTATGGAAAGGGGCGGATATTGGTATCATAAATTGCATATCTTCCTCTATCCTTTCTATTACATAAACTATACCCTGACAACTATGGGAGCTATGGAGCTTAAGAAGCGGTATGCCGAAAACAAAGAACAGGCATGGAAAGATTATCTGGCACTGTGTAAAGCCGGCGGAAGCACAAATTATCTTAGCCTGCTTAAATTAGCTAATCTGTCTGTACCTTTTGAAGAAGGCAGCGTGGCAAAAGCCATATCCTATGCCAAAGAGGAATTGCTTAACTGGATACGTGAATAATAGATGATAAACATTATAAGGTTTTGGTGCTATGTATAAAATATTTTAAATGCATAGGTCATAATTATTATGAGGCATCTGAGCAAACAGGAAAGATTTGCTTGGATGCCTCATGATAAAATGACTTATTATATCGGATTACTAAAAGTAAGGAAGTGATAAAATGGCAGATATATATATTAATTATGGTACTAACCTGCAGGAAATGACCTATGAGCTAATGAGAGAAGCCGACATTGCTTCTAAATTAAGGCCGGATATGAAGATAGGCATAAAACCTAACCTGGTTGTATCCCGCCCGGCTGATGAAGGAGCAACAACCCATCCCGAAATTGTTGAAGGAATTATCAGGTATCTTAAGGATTCAGGGGTGCATGATATATGTATTTTAGAAGGAGCTTGGGTAGGAGACAGTACAGAACAAGCTTTCAGAAATTGCGGATATACCCGGCTTGCGGAAAAATATAATGTCAGACTCATTGATACAAAACGGGATAATGCTGTGGCAAAAGAGAGTAAGGGCTTGACAATAAAAGTGTGTGAATGTGCCGTATCGGTAGATTACCTGATAAATGTTCCGGTGCTTAAAGGCCACTGTCAGACAGGTGTGACCTGTTGTTTAAAAAACCTTAAAGGATGTATACCTGACAGTGAAAAAAGAAGATTTCATACCTTAGGCTTACATAAGCCAATTGCGGCGCTGAATGCCGTTTTACGGCCATCGCTTCATATTGTAGACTCCGTTTGCGGGGACCTGTCTTTCGAAGAAGGAGGGCATCCCGTAACCGCAAACCGGATAATGCTGGGTTTTGACCCTGTTTTGCTGGATTCATATGGGGCGCAACTTATAGGGTATAAACCGGACGATATAGGATATCTTCGTATGGCAAAAGATTACGGCTTGGGAAAATACTTTGATGAAGATACAAAAATTGTAGAACTAAATACTAAAAACAGGCCGGTTGTAAATAATAAACATATATCGGCAGTTTCCAGACTAAGCAAATATATAGAGGAGGACAGTGCCTGCTCAGCCTGTTATGCTTCTCTGATATATGCTCTTGATAAGGTAAGCCTAATAAAGATTGAGAAGATAAAAATAGGGCAGGGATTTAAAGGCAAGAAATTAAATGGACTGGGAGTAGGACAATGTACATCGGGATGCGATAAATTTGTAAAAGGCTGTCCGCCAAAGGCCAGCGATATTATAGAAATGCTTGAAAATATTTGAGACCTTAAAGCCTATTGCAGAAATAAAAGAGTATGAATCGGATAACCGGTACTGTGATAGTTTAATTTGTGGATAATTATATAAATAAGCCAATGCCATATGGATAAAAAACTATCTGCCGGCATTGGCTTTTTATATAAGTATTTATACATCGTATTATAAAATATCTTTTACAGCTCTTCAGCAACCCCAAGAACAATTATACCAATCATGACTATAACAATCAAAATATAATGTTGTTTACTGAGCTTTTCTTTTAAGAATATCCGGGACAAAATAACCGAGACTATGCTGTAGGAAGCAATCATGGGTGCAGATACAACCGCATTATTTGATATGGCAAATACATAAAAGAATTGGCCAATTGTTTCAAATACGGCTGCAGACAATCTGACCGGTTCCTTTAATACGTTGAATTTTTGTTTTTTTATTACGGAAAGGAATATCCATGATATTATAGCATATATCAGCCAGGTAAATTCATAAGCCAACAATGCGGCATCTTCGCTTATAAGACTAAGTTTATCAAGGTAAATGCCGTCAGCGGCTGTTCCTGCGGCATCCAAAACCGCATAGAGAATAGGAAATGTTATAGCCAAAAAGCTTATCTGGTATTTGGGATCTACCGCCACATTTTCTGCCTTAAGGGCTTCGTCCTGCAGTTTCTTTTCAAGTATTGCAAGACCGACAACACCACCGGTTATCAATAATATACCTGTTATATCAATAACACGGAGCTGTTCCGGAAAGAGTATCAATAAAGCAATTGCCGTTATGGCTCCGGATGAATTTTGCACCGGGGATGATATGGATAATTCAATATATCTGAGACCCAAATATCCGATAAGCATGGAAAGTATATAGAAAAATGATACAGGCAGGTATTTTACGATATCTAAAGGATCAAATGCAATTCCGTTTGTAATCATATACAGGATACCATGAATGCCCATTACGATACCGACCATTATTCCGATTTTTATATGGCTATATTTGTCGTTGCTGTCCGAGCCTTTTTTATAGAACAGATCGGCCGCACCCCATGAAAGGGTAGTAAGTAATGCGAATAAAAACCACATAAACACTCTCCTTTGTTAATGTAAAATATTAGATTTTTTTGCTATAAATGGCATTGCCATATAAGGAAATAAAACGGTATAATTATATACGAAAATTAGCAGATAGTCTATAAAAACTTTTTGATTTGGGGCTTTTAAATGCTATAATTTAGATTAATCTAAATAGAAGGGATGAGGATAATATGCAAAAAATTTATACTGACAAGGCACCTGCTGCCATTGGACCTTACAGTCAGGCTGTAATAGTAAACGGTATGCTTTATACATCGGGACAGATCCCTTTAAATCCCGAAAACGGTCAGGTAGTGGAGGGGGGCATAAAAGAACAGGCCCTTCAGGTAATGAAAAACCTTAAAGCCATATTGGATGCCGCAGGCACTACATTTGAGAATGTTGTAAAAACCACCTGTTTCTTGGCAGATATGGGGGACTTTGCGGCATTTAACGAAGTTTATGCCGAGTATTTTACTGAAAAACCTGCCCGTTCCTGTGTGGCTGTTAAAGAACTTCCCAAAGGGGTTTTGGTGGAAGTAGAATTAATAGCTGTTGTGAAATAGGTTTACAGGTCAACAGAATGCAATAGTAAAAGCAGTACAAAGCAATTAAAGACTGAAATAAAAGTGTGAGTTTATGACTTGTATTTGTAAAAAACACCGGTCGGATTTGCATATTAAATGCAAATCTCAACCGGTGTTTCAATTTAGGAGCTTTTTAGGGGGCAATTATGCGGACTTTATTTTGGAATAGTTTGAAGCTACTTCATCCCAATTTAATACTTCAAAGAAGGCACTGATATATTCGCCGCGAAGATTTTTGTATTTCAGATAGTAGGCATGCTCCCATACGTCAATGCCAAGTATAGGAACCCAAACCCCGCCGTTTTCCATTAGGGGGTTATCCTGGTTAGGGCTTGAGGATACTTGTAAGTCCCCGTTTTTATTGGCCGACAGCCAAGCCCAACCGGAGCCGAATCTGCCCAGAGCGGCAGATGACAATTTCTCTTTCAGGGCTTCAAAACTGCCAAAGTCTTTCTCAATCTGTTTTGCCAATTCTCCTTCCGGTTTTTTGCTTCCGCCGGGACGTAATACCGCAAAGTATAAGTTGTGGTTATAGTAGCCGCCACCGTTATTTCTTACGGCGGTTCTTAATCCTTCATCGGAAATGTCGGCAAGGTTTCTTAATATATCCTCAATGGATTTTCCCTGTAATTCAGGCAATTTATCCAAAGCAGTGTTTAAGTTGTTGGTATAAGTGGCATGATGCTTTGAGTAGTGAGTATTCATTGTAAGTTCGTCGATATAAGGCTCCAAAGCGTTGAAATCATAATTAAGTTCAATTTGTTTAAACATATGGCATCCTCCTTTATAATCAATAGTAAATTAATTTCATATTTTTATTATTTAATTAAGTGTGATTTAATAATATATAATTTAATTAAACATAATTTAATTAAATTATTTTAAATTGTATACAATAAAATTGTAAACATATTATTACACATTTACATTTAAAAATCAAGATGTAATTTTAAAAAATAATAGAATCCTTAGTAAAAATATCAGGGATGAAATAAAAATAAGAAGATAAAAAGGAAATATAAAAGTAAATTATTAAGAAGGTAAAAAGAAAAACTTATAAAAGAATATATAAGAATTAATATAAGGGATTTAGATACTAGAGTAAAAAAATTAGGATATTAAAACAAAGGAATTTTAAATAGAAATAAGTTAATTTTAGCATCTATATCAATCTTAATTCTTGCATTAATATATATATTTTTATAATAATAAGTAAATTTTACCGGTTAGACAGGTAAGAAAACTATTAAACGGGCGAATTAAAAGGATGTCCCAAAATATTAACTTGAGACATCCTCTTTTTTAAAGTTTATCGTATATTCCTCACTTTTAAAAGTTTTTTTATGGTGATTTAATCGGTTACATAAACAGTACATTTTACCTTTGTGCCATCTTCTTTAACATATATGTAGGCTTTGCCTTTTTTTACTCCGGTTACCCATCCGAGAGAATCAACTGTGGCTACATTTGGATTGCTTGTTGACCATTCAGGGTAATTTCCTGAGGATACATAAGCACTTAACAATACTTTCTGACCGGCTTTTATGGTTAATTCGGAAGCACTTATTTTGATCTCAGGTTTTTTTACGATTACCTCACAGGTTTGGGATACTCCGTCTACTGTGGCCGTGATAATGGCTGTGCCGTTTTTGATGGCGGTAACCGTTCCGTCGGGGTTTACGATGGCCACACTTTTTTTATTTGATTTCCATTTGGGTTCTGCTCCGGAGGATACATGGGCATTCAGTTTTATGCTTTGGCCTCGATATAAGGTTACTTTTTTCTTATCCAAAGTTACCGTCGGATATTTAACTTTAACCTTACAGGTTGCTTTGCTGCCGTCGACTGTTGCTGTAACGGTAGTCTCACCGGGCTTTAAGCCGGTTACATTACCCTTATCGTCAACGACGGCTATGCTTTTATGACTGCTGGTCCAGTTAACAGGTTTATTATTCGAGGTGGTCGCGGACAGGTTATAAGTTTCGCCCCTCTCAATAATTATATATGTATCACTGATTGTTATTTCGGTTTTTTTGACCGTAACTTTGCAGGACGCTTCCGCCTTGTCTATTTTGGCGGTAATCGTTGCGGTACCTTCTTTTTTGGCTGTCACTTTTCCGTAAGTATTGACTGATGCTATTTTTGAACTGCTACTGGACCATTTCGGCATTTTCCCGTTGGAAGTGACAGCAACCAGATAGAATTCATCACCGATATTTACCGTCTTGTTGTAACTGGACAAAATAACAAATGAAAAGAGTTTTGAAGCCTGGGCATGCTTATTTGGAGCTATAAAAGTAAGAAGGGTAAATAAGAAACATAAAACTAATAAGTAGAGTATTTTTTTGAATCTTGGCATATAAATCCTCCATTCGGCGAATGTGAGGAATATAAACGACAAACTTTTACGTATATTAACATTTACGTTTTGTGTTTAAAATATTTTACCGGAAAAATCGTATACCGGCACAAATTTTAACTGATATTTATTCAAAATTCATATTTTTTAATTCATTAATAATTGGCAATTTCAATAAAAAGCAGTAAAAAATATTAAAGTATGTTACTGTCTATTCTTTATATTATATAAAGCATCTTTATAGCGGCTGATTGTAAAATACAATGACAGGCAAGAAGTGAAGGATATTAAATATGGGAATAAAAAGTATGTACTTAAAAGCTGAATACGGGGACAATATCAAATTAAAATTAGAGATGAAAAAAATAAGAAAATGTGGATTTTATATCAGAATTATCGGGTATGTAAAGAATATATAAGGCTCTTATAAATTGTACGGGAGATTTAGGATAATAAAAGGCGGCATAATTTGCTGCGGTTATCTGCAAACAAACCATAAGCAAATAATGCCGATCATTTTTATACACTGTCTTCGTATATTCCGTTTTTTTGCTTGTTTTTTCTTATAGCATCTGAAGGTGAAATTCCCCGGAATTTCTTAAATACCCTGCTGAAATAAAATACATCGTTAAATCCGCATGCATCGGCAATTTCATGTATTTTATATTCGCCGCTGTAGAGCATTTCTTCGGCCCTGTTCATACGGATAAGGGTAAGAAAATTTCGAAATGACATTCCGGTTTCCTGCTTGAACAGATTACCGAAATACATATCGCTCAAATTAAACATAGAGGCCATTTTTTGAACGGTGAGAGGTTCATTATAATGGTTGGACATATAATGAAGGACTTTTTTAATCCTGGTGTCCATGATACTGGTATCTCTCTGGTAAATTATTATTTGAAAATAACGCTGTAAAATCATGAGGTATATTCCCTTTGCCCGCAATTTATAACCGGGATCTTTTAAAGTCCAAATGGTATTTAAATCGTTATATAAGTTAATAATATCCTTATGCAGACCTATATTGCGGATAAGAGGCAAGGGAAGTGTAACATCTTCGCCGTTGATATTGAATATTTTACCGTTTACGGAGTAGCATTCCATTAAAGCATCGGGAATGCTTACAGCTGAACGCTTGCTTCCGCTGGGTATACAAATAAGATCACCGGATGAAACAATATACCTGGTTCCGTCTATGGTATATTCAGCCTGACCACTAATAATATATGTTATATCGACAAAATCTATAACTCCGTCTTCAATTTCCCAGTTGGGTGTGCAGATTCTATGGTTAAAATAATCGACTGTAACGTTTATATCATCCAAATAGTCGAAGTTGCTCATTATGATCCCTTTCCAATTAAGGCAACAATTATAATTAATGTCTACAATACTAGTTTAAATGACTTGTGGTAATATGTCAATTAATCGGACTGAATAAATTATGTAAAGTTATCTATAATTTTTACATGATTTCAATAGTTTACCCATGTTTTTTTCCAAAATACACTGTTATAATGGATTAAAATTAGTTAAAAAGCATGGCGTTTATTAATGAGCAGGTGTGTTTATTATAAGAAGTATATAATTTGGTTTATAAATACTTATAGTGTTTATACCAATCATACAAAAAGATTTTGTCAATTAAGTACAAGGGGGACTTAAAATATCATGAAAAAAAAGCGGACAGCACAAAAAGCCTATGTATACCTTAAGAAGACATGGACCCTTTATTTGATGTTGTTGTTACCTGTGGCATTTGCCGTAGTATTCAGGTATTTGCCAATGACAAATATAGTTATGGCCTTCAAAGACTATAACATGTTTAAGGGTGTATGGGCTTCTGAGTGGTCAGATCCCATTTTTAAATGGTTTCAAAAGGCTTTTCAGACAAAAGATTTTTGGTATGCACTTCGCAATACTTTATTATTAAACTTTCTTGATCTGATATTCGGATTTCCTTTTCCGATAATATTGGCTTTGCTTTTAAATGAGCTTGCATTTAAGCGCTATAAAAGGGTAACGCAGACAATAGTATATCTTCCTCACTTTTTGTCATGGATTATTATAAGCGGTATGGCAAGGCAGCTTTTGGCACCCCGTACCGGTGTTGTAAATGTGTTACTTGGCAAGGTCGGATTGGGTCCCATAAACTTTCTTATGGAAAACGGCTTATATGTAGCAACGTATATAGCTTTAGGCTTATGGAAAGAAATGGGTTGGAATACGATTATATATCTGGCAGCGATTACCGGCATAAACCCTGAATTGTATGAAGCGGCTGAAGTTGACGGTGCTTCACGTTTAAGGAAAATATGGCATGTTACTTTGCCGGGAATCCGTTCCACTATAATTGTGCTTTTGATTATGAACATGGGACGGATTTTAGGAAGCGAATTTGACCGTCCTTTTGCAATGCAAAATGACTTGGTTATGGATGTGGCTGATGTGTTAAGTACTTATGTTTATCGTGTAGGTATCAGGGGATTTCAGTTCTCCCTTACAGCTGCAGTAGGATTATTCCAGTCGGTTGTTTGTGTTATTTTCTTATTTGGTGCCAATGCTATTGCAAAACGTTTCGGCGAACGCGGAATATGGTAAGGGGGTTTTGGACTAATGGTTAAGTCAAAAAGAAGAAAAATTGAAGACATTATAATTGCAGCTATATGCTTTTTATTTATTTTATTGTGCTTATTGCCTATGGTAAATATCCTTGCCAGGTCCTTTAGCTCAACCCAGGCTATGATAAACAACCGGGTTTCATTCTGGCCTGTGGAATTTACTTTGGAGTCATATTATTACGTATTACAGGATAAGGCATTCGTACGTTCATTATGGTGGACTGCCCTATTAACTCTTATATGTACTATCGTATCGCTTGTTATTACAGTAATGGCAGCATATCCTTTGATATATGAAAATCTCAAGGGCAGAAGATTTTTTAACAGTATGTTTCTTTTAACTATGTACTTTAGTGCAGGTACCATACCGAATTATTTATTGATGAAGCAGTTAAATCTGCTTGATAATCCGTTGGTACTTATTATTCCTAACTGTTTGTCCATTTTTAACATGATTATACTCAGAAGCTTTTTCTATACAATACCGGAAAGTTTACGAGAATCTGCTCAGCTTGACGGTGCAGGCCCTGTAAATATCCTTATTAAAATTTACCTGCCGCTTTCTAAACCTGCTTTGGCTACGTTGGCCCTGTTTTATGCGGTAGGCAGATGGAACGGGTTTTCGGATGCTCTAATGTATATTTCCGATCCCAAGTATGCGCCTATTCAGTTAAAATTATGGCAGGTTATTAATAACAGATCATCAATAGAAACGGCACAACAGGAAGGCTTTGCGGCGCCGGTTGCCAGTGAAGGGCTGAAAGCGGCTTCTGTTATGTTTGCTACAGTTCCTATATTGGTCGTTTATCCTTGGTTGCAGCGTTACTTTATAACAGGTGTTACCCTGGGTGCAATTAAGGAGTAATAATAACGATAAATTTCAACGATATACGTTAAGGATATCGTTGTGATTTATAAAAATATAAATAGGAGGATGTAAAATGAAAAAGAAATTGTTGTCAATCCTGCTTGTATGCATGATGATTGTCACAGTTTTGGGGGGATGTGGTAAGAAAAACGGTGGCAACAATACGCAGGATTCTGGAACAAAAAATGAGTCACCGACAAATACTCCTGATAAACAGGATAATGAAACACCTGTAGCTGATGAAAAACCGCCTTACAGTGAGATTACAGTAGAAGTTTTTGACCGTGGTACTGACGGCGGAAAAACTGATCCTACAAATAACTACTACACCGACTGGATCAAACAAAAATGTTTAGAAGAACTTAATTTGGGTGTAACATTTGTAGCAGTATCCCGTTGGGAAGAAACCGATCAGCTTAACAACCTGATGGCTGCCGGCACCGCACCTGACGTATGCTTAACATACAGCGGTGATTTGATTGCAAACTATCGTGATTTAGGCGGCCTTACCGACTTGGCTCCTTATATCGATACTTTACTTCCGGATCTTAAAGAATTCCTTGGTCCCGACCTTGCTCTTCCCGGTCGTGACATGATTTATCGTAACATGGATATGGAAACCGGTGCAGTTTATTCTATACCTGCACGTCGTATGAACGTTGCACAAATTGGTACTTTCATCCGTAAAGACTGGCTTGACAAACTGGGATTACCTCTGCCTACAACTACTGAAGAATTCTATAACGCTTTAGTACAGTTCAAAGAGAAAGATCCCGGCGGAGTCGGCAAGAACAATGTTGTTCCGTTTACTATGACCAGTGACGTTCGCTGGAGAGCATCAGCATTAATTGAATCCTTTGTTGATCCTAATTTAAGCGACAAAGAGCGCTGGATCAATACAGTTGTTGAACGTCAATATCTGCTTCCCGGATATAAGGAAGGCGTTCGCTTCCTGAACAAGATGTATCATGAAGGCTTAATCGATAACCAATTCGCACTTTATAAAGACGATACAGACAGCGATAACCTGATTAAGATGGGTGTTGTAGGATCCTTTATACACAACTGGGATCAGCCTTATCGTGATACACCGGGTCTGTTAAGAGATTTAAGACAAAACGTACCTGATGCTGAAATCGTATCTATCGATCCTTTCCAAAATGCAGAAGGCAAGACAGTTAAAGGCCTTTACGATTCTGCAGGTGTTAACTTCTTTGTACCTGCATTCAGCAAGAACGTAGAAGGCGCGCTTCGTTATATTAACTGGTTGTCCAAGTTTGAAAACCGCAGCTACTTACAGCTTGGTGACGAAGGTGTTACTCACGTAATTGAAAACGGTGTTCCTAAACTTATACCTGCCGAAGGCGAGAAGATCATGAACTCTCCTCAGAATATCGACTATACTATCATGATCAACGGACTTGACCTTGGCGACGAGGAACTGAACGTAAAGGCTATTGCTAGCGGTTATACTGTTGAGCCTGAGCTGGTTATTACCGCTTATGAGAATGCTATGCGTAACGGTCGTCCTGCCATTATCGTTCCTGTAACCTTAAGTGCTGCAGGTCCTTATACACAGACCCTGATCGATAAGGGTAACGAATTAATGGCAAGAGCTATTACAGCAGCTCCTGAAGAATTTGATGCCGTATGGGATGCAGGTATCGAAGATTGGCTCAACTCTGGTGCAAGAGAGATAATTGAAGAGCGCAGATTAAAATATGAAGAATATGAAGCATCCTTAAATAATTAATTATAAACTTGGTAATTACTAAAAAAGGTCTGGAATTAGTCCAGACCTTTTTAATATAGCTATTTTAAAACGACCGAAACGGTTCTCTTATGACATAACTAATATCACACTGTGTAATAAAAACCTGAAGCCCAAACCGATATTTTAAAATATTTTATCGGCAGAAGATAAGTAATTAATTATTAAGTTTATTCGATAGGGATATACTTTCTATACTCCAGCTTGGTTTCGGTTTTATCCTTAGGAAAAGCAATTGTCAGTACGCCGTTCTTAAATGATGCTTTAAAATCTTCTTCTTTTAAATTCTCGCCTACATAAAAGCTTCTTTTTAAACTGCCGCTGTAACGCTCTCTTCGGATATATCTGCCATTTCTGTCCTTTTTGCCTTTTTCGTCTTCCCTTGTGGCAGTAATGGTAAGATATCCTTTATCTAAATGGGCTGTAATATCATTCTTGTCAAAGCCGGGGAGTTCGATTTCAAGCTGATATTCATCTCCCAAATCTTTTATATTGGTATTCATCATTCCGCTCATAGGAAATCTGCCGAAGGAAGGGAAACTAAATATGTCGTCAAAATTATCGGTAAAATCATCAAAAAAGTTATCTACAAAGTTTCGGTTGAAAATGCTTGGAAATAACATATTCATACCTCCTTAATATATGTTTTATATATCATATATATGTTCTATATGAAATATAACACATATAACTTATTATGTCAAGGATCTATTTATATTTTATTCAAAATAAAAAAAATATATAATTTTATGAAGCATTGCTAAAAAATTAACCAATATACTTGAAAAAACTACTAAAAATTAGTATAAATGAGATAATAGAGAATATAAATAATCAGATAATTAGGATTCTCTTTTAAGACCGAGGAGGCATAAAGTAATGGCCGATCAAAAAAAGAATAAGTTGCTATATATAGTAAACCCGATTGCAGGTAGAATTTTTCCAAAAATTAATTTTAAGCGCGTCATAGAATTATTTCAAAGCCATGGGTTTGATGTAACTATGAAAAAAACAGCATATAAAGGCCATGCTACAGAGTTGGTTTTAAAATACGGACATGATAAGAATATTATTGTTTGCAGCGGCGGTGACGGTACATTGAATGAAGTAATAAGCGGTATAATGAGGCTTGGAAAAGATGTGACATTGGGATATATTCCTTCAGGAACAACCAATGATTTTGCCTGCAGTTTAAATCTTTCCGACCGTATGGAAAAGGCCGCCATGACAATAATAAAAGGACAAACTAAAACAGTAGATATAGGTTTATTTGGGGAAAAAAGATATTTTAGCTATATTGCTTCCTTTGGAGCATTTACGGGAAGTTCGTATTCAACGCCCCAATCACATAAAAATATAATAGGACATCTGGCTTATGTATTGGAAGGAATGAAAGATATTCCTAATATACGGCCTCATCATGTAAGGGTTGAAACAAGCGAAGCAGTTTACGAAGGGGATTATATATTTGGGGCAGTCAGCAATTCTTTATCGATTGGCGGTATTTTAAAATTGGATGCAAACTGTGTCAATTTAAATGACGGCATGTTTGAAATTATTCTTATAAAGAATCCGAAAACACCCATTGATTTAAGCAGAATGATTATTTCTCTCAAAAAGAAAGATTTTAAAGATAAATACATTGATTTTTTTAAAGCTACCGATGTGACATTTTATATGGATGAGCCGTTTCCATGGTCAATAGACGGTGAATATGAAGCCGGAGTAAATAAAGTCAAAATTCAAAATTTACACAGTGCTATTAAAATACTTGCATGAACATAAAGGTGGAAAAGATGGATAAGATAGATAAAAAAAATAATATAGATAAGACAGAAAATATAAGTAAAATTGATAAAATAGAAAATATAAATAAGATAGATGATCAAAATCACGAATTTGAAAATGACGTAAAAGATGTAACAGTGAATAATAAAGCTCCCGGCAAAAATACCGGCAGATTGAAAAAGATATTATTGCTTAGCATAATATTCTTTATGGTCCTGCTTTTGCTTTTTTTATGGCTGGCTTTTACCAAAAGCGGCCGCAGGGTAATTTATAAGATAGCGGGAAATGTAATACATCAAGGACTGAATAAAGAAGAAATAGGAAAGGAAAATGTCATTATACCTATAGACGAATCTGAACAATACAAGGGAAAAAAAGATAACGCAACAGATACAAATGTTTCTGATAACACAAAGGATAATAAGGATGAAGAAAACAAGAAAGAACCAAGAAGCGAAGAGAATGTAAAAAATTTTTTACTGTTTGGAGTAGAAGAAATCGATAATGCAAAAAATACAGATGCTTTATTGATAGCATCAATAAATACTAATGACGACTCTATCAAACTTGTTTCCCTGCTTAGGGATACGTATATAGAAAGTGGCGACGGAAAACCTCATAAGCTTAACTCGTTCTTTAGTATGGGCGGAGCCAATAAACTGGTTGAAGTTATAGAGGATAATTACAGGATAAAAATTGATGGTTATGCTTATATTAATTTTGAATCCTTTGAAAAGATAGTCGATTTACTTGGAGGAATTGATATAGAGCTTGGCGAGGAAGAAGCACATTATTTAAATACAACCAATTACATATCAAATCCGGCATATCGGAATGTAAGTCCGGGATGGAATCATCTTAATGGCAATCAAACTCTTGGTTATTGCCGTATCCGCATGGTAAAAACTCTTGGAGGAACCGGGGATGATTACGGAAGGACTTTACGGCACCAAAGAGTTTTAAGCGCAATTTTTAATAAGTATAAATCGAAAGGGTTAATCGATTTAATTTTAATTACCAAAAAAATACTCGGCTATGTTAATACTAATGTTACGCAAAGCCAGATAGAAAAGGCTCTGGAAGATATTATTGAGAATAAAATATTCAGTATGAAAACCATGCGGATACCGGTTAATGGGGCTTTTGAAGCTCCGTTGGAGTATAACGGAGTCAAATATCCTATTATAAACGATTGGGATGCAAACATTATCGAATTATATAAATTTATTTATTTGGATACCGAAGAAGATGCCCGGAAAAATCTTGATTTATACAGATGAATATTATTTCTTTTTTGATTTTTTTAGTACAATAGGAGAGGAATAAGTGTTAAGCCTTTTACGTAACAGTTCTCCTTGCTTTCTGGCAATAAATTTACCAAGTTTGTCGCTTTTTTCATTAAATTTACAACCGTATAAATATGAATCAAGATGAGAGAGATATTCTTTGCGTACTATAACACCGGTTAATGGTATGATGTTATTAAAATCTTTAACTTTTAAACGAATCATCCGGTCTATGTCCAGATCTTCCTTTGTTATAAAACCTACTCCGGTTTCGCTGATGTCTTTGACAAGTACATTAATCAGATAAGGCCCTGAGGCGGTGTTTATGTATATAGGCATATCTTCTCCTATATACATTCTGTAAGCTTCTCTGCGATTATATGGCTTACCGTCACCCTGCATAGTGATTTTATGATAAATATTGCCGTCGAATCTGATAAGTTTTACGTCTACATTTTCCCATAAAAATACTTTGCCGTCTGTCTTAACTATCAGATTAATACGGCATTTATCATTAAAACCGATAGTACGTTCATTTACTGTTATAGGATTTATAAATATAGAATCATTATGTAAGGAAACAACTTCGCTGTTAAATGACATAGAACGGCCACAAAAGCGCACTTCAATTTCTATGTTGGCTCCCAAAGGAATTTCTTCAATTCGCAAGCCTGCACCTCCTAAGCAGTTACTAATGTAAGTATATTACATTTTAACCGTAATTACAACAAATTTCTATACATCTTTACCATTTATGTCGATTTTATTATAATTATATAAATAAATTAGTTATTAGAAAGGTGTGTTTCTTATGAAATTTACAAAAATGCAGGGATGCGGCAATGATTATGTATATATAGACTGCACTAAGACGCAAGTGTTGGGAGATGTTGCAGATTTAGCAGTTAAGATAAGTGACCGCCATTTCGGGGTAGGTTCAGACGGTCTTATACTGATAAAACCATCCGAAAATGCGGATTTTTTTATCGATATGTATAACAGTGACGGTTCCAGAGGTAAAATGTGCGGAAACGGAATACGGTGTGTCGGAAAATTTGTATATGATAAGGGACTTACGGATAAAACCGAGCTAAAAATAGAAACCTTAAGCGGGATAAAAAATCTTAAACTGTCAGTTGAAAACGGGAAAGTGGATTTGGTTACAGTAGACATGGGGTCACCCGATTTAAAGCCGGAAAATATCCCTGTCATTACAGATAAAAATGTCATGATAAACGAACCGATTATTGTGGGTGATAAAGAATATAATGTGACCTGCATATCTATGGGAAATCCTCATGCGGTTGTTTTTGTTGATGACACGGACAATTTCCCGATAGAAACCGTTGGACCATTATTTGAAAAGCATAAAATATTTCCTGACAGGGTAAATACCGAGTTTGTCCAGGTAATAGATAGAAATCATATAAAAATGCGGGTTTGGGAACGAGGATCCGGAGAAACATTGGCATGCGGTACGGGAGCTTGTGCGTCTGTGGTGGCATCGGTTATTAACGGACTTACAGACAATGAGGTAAAAGTTTCATTGCTGGGAGGAGACCTGCATATTAAATATGATAAGGATAAAAACATGGTATATATGACAGGGCCTGCTGTAACGGTATTTGAAGGAGAAATCAGCTTATAAATTCTTCGAATTATTCTTAATCCGTTACTTGCATAAACAAGAAAATCAATTGTTAATAATGATATAAGATAATACTGTTTAAAATGCTTTAATCAGCTTACATCTGGAGGTAAATAATATGATCTACCCGGCTAATCTGGAAAAAGGGTTTTATATAGGCGTTACGGCTACATCAGCGGGTTTTGACAATGAACCGGATTATAATCGCCTTGATAACGCAATCCTTAATTTTGAAAAGATGGGATATCCGGTCATTACAACACCTAATGTAAAGTCCAATATCAAAGGACGAAGTTGCGACGGTGTGACCAGGGCAAAAGAGTTAAATACCCTGTTTAATGATTCTAAAATAAGAGCAGTTATAGCAGCCAGCGGGGGAGACTTTTTGGTGGAGATGCTTCCCTATGTTGATTTTAATCTGATAGCCGATAACCCCAAATGGATACAGGGATTTTCGGATACAACGGGATTGAATTTTACAATAACAACGAATCTTGATATAGCCACCGTTTATTCGTATAATTTCAGCACATTCGGAATGGAAAGCTGGCATAAGTCTTTATCCGATAATCTAAAGATCCTGGAAGGCAAAGATGTTATTCAGGAAAGCTATGATTTATATCAGGACGGATATTACAAAAGAATAACAGGCCTTGAAGGTTTTGTACTTGAAAAAAAGGTAGAATGGAAAAATATTTTCCCGTCAGGCAGAAATGATGAAAAAGAGATTGAAGTATGCGGCCGCGTTCTTTGCGGATGTTTGGATTGCCTGCTTAATTTGGTCGGTACCAAATATGATAAAACCAAAGAATTTGTAAAAAAATATAAATCAGACGGAATATTGTGGCTTCTTGAAAGTTATGATTTAAACAGTGCCGCTTTAACCAGGGGCCTTTGGCAATTAAAAGAAGCCGGCTGGTTTGACAATGCGGTTGGTTTTGTGTTCGGCAGGCCGGCTATGTATGAAAGCTTTTATGATATTTCTTATGAAGAAGCCGTATGCTCGGTACTTGGCGACTTAAACCTGCCGATTATATTGGATGCAGATATCGGACATAAGCACCCCCAGTTTACTGTTATAAACGGTGCATTAGCCAAGGTAAAAAGCGGGAATAATAAAGGAAGCATAGTTTTTGAAAGAAGGTAAGGTTTTATATGAAATCAGGGCCATTTTTCGTTGGGATTAAGGCTGCTGTAATCAAATTTATCAAAGAAAAGGGGAAATATATCAAAGAAAAAGGGAAATATTTAAAAGAAATACCTAAAGAAAATCTGTTATATCCGTTGGCATTTTTCATCGGAACTTTAATTTACCTGGAATTAAACTCACATTTTTTTATCTATAACACGATTGACGGCAGGATAATATACCCAATTATATTTGCCATACCGACAGGGATTTTTTTTACACTCTTGGCAGGTTTTTTTAAAAACTATGGTAATAAGCTGGTGATGTGGCTGCTTACCGGCATATCTTGCTTAATATTTTGCCTTCAGGTTGTATACTACAGTGTATTCAAAGTATATTTTTCTTTTCAGACTATCGGTATGGCCAACGATGCCCTGACTGAATTCAAAGATGAAGTCAATAAAGCTATTATGTCAAATTTATATCAAATCTTTGTATTGATTATTCCGTTGGTAGTACTGCATTTTTTGATTAAGAAAGTTTTTTTATGCGAAAAAAGAAATCATAAATTGCAGGGCTATCTTTTTTTAGGGGTGCTGATGTTTCACCTTTTTGCTTTGCTGTCCTTAAGAATATACGGGAAAGAAGATTATACTCCTTATGATCTTTACCATCACAGCAAGGTTCCCGAATTAAGCGGCAAACATTTGGGGATTATCACTTTAACAAGATTTGATATTGCCGGGCTTTTTAAAGAAGATGAACCTCAGTTAATTGATGTTGACCCCGATTTCCTTGCTTCGGTTGAGGAAGTTACAGTGGAGAATTTAGCTGCTGCAGACAAGAAGGCGAAAAAAAACTCAAAACAGGCGAACGCAATTGAAAAGAAAGACAAAATTGCGGCTAAAACAGCCTATGAAAAAAAGGCGAGTGCTGAGAATCAATCTATGGGTAAGCCGGCTGAGAAACCTACGCCGATACCTATAGACACATCCCCAAATATAATGAATATAGATTTTGAAGAACTTGCAAAAAACGAAGACAACAAGGCAATCAGAATTCTTCATGAATATTTTGCAAATGTAGAACCTACCAATAAGAATAAGTATACCGGCCTGTTTAAGGGCTATAATCTGATAAATATTGTGGCGGAAGGTTTTTCTCCGTATGCCGTACATGAAGAATTGACCCCGACATTATATAAATTAACTCATGAAGGCTTCGTGTTTACAAACTTTTATACAGCCCTTTGGCAGACCAGTACCAGTGACGGGGAATATGTGGTTATGACGGGCCTGATACCGGTAGGGACTCGGAGCATGTATAAGTCCAGAAAAAATCTTATGCCTTTTTCCCTGGGTAACCAGTTTAATCTTTTGGGAGTGGAAAGCAAGGCATATCATAATCATACTTATACTTATTATGAAAGAAACCTGACTCACCCCAACCTGGGTTATATATTTAAAGCCAAAGGAAACGGGCTGGTACTTGAATCCGACGTATGGCCGGCTTCCGACTGGGAAATGATAAAAAATACCGTTGACGAATATAAAGACGAAAAACCTTTTCATGTATATTATCTTACGGTAAGCGGCCATATGAATTATACATTCTCCGGCAACAGTATGTCCTATAAAAACAAGAATTTGGTCAAAGATCTGCCCTATTCTTCCGATGCAAGAGCTTATATTGCCTGTCAGATTGAGCTTGACCGGGCATTGGAAGAACTGATAAAAAGACTTACCGAAGCAAAGGTTTTAGACAAGACAGTAATAGCTTTAAGTGCCGATCATTATCCTTACGGATGGGATAAGGATAAGATTGATGAGCTTGCGGGCCATGAAGTAGACCCGTATTTTGAAGTGTATAAAAATCACTTTATTTTATGGAGTCCGGCTATAAAAAAGCCTGTTATAATAGACAAACCTGCTTCCAGCCTGGATATTTTGCCTACATTAAGCAATTTATTCGGATTAACCTATGATTCCCGTTTGCTGATGGGAAGGGATATTTTTTCCGATGCGGAACCCTTGGTAATTCTGGGCAACAGAAGTTTTATAACCGATAAAGTAATGTATAATTCGGAAACCGGAAAAGTCATTAAGCTAATCGATGAAGAACTTCCGCCTGATTATATAAAAAATATAAACAATATAATAAAAAATAAATTTACCGTATCAAAAAGCATATTAAAGTATGATTATTACCGCTACGTTTTCCCAAATTATCCGTATGAATTTATAAAGCCTGACTGATGTGTGAACAGGGTGAAAATATTATATCTTTATATAGACAGACTAATTTTTGAACAAAAATAGTAATTTAGATAGTTTTTGCTTAATTCTGTTAAGCTGACTTATATATCAGTTGATTTATGGAATATATGGATAAACAGACAAAAATATGGTATAGCTTTAATATTTTGATAAACTTAATAAAGGTTTAAATTACTTATACAATATGATAACAGTATTTATAGAGGTAAAAAATGAAGATTGATAAGAAAATTTTTTTAACCCTTGCAGATATGGCAAAAATTGAAGTTTCAAATAGTGAAGAAAAACAGTTAATCGATGATTTGAATACGGCAATAGAGTTTATCGGCACTATGAATAAAGTGGATACGGAAAATACCGAACCTTTTTCAATTATGAGTAAAGTAAATTATGCCTTGAGGGAAGATACCGTAACAGAAAACTATGAAAAAAAGAAGCTACTTGCCAATGCACCGGAATTTTCGGACGGATTTTATGTGGTGCCAAAGACAATAGAATAGGGAGGCTGCTATGCAGGAAATTACATCAATATCAGCCCTTGAACTGGCAAACAAGATAAAAAGAAGAGAAATATCCGTAGCTGAGGTTGTTAAAGCTCAATTGGAAATTATATATAAAAGAGAACCCATATATAATTCATATATTACCGTTATGGAAAAAGAGGCCCTATCCCAGGCGCTAATCGTGCAAAAAAGGATAAACGACAAAGAGCTTGATGATTCTCCCCTTGCAGGGGTAACTGTGGCAGTAAAAGACAATATATGCACCAAAGATACAAGAACCACCTGTGCATCAAAAATACTTAGAGACTTTATACCGTCCTATGATGCTACAGTTATAGAAAAATTAAAAAATGCCGGTCTTATTATTATCGGGAAAACCAATTTGGATGAGTTTGCTATGGGGGATTCCACAAGGACTTCGTATTTTGGTGAAACTAAGAATCCTTGGAATATAAAGCACACACCGGGAGGTTCAAGCGGCGGGTCTGCCTCTGCGGTTGCTGCCGAAGAAGCTCATGTATCGTTAGGGACCGATACCGGGGGATCCATCAGGCAGCCTTCGGCTTACTGCGGTTTGGTAGGTTTTAAGCCGACTTACGGAGCAGTATCCAGATTTGGGCTGGTACCGTTTGCGTCATCTCTCGATCAAATAGGACCCATAAGCAGAAATGTTTCGGACTGCACTGCACTACTTGAAATTATATCGGGTCATGATCCTAAAGATTCCACAACCGTAGGCCAAAAGAGCTTTTTATACCGGCAATATCTTATAGATGATATAAAAGGGATGAAAATTGGGGTTCCAAAACCGTTTTTTGAGGAGAATATGGAAGAAGATGTACGAAAGCATTTTATTATGGCATTAGAGACTTTTAAAGACATGGGAGCCCAAGTGGAAATTTTTAATTTTGAAGAAGTAAAGTACTGTGTACAGGTGTATCAGGTTATTTCCTGTGCAGAAGCATTTTCCAACCTTTCCCGTTATGACGGGGTAAAATTCGGACACAGGGCCGATGAGTATGCTAATCTGGTGGAAGTTTATAAAAAATCCAGAGGGGAAGGCTTTGGGTATGAGGTTAAACGCAGAATTATGCTGGGAGCATTTGTTCTAAGTAAAGGAAATTATGAAACATATTATAATAAGGCAAGAAAGATAAGAAGGCTTATCTGTGAGGCATACGATAAGGCCTTTGAAAGATATGATATTATTTTAAGTCCTGAAACATTAAAAACAGCCCCTCCTCTTACCGAGAAAAAATCCTCATCCCCCAAAAAATCAACATCATTAACCCTTAATTCCTCAGTAAATCTGGCGGGGTTGCCCGCAGCCAGTATCCCTTGCGGAAAAGACAAAAACGGAATGCCTATAGGACTGCAGATTGTAGGCAAACGTCTGGGAGAAAAGGATATAATACGAGCAGCATATGCTTTTGAACAGGCAAGACCGTGCTTAAGGCCTGATCTTATTTAATATTTTATCTTGTTTTATGAAATAATTAGAGTTATTAAATATAACAGCATGATAAACCGGAAGGAAGGATGGTGTATGAAAAAAGCATTTCTGTTTCTGGCATTTGCCGTTTTACTGGCAGGATGTGCAAAAAATCATGTTGATGCGGATTTAGATTTGATTTCTTGTGATGCATCATTCAGTGATAATGATTATTCCGATATCCTAAATGATTTGCTTTATCGTGATTATGGTACAGGTATCCGACTTACCGGCAATTCAAAGCTTGTTATTTCACAGTTTGATTTAGATTTAAAAGAGGAAGAAGCCGTAGTTTATATCATTAATCTTGAAAAAGATGAAGTAGTTAAACAATTTAATTTTGAGTTTAACCGGGATATTTCTTACTCAGTCGATTCAGATGGTGTTTTTGCTGTTTTTGCAAAATTAAGGAACGGAGATATTGTTGATTTGACACCAAAAGCAGCAGTGGAAATTACTTATAAGCTGGATGACAGCGGCGGTTTTATCCCACTAAAATAAAAATATAAGTTAAAATTTAAATTTTTCTATTCTATACTTATTATTAATTCGATTATTTCGGAGCAAAACTAATTTTTATCTTTAATTATTTTGTGGGAGTTTAAAAATGAATCAATACGAAACTGTAATCGGTCTGGAAGTACATGTAGAATTGTCAACTGAATCAAAAATATTTTGTGGCTGTTCAACGAAGTTTGGCGGTAGCCCTAACAGTAATATATGCCCTGTATGTGTCGGAATGCCGGGAGCAATGCCGGTATTAAATAAAAAAGTCGTGGAGTATGCTCTGGCAGCTGCAATAGCCCTTGACTGCAAAATAAATAAAAACATCATATTTGACCGAAAGAATTATTTTTATCCGGATCTGCCGAAAGGATTTCAGATATCGCAGTTTTATTTACCGATTGCAGAAAACGGTAAAATTACTATTAATACCGAAAACGGCGTAAAGATTATAGGCATAAGAGAGATTCACATTGAAGAGGATGCAGGCAAACTGGTGCATGATACTGCCGGAAACAGGTCTTTTATTGACTTTAACAGGGCGGGAATACCGCTTATTGAAATAGTAAGTAAACCGGATATCCGGTCAGCGGCTGAAGCCGTTGCTTATCTTGAAAAGCTTAAAATGATTATGACTTATCTGGGGGTATCCGATTGCAAGATGCAGGAAGGTTCCCTTCGGGTGGATATAAATCTCTCCGTAAGAAAAGCAGGAGATAATCGGCTTGGGACGAGGACGGAGATTAAGAATTTAAACTCTTTTAAAGCTGTTTTCAGGGCGATAGAAAGTGAAAGTAAAAGACAGATTGAACTTCTGAAAGAAGGTAAGGAAATAATCCGGGAAACCAGGCGGTGGGACGACAGTAAGAATATAAGCATACGGATGAGAACAAAAGAAGAAACTCAGGACTATTGCTATTTTATCGAACCCGATCTGGGCCCTATAGAGATATTTGAGGACTGGATAAAAGAAATTAAATCTTCTATGCCTGAATTACGTGACGAAAAAATCATAAGGTATCAGAAAGAATATAAACTTTCGGAATATGATGCAAGGGTACTTACCTCTTCCAAAAAAATAGCCGATTTGTTCGAGAAAACGGAAGATTTATGTAAGATGCCAAAGGAAGTTGCAAACTGGCTGATGGTAGAGGGTATGAGAGTTATAAATGAGAAAGGTATGGATGCTGATGAATTAAATGTTCAACCGGCCGGTTTGTCAAAACTTATCCTTATGGTGGAAGAGGGGAAAATTAACCGTACCGTAGCAAAAGAAATGTTTGAAAAAGTATTCCTTGAAAACATTGATCCTGAGGAATATGTAAAAGAGCATAATCTCGGCCTGATTTCGGACGAAAATATGCTTCGGGATTTGGTGCAGGCTGTACTTGACGAAAATCCGAAATCTGTTTCGGACTATAAAAGCGGAAAAACAAAAGCATTTGGATTTTTGGTAGGCCAAACCATGAAAGCTGTTAAAGGCCAGGCCGATCCGATGCTAGTAAATAAAATACTGACAGAACTTCTTAACGGATAAATTGATTAGGTTTATTATTTCAAAGGAAAATAAAGACCAAACAGGCCGATTAATAAATGGGGGGCTGTCGCATAATTAGATTAAGAGGATAAAGATTGAATTATGCAACAACCCCATTTTTTAATTATGCCCGTATATCGAAAGAATATCTGGATACATTTTTGACCGATGCATCTTTTTGCAATATATCTGTGATAAAGTCGGGTTTGCTTTCAGATACTTTTGTTTTCACTTGTATCTTGTATCCCAGCTTGATAAGGGCATCGGACAATTCGTGCAAATGGGAGGATATTAATTGCTCTGATGATTTTTCAAGATAAAAGACTGCATTTATCTGTCGTTCTTTCATAGCCATATGAATATCAACAGGGCCTAAGTTAGCCATATTAAGATGCAGCAGGACATTAAGCTGTTCATTATTGCTATGTGCCTTGTTTTTGCGTGTAAATACATATAAGTCTCCGTGGCTGTCCTGTCCGGCAAGGCGTAAAGGAAGCTGAAGATATAAGAACAGCTCATTAAGATCTCTCATAAATTGCAGGTTATCTTGGAGCTTATTAATTGGTGTTCTTATATTTTCCGATTCTAATAATCCGTATTCCGAAAGACCTTTAAGCTTTTCAAGATCCTCATACAGGCGCCTGAAAAATTTCTTGTCTGTTATATCTTCTCTAAGACTTTCAGGACTTAAGGTCCAGCGTTTATGAAGGGTGTTAGTTATCCGGTGGTGATAGTTTCCGGCTTTTAAAAGTTTTATTAACTTTTCTTTTTCTGTATCTGATAATGTTGATGAAATTCCTATAAAAGCCTCAAACAGACGGGAAGGAATGATGTTTTCATCCGGTGACTTAATCAGCCCTTTATCAACTAAATCAAAAATCAAATTCATAAGATCCCGTAGAGTTGCCGAACCGATATCGCGATCAGTATACGGTTTCGACATTTCTGCATTAATAATATTGCCTGAATTCTCCGGATTTGGGAAGATATATGTATTATCTAAATTTGTACCACTGTCGGCATTAAGGTCCGTAAGGCTACGGATAAATTCAAGAAAGCCTGCCGTTTGACTTTCGGCAAGGACTGACTGCAGGGGAGTTTCGGCTTTATAGATTCCGGTTTTTCCGTCATATAATATGTAAAGTAACTGTTTGAAAAGATTTAAAATCTTATCAAAACCGATATTATTAGTGTTACTGTTTGGATAAATGTAATCTTCGGATAAGTTGTTTTCCTTAAGATTAGAAGTTTTTTCTCCCATATTCTGCAAATTATAAAGGTCTTTTACTGTTTCTTCAGTAATACCGTTTGCCTGGTTTGGATTGATTGTATCTGTCTTACCTGCCGGTTTATCCGATATGACTGCATTATCATTAGTTTGCAAAAACATATTTTCCAGATAAACTTTAATATTTTCAGTAAGAATGTTTAGGTCACCAAGCATTTGGTGCATACCCTTTTGATAAGCTTCCAGTTGGGCTATATTAACCGGGTTGACGGGTAGCTGATTTTTAAGAAGCAGTAAAAGGGTTTTTATGTCGGTATTGGGATATGAAGCTGTAAGTTTAATCAGCTTAAGTATGGTATCTTTGTCCACAGGCATCTGAAAATTTAATAGTTCTTTGACTATGGCTTTATTCTTTTCCGAAGCTGAAAGTCCGGCGGCAGAAAGAGCCTTATAAATTATGTCATGCATGGGATTATTGTCCGAGGAAACCAAACGCAGTGTAATCTGATCATCGGTTTTATCGGTAATCACAAATTCCGCAGACTGGCCTATAGAAAGAGGAACTTTTCCGTCAATTTTGGCCGTAATAACCTGACCGGTTGACTCCAGTCTTATTTTTGCCTCCTGATATCTTAAATCAATTATTTCCCCTTTAATTATTTTGCCTTCCTGAGGTAAGCGGGCGGTTTTTTCGCTTTGGTCGGCAGGTTTGGTTTCCCTGGCTTTATCGATGGCTTCTTCGTATTTTGATAAAGCTGTTTTATACAGTTTGTTATTTCTGGTTTTGGAATATCCGTTGATTTCCATATTTGAAACATCCTTTTACATATAAAATCATACGTGTAAGCCTACATAATATATATCGGCTGGCGATTTTTAAAATGTAATATTTAGAAATGTGATTCAAGTCATTGAATTTATATTATCTATAATGTAATATTAGTTAGGCTGTTACCAAAGTGTAAAAATCAGTATACTTACGGGAGTTGAATAAAATGATTAATCCTGCAAAATTTTTAAAATTAAAAAGCACTTGGGAACGTTTTTCTATGAACCATCCTAAATTTGTTAGTTTCTTAGCTGCCTTGCAAAACAACTTTATAAAAGAAGGTACAGTGATAGAAATTAATGTAAAAACCGAAGAAGGAAAATCAATCTGCTCAAATATTAGACTAAGCAAAGAAGATATTGACATGTTTTCTGAATTTTCGGAGATATTAAAACCATGATTTTCCTATGCGATTTAAGAAATGATTATTATAATCAATACTATTGACTTAAAAAAAATAATAAGCTATAGTTACTTGGGCTTATGCCTTTATTATAAATAATTTCTGATCAGGAGGATAGATGATGAGAGAAGAATGGTATGATTTTAATCCGGGAAGCTGGATGACTGATATAAATGTCAGAAGCTTTATTCAGCATAACTATACACCATATATGGGAGACGAATCTTTTTTGACCGGCCCCACTGAAAGGACCTTAAAACTTTGGGAAAAGGCTAAAGCATTAATGAAAGAAGAACATGAAAAAGGCATATTGGAAGCCGAAACTTCAAAACCTTCAAGTATAACCGCTTTCGGCCCGGGATATCTGGACAAAGAAAATGAGATTATAGTAGGTTTTCAAACCGACAAGCCGCTTAAGAGAGGTATAATGCCAAACGGAGGAATCCGTGTAGTTAAAAAGGCATTGGAAGCTTATGGCTATAGTCTGGATAAGAAAACAGAAGAAATCTATACTCACAACAGAAAAACCCATAATGACGGTGTGTTTGATGCTTATACCGATGCTATGAGAAAGGCAAGACATTCGGGAATTATAACAGGGTTACCCGACGCATACGGCAGAGGAAGAATTATCGGAGATTATCGCAGAGTTGCTTTGTATGGCGTGGATTTTCTTATAGAGGATAAGATTAGGGAGAAAAAACTGCTTGAAATTCCTACTCTGGGATCACCTGATATCAGATTAAGAGAAGAACTGTCAGAACAGATTAAAGCTTTAAAAGAACTTAAGGAGATGGCTGCTTCCTATGGCTATGATATAAGCAGGCCTGCCAAAAACTCCTTTGAAGCCACCCAGTGGACTTACTTTGCATATCTGGGTGCCATCAAGGAGCAGGACGGTGCAGCCATGAGCCTTGGCCGTGTATCTACTTTCCTCGATATTTATTATGAAAGAGATTTAAGGCACGGACTTATCACAGAGGAGGAAGTTCAGGAACTTATCGATCAGTTTGTTATGAAACTTCGTATGGTAAGATTCCTTCGTACTCCGGAATATAATGATTTGTTCTCCGGTGATCCGACTTGGGTTACCGAATCTATCGGTGGTATGGGCCTTGACGGAAGGACGCTGGTAACAAAGACCAGTTACAGAATCCTACATACTCTTTATAACCTGGGTCCTGCACCGGAGCCCAACCTTACGGTTTTATGGTCCGTAAACTTACCTGAACCGTTTAAGAAATACTGTGCCAAGGTTTCCATCGATACCAGTTCAATCCAATATGAAAATGACGATATCATGAGAAATTATTGGGGAGACGATTACGGTATTGCTTGCTGTGTATCGGCTATGAGGATCGGTAAGCAGATGCAGTTCTTCGGTGCCCGTGCAAATCTGGCTAAAGCTTTACTTTATGCCATCAACGGAGGTAAAGACGAAAAAACCGGAGAACAGGTCGGACCTATGTTTGCTCCTATAACAAGCGAATATCTGGATTATGATGAGGTTATGACAAAATTTGACCAGGTTCTTGACTGGCTTTCCGAATTGTATATAAATACTTTGAATGTTATTCACTATATGCATGACAAGTATAACTATGAAAGACTCCAGATGGCCCTTCATGACGTCAACATTCTTCGTACCCAGGCTTGTGGCATTGCCGGTTTGTCTGTTGTGGCAGATTCCCTGTCTGCAATTAAGCATGCCAAGGTTAAGGTAATCCGCAACGAACAGGGCCTGGCAGTGGATTATGTAGTTGAAGGGGACTATCCGGCTTTCGGTAATAATGACGATCGTGTAGATCAAATCGCCATTGACATTGTTGAGAAATTTATGAATAAACTTAAGAAAGTTAAGACTTACCGTGACGCTATGCATACATTGTCCATTTTGACCATTACATCCAACGTTGTATACGGTAAGAAAACCGGAAGCACTCCGGACGGAAGAAAAGCGGGAGAACCGTTTGCTCCGGGAGCCAATCCTATGCACGGCAGGGATAAAAAAGGAGCCATAGCTTCTATGGCTTCTGTGGCAAAACTGCCTTACAAGTATGCACAGGACGGTATATCCTATACCTTCTCCATTGTTCCTAAGGCATTGGGAAAAAATGAAACAGAAAGAGTTGACAATCTGGTAGGAATGCTGGACGGATATTTCCACAGCAGAGGGCATCACATCAACGTCAATGTCTTTGACCGTGAAACCCTGCTTGACGCTATGGAACATCCGGAAAAGTATCCTCAGCTTACTATCCGTGTATCCGGTTATGCGGTTAACTTTATAAAACTGAACAGAGAACAACAGCTTGATGTAATCAATCGTACTTTCCACGAAAGATAAGATTAGACTGCATTTAACAGGTCATAGGCGGACATGGCATGTCCGCCTATTATCTCTTAAGATTTATAGCCTATATACAGTAAGATGTTTATTTTATTATAAGACAGCCGTATATTAACAGAAAGGGTGATGGCTGTGGCTAATTACGGAAGAATTCATTCATTAGAAAGTTTCGGTACGGTAGACGGGCCGGGAATACGATTTGTTGTTTTTATGCAGGGCTGTCCTTTACGGTGCCAGTATTGCCATAATCCTGACACCTGGGATGTAAATAAAGGTAAGGAATATACTCCTCAGGAACTAATGAATGAAATAATAAAATATAAGCCCTATATAGATTACTCAAAGGGCGGAGTAACTTTTACCGGCGGAGAACCTCTGCTTCAGGCCGACTTTTTGTTGGAAGTAAGCAAATTATGCAAAGAAAAAGGAATTTCGGTGGCGATAGATACATCCGGTTTTATATTTAATGAAAAGGTAAAGGAACTGTTGGAATATACGGACTTGGTCCTTCTTGATATAAAAAATTATGACCCTCTTGTATATAAAATCGTCACAGGGGTTTCACTAAGTCCTACTCTGAAATTTTTAGATTATCTTAAAGAAAAAAATATAGCCACATGGGTACGATATGTGGTTGTACCGAATCTTACCGATAATCTGGATGCGGTAAAAAAATTGTCAGACCATCTGGACGGATATCCGAATGTAGAAAAAATAGAGCTTCTTGCTTTTCACAAAATGGGCGAATATAAATGGAAAGAGCTTGGCCTTGAGTATAAACTTACCGATACCAAAGAACCGAGTAAAGAACTGATGAAACAGATAGCCGAAATACTGTCGGCAAACGGGAAAACGGTAACTTCAAATAAATAGGTTGAAGTAATAAAAATCAAACAATATCGGCATTAAGCCATATTTTTATAGCAAATAATACACAATATAAGTTGTTTGGCCAATAACTGAACGGCAGTATATTAAATGAGGGCATTGATGTTTTTGGTTTTTCAAAAACCAATTAACAGATGCCCTTTTTAAGTGCATGCGGCAATCCGATTTTATTTGCATAATAGTATTGACAAATCTCAAAAGACTGAATATAATTAAAAAGTGCTTCTTGAATATGATTTATGATATGGCGAAGTAGCTCAGTTGGCGAGAGCATGCGGTTCATACCCGCAGTGTCGGCGGTTCGAGTCCGTCCTTCGCTATTTTTTTATTTTATCTGCAACTGATATGGTTTGATTTTGAAAAATATTTATTAAGCACACAGACCTTCTTGAATGTCATCGTAAGAGTGCGATGCGTTTGGGAAGGTTTTTTATATAATTTTTTTATATAAGATAAGATATAAGTTTAAACCGGCTGTTTTACATATTAAGTTAACTTAACAATATTTGACATATCTTGGTTCTTTTGGTTGACTGATTTTAAAGGTAAACTTACAATAAAGGTATAGTTTTCAAGTATCGGCATTTTAGGTGGTGAACTTATGGAGAAAGCCGTAAAAGTTAAAATAGTAAGGGCAGGGACCGATACAGTAAGGGAAATTTGCCTAAATCCAAATGAAAGTTTGTATAATGCCATGATAAGGTGCGGCATACCGGTTAATGGAGTATGTGCCGGAAGGGGAACCTGTGGAAAGTGCAGGGTAAAAGTTTCGGAAGGATTTCTAAATATAACATCGGCCGATAAAAAATATTTTACAGACTATGAGCTTTCTTTGGGTTTTCGTTTGGCCTGCATGGCTTATCCTGAAAGGGATTGTACTGTAATGGTGACGACAGAAGAGGAAAAGAATTTTAAAGTAGTATCTGAAGGCATTGATATTAAGAAGGGTTTAACTAAAGACCTTTCATTTGCCAAAAATGAAAAAAGGTATGGCATTACTATAGATTTGGGGACTACTACTTTGGTTATTGCTTTGATTGATTCGGCAGACGGAAGCATCCTTGAAAAATACACAGCAGCCAATCCCCAAAGGGTTTACGGAGCCGATGTGATATCAAGAATAAAAGCATCTAACGAGGGGAAAGGAGAGCTTTTAAAATCCCTTATAAGAAGAGAGCTTTCAAACGGAATAAGAACTTTAACTTATTATCGGCAGATAAGGCTTAAGGATATTGAAAATATAGTCATATCCGGAAATACCGCTATGATTCATATTTTAATGGGTTATCCCTGTGAGGGCCTTGGGGCTTATCCTTTTACTCCTTATAAGGAAGGATTTATTTATTCATATTCGGATGAACTGTTTGACATAGCTGAAAAGATACCGGTTATCATTCTTCCGGCCATATCGGTGTTTGTGGGAGGAGATATAACCGCCGGACTCTTAGCTTGTGGGTTTGACAAAATAGATAAACCTTGTCTTTTTATTGATTTGGGGACCAACGGCGAACTGGCCCTGGGAAATAAAGAAAAGATACTTGTGACCTCTGCATCTGCGGGACCGGCATTTGAAGGAGGAAATATTTCCTGCGGGGTCGGAAGTATTCCGGGAGCTATATGTCATGTATCTTTATCCGGCAATAATTTAAAATATGAAACGATTGACGGGCTTGCTCCGATTGGATTGTGCGGGAGCGGAGTTATTGATCTTACCGCACAATTGCTTAAAGAAGGCATAATTGACAGTACAGGGCTTTTGACCGATGAGTATTTTGAAAACGGATACTGTATAGACGGAATCAGATTTTTGCAGGAGGATATACGAAACGTTCAGCTGGCAAAAGCTGCCATAAGAGCGGGAATTGAAGTTTTGTTAAAAAGCTACGCAATATCAATTGACGAGGTGGAACAGGTATTTATTGCCGGGGGATTCGGGTATCATCTGGATATAAGTAAGGCTGCATATATAGGGTTGTTTCCTCAGTCGGCAGTAAAAAAAGCAAAAACTTTAGGAAATACAGCCCTTTCAGGGGCGGTATTGGCTTCATACGATAATGGGGCAATAAACAGGCTGGAACATATTATATCTGTTTCTAAAGAAATACACTTATCGGATGATAGGGATTTTAATGATTTGTTTATTCAGTATATTTCATTTTAACATTATTATTTAACATTATAATTTAACATTTCATATAACATTATTTTCAACATTATAATTACGGGAATGAAAATATATTATTCAGGAGGACAAATAATGAGAATAGGTGCAGGTTATGATGTTCATAAACTGGTTGAGAATAGAGAGCTGATTCTGGGGGGAGTAAAGATTCCTTTTGAAAAAGGGCTGCTCGGTCATTCCGATGCGGATGTGCTTGTACATGCCATTATGGATGCTTTACTGGGAGCCGCAGCTTTAGGAGATATAGGAAAGCATTTTCCGGATACGGACGAAAAATATAAAGGAGCTTCCAGTATTGAGTTATTAAAACAGGTAGGGGCCATGCTGGAGGATAACCTATATTTGATTGAAAATATTGACGCCACCGTTATTGCCCAAAGGCCCAAATTGGCAGCCTATCTGCCGGAAATGAAAAAAAATATAGCGGATGCTCTTAAGATATCCGAAGATCAGGTTAATATAAAAGCAACTACTGAAGAAGGTTTGGGTTTTACGGGAGCAGGACTTGGTATTGCTGCCAATGCCGTATGCCTCATTGAATCTATGATGAATTATCAGGCAGATGTAACGCCATATGTAAATGGGCGCAGTTGCGGTGCATGCGGAGGCTGCCGTATGGGGCGGTAATCGTAAAGGTATTGACAAAACCGGTATATACGCATAAAATGTATTAAAGATTATATATTTTTCTTATAATAGCCAATAGGAAAATCAGATAACCATAAAATATATAGAATTAAGCATAAATACGAAGATAATACAAATATTATATTAAAGGAATAATTTAAGCTATATATCATATAAAAGCTATGAACGGAAAAGTAACCTTAGGGAATGCATCAGAGAGGGAGTGTCGGCGGCTGAAAGCACTCCTTGCTGGAACTGGGGCGAAGTGCATCCGGGAGCTGATTCGGTGAGGAAACTAGCCGAATCCGGTAACGGCCGTTAACCTGACAAGATGTATGCATTTTATTGGCATACAAGTAGAGTGGAACCGCGTATAAAACCGCCTCTATATTTTAGAGGCGGTTTTTTTAAACAGTATTTTTAAACGATAAATCAATATTTTAACTTACCTTGAGGTCAAATTATATTTACATACTGCAAAATAGGTTCGATCCGGCATTTATCTGTTTTATGATTTGATAAACTTTTTATTAAAATTAAAAAATTTGTATATCGGATTTAAAAAAGCCTTCAGATTTTAATTTGAGGCATAGATTTCCGGATAATTTACTTTTAAACACTTATAGCTAAACATTATACATCTCAAGAATTAAGGTAATTCGGTGACTTTAAGCGGGAGGTATCAATTCATGGGTTTAATTAAATATATAAAAGAAGAAATGCAGATTATAAAGGAAAGGGACCCTGCCATAAAAACCCCTTTGGAAGTTTTTCTGTATCCCAGTTTTAAAGCTATGCTTCATTACAGGATAGCTCACAAACTTTATAAAAAGAAACGCTTTTTCTTGGCAAGATGGATATCCCAAAGAGCAGCCCGTAAAACCGGTATAGAAATTCATCCGGGAGCTACCATAGGAAAAGGCCTGTTTATTGACCACGGCATAGGAGTGGTAATAGGGGAAACCGCCATAATCGGAGATAATGTTACCCTTTATCAGGGAGTTACTTTGGGAGGTACTGGTAAGGAAAAAGGAAAAAGACATCCTACCATTGGAAACAACGTTATGATAAGTGCGGGAGCAAAGGTGCTTGGTTCATTTACCATAGGAGACAATTCCAAAATCGGGGCAGGCTCAGTGGTGCTGTCGGAAGTACCGCCAAATTCTACAGTTGTAGGAGTACCCGGAAGGGTGGTAAAACGGGACAATGTAAAAATACCCCGTGAGGATTTGGATCATGTGCATTTGCCTGACCCTATAAAAAATGATATTAATGGTTTAAAAAATGAGAATCAGGAACTGAAAAACGAACTGAAGAAGATTTATGAAACCATTGATGAACTTAAAAAAGAGATTGAACAATTAAAAACTGCCGGAAAATAAGACATAAGCAATGAATATACATTAAATAATTATGTTAGGAGGAAGCTTATGAAAATTTACAATACATTGACACAAAAAAAAGAAGAATTTATTCCTGTCGAAGAAAACAAAGTGCGAATGTATGTGTGCGGCCCTACCGTATATAATTATATCCATATCGGAAATGCCAGACCCGCCATATTCTTTGATACGGTAAGAAGATATTTTGAATATAAGGGTTATAAGGTAAATTATGTATCAAATTTTACCGATGTAGACGACAAGATAATCAAAAGAGCTATTGAGGAAGGCGTCGATGCTTCGGTTATATCCGAGCGCTTTATAAAGGAATTTAGGACTGATATGAAAGCCTTGAATGTTAAGGAAGCCACATATCATCCCAAAGCTACCGAGGAAATCGAAGGGATGATAGAGATGATAAAAACACTTATAGATAAAGGCTATGCTTATGAAAAAGACGGAACAGTTTATTTCAGGGCAAGAAGCTTTAAAGATTACGGAAAGTTGTCCAAAAAGAATATTGACGATTTGGAAGCGGGAGCAAGAATTGCCGTAAGTGAATTAAAGGAAGACCCCATGGATTTTGTCCTTTGGAAGCCAAAAAAAGAAGGAGAACCCAGTTGGCCTTCACCCTGGGGAGACGGCCGTCCCGGCTGGCACATTGAATGCTCGGTCATGAGCAGTAAATATCTGGGAGAGCAGATTGACATACACGGCGGCGGTGAAGACTTAATTTTCCCTCACCATGAAAATGAAATTGCCCAAAGTGAAGCCGCAACCGGCAAAGAATTTGCCCGGTACTGGATGCATAACGCGTTTATTAATATAGACAACAAGAAAATGTCCAAATCTGAGGGAAATTTCTTTACCGTAAGAGATATATGCAAAGAATATTCGGGGCAAGTCTTAAGATTTTTCATGCTGAATGCCCACTATCGCAGTCCTTTGAATTTCAGCAGAGATTTAATGGAGGCGGCTGCAAATTCGCTGGAGAGGATATTGACTTGCGTGGGACAGCTTGATTATTTGCTTAAAAACGATTCGGTAAAGGATGGAGATTTGACTGCCAAAGAAGAGGCAGTACTTAAAGAAGCAGACTTGCTGAGGGAAAAATTTGAGGCGGCAATGGATGATGATTTTAATACTGCTGATGCTATTGCGGCTATTTTTGAGCTGGTTAAGCTTGCAAATATAAATTGCGGCACTGACAAAAATAAAAAATTTATTTTATCGATGAAAGAAAGAATTGTATCCTTATGTGATATACTGGGAATAGAAACAGAAAAAGAAGAAGAAATTCTGCCTGAAGAAATCGAAAAGCTTATCGAAGAAAGGCAGGAAGCAAGAAAGAACAAGGATTATGCGAAAGCAGACAAAATCAGGGACGAGCTTTTAAAGAAAGGTATAATACTTGAGGATACAAAAGAAGGTGTAAGATGGAAGAGAAAATAAACATGGCGGCTTATATCAGACAATCTTTTAATATCCAGGATACGGACATAAAGTCTTACTCCGGTCTTGCACTGGCTTATATAGGAGATGCCATTTATGACCTTGTTATCAGGACTATTATAGTGGAACAGGGTAATGCCCCGGTTAATAAGCTTCATCAGAAAGCTATTAAGCTGGTACAAGCTTCTGCCCAGGCAAAGCATTACCATATGATACAGGATCTGTTGACAGAGGATGAATTGGCAGTTTTTAAACGGGGAAGAAATTCCAAATCCATTCATGCTTCTAAAAACGCAGACTTATCTGACTATAGGATTGCTACGGGCCTGGAAGCCCTGATGGGGTACCTGTACTTAAGCGGCCAGACTGCCCGTATGATGGAACTGATGCAGCCGATATTTAAAGATAAAAAATAGATAGTTAAAGCAAAAGCTGACCTGATATGGGGTCAGCTTTTAGTTGTTTTATACTGCAAAAAAAATTTTATAAGCTTATTTTCTTTATTTTCGCAAATATGGAGTTATCCCATTGTTATAGTATTTAGTGTGATTAAATAACATCTTTAGAGGACCATTTTCTTTTTTCCACCTTAGGAATAATTGGGAATGGTAAATTATTCTTCACTTTTTTGCCATTCTTTTGCCTTAAAAATTTACTAAAATATACCCTGGATGTGAATGGCTGGCAAAAAACACAAAGATTTGAAGAACAATCGTGACACAAGTCACAATGATTGATTCTTCTTAGTAAGGAGGAATAATGACGAAAAGAAGGACAAAATATTACATTTTAACAGCAGTTTTATCGTTTCTTTTATTGGGATTCTTTATCGGCATTAATAAATCCGATGTTCGAAGCGTAAATGCAGCTATTAATGATAAAGAGACAGTAAAGCTAAGAATTATCGGAACCACGGATTTGCACGGTCAGCTTAAAAGCTTCGATTTTGAGCAAGGCGTGGATTATAATAACGGGGGTTTGGCCAGAGCTTTTGACCTTATAAAAAAAGCAAAAGCCGAATTGCCTGATGGAAATACCATCGTTTTAGATGCCGGGGATTTCTTATTTGACTTTACAACCGAATATATTTTCTCGACAAATCAGGATGCAATACAGCCTATATTACAGGCTATGAAATATGTTGGTTATGATGCCATAACTTTGGGCAATCATGAATTTGACTACGGGTATGATTATATCTTAAAGCAGCTGGACGGCTCAGGCCTTAGGGATATTACCGTTGTATCCAATGTAACAGATGCAAGAACAGGGGAACATCCTTTTCTTGAAAATATGCTTATTACCCGTAAATTAAAAACCACGTCCGGCAAAGAAGTTGAGGTAAAGATAGGAATTATGGGTCATACTATTCCCCATCTGACGGGTAAAACCCATAGCTATGCAGGTATCCTGACCGGTGAAGATATAGTGGAAAATGCTAAAAAACAGGCTAAAAAGCTTAAAGAAATGGGAGCCGATATTATTATTTCCTTGTCTCATACCGGAATAGGCCCTGTTAACCCAGAACTCAATTTTAAGAATGTTGCGTATGCTCTTTCAAAAATAGATGAAATTGATGTTATTGTATGTGGCCATGAGCATAATCTTTACCCTACTACCGATATGACATCACCATACTATAAGCTTCCGAATGTTGATAAGAAAACTTATCTTATGAACGGAAAAAATGTTGTGATGGCCGGTGACCGGGGAAGGGCTGTCGGAGTTGTAGATTTGGTATTAGAGACAGCGGGAAATTCGGTAAAGATAGTTGACCGCAAATCCGAACTTCGAATGGTCACGGAAAAAGATACGAAGGAAGACAAGACCATAGCTGCTATGTTTGGAGAATGGGAAAAGCAGCTTCTTCATTATTCAAAAGATGTTCTTGCTCAGCTGGAGCCTGGCTCTTTAATTCACAATTATTTCGGCTTGCTTTCCGACAATGCCGCCATACAGTTATTGAATGATTCAAAGATTTATTATGCCTTGTCCAAAATAAAGGCCGATTATAAAGAATACATAAATTACCCCATTATAGCCGCTTCTAGCTATGAAAGCTACGGGGTTAAATCTATAGATGATTTCGTTAAAATCAGCGGTGAAATTTCGGAAGCGAATCTCGCCTCCCTGCAGAACTATAACAGTTATCTATATGTGTATACGATTACGGGAGCCCAACTGAAAGAGTGGTTGGAATGGTCAGCCAGTGCTTATGAGACCATAGGTAAAAATATGAAATGGTCAGACAGCACCATGGCTTCTTTGATGAAAGACACAGGTTTACAATCCCTTATTAGGGAAGAGTGGCTGAATGACTGGAGCAATTTCTATATATTTGACGGCATCACCTATGAAATAGACCCTAGTAAAGATCCAAGATACGATTTTTCCGGCAATATTATTAGCAGCAACAGAAGAGTGTCCAATGTCCGTTATCAGGGAAAAGAAGTAACCGATGATATGGAACTTCTGATAGCTACCAACAAGATTACTAAACCTGTTGTTGCAAACAAGGGTGTTGAAGAACAGATAGTTTTAAAAGGCTTTGTAAGAGGCCAGGCTATACTTGGCGATTATATAAAGCTTCTGGCACAAAGTGGCAGCATAATGCCTCAGGTTGATTACAACTGGAAGTTGAAACTTCCTGCCGACTATCAGTTTATAATAAAAGTGCCGCATTATGCAGGAGACTTATTTGAAAAGACGCCATGGTTTGTAAAATATCTGACTGTAAAGGATCAATATAAGTATTATATTGCATCCTATCCGACAGAAAAAAATGATACCACACCACCACATTTGGTTATAGCTCCATTAATTACGAATCCTACAGCAAGCTCTTTTGAGGTTGCGGTTCAGGCCGTGGATGATTCCGAGATAGTAAGTTTAAAATATCTTGACAAGGATATGGAGGCTGACCATGATATTTGGGCAGTTGCCTATAATATCCCCAGCAAAGGCTTTACTGTGCATAAAAACGGCGTTTATACCGTATATGCAGAAGATGCTCATGGGAATAAAACAACCAAGAAAATTGTAATAAGCAACTTTAATGACAATTTACTGCCCAGGCCAACCGTAGACAATTATACCAACAGGAAATCAAAGATAAGCGGAAAAGCCGAACCGAATACCACCCTGGTAATCGAAACTCCCGGAAAAGTTTATGAGACAAGAGTAGGATCAAGCGGTAGCTTTTCTGTTGCATTGCCCGGTCAGTTGGCGGAAACATACATTACCGTGTATGTAAAAGATGAAGAAAGAAATCTAGAAAGTGAACGGGTTGCGGTACGCATTAACCGAACCGGTCCAAATCAGCCACAGGTGAATGCTATATATAACAATATGAATTATATAACCGGTAACGCCAGAGACGATGTAATGGCGGTTGTAGCCCTTGTCGATGATATTGCTTATGTTTACGGAAAAAACGGCAAAAAACTTTTTGAAGCCAATACTGAAGTTTATAATAAGTCAATTAAAATAGTTGAAACCGAAGGAGTAATATCCTCAAACGGGCAGTTTATCCTTATGCTCCCGCCTCTTGAGGCCGGTACATCCGTGAAAGTTTATACTCTTGATCATGTTTCAAGAAACAGCAGAGTAACGACAGTAACGGTTAAAGAGGTTGGACCAAATGCACCGGTGGTTTATGAAGTAAGCAATATTGAGAAAACTATAAGAGGTTATGTACCTTCCTCAACAAATACTATTTATACGATAAAGTTAAATCTTGGTAATAAAGTTTATACTACCAAGACTGATAAAAACGGCAAATTTACATTTACCTTAAGTGACCAGCTGTATGCGGGACAGATTTTGACAGTTGTGGCTTACGATACTAAAGGCAACAAGGAAAGAGCAAGTATTCCCGTTGAAGTTACGGTTAATGATATTGAAAATTATGTAAAGCCAAATTCTGCAACCTTAATCGTTAACAAAGTAACCAGCAAGTCCTATGTAGTATCCGGTTATTATTATTCCGGAGGAGATGTATATGTTGCTATTGCGCATGGAGAGGGTAAAAACTTTAAGAGCAGGATATACAGTGTCAATGTAGATGACGATGACAGTTTCATATATTATCTGGACGAAAAATTGGATGTAGGTACCAAGATATACGTAATGGCAAGATTTATAGACGGGAAAATCCTTGTGGCACAGAAAGTGACGGTAACAGCGGGACGGCCTGATACACCTGCATTGTTAAATGAAATAGCAAATACGGACAAAGAAGTAAAAGTAATTGCCGCAAAGGATTGTACTGTTACCCTTACCATAGGTAAAAAGACATATAACACCGATAAATACCAGTATGACGAAGCAAGCGGTAATTATATTTACACTTTGGAAATCGACAGAGACCTGTCGGGTACGGCCGTAACCGTAACCGCATCTAACGAAGCCGGAACCAGCGATCCTTTAAAAAGTGCCGTCGTAAAGGCGGCACCGGATGCTCCTGCAGTAGATCCGATCCGGAAAGGAGACAATAAAATAACCGGAACTATTGAACTACTGGATTATGTATCTTCCTCGGGCGAAAGTTCGGAGGATATTCCGAAAGAGTTTAAGGATGCGGCTCTCAATGTGGCAAAAACCCAAACAAGGGTTTATGCCCAGATAGGAGATAAAACCTACAAGGGCACCATTGATAATGACGGTAAGTTTGTAATTGAAATTCCTGCTCAAAAAGAAGGAACGGCAATAAAATTGTGGGGTACGAATAAGGCAGGAAGAGGACCTTTGGTTAAAGTCAAAGTAAGTAAATAAAACCATTTATAATACACATTCTTTATAAGATCACCGATGGGTTTATGATGTCATAGGCAGACATTTATGTATGCGGTAAATGCCATTTCAAAGCCCATCGGTGTTCTTTTATAAATTTTTGCTGCCGGAATTTTAATCATATATAATATAATTATTATAAATTTTTAATCAAAGGAGGATGCCATGGAACTGTGGGATATATACGATAAATGTTTTATAAAGACCGGAAGATTGCATGAACGGGGAAAGCCGATGGCAGACGGGGATTACCATCTGGTTGTACATATTTATCCGATAAACAGTAACGGACAGATTCTTATACAAAAACGGGCAGATACGGTCAGTTGGAAACCCGGATACTGGGCCGTAACCGGTGGCTCGGCAGTATCGGGAGATGATGCATGGGCTACCTGCCAAAAAGAATTATGGGAAGAATTGGGGTTAAAAGCTGACAGGGAAAATGCCAGTCTTGCCATGATGTACAGAAGGCATAACAGTTTTTGTGCGGTATGGATTGTCAGGACCGACGTAAGCATAGACGAGCTTAGGTTACAGGCTTCCGAAGTAAAAGAGGCCAGATGGGCTACCCGTGAGGACATAAAAGCCTTGGCAAACGAAGGCTTATGGGTAGACTATTTTTATATGGATTTCCTTTTTCGTCTGATTGATGATGAGTTAAGAACTCAAATGAGGTCTTAAAATCTTTTTACTCAGGAAAAGCGGTGATAAAATTCTTATTAGGATTGTCTGTCGTCCTAAAGAATATAATTGGTTTTAAACGAAGATTTTATATAAATAACTACGGTTAAACGATATAAGGTCGATTTTCCCCATCTGAAATAACTGGAAATATATGTAATATTATGATAGGATAAATACGCCATTAATTTAAAGTATTCGGGTGGGGTATCTTTATGAAACAACTTGTTTTATTACTGGTTATTCTGACACTTAGAATATTGACACCTATGGAGGCACTGGATATTGTTAAGGAAGAGTACGCTTTGAATTTTACTAAAGTTTATTTATCCGAAGATATGTCTGACTATTATTATAAACTGGATGGAAAAGATTACTATTTGGCATATGAGGAAACCGATGAGGCAAGCGGTAATTATCTTATCAGGCTTTATGAATTTGTAGTTGACGATCCTGATTTAGGCTTAGGGCATATTGTTACTTACGGCTTTTTTTGGGTAGACCCAACTACGGCAGATATTTTCGAATATTAATATTCTCTTAATAGTATTTAGGTCCGGCGTTTTATGAAACTTATATATGTGTGAGGCAAGGAATATTAATTTTTATTTTATTACTGCTTAATTGCTTTTTTTTTATAAAATGATAGAATATAATCGTAGATATTGGTAGTATAATAGTTATTTGTATATACTATGAATGTGTTTATTAAATCTATTTTAACTTAAGGAGGAGAGAATATGAATATACCTACCCCGCACATAAATGCCAAAGCAGATGATATAGCAAAGACAGTTCTTATGCCAGGAGATCCTTTACGTGCTAAATTTATTGCCGAGAATTATCTGGAGAATGTCACATGTGTTAATACGGTAAGAAATATGCTCGGATTTACCGGTACTTATAAAGGCAAAAAAGTATCGGTTATGGGCAGCGGTATGGGTATGCCTTCAATCGGTATCTATTCTTATGAGCTGTTTAATTTCTATGATGTGGATAATATAATAAGAATCGGTTCTGCCGGTGGAATAGCTGACAATGTGAAGTTAAGGGATATTGTTATTGCTATGGGTGCTTCGACTAATTCCAATTTTGCCGCCCAGTACAAGCTTCCGGGAACCTTCGCCCCTATTGCTGATTTCGGCCTGCTTCGTAAAGCCGTAGAAGCTGCAGAAAAACTGGGTATTAAAACGGTAGTAGGCAATGTACTGTCATCGGATACATTCTATGATGACAATAAAGAAGCCAATTCTCTGTGGAAGAAGATGAATATACTTTGCGTTGAGATGGAAGCGGCTGCACTATATATGAATGCGGCAAGGGCAGGTAAAAATGCTCTATGCATTCTTACTATTTCCGACCATGTATTTACCGGAGAGGCTTTATCGGCTGAAGACAGGCAGAATACTTTCCGTGAAATGATGGAGATTGCTCTGGAAATTGCATAATTATTTTGTATTTGAGAGGTGCATAGATTTTGGATAGAACAGAAATATTTAAAAGGGTGGATCATACCTTACTTACTCAGACAGCAACATGGGCTGAGATAAAGCAAATATGCGACGATGCCATAGCCTATGGGGTGGCGTCGGTTTGTGTTCCCCCGTCTTATGTTAAGAGGGTTAAAGAATATGTAAAAGATAAGATGGCTGTATGTACGGTTATCGGATTCCCAAACGGTTATCAGACAACAGAAGTAAAGGTGTTTGAAACTAAAGATGCCATAAACAACGGAGCCGACGAGATAGATATGGTTATAAATATAGGCTGGGTAAAAGACGGGGAATACGGCAAAGTTACCGATGAAATAAGACAGATAAAGGCTGCCTGCGGTAACCGGATACTTAAGGTTATTATTGAAACTTGTTTGCTTACCGAAGAAGAAAAAATAAGGATGTGCCAAGCGGTTACCGAAGCCGGAGCAGACTTTATCAAAACTTCCACAGGATTTTCAACTAAAGGAGCAACATTTGAAGATGTAGCCCTGTTTGCTAAATATGTGGGAGAGAATGTTAAAATAAAAGCGGCAGGAGGAATTGCTTCCTTTGATGATGCTGAGCGTTTCATTGAGCTTGGAGCCGACAGGCTTGGTACCAGCAGAATAATCAAGCTGGCAAAGAATCAGGAAGCAACGGGATACTAAGGAGGTGTAAGTATGAGTACGGAACGGGAGCAAAACAGCCTTATTCCCAAGGAAAAAGGAGAGTTGCTGGCAAAAAACGAGCTTGTCAATAGGTCTGTAATCCAAAATTTAATACGCCAGGCTATTCAGGCCATGGATAATGCCTATACTCCTTATTCCAATTTTAAGGTAGGTTCGGCCTTGCTTACAACAAAGCAAAAAGTCTATACAGGCTGCAATATAGAAAATGCCGCCTTTACACCCGGCAATTGTGCGGAAAGAACCGCATTTTTTAAGGCAATAAGCGAGGGTGAAAGGGATTTTGCAGCCATAGCCATAGTAGGTGGAAAAAACGGTATATTAAGTGAGTTGTGCCCTCCCTGTGGGGTATGCCGCCAGGTTATCAGGGAATTTGTGGACCCCCGCAAGTTTTTGGTAATTTTGGCTACATCCGAAGAAGACTATGTGGTGTATTTCCTGGAAGAACTTTTACCGCTAAGTTTTGGGCCTGATTATCTGTAAAGACAATCTTGCATAAAAATACTTAATATATAAACAGATTTTTTTATAGAAATCAAATAGAGAGAAATTTTTTGACTGATAATTGTGAGAAATTCACTGTTGTCAGTCTTTCTTTTTCATAAAAATCCTGTTTTATAAGACTTATAACTTACATTTTCTTAAATCCGAACAAGACTTATAAATTTGCAAGGATGCAGTTATTAAATAAAATAATAAATTTGTATGATAATTTATTCATGGTAATACTTTCAAATAAAAAAATGGTATGATATAATCAGGTTAAATTATGTTATACTTGAAAGGAATGGATTAGAATGTACTCATTTGATGATGTAAAAGCCATTGATCCTGAAATAGCAAAAGCTATAGATTCTGAAATTGAAAGGCAAAACGGGCATATAGAACTTATAGCTTCAGAGAATTTTGTAAGCAAAGCGGTAATGGCAGCTATGGGTAGCCCCTTAACCAACAAGTACGCGGAAGGTTATCCGGCAAAAAGGTATTATGGCGGATGTGAATTTGTGGATGTAGCTGAAAATCTTGCTATTGCACGAGCTAAAGAACTGTTTGGATGCACCTATGCCAATGTTCAGCCCCATTCCGGCGCTCAGGCGAATATGGCGGTATTCTTTGCTTTGCTTAAGCCCGGTGATACGGTTATGGGCATGAATCTGAATCATGGAGGGCATTTGACCCACGGAAGCCCGGTAAATATAAGCGGCAGCTATTTTAATATAGTTTCTTACGGAGTAAACGATAACGGTTTTATAGATTATGATGAAGTGAGAAAAATAGCACTGGAAAGCAGGCCAAAGTTGATTATTGCGGGTGCCAGTGCTTATGCCAGAAAAATAGATTTTAAGAAATTCAGAGAAATAGCCGATGAAGTCGGAGCATTTTTGATGGTGGATATGGCCCATATAGCCGGTCTGGTAGCAGCTGGCTATCATGAGAGCCCTATTCCTTATGCCCATGTTACAACTACTACAACCCATAAGACCTTAAGAGGGCCCAGAGGTGGCTTGATTCTTTCCAGCCAGGAATTTGCCGAAGAATATAAGCTTAACAAGGCTGTTTTCCCCGGAACACAGGGCGGTCCTTTGATGCATGTAATAGCAGCAAAAGCAGTTTGTTTTAAAGAAGCCCTGGAACCCGGCTTTAAAGAATATATAGGAAGAGTTGTAGAAAATGCTCAGGCTCTTGCCAAGGGTTTAATAAAGAGAGGATTTAACTTAGTATCAGGAGGAACCGACAATCACTTGATGCTTGTAGATTTGCAAAATATGGGCGTAACAGGAAAAGACGCGGAAAAACTTTTAGAATCAGTAAACATTACATGCAATAAAAATACTGTACCCAATGACCCTGCTTCACCTTTTGTTACAAGCGGAATCCGTTTAGGAACACCGGCGGTAACAACCAGAGGGATGAAGGCTGAGGATATGGATGTAATTGCCGAAGCCATTTACCTTATGATTAAAGATGGGGAGACCAACAGAGATAGGGTTAAAGATATGGTAAAAGCCCTTACGGACAAGTATCCCCTGTATTAATAAAGTTTTATTTATATAATGTTTCCTGTATAATTTAATAACATAGAAAAGGCGGATAAACGCTTTATTCTAAAACCGGCTACTAAAATAATAGCTGTCCTTAAAGCAGAAATATTAGGGACAGCTATTTTTTAGCCTGTTTTATAATTTTATATTACTCATGGTATAGAATTTGCACAACAGAAAATTATCCTATTATTTATTCTATTTCTATCAAACCTTCTTTTAACATATTCTGAAAACATTTGGTTCCGAAAATTATACCTACTATTATGACACCGGCAAAACATAAATATTTTACTATTTTGGTTATGTCCACTGTTACCTGGATGGAAGTACCGTTATCGTTATGTTCAAAGTTGCTTTTTGACATATTATCATCCTTTCAGAAATAATGTATCCGATCTTTATATAATATTATACATAATGTCATTTTTCATTCCAAATTTAATATCCAAGCTCTTCGCCTACAAGTATAACCTTAATTCTGCCGGGAACTCTTGATTTTCGGGTGATTACTATCTGGCAGCAGATGCAGTCATCTACAAGGCAGTTGGTGCAGCGGCCCAATTCCGCACAGGGAGTATTATATTTAAGCCTTACACTATTGGGCGGCGAAGCCATATTTCTGACTCTTTCGATACCTGTTTCCACATCGGTAACGATTTTATTCATACCTGCAATCACAATTACGTTTTTAGGTCCGGCTATAAGGCATGCCACCCTGTTACCTCTGCCGTCTATATTTACCAATTGTCCGTCTAATGTGATGGCATTGGAGCTCATGAAAAAGTAGTCACAGGTAGCGATTTTGCCGTATAGTTCGTGGCTTTCTTCCGGGGTTTTGGCGGTACTGCGGTCATATAATATGTAATCGGAAGCCATTAAATCATCAATCAGGCCGATTTCTTTCAAAGTTTCCGATCCTCCCCAGGATATGGAACATCCGGGGGTCAGAAACCGTTTGGCGGTAGCTAAGGCTTCCTCTCTGTTATCACAATAATAGCCTTCGATACCCCGTTTGTTGAACCGCTCGATAATGGTATTTGCCAGATTCTCATAGTAGGTTTTTTTGGGCGACAACGATTATTCCTCCTTTAACTTTTAACATTTAATTTACATACCGATTTTTTTCAAAACATATTATACCATTTTAAACATATGCTTGTTATACCTTTTAATAAAACAAATTCCTATTGCACCCGGTCCGGTATAAGTGCCTATGGTTACACCTATCTGAAATACGGGGTAATTTAATTTTCTTTCAAGATATGTTTCAAGTTTGTCTCTCAGATAAATTGCATCATCCATGGTTGTAGCATTGGCAATGCAGAAATCATAGTCGTCTGGATTTTCATTGTTTTCTTTAAAATATTCCACTACCATATCAAATACTTTATCTAAAGATTTTTTTCTTCCGCGGACAATGGCATAGGGGATAAGTTCTCCGTCTTTCAGTTGTATAAGAGGTTTTAAGTCCAGCATATCTTTAGCTAGGGATATAACTTTGCCGATTCTTCTTCCCTTGGAGAGGTAATCTAATGTATTAACCGTGAACATAATCCTAGCCGTGTTTTTCAGTTTATTTGCTTCTTCTGTGGCTTCTTCAAGAGAAAGGCCTGCTTCTTTCATGGCGGCTATTTGGAGCATTAAAAGCCCCTGACCGCCGGTGGCCTGTATGCTGTCAATAACAGAAATGGTAGATTCAGGATACTGGTCTTCCAGGATTTGCTTGGCGCTTAAAGCAGACTGATAAGAACCGCTGAATTTTTGGGTAAGACACAGGCACAGGATGTCTTTGCCTTCTTTTAATGCCGGCTTAAACATGCTGATATAGTCCTGAACCGAAGGAAGTGAAGTTTTGGCATAGACTTTACCTGACATCAGGGTATCATAAAACATTTCCTTGCTGATATCTATATGTTCCTTATAATATGTTTCCTGATCAAAGCTCACATAGAATGGTATCAAATTTATTTGATGTTCCTTTAGCAACTGTTCCGGAATATCACATGCAGAGTCGCTAAATAGTTGATAAGGCCTCATAATATCCTCCTATATTACCTTGTGTCGTAGTTTTGAATACTACATTAATTGTAAACTATTAATTGTCATTATTCAATATTAATAATGTTAATATTGATACACTATTGATAACATTATATATTTGTCCAAGAATTATATTTGTCCTTAAGGCAATTATAAGTTATACTATTTATGTTTGATATTGTATTTATTAACATAAAGGGAAGATGGATACATGTCTGTAAGTTTATATATAACTGAAAAGCCCAGTGTTGCTTTGGAATTTGCCAAAGCATTGAAAATCAATGCAAAAAGACAGGATGGGTACATTGAAGCCGGCGACACCATAATAACATGGTGTGTGGGCCATCTGATTACTATGAGTTATCCGGAAAGCTACGACCCAGCTTTAAAGAAATGGAGTATGGAAACCCTTCCTTTTATTCCGGACGAATTTTTGTATGAGGTTATTCCTGCGGTGAAAAAACAGTTTGAAATAGTAAAATGGCTTCTTAACCGAGAAGATGTAACGACAATTTATGTCTGCACCGACTCAGGAAGGGAAGGAGAATATATATACCGGCTTGTTGACCAGGTGGCCAAGGTGCCGGATACAAAGATAAAAAAACGGGTATGGATTGATTCCCAGACCGAAGAAGAAATTTTAAGAGGCATAAGAGAAGCAAAACCCTTGTCCGCTTATGACAACCTGGCCGATGCGGCTTATCTTCGGGCCAAGGAAGATTATCTGATGGGTATAAATTTTTCCAGGATACTTACTCTCAAATACGGAAATAAAGTTCAGGATTTTTTAAAAGGCAAGAAATGGTCAGCCATAGCCGTAGGAAGGGTAATGACCTGTGTTTTGGGTATGGTTGTAAGAAAGGAGAGGGAAATCAGAAATTTTGTAAAAACTCCTTTTTTCAGGGTTTTGTCGTCTTTTTCTGTAACCAGGGGTGACTATACGGGAGAGTTTACCGGTGAGTTTAAAGCCATAGAAGGGTCGGCATATTTTAACTCCCCCCTGCTTTATAAGGAAAACGGATTTCTTAAAAGAGATTCGGCCGTAGAACTGATAAAACAGTTGGCAGGGAATCTGCCTAAATATAATGATGACGGTACATGGAACCGGGATGAAAGTTCGGACGAATGCTTGTATGGTACAGTAACTCATACGGAGAAGAAAAAGGAGAAAAAAAACCCCCCTCTTTTATATAATCTTGCGGAACTACAGAATGATTGCTCCAGACTATATAAAATAAGCCCCGATGAAACCCTCAATATAGCCCAGGAACTTTATGAAAAGAAGTTAATAACATACCCAAGAACCGATGCCAGGGTTTTGTCAACTCCGGTAGCCAAAGAAATATATAAAAATTTAAAAGGGCTCCGAAGTTATTCCGTACTGGGAGGCTTTGCGGCAGAGATTTTATCTAACGGTTCATATAAAGGAATAGCAAAAACCCGGTATGTAGACGACAGCAAGATTACGGACCACTATGCCATAATACCTACCGGCCAGGGTTTCAATGCTCTGGGAAGTTTGTCACCTACAGCCGGAAAGGTTTATGAAACCATAGTAAGACGTTTCTTAAGCATTTTTTATCCGCCAGCCCAGTACCGCAGAATCAATCTTACGGTAAAGATAGGTACCGAATCTTTCTTTTCCACATTTAAGGTACTGGAAGACGAAGGATATTTGGTGATAGCAGGAAAACCATCGGTATTAAAAGAAACACAGACAAGCCAAGGTAAGCAAAGTCAGGATGAGAATGAAGAAAATGAAAATATTTTGGATAAAGAGTTTATGAATACTATCATGAACATAAAGACAGGGGCAAAACTGGCGGTAAATAGTTTATCAATCAAGGAAGGTGAAACTTCGCCGCCAAAAAGATATACTTCCGGTACTCTTATTCTAGCAATGGAAAACGCAGGGCAGCTTATCGAAGACGAGGAACTTCGGGCTCAGATAAAAGGAAGCGGAATAGGAACCAGTGCCACACGGGCTGAGATATTGAATAAGTTGGTTAATATATCTTATCTTAATCTAAATAAAAAGACACAGATAATTACACCGACTTTACTTGGGGAATTGGTTTATGAAGTGGTTAATGCATCAATCAGATCCTTACTTAATGCCGAACTTACTGCCAGTTGGGAAAAGGGACTTACCATGGTAGCCGAAGGCACAATAACAAAAGAAGAGTATATGGAGAAGCTGAAAGGTTTTGTGGAACGGATGGTTAACGGAGTGAAAACCCTTAACAACCAGGATATGCTTATTAAAATTTTCAAGCAGGTGGCTTCATTTTATAAATAGTAAATACCATTAGTAATAGAATTATATTGAATAAGAGAATAAGGCTTAAGTTTAGTAACTTAAAAGTTATAGTATTTAGGTGCAGCTTCTATGTTATCAAAGAAGAATATTATATAATCGGTATCGGTAAAAGGAGGAAATTTATGTATCGTAAATTATTTATTAATAAACTGCTTGATTTAAGTCAGACCATAGCGGCAGAAGCTTTTGAAGGATGTACTTATCCATGGGAAGTTTTGGCTAAGATTAAAGAAACTATTTTAAAAATCGGGCCGACGCTTTCAAAAGAGGAGTATGATCAGATAGGGGAAGATGTGTGGATAGCAAAATCCGCCAAAATTGCACCCACCGCCTCGATTAATGGTCCTGCCATCATAGGAAAAGAAGCGGAAGTAAGACATTGTGCTTTTATCAGAGGCAGTGCCATAGTTGGTGAGGGTGCCGTAGTAGGCAATTCAACCGAACTTAAAAATGTTATCCTCTTTAATAAGGTTCAGGTGCCTCATTTTAATTATGTGGGAGATTCTGTTCTCGGATATAAGGCCCATATGGGAGCAGGCTGCATTACTTCCAATGTAAAATCAGACAAAACCCTGGTTAAGGTAAGGATCGAAGACGAATCGATAGAAACGGGCCTAAAGAAATTCGGAGCAATTTTGGGAGATTATGTGGAAGTCGGATGCAATACCGTATTAAATCCCGGCTCGGTCGTAGGAAGAAATACCAACATTTATCCTTTGTCAATGGTAAGGGGATATATTCCTGAAAAAAGCATCTATAAGAAAGCAGGAGAAATTGTAACCAAGTATACTGATTAATTTTTTGTCATATCGGATTGAAATTAATCGGTTTAAGCAAAATATTGCTGGACTTATACATAAAATTGTGAGAAAATATGTTAAGTAAATAACAATTATGCAACGTCGTGGTTTATGCCACGACGTTAATAAAGTAAGGGAAACTTAAGGTTTGCCTTATTAATATGCCATACAATGTAAACTGAAAGGAGCTTTTACAACATGATCTATTCACATGAAGTAACAAAGATGTGCCCGGTTGCCCAGGGTGCTAATCATGGTCCTGCACCTATACCGGAAGAGGCAAAATGGGTTCAAGCCAAAGAGATAAAAGATATTTCAGGCTTTACTCACGGAGTGGGCTGGTGTGCGCCTCAACAGGGTACCTGTAAACTGTCCTTAAATGTAAAGGACGGAGTTATTCAGGAAGCATTGGTTGAAACAATCGGATGCTCCGGTATGACCCACTCAGCCGCTATGGCTTGTGAGATTCTGCCAGGAAAAACCATCCTGGAAGCTTTGAATACCGACCTGGTTTGTGACGCCATTAATACCGCAATGAGAGAACTGTTCTTGCAGATTGTATACGGAAGAACTCAGAGTGCATTTTCTGAGGACGGGCTCCCTATCGGAGCAGGTCTGGAAGACTTGGGCAAAGGACTTCGCAGCCAGGTAGGCACTATGTATGGTACTTTAGCAAAAGGTCCTCGTTATCTTGAAATGGCAGAAGGTTATGTAACCGGTATAGCTCTTGATGAAAACAACGAGATTATCGGTTATCAATATGTAAGCCTGGGTAAAATGATGGATTTAATCAAAAAAGGTGAAGATCCCAATACGGCTTATGAGAAGTCCAAAGGACAATATGGCAGAGTTGAAGATGCCGTAAAGATCATTGACCCAAGATGCGAATAAAATAAGGAGGATACATACAAATGGCTTTATTTGAATCATATGAAAGAAGAATAGATAAGATTAATGCTGTACTAAACAGTTATGGCATATCATCCATAGAAGAAGCTGAAAAGATTACAAAGGATGCCGGACTTGACGTATATAATATGGTTAAAGGCATTCAGCCCATCTGCTTTGAGAATGCTTGCTGGGCATATATAGTAGGTGCCGCAATTGCCATAAAGAAGGGCTGCAGAAGAGCTGCGGATGCGGCTGCAGCTATCGGCGAAGGCTTACAGGCTTTTTGCATCCCCGGTTCGGTTGCCGATCACAGAAAAGTTGGTTTAGGCCACGGCAATCTCGGAAAAATGCTATTGGAAGAGACAACTGAGTGCTTCTGCTTCCTGGCAGGCCATGAATCCTTTGCCGCAGCGGAAGGTGCTATCGGTATTGCAAAATCCGCCAATAAAGTAAGACAAAAACCTTTAAGAGTAATCTTAAACGGTCTCGGTAAAGATGCGGCTCAGATTATTTCCCGTATCAACGGATTTACATATGTTGCTACAGAAATGGACTATGTAACCGGTGAGGTTAAGGAATTATACCGCAGATCCTACAGCAACGGCGAAAGGGCAAAGGTATTGTGCTACGGTGCCAATGACGTTACCGAAGGCGTTGCTATCATGCATAAGGAAAAAGTGGATGTATCCATCACCGGTAACTCCACCAACCCTACCAGATTCCAGCATCCTGTAGCAGGTACATATAAGAAAGAATGTATTGAGCTTGGAAGAAAGTATTTCTCCGTTGCTTCCGGCGGCGGCACAGGAAGAACCCTTCATCCGGACAACATGGCAGCAGGCCCTGCTTCTTACGGTATGACCGATACTATGGGAAGAATGCACTCCGATGCACAGTTTGCCGGTTCATCCTCCGTTCCTGCCCACGTTGAAATGATGGGCCTGATCGGAATGGGCAATAACCCGATGGTCGGGGCTACGGTGGCCGTAGCGGTAGCCATTCAGCAGGCTGCTGATGAAGGAAGATTTTAAGAACAGTTGTATATAACAATAAGTAAAGGATTTCTCGAATCACACAGTGATTTGAGAAATCCTTTTTTTATACTAAACTTTATACCAGGCACATATGCAAAATATCACAGTTATAATACCGGTAAAATATTAAAACGTTCGGCTTTTTTATACTTTGAAAATAAGTTAAAAAATGCTAAAATATGATAAAATTTTACTAATATAATTTTCTATAAAATACGATGTTATTATTAACTAAAATTATAAAAAATTTAGATTAATTTTACAATAACAAAACAGCAAAGGAGGATAGAAAATTTGGACTATTTTTACTAAAGAATACTGCAATTAAAAAAATATACCATATGTAATTTCTGAAAATATGTCAGGAAGGGAGGAACGTTAATATTTGTGTTGTTAACATGAATATTAACGAAGGTACATGAAAAATATCAGCAGATACATTGCAATAATTCTTATTATTGCCTTATTCTTTGTTGACTGCATTGGCTATCAGCCGGTTAAGGGCGCAACGTTTAACGATATAAAAGATTCAAATATAAGTACCGTTACAAGCTCGGATAAAAACCTGAATATATTACAACAGGAAGATTCAGACGAAAGCTTTTTCATTAACCTAAATCCCACAGGAGGACAAGTTTCAGAAGCACAAAAGGAAGTAATTCCTGGATTTAACTATGGAACACTACCTACTCCTACAAGGACCGGTTATGTATTTGACGGCTGGTATACCGATGAAATCGGAGGAGTAAAAGTTACGGAAGAAAGTATTGTGGATCCTTCCGTAACCACTTTGTATGCTCATTGGACGGCCATATCAGTACGGGTGGATTTATATGGCAACGGAGCTGTTCTGCCTACTGACAATATAATTGTTACTTATGGAAGAACATATGCAGATTTGCCTGAGCCGACTTTAGAAGGCTATAAATTTATTGGATGGTATACATCACCGTCCGGCGGAGAAAGAATAGGATCGGAAGATTTGGTGGAAATAACATCTTCAATTGCTCTTTATGCAAGATGGGAAGGAAACATTACATTAGTATCATTTGATGCTAATGGCGGTAATGTTGAGGTTGAATATAAAGAAGTTGAGTACGGAAAAGAGTACGGAGAACTTCCTACGCCTACCAAGCCGGGATATACGTTTACCGGATGGTATCTGTCCGAAGAAAGCAGCATACCGGTAACAAAGGATACCATAGTAAAAAGAAAGACAAATCATACCTTATACGCCGGTTGGTCTTCCGACGGATTTACTATAACATTTAATGCAAACGGTGGAAGTTGTTCGACTTCATCCAAGACAGTATTGGCAGGTCAATGCTATGGAACTTTACCTACTCCTACATATACCGGTCATACATTTTTAGGATGGTATGCATCATTGTCTGATCCCAATTCTCTTGTAACGTCGGAAACCTTATTAACAAGACATTATCCGCATACATTGTATGCCCGGTGGCAACCGAATCAATATACAGTAACTTTATTCAGCAACGGAGTCCCGCTAAATAACGACAAAATTGTTGTTACATACGGAAATGAATACGGCAATCTTCCTGAGTTGCAAAAAAATAATTATATATTTAAAGGGTGGTACACCAGTCCCAATGGCGGAACGAAAATAGGCAATACATCCATTGTAAAATTAACATATGACCATACTTTATATGCGCAGTGGGAAGGTAAAACCATTACCGTTACTTTTGATGCAAACGGGGGAAACACATCAACTATAAGCAAAGAAGTTAAATATGGGACTACATATGGTACTTTACCTACCCCGAGCAGAACGGGATATGATTTCCAGGGATGGTTTACCTCATTGGACGGTAAAAGGCAGATTACAAAGAATGATACTGTACGTATAAATGAAAATCACACATTATATGCGATATGGACGGTCAGAAAACCTAAAGTAACATTTAATGCAAATCAGGGCGAAATGATTTATAACGGAGAACGGGTTAGCATTTATGATGTTGTTATGACCTACGGAGAGTCATACGGTGACTTACCTACACCGACCAGGGAAGGATATACTTTCTTAGGATGGTATACATCATCTAGCGGTGGAACACAAATAACACCATCATCAACTGTTACCTTTACATCATCCGGTACTTTATATGCTCAATGGAGCCCAAATACATATACAGTTAAATTTGATGCTCTTGACGGAGCAATAGGTACGACATCAAAGGAAGTAACTTACGGTAAGAGTTACGGAACTTTACCGACTCCCGAAAAACCGAATTATACATTTGAAGGATGGTATACAGAAAAAGAAGGGGGCAGTTTAGTAACATCATCTACTACAGTAAGGATTATAGATACACAAACCCTTTATGCCAGGTATAGAGGTGTGAGGGTTAAGATTACTTTTGTTGAAAGTGTCTTAACTAATAAATACAGCACACAATATTTTTATTACGGTGAAAAATTTGGGTCTCTGCCTAATCCTTTGTTTAGCGGCCATAAATTACTTGGGTGGTTTACTGATGTAAATGGGGGAAGACAAATCACTGCGGATGAGATAGTTACTTTTACCAGTGATACAACACTTTACGCCAGATGGCAGCCTGAAACCTATACCATAACATTTGATGCCAATGGTGGATTAGCAAGTTTTACTTCAAAAACTGTAACTCACGGGGAAACTTTCGGACCACTTCCTACTGCTGTCAGAAAAGGATATACTTTTTTAGGCTGGTTTACTTCAACAACAAGCAGTACAAGCATTTCCAGCACAGATTTAGTAAATATTACATCAAACAGAACATACTATGCAAAGTGGCAAGCAAATTCTTATACGGTTTATTTTGACTACAACGGTGGTACCGGTACTACGACCAGTAAAACCGTAAAATATGGAAGTGCTTATGGTACATTACCCAGTGCAACAAGGACCGGGTATACTTTTGCAGGCTGGTACACACAGCCCAGTTATGGATCTAAAAGAACATCAACAAGTGTAGTCGATGTTGATTCAGATCATACCTTATACGCCTTATGGAAATCGGAAATATATACGGTTAATTTTTCACCCAACGGAGGAACGGTAGATATAAAGGATATTGCAGTACCTGCCGGAATGACATACAGTTCATTCCCCACACCAAAAAAAGAAGGCTACAGATTTTTAGGCTGGTATACATCAACATCATCCAGCGCTCAACTGGTCACTTCAGTGTCCGGAAATGCTACTCTTTATGCCCGTTGGGAAGCTGAGAATTATACGGTTTATTTTGATGCTGAAGGTGGCAGTGTATATCCGTCGTATATGAATGTAACCTATGATTCGGCTTACGGTACACTTCCTACACCAAGCAAACCGGGCTATACATTTGCAGGGTGGTATACCGAGCCTGAAGGAGGTTCAAGGGTTTATGACAGTACGAAGGTTAAAGTAAGCGGAACGCATACATTGTACGCGAGATGGAAAGGAGTATCAGTTAAAGTATCATACGATACGAACGGTGGAACACCTACCTCTACAACCAAAACAGTTGTGCGGGGAGAAAAATACGGAAGCCTATATTCTCCAACACGTACAGGGCATAACTTTTTGGGGTGGTACACTTCCCCAACAGGAGGACAGTTGATAACATCTGATACGATTGTGGAAGCATCTGCAGATCATACGCTGTATGCCCATTGGGAGCCAAAAACGATAACAGTTACTTTCAATGCAAATAACGGCAGAGTATATGACAATGGCCTTAAGGTATCTTATGTTAATTACATGTATACATACGGCCAGTCATTCGGGGATTTGCCTGAAGCTACCCGGACGGGATATTATTTTGACGGATGGTTTACTACTTCAAGCTCATCCTCGGGAAAACAAATATTACCAAATTCCGTATGTGATTTCACATCCAATACCAGCTTATATGCCCGTTGGACCGGTATAAGCAACAATGTGTATTTCAATGCCAACGGTGGAACCGTAGATACGTCAATGATTACTGTAACTTATGGTAATACTTATGGGACCTTGCCTACACCTGTAAGAACAGGCTACACTTTTTTAGGATGGTATACCGATGAAATAGGAGGTACCAAAGTTACTTCAAGCACAAAGGTTGAAATATTAGGTCCTCAGACTTTATATGCCAGATGGGAATTGGTTACTTATAGCGTTACGTTTGACGGCAATGGAGGCACTACTACTATAGTTGATGCAGAAGGGAAAACTAAAACTGTTTCAACCAGAACTTTAAAAGTTCCGTATGGCGGTAAATATGGAGGTTCATCAGGGGCATTCCCGACATTTAGCAGGTCAGGACATGATTTTGCTGGCTGGTATACCGAACCAGACGGCGGTCAATTAATAACTCCTGATACCGATTATGTTTTAAGTGAAAATCAACGGATATACGCCCATTGGAAACCAAGAAAAATTACAGTAGTTCTTCATGAAAACGACGGTGATCCGGTTGGTATTCACAAAAAGGTCACCTATAGGGAAGCTTATGGTGACCTGCCTGATGTATCCCGTTTGGGCTATACTTTTAGCGGTTGGACGGTTTCTAAAAATGGAACAACTAAGGTGTTTCCGGATACGATAATGACTTCAAGTGCTTCACATTCAATTTATGCAAAATGGACTCCAAATGAATATACAGTAAAATTTGATGCCAATGGAGGATTTGTAGATACAGAATCAAAAACTGTAACTTATGAAAAATCATATGGTTCTTTGCCGACAGCTACAAGAGAGGGATATTCGTTTGTCGGATGGTTTACGGAAAAAGACGGCGGTACCAGGGTTTATTCTTCTACATTACATACAAGAGCGGATAATGTTGTTTTATACGCCCATTGGAGTAAAGGATCATATAAGGTCAGTTTCTATGCCAATGGCGGTCAGGTAGGTATGAGCAGCAAACAGGTTTACAATGGTGAACGGTATGGTACATTGCCCGTGCCTACTCGTAACGGATATGATTTTACCGGCTGGTATACGGCAGCAACCGGCGGTACCCTTGTGTCTGGAACTGACATAGTGATGTTAAACGGTAATCAAACTTTATATGCCCAGTGGAAGGCAAAAACGCCAACCGTTATATTCAACGCCAATGGAGGCAATCTAAGTACATCGATAAAAACTGTGACTTATAATGATACATACGGGGATTTGCCTACTCCTACATTGCAGCATTATACATTTAATGGCTGGTATACCGGACTCAATTCAGGGGTCAAGATAACATCCAGCAGCAAAGTCAGCATTACAGATACTCAAATATTATATGCAAGATGGACACCGGCTACATTGACCGTAACTTTCGATCCGATAAATGGTAAAGTAAATCCTACAAGCAAAACAGTCACCTATGAGCAGCCATATGGCACATTACCGACTCCTGTAAGAGAAGGCTATACATTTGTCGGCTGGTACAACGGCGAAAACGGCGGAAGATTAATTAAGGCCGATTCTGTTGTCAGAACAGGTACATCTCATACCCTATATGCTCACTGGCGTAAAGACAAAACCAAGATTATATTTGATGCAAACGGCGGCTTGACCGATATTACGGAAAAAGAAATTGTTGGTGGACAGCCTTACGGTACGTTGCCGACGGCAACCCGCAAAGGGTATGTGTTTGAAGGTTGGTATACTATGCCGGAAGGAGGCACCAAAATTTCTGAGACTGACATTGTACCTCAAACAGATACCATAACTTTATATGCCCAATGGACAGCCAAAACCATAAAGGTAACTTTTAATGCCATGGGTGGAAATATAGATACAGAAACCAAGGAAGTTACCTATGGTGAAAAATATGGCGAGCTACCGACACCAACTTACAATGGATTTATCTTTGTAGACTGGTATTTAGATATTGAAGGCAAAAATAAAGTTGATGAAGATACGATAGTTGAAACAGATACAGACCATGTTTTGTATGCTTACTGGGTTAGAGATGAAAAATTTACTTCTAAGTATGAGGCTTTGCATTTCGGAAAAAAAGGAATTAATCCCGCAAGCGGAAATATTTCTTTAACCTGTACAGATATGGTTGTAAAAGTTTCAAATCAAACTTATGAGTTGAAACGTACATACAATTCAAAGAATGCAAAAAATACTTTGTTTGGAAAAGGCTGGACATTTAGTTTTGAAGCCAAATGTCAGTTGTTTGATGACGGTGTTATTGTTGACTTACCAGACGGAAGTTCTCATATATTTAGACTGGAAAACGATAGGTATATTGCTTTGAGCAGTCATTCACAATTTACACGAAACGATGATAATACATATGTATTAACGGAAACCGATCAAAGCAAATACGGTTTTAATGAAGAGGGAGCATTAATATATATTGAGGACCGATACGGAAACAGAACTGAAGTTACATATATAAATGGGGTGATAACCAAACTTACAGACCCGGTAGGAAGGGTATACCGGATTGAAACCAACCACAAGGGTCATATAACTAAAATTACAAATCCTAACGGCGATAGCGTCATATATACATATGACGATGATGGATTATTGATTTTTGTAGCCAATTTGGTTGGCGGTACTACTACATATGAATATAACAGTCAGGGTTATCTGACTAAGATTATTGATCCAAATGGAAATGTCATTCAGGATATACAATACTCGTCAAGAAAAAATTATAACGACTATGTAGTTACCAAATGCATAGATTCATATGGCGGGGTTTGGATCTATGAATATAATTCTGAAAAGAATCAGACAAAAGTAATCGGACAGGACGGCAGAGAGTGGATTTACTGGTATAATGAAGAAATGTACATAACAGATATTCAAAATCCTGACGGCAGTATGTCAAAGACAGAATATTATGAGACTGATGAGAATAAATTATTTGCCGATATTAAGTCTACAACGGATGAGTATGGCAACAAGACTTCATATGAAGTAGATTCAAACGGCAATATTACAAAAATAACTTATAGTGACGGAAGTGAAGAAAGATTTGTATATGACCAATGGAATAATTGCATTATTGAAGTAAATGAAGTCGGAGTACATACATATTATTGCTATGATACGGACGGTATTAAACTTTTAAAGAAGATACAGAGAATTGACGGAAAAGCTATAGATGGCGTTACTCCGGAAAACATTTATGACGTATTATCGACAATTGACTATACTGATCCTAATTATATAGTAGTAGAATATAAATATTACTCTCTTTTGGATGCAATTCAAAAATTTAATTGCAGATTAAACGGTCTGTTAAAGAGTGAAATAAATGCCGAAGGGGAAGAGACCGTTTATACTTACGATCAGTATGGCAATACCGCAACAGTAACAAATGCGGCCGGTAATACCAGTCACTTTACTTATGACATAATGGGCAATAAAACTAAGGAAATCTCACCTGGTGGTTATGAATACAGGTGGAGATATGATGCCAACGGATATGTGACCAGAGAATATTATCCGGATAACGGTGTGGTGGTATCAGCTTATGATCTGACCGGTAATCTGACGCAGACAGTTCCACAAGAATTATATGACCCTGAGAAAGACTTCGGTAATTATTATTCAGGAAATGAAGGAACAAAATATGTTTATAATTCATCAGGACGCCTTGAAAGTGTTACCGATGCCCTTGGTTATAAAACAGATTACCTGTATGATTCATACGGAAATATTGTCAGTGAAATAAGAGAAAATTCCAGTATCATAACTTATGAGTATGATAACAGGGATCGTATTGTCAAACAGTGGTACAACGAGAATAAAAACTCAGCCAAAGTTTTAATGAAAGAAATAGAGTATAAGACTTTGCCTGACGGAGAACATCAGATTACAACATACGTATATGCAAATGACAATGATAAGATAGTTCAGGTAACTGTAAATGATAACCGGGGCAGAAAGAAAGAAGAATATATCCTAGAAGGTGACGAGAAAAAGGCGTTACGTCAGTATACCTATAATCCGGATGGTACTTTAGCGAAAGAAACAGAGGCAGACGACAGCGCTACTTACTATTTTTATGATATACAGGGCAATGTAACCCAAAAATACATTCCGACAATGAAAGTAAACGGAAAAATATATTATACATGGATTGGATATACGTATGATCGTGCAGGCAGACTGATTAAAGAATCTATCGGCAGTGACTTCGTAGAAAATATTAGTCCGTTATCTGTTCCTGCAATTACTACGTATGACATAATCTATGTATACAAAGACGGTTTGTTGATAGAGCAAATTGAGCCTTCAGGACTAAAGACTATATACTCTTATGATAGCGAAGGCAATATCATAAGAACGCAGGTGGGTGAAGGAACGGTAGAAGACGCCACAGCGTATATAACTGAAACTACATATGATTACAGAAAAAATCCTCTGAGTATAAGCAAATTTGTAAGAAAAGGGGATTTAGCCGGCTATGACTTCGGCGATAAAGAACTGGCTGCCATAACAACATCTTATCAATATGATAAAGAAGGAAGGCTGGTTTCTGAAACTACACCTGACGGTATTACTACAACTTACGAGTATGACGCAGTCGGTAATTTAATATCAGTAAGTAAACCTGTATTCAATTCAGAGGGAATTCAGACCGGCATTTATACAAAGAAGGCAGAATATAATCGTGACGGACATGCGGTGAAAATTACAGATTCTTACGGTGAAACAACGCATTACACATATGACAACAGAGGTAATTTAATAAAGATTGTTAATCCGTTAGGCGGAGTTACCCTTTATCAATATGATTATACAGACAGAAAAATTGCAGAGGTTTCACCTAAGAATTATATCGAAGGTAAGCCAATTTCCCAAATGTCCAGGACAGAATTCAGATATGATTCAACAGGGAAATTAGCCGCCCAAATAGACTATGTGAATGAGAACGGTACTCTGAAAGAAGTAGTGACTAAAACTTACTTCTATGATGAATTAGGTCATGTCACAAGAGAACTCGATGCATATGGAAACGGTGCCGTGTATACATACCATCCGAATGGAAAAATTGCAACCGAGATATCCGCCATAGATGCCGCAGATGAAACAGGCCAAATGACAGTCTTTACTTACAATGTCTATAATAATTTGGCTAAAGAAGAAAGACAGGGTTATACCGTAAATTATACCTATGATTCAATGGGTAACTTGGTATCGGTAAGAGATAGTCTCGGGGATGTTATATCTTATTCCTATGATATATTGGGAAGAAAGATAACAGAAACAGACGGCAACGGCAATGTCACGACTTACACATACAATGCGTTCGGTAACATAAGTAGTATTAAGAAACCCGGAGATTCATCGATTGATGAGCTTACTATATTTACACAGTACGATTTAAACGGAAGAGAAAGAATTGTATATGACACTGCAGGCAACAGAACAGAATATAAATATGATACATTAGGCAATATAACTGCTATATTAGAAATAGATTCAGCAAATGGGGAAAAACTGGAAAAGGTATATGAATATGATTTAAATTCAAATCTTGTTCGCAGTATAGATGAAGCCGGAACTATTACTACTGTAAAATATGACGCATTGGGAAGGGTAAAAGAGGAAAGTATTCATTCTGATACATTGCTAACCAAAGTTAAGACTACGGTTTATGAATATGATGCAAACGGAAACTGCATCAGCAAAACAGATTGGCTTGGAAACAGGACAACATATGTTTATGATGAGCGAGACAGACTTATTGAGGAATATGATGCATTGAACAATTTGGTAAGTTCCAATGCCTATGATTATAATGGAAGACTGATAAGTAAGACAGATGCCCTTAATAACACGACATATTACTCATATGATGCAGCAGGTAATCTTTCTTCGGTAATTGATCCGATGAATGCCGTTACTACATATAAATATGACAGTCAAAATAATTTGATATCAACTACAGATGATATGAACAATACAACAATATATGTTTATGACGGCAGAAATCGCATGATAGGCGTATATGACGCAATGTCAAACTATGTTTCTTATGAATATGATAATGCCAATAATTTAATACTGCAAAAAGACGGCAATGGTAATCGTATATTTTATACATTTAATGTAAGAAATCTGGAAATATCCAGACAGGACATAGGAACAGAAGAAAAGCCTATCTTAGATGCACCTAAAGAGCTGTATTATTACACTCCGGATGGAAAGATAAGTAAGAAAATTGACAGAAACGGACGTACCACCTTGTATTCTTATGACGGATACGGAAGGTTGCTTTCCGAGATAGCGGGAGTTGATTTTAAAGAATACTCCTATGATGCCGTCGGTAATTTGCTTACTATGACAGACATTAGTGGAACAACTTCACGTACTTACGATGCCGAAGGAAGAGTGCTGACAAAAACTGTACCCACAATAGGAACTGTAATGTATCAATACGATATTATTATGGGTGCCGGGGAGGTTAAGGAAACAGCTCAAACTCCGGATGGAGTCATAACAGAAACCGTTTATGACGCAGTAGGCCGTATTAAGAAGGTTGGATCATATAGCATTTATAATCCGTATGAATATAATGATATTGTTCATTATTTATACAACTCAAACGGCAGCAGACAGGCAACCGTATACGGAGACGGTACGAGAGAAGATTATTTCTATGACGCAGCCGGAAGAGTTACAACTATAATACATACGGACAGATACGGAAATGTCCTTAACCTTTATAGCTATACGTATGATTCTGTCGGCAATCTGACAGCAGAAACGAACAACGGACAAACTACACATTATACATATGATGCCAACGGAAGAATTTCATCTGTAACTGAACCTAACGGCAAAATAACTGAATACGAATATGACCAAGCCGGAAACAGGTCTGTAAAACGGGAGGTATTTACAGGAACAGAACCGATTACAACTTACTATACATATGATGCTTCTAACAGACTTATAATACAGGAAAATGACTTAGGAGATGTTATTTACTATAATTATGATGCTAACGGTAATCTGATTTCTGAAAGTGGAAGTATTACAACTGTCAGCGGTTCTGCCTTAAAATGGAACGTAATTGATGAATCAGAAAACAAGCCTCCGGAAACAGTCAGCGGATCAGCTATTGGTTTTGATGTCAATAAATTAGTTGTCGGCTTAACAGATGAAAATTCAACCAAGGATACAGTAAGCGGACCTGCGATTAAACTGGTTATACCTAATAAAGTAAATACAATTATAGATAAGACGTATCAATATGACGGATTTAATCGCTTAATAGAATACAGGCAGGGTGACACAAGGGCTTACTATACATATAATGCAGAAGATTATCGTGTAAGAAAGTCTGTATTCAGTTTAGACGATGTATTGGATGTATTATATTTCTATGAAGGAGATAAAGTCCTCTTAGAGGCAGACATCTCAGGTTATATAACAGCCCGCAATACCTATGGCACTCATCTGGTAAGCAGAACTGTAAATGGCAATACTTACTATTACCTGTATAATTCCCATGGCGACGTTGTAATGCTGATAGATACTAACACGGGCTTACAGGCTGTAACTTATCGGTATGATGCCTTCGGAACTATAATTAATCAGACCGGATATGCAGATAATTTCATTACCTATGCTGGATACCAATATGACAAAGAGAGCAGACTGTATTATGTAAATTCAAGATATTATAATAGTGATAACGGAAGATTTTTAACCGAAGACATCTACAGAGGACAACTGAGCGATCCGTTAAGTCTTAACCGTTACACATACTGCCATAATAATCCGGTCAGATATACCGATCCTTCCGGATATGGTATATTCTCAACACTGCTTGTCTCATTTGCAATAGGGGCTGTAATTGGAGGAGTTGTTGAATATACAAGACAAAAAATTACCAACAAAAAGGGCAATGTAGACTGGAATGCTGTAGCATATGAAGCAGTTGTCGGAGGAGTAACCGGAATGATAGGTGGAGGCTTAGGCGCTTCTGCTGCTAAGACAACTGCAAAAACAGTTGCAAAAACTACAGCTAAGAGTGTGGCTAAAAATGCCCTTAAAACGGGTGTAACTGAAGCGGTTATGGGATTTGCTGCTGATGTCGGAAGGCAGATAATTGTTGACGAAAAGGATATTAAAGAAGTAGACTTAGGACAGGCAGCAAAGACAGCAGCAGTAGCCGGTATCAGCGGAGCCGTAGGTTACACCATAGGAGAAGGAATAAAAAGAGTAGGAAGCAACCTGAAATCCAAAGCCGGAAAGCATCTTGACGATGCTGCAAAGATGATAGATGATGTAATTGATAAGGCTGATGAATCTTTAGAAAACGTAGCAAAGAAAGCGGACTTGGATTCAGCTCTTAAATCAAGAAATAATAGACCTGACTTAACAGCTCCTGCTAATACGACGAACGGTAACAGTGCCGGGCTAACCAAACCCTTAAATACCACAACGGATGGAAATAGATTAAAGATGAACTTGCAGTATTTTGCTGAAGGGGCAGATGAGGCTGCAGGTTCAGTTACCGGAAGAACAGCGGATATTGGTAGTGTAAAGGGTGGTACTGGTGCTGTTAAGGGAACGCCTAAGACTCCAAGTGCTAATACAAAAGTTATCAATACACCAGAAGTAAAAGCACCAAATGCTATCAAATCAAGTGATGTAATTAAAAGCTGGGATGATTACTTAGGACCAAACCAGACTAATATTAATCCAAGAACTGGTCAAGTAGATCCAAATAGAATTTTTTCTGCAGATGGAACAAGAAGTATCCGATTTGGCAGTCATGAAATGAATAGTATGGGGACACCTAAGGGGCACTATCATATAGAAACATGGACATATGATCCAGTTACTGATACTATGACCGTAACAAACATATTACAAAGGATTAAATAAACCGGTAGAAAGGTATGAAGAAAAATGAAAATTACTATTAGTGAGATTACTAAAAATGAGCAGGGTAACAATACCATTAAATTCACAACGGAATATGGAAATGCGTATGCTTTGTGGAATGGCTCTGAACCTCAAATAAATAAGGAGTACATTGTTGAATTAGAGATTCCTGGTGTTTTATGCTGGCGAAGAGATATTATTTCTGCTCAAGAAAAGTATTTAATAACAACAGAAAATAACAAGCTTAGTTTGGTTGGTATTTTTGAATCTATCGATGATGATGGATATGCAGTAATAAGACTTGGGGAGAGTATTATATCAATTGAAACAAAAGGAGCGCCCCTTGAATTGGGTAGTTTTGTAAAGTTATCTACTGATACTTTGTTACTGTATGAAGTAAATTATTAATAAATACCCAGAAAAGATGGTCACACAGTTTCGGCTGGCGTGGCCTTTTTCTTTTTATCCATGCTTGACAAAATGTAATACATTGTGATACGATAAAACCAACAAGAAATACAGGAGGTGTAATAATGTCTACAGAAAAGGATAGTATGCTACGGGTAAGGCTTACACAAAGGCAGTCGGATGAATTGGACGCCATCATTGATGAGCTTCAAGCACAGATGCCGGAAGCAAGCGTTACCACATCAAGCATAGCAAGATACGCTCTGGAGAAGTATGTGAGCGACCATATCGCGAAGCGTGATGGTACCAAGATTTTCATTGAAATTAGTACAGCAGATGCCACAGAAGAGGACATAAAGAATCTCTACGACCTTCTCTCGAAGCTTTTTGACGAAACAAAGGAGAATTACTCACAAATGGTTCATTACATGGTTGGAGAGATATTAGAGCCAGTGATGATGAAAATGGCAAGACTCATAAAGCTAAAGAAGCCGGAGGTGAAGGCAGGTGAGTAAGAAAAAGTACATTGTCCGCTGCCCTCACTGCAATCACAGAGTATTTGATGCCGATTACGCTGATGTTGAAATCAAATGCCCGGTATGCAAAAAGGTTTTTGAAGTAAAGCTGGAGAAAAAGGTGGGGTAAAAAGTGAATAAATCTGGCACAGAGCCACAAAGGGAGCGAATGACTCACCTATAGAGCCTGGCAGATAGTCTAAAAAACTATTTGTCAGGCTCTATTTATGTTCTCGGAGGAGGTGAGAATTTGAAAGTGACAATGATGGACGCAGCATTAAAATATGCAGAAGCCAATATCCCAGTTATGCCTTTGCACTGGATTTGTGAGGATGGCTCCTGCTCCTGCAAGACAGGGAGAAATTGCGACAGCAAGGGAAAGCATCCGCTATATACCGGCTGGTACAATAATTCCACTATTGATGTTGAGCAAATAAGGAAATGGTGGACGAAAACCCCCAATGCCAATATCGGAATTCCTACAGGTGAGAAATCCGACTGGCTGGTGCTTGATGTGGACGATGGTGGTGATGAAACCCTATCTGCACTTGAGGCAACACATGGGAAACTTCCGGATACGGTTACTGCTGTTACAGGAAGTGGAGGTCGGCACTATGTATTTATATACTCTAAAGGCCGGAGTATTCCTAATAAGACCAAGTTTGCACCGGGTCTTGATACCCGTTCAACAGGTGGACTGATTGTCGTGGCTCCAAGCATTCATGTAAGCGGTAATCGGTATGAATGGATAAAGGATTATTCTCCCTTTGACAGAACCCCGGCAGAAGCTCCGGAGTGGCTATTAATGCTTATGGAAGCGAAGGAATCTATGCTTACGCCCTTTGATAATCCGAATAGAGCGAGCAGCAGTATTTCTGCAACAATTGATGAAGGGAGCCGTAACAGTACCCTGACGAGCCTTGCCGGGAGTATGAGAGCAAGAGGAATGACAGAAGAGAGCATCTATGCGGCATTACTTGCAGAAAACAACGCAAGGTGCAATCCTCCGCTTGATGAAGCGGAAGTTAGAAAGATAGCGCACAGTGTTAGCCGATACCAGCCAAACCTTCTGGTGAAAAAGTATTACCACAGGACAGATAGCGGGAATGCAGAAAGGCTGCGTGACAGGTTCGGCTCAATCATAAGGTATTGTCCAGCTTTTAAGTACTGGCTGGTATATGACGGCTGTTGCTGGAGGAAAGAAACCGGAGAACTTACGCAGTTTGCTATTAGAACAGCAAGAGATATGCTCACAGAAGCAAGTCGGATAGAGGATGAGGCTGCAAGAAAAGAACTGGTGCGCCATGCTATGCAGTCTGAAAACGCAGGCAGACTGAAAGCCATGATCGATGTGGCTTCAAACCTTGAAGGCTTGATAATAATGCCTGATGAGCTAGATGCAGATATATGGAAGCTGAACTGCAAGAATGGTGTGGTAGACTTAAAGACAGGCGAACTCCTTCCACATAAGCGGGAGTATTATATGAGCAAAATCTGTCCTGTTGAATATAAACCAAGCAGCAAGGCTCCCAGATGGATGGATTTTCTGAATACCATTACGGGAGGAAGCAACGAGCTTGTAAGATACCTTCAAAAAGCTGTAGGCTCGTCATTAAGCGGAGATATTTCAGAGCAGGCCCTATTCGTCCTTTATGGAACAGGAGCAAACGGAAAAAGCACATTTCTAAACACCATCTCTGACCTGTTGGGAGACTATGCAAGAAATACTCCGTCCGAAACTTTTATGGCTAAAAGAATAGAAGCGATAGGAAATGATATCGCAAGGCTTCAGGGAGCAAGGCTCGTTACTGCCATAGAAATAAATGAGGGACAAAGGCTCTCTGAGGCATTGATTAAAAGCTTCACAGGCGGAGACAGAATCACAGCAAGGTTCCTTTATGGAGAATACTTTGATTTCCAGCCACAGTTCACCCCATTTCTCGTAGTAAACCACAGACCTGTCATAAGAGATACCAGCCACAGCATTTGGAGGCGCATTAAGCTGATTCCTTTCACCGTTACCATACCCGAGGATAAAAAGGATAAACAGTTACCGGCAAAGCTGAGAGAAGAGCTGCCTGGCATATTGTCATGGGCAGTAGAGGGCTGCCTTCTTTGGCAGAAGGAAGGACTAAATATGCCTGATGAAGTCAAAACAGCTACAGAAGGGTACCGGGAGGAAATGGATACTTTCTCATCGTTCATTGAGGAATGCTGCATTGTGGAGGAGGGCAGGAAAGTCTCCAATCGGAGCATCAGGTACGCTTACGAAACATGGTGCCGGGAGAACGGAGATTATCCTCTTGGTCAAAAGCTGTTCAATGCAAAAATGACGGAGCGCGGCTTTGCTGTCAAACGCAGCGGAGCCAATGGCAGCAGGGACTGGCATGGCATTGGTCTTGCGGATGAGGGGATACTTTTGTGATTACTGACGACTGACGGTTTCTGACGTCAATTCCGTAAATTTTTATATATATTTTTTCTTATGTGAAATTTATGAAAAAAGAGTCAGTAAGAGTCAGTACGTCAGTAAACTCTCAGTACCCTGATGCAGAGGGTAGGGGGAGGTCAAATCTCTACAGTAAAGCATAAAGACAACGGGCTGGCAGCACCGCGTAAAAAAATGCAGATTCAAACGGGGTATTAACCCCAGACCATATTAACAAAAAAATATTAAGAAAATGGAGGTTTAAGCATGAGATTTATAGCAGATTTGGTACATGAGAAAAAGCAATTGGTGAAAAAAGCAGAAGCCATTTTGCAGGAAGCTGAAAAAGCAGGTGGAAGTTTGACGAATGAACAGGAGCGACAGTTTAACCGCTACACAGACAAAATAAAGAGCATTAATGAAAGCATTGACGAGGAATTATTAAATATCAGAACCTCTGAGCCAATTCTAATTACACCACAAAAAGCTGTATCTCCTATTGAAGAATCAAAAACACCTGTAACAAAAGCCGTATCAAAATCATTCAGAGGGATGTTCTATGGAAACGAAACTGTGAGCTTAAGCAATAATGGATTTCATTCCATGGATGAGTTCCTAAGAACACTTCACTCGGGAAGAGCCGACAACAGGCTGATAAATGCCAGTATGGTGGAAGGGATACCTGAATTCGGCGGATATTCCGTACCGGAGGAATACGGAGCCTTCCTGATGGATAAATCCCTGGAGAATGAAATCATCCGTCCAAGAGCAACGGTATGGGCAATGGGAAGTGAAACAAAGAAAGTACCAGCCTTCGATGGAGCAGACAGAACCAACAACCTATTCGGCGGCATCTCTGGCGAATGGCTTGAAGAAGGACAGACAGGCACACGAAAAACAGCCAAGTTAAGGCTGATTCAACTGAAAGCCAAGAAGCTGGCTTGCTTCTCACAGGCATCCAATGAACTCATTGCAGATGGGATGTCTTTTGAAGAAATGCTTGCAGGGGCACTTATTAAAGGCTTGGGCTGGTACATGGACTATGCCTTTATCAATGGAACCGGTGAAGGCCAGCCTCTTGGTATTATAAATGACCCGGCGCTTATTACTGTAGATAAAGAGGACTCTCAATCAGCAGCTACGATTACCTATCAGAATGTTGTAAATATGTTCTCAAGGCTTGCTCCGTCATGTTTTACCAATGCGGTATGGCTTGCCAATCCATCGGTAATACCACAATTACTTACCATGACTATCACCATTGGTACCGGTGGCGCTCAGATACCGGTATTCAGGGAAGAGAGCGGGAAATTCACACTTCTTGGTAAAGAGGTTCTATTCACTGAGAAATGCCCCGCATTGGGTGCTAAGGGAGATTTAATCCTCGCAGACCTTAGCCAGTATACCATAGGCATGAGGAAAGAGATTGCTCTAGATCGCTCCAATGTTCCCGGCTGGATGGAGGATATGACCGACTACAGGGTGATAGTGCGTGTAGATGGTCAGGGAACCTGGGATAAACCTATAACACCGAAAAACGGAGCAACGCTCTCATGGGCAGTAGCTTTGGAAGCGAGATAGTCTGCTGAAATTTTATCCAAAGTCATCACTGAACCCAGTTTTGGGGTAAATGAGTGAATACTTATTTCATTGCCACAGAACCCAATTTGAGCATAAGCAATACTTAGGGTGAAATGAGCAAATTGGAAGTGCTGCTCCTGCTGAGAAAGGCTTTTGACAGGGGTAGTGACCTTACCCACTGGTATGCTTTAATCTCTTGAAACTCTTAAGAATACTGGATTCATGAGTAGAATTGACTTGCTATATCAGCGATTCAGAGTGATGAATGTTACTGCGGAATAAAGGCTTTAACCGTAGGAAGGGGTGAAAGTGTGAGAGCAAAGATTACCACAACCATAGAGGAAGCCTTATTGAACAAAGCCAAGGCACTTGCCAAGCAAGAGGGTTTGTCCGGTGCCAATGCCATTATTGAAAGGGCGCTGGAGTTGTATTTTACCAGTATTCAATGTGAAGTATGGGAAAAATCGTTGCCCAGCGGCTGGATAAAGAAGCTGGTTCTCAAAGGGGATTTAATTCTGTACGAAAACATCAAGTGCAGAAAAACCTTGGAGAACTACAGGCCGGAAGATTACACACAGGAAAGCCTAAAAGCAAAAGGCTGGAAAAAGGTTTAGTAGCCAGTAAAAAGGCCTCTGTATTGCTCCCTGAAACGTAAAAGCGTAGGTTGCAGCCGTAAGCTTTGTTTGAAACAAAAGGGGCAAGTAAAGAGGATTTTGTAAAGGTTGCAGCAGTTATCAATACAGAAATTTATTGGTCAGAAGCATTAAGAAATTAGTGTCCAAGAGAAGCAGTAAAAGAACATTAAGAAATTTGAACTAAGGCTCGTGATGCCTGAAATCACGTAATTTGTCACATCAGGAATAGATAGGTTGGCGTTCCCTTGCGAGGATTAAGGTCAAGGGACACTTCTTTACAAGAAATGTCCCTAATCGAATCTAACGCTCTTAAATTGAGGTTGCCGGTATGAGTGGTGGAGACATTGGAAAAGGAGAGGATAGATATTTATCATAAACGAAACACCTGCTTTGTTGGAATTGATATGCACAAGGACGCACATTGTGCAGTTGTAATTGATTGTTGGATGAATAAACTGGGTGAGGTTAACTTTGAAAACAGGCCATCCAGATTCCCTGCATTCGTTGAGGATGTAAGGAAGATTTGCGGGATAAAGGAAATTGTATTCGGACTTGAAGATACCAGAGGCTTTGGCAGAAACCTTGCTGCCTATCTGGTGGGCAGGAAGTTTGAAGTCAAGCACGTTAACCCTGCCTATACAAGCGCTGTAAGGCTTGCAAACCCCATTATTTACAAGGATGACTCCTATGATGCCTATTGTGTGGCAAGGGTGCTCAGGGATATGGTAGATACTTTGCAGGATGCCAAGCATGAGGATATATTCTGGACAATACGGCAAATGGTGAAAAGACGGGATTTGCTTGTAAAGAGCAATGTGATGAACAAGAACCAGCTCCACAGCCAGCTTGCTTATAGCTACCCATCCTACAGGAAATTCTTTGCCATGATTGATTCCAAGAGTGCCTTATGCTTCTGGGAGAACTACCCGTCACCGGAGTATATATGGAAAACAACACCGGAAGAAATATATCAGACGATAAAGCCTGTGCATCAGGCGCTTAAAATACAGCGTATTCATGAGATTATATCCATGATTGAAAGGGATGGAGACACAAGAAAGGACTATCAGCCCGAAAGAGATTTTATAGTCAGAAACATCGTAAAGGATATCAGGCACAACAAGGCATTGATTGCCGAAATTGACGATGAACTAAGAAAGCTGATACCTTTGACAGGCTATAAGCTACATACAATGCCGGGAATTGACCTTGTTACAGAAGCACAGATAATATCTGAAATAGGAGATATTAACCGCTTCCCAGACTCAGACAAGCTGGCTCGGTTTATGGGCTTGGCACCGGTGCAATTCAGCTCTGCCGGAAAGGGTAAAGACCAAAGATGCAGGAATGGCAACAGGGCACTAAATGCGATATTTCACTTTCTTGCAATCCAGATGGTAGCAGTATCGGCCTCAGGAAAGCCAAGACACCCGGTATTCAGGGAGTATTTTGAGCAGAAGGTCAAAGAGGGCAAGAACAAGCCACAGGCGCTTGTGTGCGTGGCAAGGCGGCTTGTGAGGATAATCTACGGCATGATGAAAACCAGGACGGAATACAGGCCATATGAAAAGGTTGACGACAAGAACTGATTTTATATTCTGGAAGCAAAGCGATGGAAGATAATTCTTTTTTTCGTTGAGATATGGTAACAGGAATTATATAATAGATATAGTCCTTGTAGTGAGGGAGCGAGAAGTACTCTAACTTCTAAAGATATACGTTTTACTCAAGACAGTATCTCAGCAACCTTCAAGGATGGTTCTAGCGTTGATGATTTAATTAATGGGTTAAAATCAGGAAAAATATCTCCTGATGATGTGCCAGCAATCCGTATACTTGAAAAAGACGGGGTGATTTATTCTTTGGATAATAGACGACTATATGCCTTTAAAGAAGCGGGAATTGATAATATTAATTATGTATGGGCAACCCTTGAGGAAATTGCCAATGAAGATTGGAAAATGACAACAAACAATGGTGGAATCACAATAAGAGTAAGAGGAAGGTAGGAGGTTATATGAATATTTTAATCTATAAAAAAGAATATGAATTCCATACAACACCAATGGAGAACATAGTATTAAATCCTTATTCAATTGAAATCGATATTGATAATATTGAAGAAGAACGCTACAGGATACTCATAAAACCATATATAGCGTTTAAGGTTGTAACTATTGATTGCGTATCAAGTAGAGATTATTTTCATGAATACTGTTATCGAGATGGAAGATTTCATAGGCATATTTTGGAAATTGAAAATTCACCTTGGATTGAACAATTAGGGAAAAATATAGCATATAATAATAGCCATATTCTTCGAGACGTAAAACACTTTGTATTACCATTGCAAGATAATGTTATAGAGGTTATAGCAAAAGAACTAGTAATCACAAAACTATAATAATGGGCTACTCAACTGAAAGCGCAGTAGCAAGCCAATACCCGGCAAGCCAATATAACGGGAAGTCGGGTTTTCTTTTTATCTGTACTTGACAAATTGTAATACAATGTGATACAATAAGACCATAAAGAAATACAGGAGGTGTAATTGTGTCCGCAGAAAAAGATAGTATGTTAAGAGTAAGGCTTACACAAAGGCAGTCGGATGAATTGGATGCCATCATTGATGAACTTCAAGCACAAATGCCGGAGGCAAGTGTTACCACATCAAGCATAGCAAGATATGCTCTGGAGAAGTATGTGAGCGACCATATCGCCAAGCGTGATGGAACCAAGATTTTTATTGAAGTCTCTACAGCAGATGCCACAGATGAGGACATAAAGAATCTCTACGACCTTCTTTCCAAGTTGTTTGACGAAACAAAGGAGAATTACTCACCAACGGTTCATTACATGGTTGGAGAGATATTAGAGCCTGTGATGATGATGATGGCAAGCCTCATGAAACCAAAGAAGCCGGGGGTGAAGGCAGATAAGTAAGAAAAGGTACATTGTCCGCTGCCCTAATTGCGATCACAGAGTATTTGATGCCGATTATGCTGATGTTGAAATCAAATGCCCGGTATGCAGGAAGGTTTTTGAAGTAAAGCTGGAGAAAAAGGCGGGGTAAAAAGTGAATAAATCTGGCACAGAGCCAAAAAGGGAGCGAATGACTCACCTATAGAGCCTGGCAGATAGTCTAAAAAACTATTTGTCAGGCTCTATTTATTGTATCCAATACAATAAAACCACCTGCTATGCAGGTGATTCCCAGTAGGCTTTAGCTTTAAGTTAAAACCTCCTATGTTAGCATGAAAGTGGGTTTGCCAACCACAAAAAATAACATAGGAGGTTATCCGAAATGGATATGAATAATTATTGACGAAAAGGATATTAAAGAAGTAGACTTAGGACAGGCAGCAAAGACAGCAGCAGTAGCCGCTATCAGCGGAGCCGTAGGTTACACCATAGGAGAAGGAATAAGAAAAGTAGGAAGCAACCTTAAATCCAAAGCCGGAAAGCATCTGGACGATGCTGCAAAGATGATAGATGATGTAATTGATAAGGCTGATGAATCTTTAGAAAACGTAGCAAAGAAAGCGGACTTGGATTCAGCTCTTAAATAGAAATAATAGACCTGACTTAACAGCTCCTGCTAATACGACGAGCGGTAACAGTGCCGGGCTAACCAAACCCTTAAATACCACAACGGATGGAAATAGATTAAAGATGAACTTGAAGTATTTTGCTGAAGGGGCAGATGAGGCTGCAGGTTCAGTTACCGGAAGAACAGCGGATATTGGTAGTGTAAAGGGTGGTACTGGTGCTGTTAAGGGAACGAGTAAGGCTGGTAATGATATATTATCAAATAAGAGTCTTACAAATCGAACTGGTAAAGTAGATAATTATGTATCTGAGGTTAAAGGGTATGATGCTGCATTAAAAGATTTTAATTCATTACAACCCAATAATGTTAGAACTTATTCAAATGGTACTATTGTAGGTGATTTGCCTGATGGTAGAACTATAAACCTTCATCCTTCGACTTCGCTGAATGGTACTCCAACTGTAGAGATTCGAGACCCATCGATAGGAAGAAGCATAAAAATACGTTATTAAAGGAGTGAACTATGGAGAAGTTAGTAAATTGCAACATTGTAATTGATATTGAAGAAATTGAATTAATTTCAGGTGCAAATCAAGTGTTTGAAATTTTATTAATTGCTAAAGATAAGAAAAAATACAAAATAGTATTCAATTATGTATTGGATATGAGATACTCAATAGAAAACGCTTCTATAGATAGGTTTTGTAATTTTCGACAAAATCTGTCTGAGGATTTGATAGATAATAGCGTTTTTATGGTTGAAAATTCAGAATATATCAAGTATTTTAGGGATCAAGTTTCAGGGACTATTCCTGAAGACAATGTGAAGCATTATATTTTGTTTGATAAAGTTGATACCATTATTGATGTACTTACTGAAAAAGAACCAGTACTTTTAAGGATATGACCTCCAGTGTAATAATATATAAATGATTTCTTATTGTTTGAGATAACACAGTCTAATGATGTGTCTCATTACAGTAATAACCCGGCAAACCAATAAAAAGGTAAGCCGGGTTTTCTTTCTGTAAATACTTGACATGCGTATTACATTGTGGACAATAAAGACATAAAGCAACATAGGAGGTACAATTGTGTCCACAGAAAAAGATAGTATGCTACGAGTAAGGCTTACACAAAGGCAGTCGGATGAATTGGATGCTATCATTGATGGTTACACGCACAGATGCCGGAAGCAAATGTTACCACATCAAGCATAGCAAGATACGCTCTGGAGAAGTATGTGAGCGACCATATCGCCAAGCGTGACGGTACCAAGATTTTTATTGAAATCAGTACAGCAGATGCCACAGATGAGGATATTAAAAACCTATACAACCTTATGTCCAAGATGCTAGATGATGCGAAGCCGGAGGTGAGGGATGGTGAGTAAGAAACAGTACACAGTCCGCTGTCGTCACTGCAATCATAGGGTATTTGATGCCGACTATGCAGATGTTGAAATTAAATGTCCTTCAAGCTAATTTTATATTAGAAATATGGAGCTCTTATTTGTTTATTGTAGCTAAAAGTCTAACAATCAACGGTAATACATATCAAGTATAAAATACGATAAGATTAATACCGGCAAGCCAATCAAAGGTAAGCCGGGATTACTATTTTTGCGAGTAAGAATAATGCTACAATTCCAGATAGCTAAAGGTAAGAAACGGTAGATAGTATTGAAAAATCAGCTGCAAAAACTACAGCTAAGAGTGTGGCTAAAAATGCCCTTAAAACGGGTGTAACTGAAGCGGTTATGGGATTTGCTGCTGATGTCGGAAGGCAGATAATTGTTGACGAAAAGGATATTAAAGAAGTA